>WBZM01000294.1_pt1 | contig 74927 bp, 60 predicted proteins | sample 5204271 | NCBI WGS metagenome assembly WBZM01 (sample SAMN12344346, study PRJNA552823) | activated sludge metagenome | biome: Activated sludge suspended growth; feature: Nitrification reactor; material: Wastewater; isolation source: activated sludge from nitrification reactor of wastewater... | reverse complement strand
CGCATCGCCTGCGCCTCGGGCGCCGACCGCGGCAAGCTGGTGCTGCAACTGGCCCACACCGGCCTGGCGCCATGGTTCGGCCCGCACGTGTTCAGCGGCCACGAGCTGCCGCGCAGCAAGCCCTTTCCCGACGTCTACCTGGCGGCCGCCGCCGCCCTGGCGGTACCGCCGGCGCGCTGCCTGGTGATCGAGGACACACCCACCGGCATCCAGGCCGGGGTGGCGGCCGGCGCCACCGTCTGGGCCTTGTGCCCGCAGCCCGAGGCGGCGCCGGCGCTGCGCGAGGCGGGCGCGCACGCGCTGTTCGGTGCCATGGCCGAGCTACCGCGGCTGTGGCGTGCCGGGCAGGCGCCGGCCTGGGCCGAATGATTCGGCCTTTGGAGGTCTTGAATACCGTTCGGGCTGAGCCTGCCGACGCCCTTCGATAGGCTCAGGGTGAACGGCTCACCCCAGAAACGGCAGTTGACCGCTTGTCAACTTCGGGCAGGCCGCATTCATGCTGCCGGGCAAGCCGATCACGGCACGGGTGTGCCCGCCTTCAGCCCTCGCGCCTGTACCAGCGTGCCGTCCATCAGCGCCTCCTCGCAAGGCTCATCGACCGGGCTGATCCGGAGCTGTGCAAGGCACGTGCGCAGCATGCGCTCGAGCTCTGCCGGCGGGCGTCCATTGGCCGGCATGGGGTAGTGCGGCTCGGTGACTGCGCACAGCTCCGGCCATGGCACGATCTGTTCCGTCGTCGCCAGGAACATGCCGGGCTTGCTCGGGCGGAGGTATTGCTCGAACTGGCTGTCGTGGCCGGCACCTGCGGCGAGGGTCCGAAGCTTCATCCACTCATAAAGCATCTGGCCGGTCAGTGATGTACTTTTTCAGCGTGGCCCTCACAATGCAGGGCACCCTTGCCTCGACTGTAGGCTACCGATCTTGCGGTTCCATGCGCGCAGCGCCGGATGCGCGCGTCGCGCGCGCCGCAGCCCGTATCGCGCTGACCACGGCCCCGGGTTTTTCCAGAGGAATAGCGTGGCCGCTGTTCACCCATATCTGGACAGAGCCGGGGTACAGACGGGCAATGTTGGACCGCTTTCTGTCCGCGTCGTCCGTCAGCGCTGAAGGCGTTCCTGTGGCGCGCAGCGCACTCAGCACCCATACGGGCATCGAGGGAGCCACTGGCAAGCCGGATACTTGCTCTCCTGTGGCATCCAGTGCCGCAAGTTCCTGCTTTGCCGTTTCGGATGTCGTTGCGTGGAGAACCACTTTCAGCCAAGTGGGCCACTGATCCGGGTTGCCAGCACCCTTGAACTGATCAGGATGAGTGGAGTCCACCAGCACGAGCGCCGCCACCTCGTCGGGGAATTTGCGTGCGAACAGTTGCATGTACAGGCCGCCCAGAGAATGTCCCACAAGAACATACGGTGGCGGCAGATTGCGCGCCTGCAGCAATGCTCGCAACTCATCCACTACTTGAGCGCCGTCACGCGGAGCCAGGGACGTATCGCTGTGGCCATAACCGGCCCGGTTATAGGCCAAGGAACGTGCTTCGGCCACTGCATCAGGCCAAACCTTTGCCCACCAGTCGAGCGTGGCACCCAGCCCGTTCTCAAACACGACCACCGGTGTGCCCTGCCCAGATTGCGCGTACTCCACCTTGCGCCCGTCCACCGTTTCGATCGCGGCGCCCGGCACTGTCGTGCAGCCGCATAAGCCCAGTGTCAGTACCAGGACGACGCAAGGCCATTTCCCCCATTGATCCGGTTTCAGAAGGTTGAACATGGATCGGATCGAGTGTCAGCACAGCGGTATTCAGCAACGCCCCGCAGTGCGCTGCAGAGCATTGCATGCCTTGGCGCGGTTGCGTCCCGGCTGCTCTGGTGCGGTCGCTGGTGCCTGGTGTTTGCTGCTGGGCTTGCTGCCGACCATGTCGGTGCATATCGCATCGGAATGGGGCGTTTGACCAAAGCTCATGGCCTTTTGGAAACCCGTGGCGCCGTAGAGATAGCACCGGTAGGTTGCGCCCTCACTGGTGCTGACGGTGTAGCTGACGCGGCCACCAATTTCCTCCTGTTGGTCTGTGATGGTGAACTGGCCGGCAGAATGCCCTATGGCTTGCGCCGTGCGCTGCTCCAGACCTGCCTGATCAAGCGTGGAGGCGCAACCTGGGAGCAGCACCTGGGCTGCGACAACGCAGGCCATAGGGGCGATGGACAGCAGGCGCATGCGCGGTTTCATGGCAGTGTTGGATGCAATGGATGTCATGGCGTGGGCGGTGTCAGCGGCCAAAGCAGTTGTCTACAGGGATGGTGGCCACACTGGAGGACACGGCTGTGAGCGTGGGCTGAATGGTTGGAATCTCGTCGCCCAATATGCACAGCAGGTCTTGGGGTTGCAGCGTCCAGATGGCTCCTGAGCGGGTGCCGATGACGGTGCGTAACTCGCCCCAATGAGCGGTCAGTACTTGGGAACCTTCCGAGCGGGCAAAAGTCACCGTGCCGGTTCTGGTTGGCCCAGCAGCTTGCGATGCGCCAGCACAGTCATTGCCACGGAAGGTCAGCACGCCTTCGAAATAGTCAACGATGGTCTGGCCTGTGATGCGCACGCGCAGGGTCCGCTTGTAGGATTGTGCGCCGGCCTTCACGCATCCTTTCTGCAACCAATCCCCCTCCAATGCGCCGATCGACACGGAAGGCCCCGTGCCACCCGAACCGCCGTCTGGTGGGCCACTCTCGCCGTCCGAGCCACCACCGCAAGCTGTCAGTGAAACGATGGCCATGGCGATCAGCACATTGCCAGACCAGCCAGATCGGTTGGTGGAGTGCAGCGTAGGGGAGAAGAGAGACATGACGGGCTCCTTGGGGATCGGCAGAGAAATGTCAACCGGGGTTGAGTGGTGGCCAGGAAAGATGACGGCAACAGCGCAGCAGAAACCCAGAAGGCAAAACTGCCCCTGCGGCCTTGCAACGGGCCACATGCGCGTGACTGGGGGCGGTTCAGCCCGGCTTGCGGGCCACGATAAAGACGCGGGTATCCTTGCCCCGCGTACCGTGCCGCTCGGCGCAAACGATCTGCAGACCCTGCTGCACCATAGTCAATTGCAGCCGTTGCGCGTCAAAGCACAGTACGGGCGGCGCTTTTCCAATGGCCCGCATCAACGGTACAGCCAAGTAAGGAATCCAAGGGTGCATTTCGGCAATGCAGGGCGTTTTGGAAATCAACAGTCCACCTGGCCGCAATGCATGCACCAACGGCTTCAGTGCATCACCCAGATTGCTCGTCAGGTGCAGCACATTGAAGGCCAGCACCGCGTCATAGGTGGCTCGCCCAAAGTCGGTGGCCTCGGCATCGGCCAGGGCAAACGTGAGTTGCGGCGAGGGTTGTGCAGCTTGCCGCAGACAGGCAATGGCAATCATCTCCGCCGACACATCCGTGGCCATCAAACGCCGGGTGAAGGGAGCCAGGCGCAGCGCCGTATGGCCCGTTCCGCAACCAACTTCCAGCACATCTTGTTGGGGGGAAAGCAGCTCCTGCGCGCGGCGCAATGTGGTTTCATACCCCGCCATGTCGGCAATGGGGTCCGCTGCGTACTTGGGGGCGATGCGGTCCCAAAACCGTGCCTTGGACGCAGAAGCCGAACGGGATGCGGCCGAAGGTGAGGTGTCACGGACCGTGGTATTGGGAGGCAAGAGCATAGGGTGCAGACCGTAGGACATGCCGAAGTGGTGATCGCAGGCATTTGCAACGAGCAACCCCCAGATGCTATCCATGCAATGAAGCGTAGAAAATGGCTTTGAATTGCAGTGGATACATGCATTTATGTATGAATGACCTTGACTGGAATTGGCTGAAGGCCTTTCTGCACACCGCGCAGAGCGGCTCCCTGTCTGCTGCCGCTCGCAAGCTGGGCTTGACCCAGCCCACGCTGAGTCGGCAGGTGGCAGCCATCGAGCGGCAAATGGGGGTGACCCTGTTCGAGCGCGTGGGCAAGTCCATGGTGCCAACACCCACAGGGCTGGATCTGCTGGAGCACGCCCGTGCCATGGGCAACGCGGCAGAGGCCCTGGGCTTGGCCGCCAACGGCAGGTCGCAAGCGGTGGGCGGCGTGGTGACGGTGTCGGCCAGCGATGCCGTGGCGGCCCATCTCCTTCCTGTCATCGTGCGGCGCTTGCGAGCCCAGGAGCCGGGCATTGCGATCGAGGTGATTTCATCCAACGCCGTGAGCGACCTGCTGCGCCGCGAGGCCGACATCGCCATCCGCCACGTCAAGCCTGAACAGCCTGAGTTGATCGCCCGCCTGGTGCGCGAAGCCCAGGCGCTTTTTTATGCGTCTGAATCTTGGGTTCAGACGTACGGCCATCCCCGCACTGCAACGGACGCTGCCGGGCTGCCGTTTGTGGGGTCGGATCGCAATGGCCGGTATCTCGCATACCTGCGCGATCATGGGCTGAATCTGAGCGAAGACAGCTTCAGCTGCTACGCGGATCACAGTGTGACCCATTGGGCTCTGGTGCGCCAGGGCTTGGGCATCGGTGCGATGATGGACGAGATTGCTCGAGAGACCCCGGGCATGGTCCGGGTGCTGGACGATGTGGCGCCCGTAAGGTTCCCGATCTGGCTGGTGACGCATCGAGAGCTGCGCACATCCCGGCGCATTCGGGTGGTTTTTGAGGCGCTGGCAGAGGGACTGGCCAATGGTCACTGACGACGCCAATCCGAGTGGTGCGAGAGAAAACCACGCGCACCAAGGCGACGCTGAACAAGTCCCTGCGATGGCGCGCGCCCTTCGCCATGATTGAGGATGGATGGCAAGCTCCATCAGCCCACCCACAGCCATGGTGATGACGAGCAGTTGCAACACCGCAGACCTTTCACACCAGGGATGCGCGGCGCGAGAAGGACTGGTTCAGTGTCGCCCTAAGATGGGAACCATGAGCGACACCCCCACCCCCGCCCACCTGGCGCCCACGCCCGCCATCGACTGCGACCACCCGGCGGTGCAGGCCCTGGCGCGCCAGCACGCGCAAGGCGCCAGCGAGCGCCAGCGCGCCGTGGCGCTGACGCACGCCGTGCGCGACGCCTTCCGCTACGACCCCTACCGGATCGACCTGTCGCCCGCCGGCATGCGCGCCAGCACCGTGATCGCCCACGGCTACGGCTGGTGCGTGCCCAAGGCGGTGCTGCTGGCGGCGGCGGCGCGCGCCGCCGGCATCCCGGCGCGGCTGGGCTTTGCCGACGTGCGCAACCACCTGAGCACCGAGCGCATGCGCCAGAGCATGCAGACCGACCTGTTCATCTGGCACGGCTACACCGAGCTGTGGCTGGACGGCGCCTGGCGCAAGGCCACGCCGGCGTTCAACCTCAGCCTGTGTCAGAAATTCAACCTGCTGCCGCTCGACTTCGACGGCGTGCACGACTCGATCTACCACCCGTTCGACGCCAGCGGCAACCGGCACATGGAATACGTCCGGCAGCGCGGCAGCTTCGACGACCTGCCGCTCGATCGCATCGTGGCCGACTTCGACCGCGTCTACGGCCCGTGGCTGCGCCGTGGCACCGACAGCGCGCTGGGCGAGGGCGACTTCCTGGCCGACGTGGCGCGCGAGACCGGCGCACCGTCCGAGCGCGCCTGATACCGTTTCACGCTAAAAACGTCCCATGACACCGGCTGCGCCGAACCCATCGGTCATCGAAGCGCAGCGAGCTCATCCGGCATGGGCCATTGGGAACGCGGGTGCGCGGGAAGTCCCTGACCGTTCTTGGTCAGATCAGGCTCCGGCGCTTGTCTGGCAAGCGCCAACAGCTATCAAAACAATAGTATGGCCGGCGCCCGCATCAGCTGGTGGCGGCCGTGCGGCGGCGGGTGCGGCGGTGCCACAGCGCCCCCAGCGCCAGCGCCCACAGGCCGGCGCCCCAGGCCGGACCGGTGGTGCCACCGCCTTCGTCCACGTCGCCGCCGAAGGTGCTGACGGTGACGTAGTTGTCGGCGGCGCGGCCCTCGGAATCGGTCACCAGCAGGCGGAACACCCAGTCGCCGCGCGCGTCGGGCAGGCTGACGCTGGCCACCGGCGCGCCGGCGTCGCGGATGCCGACCGGGCTACCCGAGACCTGGCTCCACTGGTAGCTGGCGATGCTGGCGCCGGCCACCGCCGCGCTGCCCCGGCCGTCCAGCGTGACGGTGCTGCCGGCCGGCACGCTGCCGATCGGCGCGATCACCGCCGACGGGCTGGTGGCCAGTTGCAGCGCGCGGTCGGCGTCCAGCAGGCCGGGACCGCAGGTCTCGCGCGTGCAGTTGCAGGCGCTGCTGGCCGGCATGCCGACGCGGCAGGTGGGGTAGGCCGCGCTGCTGGGGAACGGCCGCGCGCCCGACTGGATGCGCGAGATCAGCTGCGCCGGCGTCAGCGCGGGGTTGACCGACAGCATCAGCGCCGCCACGCCGGCCGCCAGCGGCGACGCAAAACTGGTGCCGTCCTTGCTGTCGTAGATGTGCTCGCCCGGCCCGCGCAGGCCGGCGTTGGAGGTGGAATACAGCCGCGGGCCGGTGTCGGCGGCGCCCGGGCCGCCCGGCGCCATGATGCCGACGTTGGGGCCGTAGCTGGAGTAGTAGGTCTTCAGCCCGTCCTGACGTGCCGCGCCCACCGCCAGCACGCCCGCACAGTCGGCCGGCCGCGTCAGGGCGCCGTTTTCGTTGCCGGCCGCCACCACCACCAGGCTGCCGGCGGCGCCGGCGTCGTCGATGGCCGTCTGGTAGGCCGAGTTGCAGCTGGAGCTGCCGCCAAAGCTGACGTTGATCACCCGTGCCGGCGTCGGGTTGGTGGGCACGCCGCTGACCGGCAGGCCGGCGGCCCAGCGAATGCCCTCCACCACGTCCGACAGCCAGGCGCCGCACTTGCCCGACACGCGCACCGGCTGCACCCGCGTGTCCCAGCCCACGCCGGCCACGCCCACACCGTTGTGGGTGGCGGCGGCGATCTCGCCGGCGATGAAGCTGCCGTGCCAGGAGCTGTCCTCGGCCGGGCACAGCGGATAGCGCCCGCTGCCGGCTTCGGACGACGTGATCCAGTCGCCCGGGTCGGAGGCGTCGGGGTCGCGCCCATCGCCGTCGTTGCTGGTGTCCAGGTCGCTGATCAGGTCGTAGCCGGGCAGCAGCTTGCCGGCCAGGTCCGGGTGGCCGTACAGCGCGCCCGAATCCACCACCGCCACCACTTGCTCCGCGCTGCCGCGCGTGCGCTCCCAGGCCGGCGGCAGGTTGAGGGCGGCGGCGCCGCCTTGGGCCGGCGTGCGCAGATGCCACTGGATGCCGTCGGTGTAGTACGGGTCGTTGGGCGTGGCCAGGCGCTTCAGGCGCACGTCCGGCTCGACGCTGGCCACCTGCGGGTTCAGGCGCACGCGGCGCTCGGCGTCCTGCACGGCGGTGCCGGTCAGCGGGGCGGCAAACGGCAGCAGGTGCGCCCCAGGTCCCACCGGCATCGGCGCCTGCGCGCCGCCCAGGCCGGCGTCGGCGGCCACGGCCCGCAGGCGCTCGCGCGTGGCCTGGGGCGATTCGCGCCCGCCGTCGGACGGTGCCTTCAGCGTGACGATCAGGCCGCGCGCCACGGTGGCGTCGGCGGCACGTGCGGGCAGGCTGGTCAGCAGGGCGGTGCCCAGGGCCAGGGCGGGGAGCAGGTGGGCGGTGAGGATGCGCATGGCGTGTTGTAGCATGAGCGCCGACCGCAGCCGCCGGATCTCTGTAACGCGCGCGGCGCCGCACCACACCGGAGCGCCCACGCGGCGATCCCTCCCAACCTTGCCGCGACTGGGTGGCCAGCCGCGTGATTCACGTGCTGCAGCCCGTGCGAGGGCGCGCGACGGACATGAAAAACGCGCCCCAGGGCGCGTTTTTTGTTGCAGCCGCCGGCGGCTTACTTCAGGCTCATCACCCGTGCCATGTCCAGGCAGCGGTTGGAGTAGCCCCACTCGTTGTCGTACCAGCTCACCAGCTTGACGAAGGTGGCATCCAGCGCGATGCCGGCGTCGGCGTCGAAGATCGAGGAGCGCGCGTCGTGGCGGAAGTCGGTGGCCACCACCTTGTCTTCGGTGTAGCCCAGGATGCCCTTGAGCTTGCCTTCGCTCTGGGCCTTCATCTCGGCGCAGATCTCGGCGTAGCTGGCGGGCTTGTCCAGCTCCACCGTCAGATCGACCACCGAGACGTCGGAGGTCGGCACGCGGAAGCTCATGCCGGTCAGCTTGCCCTTGAGCGCGGGCAGCACCACGCCCACCGCCTTGGCGGCGCCGGTGCTGGACGGGATGATGTTTTCCAGGATGCCGCGGCCGCCGCGCCAGTCCTTGTTGCTGGGGCCGTCCACGGTTTTCTGGGTGGCGGTGGCGGCGTGCACGGTGGTCATCAGGCCGCGCTTGATGCCCCACTTGTCGTTGAGCACCTTGGCCACCGGGGCCAGGCAGTTGGTGGTGCAGCTGGCGTTGGAGATGATGGCCTGGCCGGCGTAGGTGTCGTGGTTGACGCCGAACACGAACATCGGCGTGTCGTCCTTGCTGGGCGCGCTCATCATCACCTTGCGGGCGCCGGCGTCCAGGTGCTTCTGCGCCGCTTCCTTGGTCAGGAACAGGCCGGTGGCTTCGATCACCACGTCGGCGCCGACCTCGCCCCACTTCAGGTTGGCGGGGTCGCGCTCGGCCGTCAGGCGGATCTTCTTGCCGTTCACCACCAGGGTGTTGCCCTCGACCGCGATGTCGCCCGCAAACACGCCGTGCACGCTGTCGTACTTGAGCATGTAGGCCAGGTAGTCGGGCTCCAGCAGGTCGTTGATGCCGACGACCTCGATGTCCTTGTAGTTGGCGACGGCCGCGCGAAACACCATGCGCCCGATGCGCCCGAAGCCGTTGATACCGATCTTGATGGTCATGACAGTTTCCTTGGTTGCTAGTAAATCGATAGCTGGTTGCGCTTATCCATCAAGCGCTGCGAGGCCATTTGTTATCAAACATCAAACACCCGTAGGCAGAGCGCGCAGAGACTGCGCAAAAGGCGCAGAAGGGAAATGAAACATCATCTGCGTTGTCTGCGTAGGGAGGCTCCGGCATGCTCAGCGCCGGCGCAGCGCCGCACGCACGGTGTCGGCCACGTTCTCGGGCGTGAAGCCGAAGTGCTCGAACAGCACCGGCGCCGGCGCCGACTCGCCGAAGCGGTCCAGGCCCACCACCGCGGCGCAGCCGTACTTCCACCAGCCGTCGGTGGCACCCATCTCGACGGCGATGCGCGGCAGGCCGGCGGGCAGCACGGCCTTTTGGTACTTGAGCTCCTGGCGGTCGAAGGTGGTGGTCGAGGGCATCGACACCACGCGCACCGCGATGCGGTGCTCGCGGGCCAGCAGCTCCTGCGCCTTCAGCGCCAGCTGCACCTCGGAGCCGGTGGCGATCAGCACGGCCTGCGCCTTGCGCTTGAGGCCCAGGTCGGACGGCTCGCTCAGCACATAGGCGCCGCGCGAGATGTCGCCCAGGTCGCGCCTGGGGCAGTAGGGCAGGTTCTGGCGCGACAGCAGCAGCGCCGTCGGCAGGGTGCGCTGCTGCAGCGCCACCGCCCAGGCGACCACGGTCTCGGCGGTATCGGCCGGACGCCACACGTCCAGCCCCGGAATCAGGCGCAGGCTGGCGGCGTGCTCGACCGCCTGGTGTGTGGGGCCGTCCTCGCCCAGGCCGATGGAGTCGTGCGTGAAGACGTGGATCACGCGCTGCTTCATCAGCGCCGCCATGCGGATGGCGTTGCGGCTGTAGTCGCTGAAGGTCAGGAAGGTGCCGCCGTAGGGGATGAAGCCGCCGTGCAGCGCCACCCCGTTCATGATGGCGGCCATGCCGAACTCGCGCACGCCGTAGTTGATGTGGCGGCCGATGCGGCCCTGGGCGTCGCGCACCACATCGCCGGCTGCGTCGACGCGCAGCGCCGGCGTGTGGCTGGTGTTGGTGAGGTTGGAGCCGGTCAGGTCGGCGCTGCCACCCAGCAGCTCGGGCAGCGCGGCGGTGAAGGCCTCCAGCGCGATCTGGCTGGCCTTGCGGCTGGCCACGGTCTCGGCTTTCTGGTGCGCCGCCACGGCGGCGTCCACCGCCACCTGATGGAAGTTCGGCGGCAGCTCGCCGCGCAGGCGGCGCAGCAGCTCGGCCGCCAGCTCCGGGTGCGCGGCCTGGTAGGCCGCCAGGCGCTGCGTCCACTCGGCTTCGCGGGCCTGGCCGGCAGCGCGCGCATCCCAGGCGGCGCCGACGTCGGCCGGGATCTCGAACGGTGCGGCGTCCCAGCCCAGCGCGGCGCGGGTGAGGGCGATTTCCTCGGTCCCCAGCGGCTCGCCATGCGCCTTGGCGCTGTCCTGGCGGTTCGGGCTGCCCTTGCCGATGTGGGTCTTGCAGACGATCAGCGTCGGCCGGTCGCTGCTGCGGCGCGCCTGCGCGATGGCGCGATCGACGGCGTCGACGTCGTGGCCGTCGATCGGCCCGATCACATTCCACCGATAGGCGGCAAAGCGCGCCGGCACGTCATCGACGAACCAGGGTGCGACCTGACCGTCGATGCTGATGCCGTTGTCGTCGTACAGCGCAATCAGCTTGTTCAGTTTCCAGGCCCCGGCCAGCGCGCAGGCCTCGTGGCTGACGCCCTCCATCAGGCAGCCGTCGCCCAGGAACACGTAGGTGTGGTGATCGACGATGGCGTGGCCGGGGCGGTTGAACTCGGCCGCCAGCAGCTTCTCGGCCAGCGCCATGCCGACCGCGTTGGTCACGCCCTGGCCCAGCGGGCCGGTGGTGGTTTCCACGCCGGGGGTCAGACCGACCTCGGGGTGGCCGGCGGTCTTGCTGTGCAACTGGCGGAAGTCCTTCAGTTCCTGCAGCGGCAGCTCGTAGCCCGACAGATGCAGCAGGGCGTACAGCAGCATCGACGCATGGCCGTTGGACAGCACGAAGCGGTCGCGGTCGGCCCACTGCGGGTTGGCCGGGTTGTGCCTGAGGTGCCGCGTCCACAACGCCACGGCCATGTCGGCCATGCCCATGGGGGCGCCCGGGTGGCCCGACTTGGCTTGTTGTACGGCGTCCATGGCCAGGGCGCGGATCGCGTTGGCCATGCGGGAAGGATTTGCCATGGAGCGGCTCCGGAAGGCGGTGCAGGAGGGGGAAACCGGCGATTTTACCGGGCCCCCCAGGGCCGGCGCGGCGACGCCGCGCATGGCCCCGCAAGCCGGGCGGCTGTCGCCTGCGGCACGCGCGCCGCACCGCCGCCACGTGGCGCGGGCTTATCCTGCGTCCCATGGACCCTTGCACTTCACCGGACATCCCGGCCGGCTTTCATCCGCTGCAGGCGGGCGGCGGCTTCATGGCCTTCAACGGCCCGCTCTATCTGCGGCACCAGGGCGACGACGTGCGCTTCGGCCTGCGGGTGGAGCCGCGCCACTGCAACCCCATGGGCAACCTGCACGGCGGCATGATGGCCAGCTTCTGCGACATGCTGCTGCCGCTGTCGGTGCACCGCAAGGGCGCCGGGCTCGGCCAGCGTTTTCTGCCCACCATCAGCCTGCAGATCGACTACCTGGCGCCAGCCCCGCTGGGCTGCTGGATCGAGGGCACGGCCGAGCTGCTGCGCGCCACCCGCACGCTGGTGTTCGCGCAGGGCCTGGTGACCGCCGATGGCGAACCCTGCGCGCGCGCCAGCGGGGTGTTCAAGATCGGGCCCGAAATGCCGACCGAGCTGGCCGGCTGAGCCGCCGCGCTGGGGCTGGCGGAGCGTCAGAGCGCGCAGGCGCGCAGAAAGCGCGCGCACAGCGCCTGCATGCCGACGCGGTCGACTTCGTCGAAGCGCGCCGGCCGCGGGCTATCCACATCCCACACGCCCAGCAGGCTGCCGTCACGGCGCAGCAGCGGCACCACGATTTCCGAGCGCGAGGCGCTGTCGCAGGCGATGTGGCCGGCAAAGGCATGCACGTCCGGCACCACCTGGGTCTGGCGCGTGGCCGCCGCCGTGCCGCACACCCCGCGACCGAAGGCGATGCGCACGCAGGCCGGTTTGCCCTGAAACGGCCCGACCACCAGCTCCTGGCCTTCGGCAAAGTAGAAGCCGCACCAGTTCAGCTCGGGCAGGGCGTGAAACACCAGCGCGGCAAAGTTGGCGGCGTTGGCGATCAGCTGCGTTTCGCCGTGCAGCAGCCCGTCGACCTGGCGCGCCAGCTCGGCGTATTGCTCGGATCGGTCGGTGGCGGACAGGGGGGTGACGTCGAACATGGGTCAGGGTGGATCGGTGCTTGTGTCAGGGTGCGGCGCCTTGCAGGATGGCGCGCACCAGCCGCCGGCTGTGGACGCCGAAATGGCGCATCAGCGTGGCCAGGGTCTGTTCCAGCGCCTGCTTGGCGGGCGCGCCGCGCTGCGCCACCTCGGCCATCAGGTCGATGCCGCCGGCGTGCACGCCGAAGTCGAACGTCGGGTCATCGACGTAGCCGGCGGGCACGGTGGCCAGCAGCTGCGCCGTCACCGTTTCGCCGGCGGCGTGCGCCTGGCGCGCCACTTCGTCGCGCAGCGTGGTATCGCTCCACGGGCCGTAGCTGGCGTCGGCCGCGGTGTCGCGCAGCGCCTGCTCCAGCGGGCCGGCCTTGCGGGCCTGGGCGCTGGCCTGGATCATCTGGCTTTCGTAACGCTCCAGCACCAGGTGGCGGTTGGACAGGCGCACCACCATGTCGTTCTTGGCGCCGGGCCGTCCCAGCAGGGCCAGCAGCTGGATGCCGATCAGGCGCGCGCTCGAGTAGCCCGGCGCCAGGCTGGCGTGGTAGGGCTGGGTCAGGTCCTGCACGTAGTGCAGCGCCAGCCCGGCAAAGCGCCAGCCCCAGTACGGGTGGCCGCGGCGAAAGGCCAGCTGCGCCAGTCCCTGGTACTGGTGGGCGCGCAGCAGCGGGTAGGTGCGTTTCAGAAACCCGGCCGCCGCGTAGATCAGGCCCGACTCGTGGTAGTAGCCCATGTGAAACGGCGCCTGGGTGGCGAAGTCCAGGCTGGGGTTGCCGAACGGGATGTGGCCGAAGCCGTAGCCCGGGCCCCAGCTGGAGGGGCTGTCCTGCCACAGGTTCAGGTCCATGCCGTAGTCGGGTTCATCGCTGGCCGACGCCAGCACGGCGATCGGGGCCACGGCCTGGCCGGCGTGCAGGCGCACGAAGCGGTGCTTTTCGCCGTCCTTGTCGCGCAGCGGCAGCGCGCTGACGGCGTCGTGCGGCAGGCGCTCGGCCTGCGGCTCGGGGCCCCAGGGGTCGGGCTGCACGTACAACTCCAGCCGGCTGTCGGGCGACACGCGCAGCGCCGTCAGGAACGCCCGCCGCAGCGCCTGCGGACCCTGGCTGGCCACCGCCGGGTCAAAGCGCAGGGCCGCCGGCAGCGGCGGGTAGTGCGGCAGATGCGCCTGCGCCCAGGCGTCCTGCGCCTGCAGCAGGTCGGCGATCGGCTGGGCCTGCGCGGCCAGGAACTGCTCCAGCGGCTCGGCCAGCACGGCCGGGGCCTGGGCCACCTCGGGCATGGGCTCGAAGGCGCGGTAGCTGGCCAGCGCGTGGTTGCTCCAGGCCTGGGCGGGAAGATGGGCGCCGAAGCTCAGCGCGACGGTGATCAGCAGACGTTTCATGGGCAGGGCGGTTCAGTCGCGTGAAGGGTAACCCGTGATGTCGCGGATGTCGCGGTACAGCGGCGCCAGCTGGCGGTACATGCGCAGGTACACGCGCCGGTACAAGCGCTCGTAAGTGTGCGCATGCTCGGGCTGGGGCGCAAACACCTGGCCCACGCGCGTCATGGCGCGCACCGCGCTGGCGAAGTCGGGCTGCAGCCCCAGCCCCACGCTGGCGATGATGGCCGCGCCCAGGCCGCTGGTCTCGTACAGGTGCGGGCGTTCGGCCGGCCGGTTGAACACGTTGGCGGTGATCTGCAGCGCGGCGTCGCTCTGCGAGCCGCCGCCGGCCACGCGCACCCGTTCGATGGCGATGCCGCGGCGCCGCTCGACGCGCTCGGCCGCCTCGCGCAGCGCGTAGGCCAGTCCTTCCAGGATGGCGCGGTACAGGTGGGCGCGCGTGTGCACGTCGCCAAAGCCGATGATGGCGCCCTTGGCTTCGGGGCCGGGTTGCTTGATGCCCGGGTTCCAGAACGGCTGCAGCGTCAGGCCCTGGGCGCCCGGCGGCACGGTGCCCACCAGTTCGTCGAACAGGGTCTCGGGCGCCACCCCGCGCTCGCGCGCCAGGCGCTCTTCGTGCTGACCGAACTGCTCCCGGAACCAGCGCACCATCCAGAAGCCGCGCGTGATCTGCACCTCGGGGTTGAAGTGGCCCGGCACGGCGGCCGGGTAGGGCGGGATGAAGCGCGTGGCTTCCAGGTAGCGTGCGGTGGTGATGTTGACCGTGGCCGCCGTGCCGTAGGACAGGCAGGCCACCTCGGGCGACAGGCAGCCCGCGCCCAGCACCTCGCAGGCCTTGTCGGCGGCGCCGGCGATCAGCGGCAGGCCGGCCGGAATGCCGCTGGCCTGCGCCGCCTCGGCGCTCACGGTGCCCAGCCGCGCGCCGGGCGGCAGCAGCTCGGGCAGCATGGCGCGGCGCACCGGCAGCGCGTGCCATTTCCAGTCCCAGGGCGCGGCCCAGCGCCCGCGCCGGTAGTCGAACGGCACATAGCCCACCTGCGCCGCCACCGAGTCGGCCAGCCGCCCGCACAGGCGCCAGTTCAGGTAGCCCGACAGCAGCAGAAAGTGCCTGGTGCGCGCCCACAGCTCGGGCTGGTGCTGGGCGATCCAGCAGGCCTCGGCCTCGTGCTGGAAGTGGCGCACCGCCGCGCGCATGCCAACCGCCGTCAGCGCCGCCTCCCACCACCAGGGCAGGCGCGGCGCCCGGGCGGCGCGGCGCTGGTCGAGCCAGATCATCGACGGGCGCGTCGGCTGGCCGTCGGCGTCCAGCGTCACCGGCACCGCGCGCTGGGTGGTCAGCACCACGCCGGCGATCGCCTCGCGCGGCACCGTGCCGGTGGCCCACAGCCGATGGCAGGCGGCGCACAGGTGCTGCCAGAAGGCCTCGGGCGCGCCTTCCATCCAGCCTGGCTCGGGCGCGCGGTAGCTGTCGATGGCCACCTGCGCCCTGGCCAGCAGCTGGCCCTGCAGGTCGAACAGCAGCGCGCGCACGCTCTGCGTGCCGCAGTCGATGGCCAGCAGGCAGGGCGCGGTCATGGGGTGGTGGGGTGGCGGCGCAGGCGATGCAGTCGCACCGCCTCGCCTGCAGGCGCGTGTGCCATCGTAACCCGAGCAAGCGCGGCAGCCGGGGCACGCGGCAGCCGGGTGCGGGTGGTGGTGAACATGTTCGCCGCCGGATGAATCTGATCTGCCAGCGCCGTCGCGACGCCGACAGGTCGGGCGAGAGTCATCAGGCTCGGGTGGCGCTGTCGGCGAACAGGCTCGATACCTGCCGCCGAAGCCATTCGTGGCCGCTGTCGCGATGTGAACGCTGGTGCCAGAACTGGCGAATGACACCGGAGGCAATGCGCACGGGCAGGGGATGCGTGCGCAGCGCCAGCGCGGCGCAGACCCGTTCGGCGAAGCGCTCCGGCACTGTGGCAATCAGGTCGGTGCTGGCCAGCACGTGGCCCAACGCCACGTAATTCGGCACCGACAGCCGAATCCGCCGCCTGATGCCTCGGCGCTCGAACTCGCTGTCAACGCGGCCGTGACCGGTGCCCGGAGCCTCCACGCGCACGTGCTCGCAGGCCAGGAACGCAGCGCGCGTCAGCGGGCCCTCAGCCATCGGGTGCCCATTGCGCATCAGGCAAAGATAGCCTTGGCGAAACAGCGATTGCTGGTAGAAGCCTCCTTGCAGGCGAGGCAGCGAACCCAGCGCCAGGTCTATCTCGCCGGTGGACAGCGATGGCCCCAGCCCGGGGCTGTCCAGCGCTGTGGTGCGCAAGGTGACTCCGGGCGCCAGCTGGGCCAGAGCTCGCATGAGCACGGGCAAGAAATAGAGCTCTCCCACATCGGACATGGCCAGCGTGAACTGGCGCACGCTGTCGGCTGGGTCGAATGGCGCCTGCGCACGCAGCGCATCGTCGAGCAGTTCCAGCGCTTGTGCGATGGGGCCAGCCAAGCGTTGGGCCAGGGGCGTGGGCTGCATGCCAGCCGCGCTGCGCACCAGCAGATCGTCCCCCAGCTGCACGCGCAGTCTGCGCAGCGCATTGCTCACCGCCGGCTGCGACAGACCTAGGTCTTGCGCGGCGCGTGAAACGTGGCGCTCCTGTAGCAGGCGATGCAGGATACGCAGCAGGTTGAGGTCAATGGAGGACAAATCCATCTCGACATTATTCTCAAACGAAATATCACACATTCCAGATGCGAGCTTGAGGCAGGGACTCATGCTCGGCATCATGTCAGGCAAGGCGCGTGCCTGCATCACTTACGGAGACTTGGCTTGATCCCGTCCACATCGCTTGATTGGCCCGCTGGCGACACCAGCCGCGTGCCATTCGCCATCTACACCAACGAGCAAATCCACCGCAAGGAGTTGCAGCGCTTCTTCTACCGTGGCCACTGGTGCTACGTCGGTCTGGAGGCTGAAGTGCCCCGTCCTGGCGATTTCAAGCGCACCGTGGTGGGTGAGCGCTCAGTGATCCTCAGTCGTGCCGCAGATGGCCAGCTGCATTGTTTCGAGAACGTGTGCGCACACCGCGGCATGCAGTTCTGTCGCAAGCGGCATGGCAGCGGCATGAAGGAGTTCGTCTGCCCCTACCACCAGTGGAGCTATACGCTCAGTGGCGAACTGCAGGGGGTGCCGCTGCGTCGTGGCGTGCGCCAGGATGGGCGGGTGTTGGGCGGCATGCCCGCGGATTTCGACACCAAGGCGCATGGTTTGACACGGCTCAAAGTCGCCACCCGGGGTGGTGTCGTTTTCGCCAGCTTCGACCATGATGTGGAACCGCTGGAGGATTACCTGGGCCCTACGATCCTGCCCTACTTCGATCGATTGTTCAACGGACGTCAATTGAAGATCCTTGGCTACAACCGCCAGCGCATCCCAGGCAACTGGAAGCTGATGCAGGAAAACATCAAGGACCCCTATCACCCGGGTTTGCTGCATACCTGGTTCGTCACTTTCGGTCTTTGGCGCGCCGACAACAAGGCAGCGCTCAGGATGGATGCGCACCATCGCCACGCGGCCATGATCTCGACGCGCGGCAATGCCGGCAAGCAGTCCGATGTGTCGCAAGTGTCGAGCTTCAAGGCCGCCATGGAACTGGAGGACAAGCGCTTCCTGGATATCGTGCACGAGGACTGGTGGGGTGAGCCGACGGTGGTCATGACCACCGTGTTCCCCAGCGTGATCTTCCAGCAGCAGGTCAACAGCGTGTCGACGCGGCACATCCAGCCGGACGGCCATGGCCATTTCGACTTCGTCTGGACGCACTTCGGCTTTGCCGACGATACGGCCGAGATGACGGCGCGCCGTCTGCGCCAGGCCAACCTGTTCGGTCCGGCCGGTTTCGTGTCGGCCGACGACGGCGAAGCGATCGAGCTGTCGCAATGCGGCTTCACCCAGAAGCCGGGGCACCACGCGCTGGTCGAGATGGGCGGGCGCGGCGTCGAGGAGACCGACTACATGGCCACCGAGACGCTGATCCGTGGCATGTACGACTACTGGCGCAAGGTCATGGAGCGCCCTGACCAGGCGTCCGATGCGGTCGCGCCGCAAGAGGGGGCGCAGGCATGAGGCTCGATTTCGACACCTGGCAGGCGCTGGTGCAGTTGCAGGCCGACTATGCCGCCGTCGTCGATGGTGGCGACTGGGACCGCTGGCCCCGGTTTTTCACCGAGGACGGTGTGTACAAGCTGCAACCACGCGAAAACCATGAGCGCGGCTTTCCGCTGTGCACCCTGGCCTTTGACTGCCAGGCGGCCATGCGCGATCGCGTCTACGGCATCAAGGAGACGCTGTTCCATGACCCGTACTACCAGCGCCACGTGGTTGGCGCGCCGCTGGTGCACGCCGCAGACAGCGACGGCATCCGCTGCGAAAGCCACTACGCGGTGTTCCGCACCAAGCTCGACGGACTGTCCAGCGTGTTCAACGTGGGCCGCTACCTGGACCGCGTGGTGCGCACGCCGCTCGGGTTGAAGCTGGCCGAGCGCCTTGTGGTGTACGACAGCGAGATGATTCCGAACTCCATCATCTACCCGATCTGAGCAGGAAATCCGAACATGAGCCAATGGATCGACGTCGCCGCCGAGGACGACATCTTCGAGGGCGCGGCCATCGCCGTCACGCCGATAGGGCACGACATCGCGCTCTACAAGACCGAGGCGGGCGAAGTCTTCGCCACTCACAACATCTGCTCGCATGGCCATGCGCGGCTGTGCGAGGGTTTCCTCGAAGGTCACGAGATCGAGTGCCCGTTCCACCAGGGGCGGTTCGACGTGCGCACCGGCCAAGCCACGCTGGCCCCATGTGTCGACCCGATCCGCAGCTATCCTGTCAAGATTGAGGCTGGGCGCGTCTGGGTCCAGCTCTGACCCCAGCCTAAGACGCGGGCGGCCAGGGTCGGAGGCCTCGCCTCCTTTGCCCGCGTCTACGCGACGTCATCCCGGCGCGCTTTGCTGCTTCCTGTACCGGTATTCGGTTTGTGCCCGCGACAGACCCAGCAGTGCGGCGGCACGAGTGATGTTGCCCCCCGCCTGCCGCACGGCGCTGCGCACCAGGGCGCGCTCCATGGCGGCCAGCTGACCGGGGCCCTGGCGCAGCAAGTCATCGGCCAACCGGTTCATGTCCAGTGCCGCAGGACTGGCCGCACTCGTCGATGCCGGTGACTGGCTTGCGCCGAAGTCGTAATCGGTGTTGATCATTAACTGCCCCGTGTCGTCCAGGCCGAAGTAGCTCGGGGTGTTCAGGGTGTCATCGGCGTAGGACAGGTGCTGCAAGTCCAGCATTTCGCCTTCATGCAGCATGATGACGGCGCGTTCGATGACGTTTTCCAGCTCTCGGATATTGCCCGGCCAGTCGTGGTGGATCAGTGCTTGCAGTGCCCGCGACGTGATCCCAACGTGGCCACGCCCGTGTAGCGGGGCAAAGCGCTGCAGCAGCGCCTGCACCAGCAGTGGAATGTCGTCGCGCCGCTCGCGCAGTGGCGGCACCACCACCGGAAAGACATTGAGGCGAAAGTAAAGGTCTTCTCGAAAGCGTCCCTGTCGGACGGCCTGCTTAAGGTCTTCGTTGGTGGCGGCAATCACGCGTACGTCGGTCACGCGGGTCTGATTGCTGCCCAGACGCTCCAGCGCACCGCTTTGCAGCACGCGCAGCAACTTGCCCTGGGTGGTCGGGCTGAGCGTTGCGACCTCGTCCAGAAACAGCGTGCCTCCATGCGCGGCCTCAAAGCGCCCGGCGCGGGCCTGACTGGCGCCCGAGAAGGCCCCGCGCTCGACCCCAAACAGCTCCGACTCCACCAGCGCCTCTGGGATGGCGGCGCAGTTGACTTCAATCAGTTGCGCCTGGGCGCGCTGGCTGCGTCGGTGCACCTGGCGTGCGATCAGGCTTTTTCCCACCCCGCTTTCGCCCAGCAGCAGCACCGTGGCCTGGGTGGGGGCGACGCGGTCGATCTTGTGCCGCAGCACGGAAAAGGCGGTCGAGGCGCCAACAAAGGCGGTTTCTGCCAGCGACCGCGGCGCCGCGCGGTCATCGTCTCTGCTGTCGGTGACGGCGCTCTGGGCAAGGGCAGTGGTGGGCCCGCCATCGGCGACGGGGGCGACGATTCTGGCGCGCCGGCCCACGGGCTGCGGCAGCAGAAAACGCAGATCCTCCTCCACGTTGTCCCATTGGGCGGCAGGCTGAGCGACGATCTTGCAGTGGTTGCCACCGCTGGCGCGGCACTCGACCTCGCGCACCACAATGGTGCGTTGCGCGCAGTAGCTCAGGTAGCCTGAGCAGTAGCCCACGGCATTCCAGCAGACGGCGTGCTGACCCACGCCATGGCGGGCAACATGTGCCTCGTCTTCGAGCGAGTCCTTCCACAAGGCCTCGCCGTAATAGTCGTCGCTGCGCAAGTCGCCGGCGGCCAACCCACGGCCGACATGCTCAGGCAGCAGATAGCCTTGTAGGGCGTGCATGCGTCCACCGGTGTTGAGCACCTCTTTCAGACTCGCGCCCGGACCCAGCCTCTTCAGCACGCTGGCGGCATCGCGCTGGCCGGCAGCGAAGTAGATGCGCGTGAGCAGCCCGCGCGTCATTTCATAGCCCAGGCTGGCCAGCAGCTCCTCGCGCAGGTCGGCAAAGGTGTCGCTGTGCACCAGGACCATACGCCGCTCATCCATCCAGATGCGCCCTTCCTCGGGCGCAAATCGCAACTGCGTCGCCAGCTCGCGGATTTGCGGCAGCTTCATGTCCACCACCACTTGCGGCATTTGCAGGACGGGGGCGCGGGGTGTGCTATCGGGCATGGCGGGCCGCGGCTGCTGCGCAATGATTCACAAGAATCTTCATGAAATTATGAAATCCATCAATTTTGGAACCTGGGTCGCCTCAGATATGCGAGGGATAACCCGGGGCGAGCGAGGAAAACCCACAAAAGCGCAGCGGCAAACAGAGGGTTTTCCCCTGGATTTGGGTCAATCCTTCCTGGCCGGCACGGTTCTCGCAGAGCTCTGATATCCCTGACCGCGTGGGCGGGGTCGTTTATAGGAGACAGACGATGGCAAGCATTTCGAACCTGGGGTATCTGGTGCTGGGTGTGAAGGACCTGGAAGCCTGGAAGCAATTCGCCGTGGACACCATAGGCCTGCAACCCGGGCGCAGCGAGCCCGGCAAACTGCTGGCGCTGCGCATGGATGGCTACGAACAGCGCATCGTGCTGGAGCGTCATGACGACGATGACATGCTGGCCGCCGGCTGGGAGCTCGATACCCAGGAAGATTTGAATGCCTTTGCCGCCCAGCTGCGGCAGCAGGGTGTGGCCGTGCAACAGGGCGACGCGGCGCTGGCCAAAGAGCGGCGCGTGGAAGACCTGTACTTCTGCACCGACCCCAACGGCATCCGGCACGAGTTCTACGTCGGCGCGCAACGCGCCAGCATGGTCAACCCCTTTCATTCCAGCAAGTTGGTGGGCGGTTTTTCCACTGGCCGCCTGGGCATGGGGCATTTCGTGGCAGCGGCCAACGATGCGCAGGAAACCATCGCCTTTTGCAAGCAGGTGCTGGGCATCAAGATCAGTGACTTCATTCGTGGTGAGCTGGCCCCGGGCGTGCTGCTGGACGTGGCGTTTTTCCATGCTCGCACCGGGCGGCACCACTCCATGGCCACGGTGAAGATCCCCTTCCCCTATCCCAAGCGCATCCACCACATCATGGTCGAGGTGGACAACCCCGACGACGTCGGTCTGGCCTACGACCGCTGCGTGCAGGCGGGTTACACCATCAACATGGGGTTGGGTCGCCATCCCAATGACCGCATGTTCTCGTTCTACGTGCACACACCTTCAGGGTTCTTGCTGGAGTTTGGTGCCGGCGGCATCGTGGTTGACGACGCCGACTGGGAGATCAAGAGCTACACCCGCCTGAGCGAATGGGGCCACCACCACCCCGAGCCGCACTGAAAGGCCAGGCGCCATGCAATGGCTTGATGTCGAGAAGAACAGCCGCGCCACCGCGACCATTCTGCGCCAGCAGCCATCACGACTGAATGAGTACCAGCGGTGCGCAGCACTGCGAATGACTGTTGAGATCACCATGCTTATCCATACCGACGAAGACACCAGCCGATTCATCACCATCGACGAACCCGGCCTGGAAAACTTCCAACTGCACTACAACGACGCCGGCAGCGGCCCCGCGGTCATCATGCTGCACGGTGGTGGCCCAGGCGCCAGCGGCTGGAGCAACTTCTACAAGAACATCGACCACTTCGTGGACCATGGCTTTCGCGTGCTGCTGCTGGATTGCCCGGGCTTCCACAAGAGCGACGAGCTGGTGTCCGACCAGGTGCGCCCGCTGCTCAATGCCCGTGCCGTCAAGGGTCTGATGGACGGCCTGGGCATCGAGCGGGCGCACCTGCTGGGCAACTCACTGGGCGGGGCCACGGCGCTGCACTTCGCGCTGGAATTCCCCGAGCGCCTGGACCGTCTGGTGCTGATGGGGCCCGGCGGCCTGGGCCACAGCATCATGCAGGCCAACCCGCAAGAGGGCATACGCCACATGATCAAGCTCTACAAGCAACCCAGCTATGCCCACTTCGAAAGCATGCTGGAGGTGTTTGTCTACAACCCCGCCGCCATCACCGAAGAGCTGCGACAGGGTCGCTGGGCCAACATCCAGGCGCGACCCAATCACCTGAGCAACTTCCTCCGGTGTGTGGCGCTGTCGCCCATTGCCACCTGGGACATGATGGCCCGGGCGCACCAGATTCAACACCCCACGCTGATCACCTGGGGGCGCGACGATCGCTTCGTGCCCATCGACCACGGCCTGCGCCTATTGCACACCCTGGGCAAGGCCGAGCTGCATGTGTTTTCGCAATGTGGCCACTGGGCTCAGTGGGAGCATGCGCCAGCGTTCAATGAGCTGGTGATCAATTTCTTGAAACGCGCTTGACACACAAGGGGATGCTGCTATGAACACCGTAGTGACCGACGTACTCGTCATCGGCACTGGCCCCGCCGGTGCCGCCACCGCCCTGTGCCTGGCGCGCGCGGGCGTGAAGGTGCTGGCCGTCAGCAAATACCACGCCACCTCACCCGACCCGCGCGCCCACATCACCAACCAGCGCACCATGGAGTTCCTGCGCGACTTCGGTCTCGAAGAGGCGGCCAAGAAAATCGCCATGCCCTGGGAGGACATGGGCGAACATGTGTTTGGCCGGTCGCTGGTGGGCGAGGAGTGGGGGCGTATTCCGGCCTGGGCCAGCTCGGCCATCGCCCAGGGCGAGCACATGGCCGCCAGCCCCAGCCGCTATTGCGACCTGCCCCAGCTGTACCTGGAGCCGCTGCTGGTCAACGACGCCGGTCTGCGCGGTGCCGACATCCGTTTCAAGACCGAATACCTGTCGCACACTCAGGACGCCGAGGGCGTGACCGCCACCTTGCTGGACCGTGTCAGCGGCAGCGAGTACCAGGTGCGCGCCAAATACCTGGTGGGCGCCGACGGCGGCCGCTCCAAGGTGGCGGCCGATATCGGGCTGGAGTTCGACGGAGCCATGGGCCTGGGCGAGACCGGCAACATCAACATCGAAATCCAGGCCGATTTGTCGCAGTTCTGCGCCCACCGCCGCAGCGACATGTACTGGATGCTGCAAACCGGCGAGAACCTGATGGGTCTGCCCCAGGGCCCCGGCATCGCGGTGCTGCGCATGGTGCGCCCCATGGACCGCTGGGTCTGCGTGGTGGGCTATGCGCTGGCCAAGGGCCTGCCCTCGCTCAAGCACGAAGACCTGTTGCCCTTCGTGCACCGCACCATCGGCAGCGACCAGGTGCCGGTAAAGATCCTGTCGGTCTCCACCTGGACCACCAACCGTCAATACGCGCTGACCAATACCCAGGGACGGGTGTTCTGCATCGGCGACGCCGTGCACCGCCACACCCCGTTTGGCGGTCTGGGCTCCAACACCTGCATTCAGGATGCCTACAACCTGAGCTGGAAGCTGGCCATGGTCATCCAAGGCCAGGCCGGCGCCAGCCTGCTGAACACCTACCAGGACGAGCGCGCGCCGATTGCCAAGCAAATCACCGAGCACGCCTTCAACGGCGGTGCCAGCATGGGCCCGCTGCTGATGGCGCTGGGCGTGCCCCCGGGCAGCGGCCCCGAGGCCATGGAGCAGGCTGTGGCGCGGCTGAAGGAGCCCAGCGCCGAAGGGGCCGAGCGCCGCGCCAAGCTGCGCCAGGCCATGGACGGCACCCTGAACGGCTTTGGCCGTGCCCACGGCATAGAGCTCAATCAGCGCTACCGCTCCAGCGCCATCGTCAGCGACGGCACGCCCGACCCTGGCTTTGCACGCGACCCGGTGCAGTACCACCAAGCCAGCAGCCGCCCCGGCGCGCACCTGCCGCACGCCTGGGTGACGCGCGGGCAGCGCAAGATCTCCACCTTCGACCTGTGCGGCCAAGGGCGCTTCACCCTGCTGACGGGCCTGTCTGGCATGGCCTGGAAGGCCACCGCCGAACAGGCCGCAGCCGCCCTAGGCATCGAGCTGGTGGTGCACGTCATTGGCTTTGGCCAGGAGGTGGTGGACAGCCACGGCGACTATTTGCGCATCAGCGAAGTCGAGGAAAGCGGCGCACTGCTGGTGCGCCCCGACCTCATGGTTGCCTGGCGCGCGGCCAATGCCGATTCCACCCAGCTGGCTCAGCTGCCGAGCGTGCTGCGGCAGATTCTTGGGCGCTGACCCGCCGCTCCCTTTCCGGCTGCGTGCGACCTTTCAGGCCGGGTGGTTGACCGGCATCGGTGCCTGCGCCTGCAGGGTGTAAGGTGAACCCTTGCCGAAGGTGTTCGACCTTTGGGGCGGGAGGCCGTCTGCTGATCCACTACAGTCGCCCGATGCCCCATCCCGCCCCCCGCGCCCTGATCCTGGCCGCCGGCCGCGGCGAGCGCATGCGTCCGCTCACCGACCGCTGTCCCAAACCGCTGCTGCCGCTGCGCGGCAAGCCGCTGATGCAGTGGGCGCTGGAGGCGCTGCTGCGCGCGGGCGTGCGGGAGCTGGTGGTCAATACCGCCTGGCTGGGTCAGCAGATTGAAGATCATTTTGCGGCCCAGCGCTTGTCCGACGTGCGCCAACAGCTATCGATTTCAGAGCATATCGGGTTGCATTTCTCGTCCGAAGGGCGCGACTTCGGCGGCGCGCTGGAGACCGCGGGGGGCATCGTGCGCGCCCTGCCGCTGCTGGCGCCGGGCGCCCGCGACGTGTTCTGGGTCGCTGCCGGCGACGTGTTCGCGCCCGACTTCGACTTTGCCGCCGACGCGGTGCGGCGCTTCGTCGCCAGCGACCGCCTGGCCCACCTGTGGCTGGTGCCCAACCCGGCGCACCATCCGGCGGGCGACTTCGCCATCGGCGCCGACGGGCTGGCGCAGAACGACGCCCCGGCGGGCGGGCGGCGCCACACCTTCAGCACCATCGCGCTGTACCGGCGCGCGCTGTTCGAGCCGCCCTGGTGCGACATCCCGGCCGGCAACCCGCAGGGCGTGGCGGCGCCGCTGGCGCCGCTGTTGCGCCGCGCCATCGCCGCCGGTCGGGTGGGCGCCGAGCTGTACCAAGGCCCCTGGACCGACGTCGGCACGCCCGAGCGGCTGGCGGCGCTGAACGCCGGCGTGTCATGATCGACGCCATGAGCCACCCCACGCCTTACGCCGCCCGCCGCGCCCGCGTCGCCGCCCAGCTGGGCCCCGACGCCATCGCCCTCATCCCCACCGCGCCCGCGCGCCCGCGCAACCGCGACAGCGACCACCCGTACCGCCACGACAGCTACTTCTATTACCTGACGGGGTTCACCGAGCCGGACGCCTGGCTGGTGCTGACCAGCGACGGCCGCAGCACGCTGTTTTGTCCACCCAAGGACCTGGAGCGCGAAATCTGGGACGGCATCCGTTTGGGCCCCGAGGCGGCGCCGGCCGCGCTGGGCGTCGATGAGGCCTATTCGGTCCACGAGCTGAACGCGCGCCTGCCCGGCCTGCTGGAAAACCGCCGCAGCCTGTGGTTTCCGTTCGCCATCCATGAGGGGCTGTCGGCGCGCGTCGACGGCTGGCTGCAGCAGGTGCGCGCGCGCGTGCGCTACGGGGCGCTGTGCCCGGGCGAGCAGCACGACCTGTGCCGCGTGCTGGACGAGCTGCGCCTGATCAAGGACGCCGGCGAGCTGGCCACCATGCGCCGCGCCGGCCAGATCAGCGCCGCCGCCCACGTGCGCGCCATGCAGCGCAGCGCCGCCATGCTGCGCGCCGGCCAGGACGTGCGCGAATACCACCTGGAAGCCGAGCTGCTGCACGAATTCCGCCAGCACGGCGCGCAGTCGCCGGCCTACCCCAGCATCGTGGCCGCCGGCGCCAACGCCTGTGTGCTGCACTACCGCGCCGGCGACGCCGCCATCCGCGCCGGCGAGCTGGTGCTGATCGACGCCGGCTGCGAGCTCGACGGCTACGCCAGCGACATCACGCGCACCTTTCCGGCCGACGGCCGCTTTGCCGGCCCGCAGCGCGCGCTGTACGAACTGGTGCTGGCCAGCCAGCAGGCTGCCATCGCCGCCACCCGGCCGGGCGCGCGCTTCACCGACCCGCACGAGGCGGCGGTGCGGGTGCTGACGCAGGGCATGCTGGATCTGGGCCTGATCGACAAGGGCCAGCACGGCACGCTGGAAGACGCCATCGCCCACCGCGCCTACTTTGCGCACTACATGCACCGCACCGGCCACTGGCTGGGCATGGACGTGCACGACTGCGGCAGCTACGTGGAGCCGGGCGAGGTCGGCCAACCGAGCCCGCGGCGCGACCCGCTGTCGGGCGAGCTGATCCAGGACCGCCCCAGCCGCATCCTGCGCCCCGGCATGGTGCTGACCATCGAGCCCGGCCTGTACGTGCGCCCGAGCGAGAAGGTGCCCAGCGCGTTCTGGAACATCGGCATCCGCATCGAGGACAACGCCGTCGTCACCGCCGACGGCTGCGAGCTGCTGTCGCGCGGCGTGCCGGTCGAGCCGGACGCCATCGAGGCGTTGATGCGGGCCTGATGCGGGGGCGCGTTCCGATCACCAATGACGAATGACCTTGCTGCGCTTCGATGACCGAAGGGTCACGCGTCATTTGCCATGGCTTGAGCGCTGATCCGTGGCGCTGGCACTCGCCAGTCGCAGCCAGCCCGCCACGTTCAGCGCCACGGCCAGCAGCGCCCCCGCGATGGCGCCGCTCAGGTGGGCGGCGAACACCACGTTGAAGCCCCAGCCGGCGTCGAAGGCGATGGGCGACTCCCAGCCGTGCTCCAGCGCCAGCTTGACGCTCAGCCCGCCGCCCAGCAGCAGACCGAGCCAGCGCGTGTCCGCGGCCGTCAGCGCGCGCAGCGCCAGCACTGCGGCGGCGGCGTGGATCGGGCCCGACAGGCCCCAGTAGGCGGCCACCTGTGGCCAGCAGCGCAGGCCCAGCGTGCCCAGCGGCCAGGCCACCAGCAGCGCCAGCGCGTCGCGCGGCCGCGCCCCCAGCGCCGCGCCCAGCACCGCCAGCGCCGCCAGCGCCAGCATGTTGGCCAGGGCGTGCGGCGCCAGCCGGTGCAGCAGGGCGCCGCTCCACAGCGTCCAGGGCGCGTGCGGCCAGTCGCCACGCCGCCAGCTCAGCAGCTCGGGCGGCAGCCGGCCGCTGGCCACCGCCAGCCCGGCCAGCGCGCTGGCGACGATCAGCAGCAGGCAGGCCAGCGGCCAGGCGCTGCGCTGCCAGCGGTTCATGGGGCGCCCACCCGGCCCATCGGCGGCCGCTGCATGCTATGAATAAATGAGCTGCTGGCGCGCACCAGTCGGGCGACAGAGGCCAAAATCATTCGGAAATCGGTGGGGTGGTGCGGCCGCGGCACGCGGACGCCCGAGCGGTGGTCCTGAGCGAAGCCGCGACCTGCCATGCCCATGGGTGGTGCGTGCCGTGCGCCTTGTCACGCCCGGCTGGCGGGCGTGAACACCGCCTGCCACAGCCGCTGGATGGCGGCGCGCTGCTCGGTCACGGTGGCCGGGTCGATCTGGGTGCTCTGTTCGTCCAGCCGCGCCAGGTGCTGCAGGTGGCGCAGGTGGCGGTAGGCGTCGGCGGCGCCCTGGCCGACGCCGGCGGGCAGCAGCCCGACCTGCTCGGCGCGGATCAGCAGCGCGATGTTGCCCAGGTTGGGCTCCAGTTCCGGATGCTCGCGCGTGTGGGCCAGCACCAGGTACTGGGTGGCGAACTCGGCCTCGATCATGCCGCCGGGGCTGTGCTTGAGGTCGAACAGGCCGGCGCGCACCGGGTGCGCCGCCTGCAGGCGCTCGCGCATGGCGATGATTTCGGCGCGCAGCGCGGCGTGGTCGCGCGGCGCGGTCAGCACGGCATGGCGCACGGCTTGAAAGCGTGCGCTCAGGTCGAACGCCGGCTCGGCCGCGGCGCCGCCAGGCGCGGCGGCGTCCGCCGCCAGGCGCGGCGCCAGCAGGCGGGCGCGCGTCATGGCCTGGTGTTCCCAGGTCCAGGCGGTGTTGCTGCCGCGGTTTTGCTGGTAGTCGGCGTAGGCGTCGAAGCTGGTCACCAGCAGGCCCGAGTTGCCGTTCGGGCGCAGCGCGGTGTCGATCTCGTACAGGTCGCCCTCGCGCGTCTGCGCGGTCAGCCAGTTGATCAGCTTGCGCGCCAGCGCGGCATAGATGTCGGGCGCGTCCTCGTGCTCGTCGTCGAACACGAACACCAGGTCCAGGTCGCTGCCGTAGCCCAGCTCCAGCCCGCCCAGCTTGCCGTAGGCGATGATGGCAAAGTGCGGCTGCTCGCGGTGGCGCTGGCGCAGGCGCGGCCAGCACCAGCAGGTGGTCAGGCGCAGGATCGCGTCGGCCAGCGCCGACAGATCGTCGGCCACCTGCTCGACGGTGATGCGGCGCTCGACGTCGCGCACCAGGGTGCGAAAGGTCTCGGCGTGGTGGGCGCGGCGCAGCAGGTTCAGCAGGCTTTCGTCGTCGTCTTCGCCGGTGCTGGCCAGGGCCTGACGGCGGCGCTCCAGTTCCTGCTCGAACGCCAGCGCGTCAAAGCGCCCCGACAGCAGGCCGGGGCCGGCCAGCTCGTCGATCACGCCGGGGTGCTGCATGACGTAGCGCGCCGGCCAGCGCGCCGTGCCCAGCACGCGCAGCAGGCGTTCGTGCACCGCCGGGCGCTCCAGCAGCAGGGCCAGGTAGCTTTCGCGCCGCAGCAGCGGCTCGACCCAGTCGGCCAGGCGCAGCACGGCGTCGTCGCTGACGCGGCCCTCGTCCAGCCAGGCGGCGGTGCGCTGCAGCAGGCGCAGCAGGCGGCCCAGGGCCTCCTCGCGCAGCGCGCGCACGCGCGGGTGATCCTGCCACGGGGCCAGGCGTTCGCGCACGCGCTCGGGAAAGGCGTCGAGCACCGCGGGCAGATCGTGCGGCGCCGGCGCGGGGGCGTCGGCGCTTTTCTTGCCGCAGGACTTGCAGGGGGCGTCGCCGCCCAGCAGGCCGTCGAACTCGTGCGCCACGCGCTCGCGGTGGGCGCACAGATCGGCCAGAAAGGGGCAGGCGCTGGGGTAGCCCAGGGTGCGGGCGATCCAGTCCAGGTCTTCGTCCTGGGTGGGCAGCACATGGGTCTGCTGGTCGTCCAGGTACTGGATGCGGTGCTCGACGCGGCGCAGGAACACGTAGGCGCGCGCCAGCGCGTCGGCGGTGTCGGGCGGCATCAGGCCGGCGTGCGCCACGCGCTCCAGCGCCGCCAGGGTGGGGCGGGTGCGCAGTTCGGGGAACTGGCCGCCGCGCACCACCTGCAGCAACTGCACCGTGAATTCGATTTCGCGGATGCCGCCGCGCGAGAGCTTGACGTCGTTGGCGCGCTCGGGCCGGCCGGCGCTGCGCTTGCTGGCGTGCTCGCGGATCTGGCGGTGCAGCGTGCGCAGCGACTCGAACACGTTGTAGTCGAGGTACTTGCGGAACACGAAGGGCAGCACCACGGCGCGCAGCGCCCGCGCGGCGTCGCCGTCGAGGTCGGCGCGCGGCGCCAGCGCACGGCTTTTGAGCCAGGCCAGGCGTTCCCACTCGCGGCCCTGCGCCAGCATGTATTCCTCCAGCGCGTCGAGCGAGCAGACAATGGGGCCGGACTCGCCATTGGGGCGCAGCGCCAGATCGACGCGGAACACGAACCCGTGCTCGGTGGTGTCGCCGATCAGCGTCTGGGCCAGGCGGGCGGCGCGGCCAAAGTATTCGTGCACCGAGATCTGGCCGCGACCGTCGGCGCGGCCGCGGGTCTGGCCGTCTTCCTCGTACAGGTAGATCAGGTCGATGTCGCTGGAGACGTTGAGTTCGCGCGCGCCCAGCTTGCCCATGCCGATGACCCAGAAGCGCGGGCGCTGGCCGGCCTCGGTCAGCGGCTCGCCGTGGCGCTCGTCGAGCTGGGCGAAGGCGTCGGTGAAAGCGGCGTCCAGCGCCAGCTCGGCCAGCTCGGTGACGGCGCCGGTGATGTCGTGCAGGGGCGCACCCTGTTCGCAGTCCAGCACCACCAGGCGCTCCATCACCAGCTGGCGCAGGATGCGCAGGCGCGGGCCCAGCGCGTGGCCGCGTGCGGCCAGCGCCGTCAGGCAGTCTTGCATCGACGCCCGCGTGGGGGTGCCCGCAGGCAGCAGCGGCAGCTCGTCGGCGTAGCGGCGGCGCAGCCGCTGCACCAGGCGCGAATGGGCGGCGCTGCCCGGCAGACCGCGAAAGTCGCTTAACAAAGATTCACCGTCGCCGTGAGAACCTTGCACATCGGCAGGGGTCATAATTTCTGTCGTTTCTCCGAGGCGCCAGCCGGCGCGCGCCGCGCCTGCGCTGGGCCTTGCTCCTGTCTTCGTTAGCAAGCCGCTTGGTCCAATCGTTCTTCCACCTTGCCGCCGTCCTGATGCGCTGGGTCGTCCGCGGTGTGGGCGTGTTGCTGCTGCTTGTGCTGCTGGCCGCGGCGATCCTGCACTGGGTCATTGTGCCGCGTGTCGACGAATGGCGCCCGCGGCTGGAGCGGCTGGCCTCGCAGGCCATCGCGGCGCCGGTGCAGATCGGCGCCATCGAAGCGCAGTCGAACGGCCTGGTGCCCTCGGTGGCGCTGCGCGACGTGCGCGTGCTCGACCCGGATGGCCGCCCGGCGCTGCAGGTGCCGCGCGTGCTGGCGGCGTTCTCGGTGCTGTCGCTGGGCACCCTGGGGCTGGAGCAGCTGGTGATCGACGCCCCCGAGCTGGAGCTGCGCCGCACCCGCGACGGCCGGCTGCTGGCCGGCGGCATCGACCTGTCGGGTGACGCCACCGGCGACACCCGCGCGGCCGACTGGTTCTTCTCGCAGGACGAAATCATCGTGCGCGATGGCCGCGTGCGCTGGGTGGACGAGCAGCGCGCCGCGCCGCCGGTGCAGCTGAGCGCGGTGCTGTTCGTTTCTCGCAACGGCTACGGCCGCCACCAGTTGCGGCTGGACGCCACGCCCGAGCCGGCCTGGGGCGAGCGCTTCACCCTGATCGGTCAATTCCGCCAGCGCGTGTTCTCGCGCCACCCGGGCTACTGGCGCGAGTGGGACGGCCAGGCCTTCGCCAGCGCGCCGCGCATCGACGTTTCGCGGCTGCGCCAGTACGTCGATCTGACGGCCGACTGGGGCGTCGACGTGCAGGCCGGCCACGGCGCGCTGCGCCTGTGGCTGGAGCAGAAGCAGGGCCGCCCGGTGGCCGCCACGGCCGATCTGGCGCTGGGCGCGGTGTCGGTCACGCTGGGGCCGCGCCTGGCGCCGCTGGCCTTCAGCGAACTCACCGGGCGCCTGGCCTGGCGCGATCCCGGCGACGGCATGACGCTGGGCACGCGCGATCTGCGCTTCGTCGACGCCGATGGCCTGACCTGGCCGGGCGGCAACCTGCGGCTGGCGCTGCACGACGCCGCCGGCCGCCACCCGAGCGGGGGCGAGTTCAGCGGCGACCGGCTCGACCTGGCGGCGCTGGCCAAGATCGCACAGCGCCTGCCGCTGCCGTCGGCGGTGCACGAACGGCTGCAGGCGCACCCGGTGCAGGGCCTGGTCGAGCGCATCGAGGCGCGCTGGCAGGGCCCCCTGGAGGCTCCGACCGACTGGCGCGTGCAGACCCGGGTCAGCGGCCTGGCGCTGGCCGCGCCGGCGCAGGCGACACCCGCCACCGGCGAGCCGGTGGCCGGCATCCCCGGCATCGAGGGTGCGGCGCTGGAGCTGGAGGCCACGCCCGCCGGCGGCCGCGCCAGCCTGGCCATCGCCGACGGCGCGCTGACCTTTCCCGGTGTGTTCGAAGAGCCGCGCATCCCGCTGGCGCGGCTCGACCTGCGCGGACGCTGGCGCGTGCAGGGCGAGCAGCTCGCGGTGGAGGTCGAGCAGCTCGATCTGCGCAACGCCGACGCCACCGGCAGCTTCAAGGCGCGCTGGCAGACGCTGGCCGGCGCCCAGGGCGCGGCGCGCTTTCCGGGCCTGCTGGACCTGTCGGGCAGCTTCAGCCGTGCCAACGGCGCGCGCGTGCACCGCTACCTGCCGCTGGTGATCCCGGCCGAGGCGCGCCACTACGTGCGCGACGCCATCGTGCGCGGTGACGCGCGCGACGTGGCGGTGCGCGTGCGTGGCGACCTGCGCCAGCTGCCGTTCGACCAGCACCCGGAGGCGGGCGAATTCCGCTTCGCCGGGCCGGTGCAGGGCGTCACCATGGCCTACGTGCCGCGCGCCCTGCAGCCGGCCGGGCAGCCACCCTGGCCGGCGCTGGAGGGGCTGGCCGGCGAGCTGATCTTCGAGCGCAACAGCATGCGGGTGCGCCAGGCCAGTGCCCGCGTGCAGGGCCACCCCGGCTGGCGCTTCACGCGCGTGCAGGCCGACATCGACGACCTGCAGCACGCCCGCGTGCGGGTCGAAGCCGAAGGGCGCGGCGTGCTGGCCTCGGCGCTCGACATCGTGCGCGGCTCGCCGGTGGCCGGCTTCATCGAGCACGCGCTGGACCGTGCCAGCGCCAGCGGCGACGCCAGCCTGCAGCTCAGGCTCGACCTGCCGATCGACGCCATCGACCGATCCAGGGTGAACGGCCGCGTCGCGCTGGCCGGCAACGAGCTGCGCATCGCCCCCGAGGCGCCGCTGCTGACGCAGGCGCAGGGCGTGGTGACCTTCAGCGAAACCGGCTTTGCCGTCGCCGACGCCCGCGTGCAGCTGCTGGGCGGGCAGGCGCGGCTGAGCGGCGGCAGCACCGCGGCGGCGCAGGGTGGCCCCACGGTGCTGCTGCGCGCCAGCGGCAGCGCCAGCGCCGAGGGCCTGCGCGAGATGGCCGACTGGGCCCCGCTGCCGGCACTGGCGCGCCAGGCCACCGGCAGCGCCAGCTACGAGGCGCAGATCGGCTTTCGCGGTGGCGAGCCCGAGGTGCGCGTGACCAGCGACCTGCGCGGCCTGGCCTTCGATCTGCCGGCGCCGCTCGACAAACCGGCCGACGCCGCCTGGCCGCTGCGCTACGACAGCGGCCCGGTGGCCGGCAGCGCCGGGCGCCAGCGCCTGCGTGTGGAAGTGGCGCAGCGGCTGGCGATCGAATACGAGCATGCCGCCGACAGCGACCGCGTGCTGCGCGGCCTGATCGGGCTGGGCCCGCGGGCCACGGCGCTGGCCTTGCCGGCCAGCGGCGTGCAGGCCGGCATCGAGCTGCCGCACCTGGACGTCGAACGCTGGCGCGACGCCCTGCAGCGGGTGCTGGGCGGCGGCGCCACGCTGTCGGCCGAAGGCGGCCGGCTGCCCAGTCGGTGGACGCTGCGCACCGCCGAGCTGGTGGTCGACGGGCGCAGCCTGAACGACGTCGTTGCCAGCGGCACCCAGCAGGGCGGCCAGTGGCGCGGCGAGGTGCAGGCGCGCGAGCTGGCCGGCCGCATCGACTTTCGCGAAGGCGCCGACGGCCGTGCCGGCAAGCTGTCGGCGCGGCTGGCGCGCCTGAGCATTCCGGCCGGCGGCAGCGACGACCGCACCCTGCTGGCGCAGCCGCCGGCCCAGATCCCGGCGCTGGACGTGGTGGTGGAGCAGTTCGAGCTGCGCGGCAAGGCGCTTGGGCGGCTGGAAATCCAGGCCGTCAACCATGACGTGGCGGGCCCCGCAGCCGCCGGTGAAACGCTGCAAAATTGGGAGCTGTCGCGGCTGTCCCTGCAAGCGCCAGAGGCCCATCTGACCGCCCATGGCCGCTGGGCGGCGCTGGCCCGCGGCCCCGGCCTGCCGCTGGATCCGCGCGGCCCGCGCGCGCCCGAGGACCGGCGCCGCACGCAGCTGGAGTTCAAGCTCGACATCCGCGACGCCGGCAAGCTGCTGGCGCGGCTGGACATGCCCGACGTGCTGGCGCGCGGGCGCGGCGAGCTGCGCGGCGGTCTGGGCTGGCGCGGCACGCCGTTTTCGCCGCACTACCCCAGCATGGCCGGCCAGCTGCACCTGGACGTCGACGCCGGCCAGTTCCTCAAGGCCGACCCCGGGGTGGCCAAGCTGCTGGGCGTGCTCAGCCTGCAGGCGCTGCCGCGGCGGCTGACGCTGGACTTCCGCGACCTGTTTTCGACCGGCTTCGCGTTCGACTTCATCCGCGGCGACGTCGAGGTGCAGGCCGGCATCGCCCGTACCAACAACCTGCAGATGAAAGGCCCCAGCGCGGCGGTGCTGATGGACGGCGAGGCCGACCTCGACCACGAGACGCAGCGTCTGCGCGTGCTGGTGGTGCCCGAGATCGACGCCGGCACGGCGGCCCTGGTGGCCACCGCCATCAACCCGGCCATCGGCATTGGCGCCTTCGTGGCGCAACTGGTGCTCAAGCGCCCGCTCATCAAGGCGGCCACGCGCGAGTTTCAGATCAGCGGGCGTTGGGACGACCCGCAGGTGACGCCGCTTGGCGCGCCGGCCGCCGACGCCCAGACCCCCGCGCCGGCGACGCCGCCGACGCCGCGCTCGGCGACCGACACCCCCGAGGAGGAACGCTCATGAAAGTCGCCGCCATCCAGATGGTCTCGGGCTCGCGGGTCGAAGACAACCTGCACCGCGCCCAGGCCCTGCTGGCGCAGGCCGCGCAGGCCGGCGCCGAGCTGGCGGTGCTGCCGGAATACTTCTGCCTCATGGGTCAGCGCGACACCGACAAGCTGGCCCTGGCCGAGCCGCTGGGCGACGGCCCGATCCAGCGCTGGCTGGCCGACAGCGCGCGCGCGCTCGGCCTGTGGCTCGTGGGCGGCACGCTGCCGCTGGCACCGGACGGCGCGGCGCCGCCGCTCACCCACTGCCGCAACGCCACGCTGGTGTTTTCGCCCGCCGGCGAGCGGGTGGCGGTGTACGACAAGATCCACCTGTTCCAGTTCGACGACGGCACGCGCCGCTACGACGAGGCGGCGGTGCTGCGGCCCGGGCGTCAGCCGGTGCGCTTCGACCTGCCGTCGCGCGACGGCCACCGCTGGCGCGTCGGTCTGAGCATCTGCTACGACCTGCGCTTTCCCGAGCTGTACCGCCAGCACGCCGCCGACGGCGCCGAGCTGCTGCTGGTGCCCAGCGCCTTCACCCACGTCACCGGTCAGGCGCACTGGGAGGTGCTGCTGCGCGCACGCGCCATCGAGAACCTGTGCGGCGTGGTCGCCGCCGCCCAGGGCGGCACGCACGACAACGGCCGCCGCACCTGGGGCCACAGCATGGTGGTCGACCCCTGGGGCCAGGTGCTGGCGGTGCAGGACGAAGGCGCGGCGGTGGTGCTGGCCGAGCTGGAGCCGGCCCGGCTGGCGGCCTGCCGCGCCCGCCTGCCGGCGCTGCGGCATCGGGTGCTGGGGTGAGCGCCACGGCGCCGGTGCGCGCGGCCGCCAGCCCCGACCCCGGCAGCGCCGCCGCGCTGCGCCGGCTGCGCGCCGGCGCCGGGCGGCGCTGGCTGCTGTGGGGCGTGCTCAGTCTGACGGTGGTCGGTCTGCTGGCGATCGCCGTGTGGCTGGCGCGCGGGCACGAGATCGAACAGGTGCAGCGGGCGCTGGAGCGCGACAGCCTGGAAGCGGTGCAGGTGCTGCGCGAGCGCCTGGGGCGCAACCTGCAGGACCTGCACGGGCTGGGCGCAGCGCCCGCCGACCCCGAGGCCTGGAGCGCCGGCGCCGCCCGCCTGCTGGAGACGCACCGCGAGTGGCTGCGGCTGGAGTGGCGCGGCGCGGCGCTGGAGCCGCGCGCGGCGCGCGACAGCCCGTTCCACACCCCGCTGCCGGCCGAAGTGCGCGAGGCCATGGCGCCCGAGCTGCAGCGCCTGTGCCAGCAGGCCAGCGTGCAGGGCGAGGCGATCTACGCGCCGCCCAGCTTCGTGCTGCGCGCCGGCGGGCTGGGGCGCGAGGTGATGACGCTGTGTCTGCCGCTGCAGGATGGCGCACGGACCCAGGGCTTCGTGCTGGCCAGCTACACGCTGGACGAGCTGCTGCGCCTGCTGCCGACCAGCCTGACGCGCGGCCAGGCCGTGGCCTTCACCGAGCTGGACGGCACCCGGCTGGCCCTGCACGGCGCGGCGCGGCGCGGCGCGCGCCTGTTCGTGGCGCAGCAGACGCTGGACCTGCCCGGCGCGCCCATGCTGCTGCGGCTGGAGGGCGGGCGGCCGCTGCCGGACGTGTTCCCCAACGTGCTCACGGCGCTGGTGACCCTGCTGTCGATGGCGCTGTTGACGGCGCTGGGCCTGCTGGCGCGCGATATCCGCCGGCGCCAGCAGGCCGAGGCCGAGCTGGCCGAGGCGCTGGCCTTTCGCAAGGCGATGGAAGACTCGCTCATCACCGGCCTGCGCGCGCGCGACCTGCAGGGCCGCATCACCTACGTCAACCCGGCGTTCTGCGCCATGGTCGGCTACACGCCGCAGGAGCTGATCGGCCAGTCCACGCCCGCGCCCTACTGGCCACCCGAACGCGCCCACGAATACGGCGCGCGCCAGGCGCTGCGCCTGTCCGGCCAGGCGGCGGCGCCGCGCGAGGGCGTGGAAACCGAGTTCATGCGCAAGGACGGCACGCACTTTCCGGTGCTGATCTTCGAGACCCCGCTGATCACCGCCCAGGGCCAGCACAGCGGCTGGATGGGCGCCGTGGTGGACATGACGGCGCAGCGCCGGGCCGAAGAATCCTCGCGCGCCAGCCTGGAGCGCCTGCAGGCCAGCGCGCGCCTGGCCACGGTGGGCGAAATGGCCTCGCTCATGAGCCACGAGCTGAACCAGCCGCTGGCGGCCATTGCCAGCTACGCCAGCGGCTCGCTCAACCTGTTGCCCGCCGGTGCGGGCGGCGACGCTGCCACCGCACGCGAGCTGCGCACCGCGCTGGAGCGCATCGCCGAGCAGGCCGGGCGTGCCGGGCGGGTGATCCACAGCGTGCGCGAGCTGGTGCGCCAGCGCAGCACCGCGCCGCAGGCGGTGGCGCCGCGCGCCCTGGTCGATGCCGTGCTGCCGCTGGTGCAGCTGCAGGCGCGCAAGCTGGGCGCCAGCGTGCGGGTGCAGGTGGCGCCCGAGCTGCCCGCCGTCTGGTGCGAGCCGACCATGATCGAGCAGGTGCTGCTGAACCTGGCGCGCAACGGCCTGCAGGCCATGGCCGAGGTGCCGGGCGAGCGCCTGCTGACCCTGCAGGCGCGCCTGCCGACCGCGCCCGCCGGCCCCGCACTGCTGGAGTTCGGCGTCGCCGACACCGGCACCGGCATGGATGCGCCGGTGGTCGAACGCCTGTTCACCCCCTTCTTCACCACCAAACCCGAGGGCATGGGCCTGGGTCTGTCGCTGTGCCGCACCGTGATCGAGCAGCATGGCGGCACGCTGGTGCATGCGCCCAACCTGCCGCGCGGCACGCTGTTCCGCTTCACGCTGGCGGTGGCTGATGCGCCATGACCAGACGCCCGGCCGTGGCTTCGTGCGCCGCTGCCCAAGCGCTGCAGGGTCAGGCGTCGTGCGTCATGGCGTCGGCGTGCGCCGCCAGCAGCGCCCGGTGGAACGCCAGCGCCGCGCGCGCCGGCTGCGGCGAGCGGCGCAGCACGCTGACGAAGTCGCAGTCGTAGTGCAGCCGCTCGGGCGCCACGGCGCGCAGCTGGCCGCGCTGCACGAAGGCGGCGGCGTAGTGGTCGGGCAGAAAACCGATGAAGCGGCCCGACAGGATCAGCGTGGCGATCGCCTCCTGGTCGTAGGCGGTGGCGCCGCGCCGCAGCCGCTGGCCGTGCGCCAGCTCCATGTTGGGTGAGTGGTAGCCCAGGCCGGCAAAGTCCTGGCGCGCCCGCAGGGCAGGCCAGTCCAGCGCCGAATGCTCTGAATCGAAGAGCGCATGGGGCCGGGCGCAGTACAGGTGCATGGTCTCGCCGAACAGCCGCTGGTAGCGCAGGCTGGCCGAGGCGCGGTGCGCCGGAATCACGCCGACGGCGAAGCTGCCGTCCATCACCCCGCGTTCGATGGTCTGGATGCTGCCCACGTGCAGGTGCAGCGCCACGTCCGGCGCCTGCTGCGTGAAGTCGGCGATGGCCGCGTGGATGCGCGCCTGCGGGTTGCTGACGGTCTTGTCGAACAGCGCCACCGCCAGCGTGCCGCCCATGCGCTGGTGGATGTCGTCGACGCTGGCGCGAAAGCCGTCCACCGCCGCCAGCAGGCGCCGCGTCTCGTCGTACACGCGCTGGCCCTCGGGCGTGACGGCAAAGCCGCCGCGCCCGCGCCGGCACAGCGTCAGGCCCAGGCGGGTTTCCAGGTCCTTGACGTGGCGGCTGACGGTGCTGGTGCCGATGTTGAGCTCCAGCTCGGCCGCCGACAGGCCGCCGCATTCGACCACCGCCTTGAACACCTGCAGCAGGCGCAGGTCCATGTCGCTCACCTGACCCAGCACGGCGCGGCTGCGGGCAGGGGTGGGGTTGACTTGCATGATCCGGCAACTGAACTTCGATATTTGCGTATTTAAACGGCTAACGACGGCGCCGACAATGGCGTTGTTCCGCCCGTCCGGGCCCAAGCTGCCGATCCGAGGAGACCCCCCATGAGCGTCACTGCCACCGTTCCTGCCCCCGCCGCCACCCGCCGCGACGCCGCCTGGCTCGAGGCGCACTGGATGCCCTTTACCGGCAACCGCCAGTTCAAGCGCGACCCGCGCCTGATCGTGGCGGCCCAGGGGGCCTATTTCACCGACGCCGACGGCCGCCAGGTGTTCGACGGCCTGTCCGGACTGTGGTGCAGTGGCCTGGGCCATGGCCGGCGCGAGATCGCCGAGGCCGTGGGCCGCCAGGCCGCGCAGCTGGACTACGCGCCGGCGTTCCAGTTCGGCCACCCGCTGTCGTTCGAGCTGGCCAACGCCATCAAGCAGCGCACGCCCCAGGGGCTGGATCACGTGTTCTTCACCGCCAGCGGCTCGGAAGCCGCCGACACCGCGCTGAAGATGGCGCGCGCCTACTGGCGCGCCCGGGGCCAGGGCGGCAAGACGCGCCTGATCGGGCGCGAAAAGGGCTACCACGGGGTCAACTTCGGCGGCATCTCGGTCGGCGGCATGGTGGGCAACCGCAAGCTGTTCGGTCAGGGCATCGAGGCCGATCACCTGCCGCACACCCAGCCGCCGGCCGGCACCTTCGCCAAGGGCCAGCCGGCCGAGGGTGGGGTGGCGTTGGCCGATCGCCTGCTGGAGCTGATCGCCCTGCACGACGCCAGCAACATCGCCGCCGTCATCGTCGAACCGTTTTCCGGCTCGGCCGGGGTGGTGATTCCGCCGGTCGGCTACCTGCAGCGCCTGCGCGAGATCTGCACCCAGCACGACATCCTGCTGATCTTCGACGAGGTCATCACCGGCTTCGGCCGCTGCGGCGCCATGACCGGCAGCGACGCCTTTGGCGTGGTGCCCGACCTCATGACCTTTGCCAAACAGGTCACCAACGGCGTGCAGCCGCTGGGTGGCGTGGTGGCCAGCCGGGCGATCTACGACACCTTCATGGCCGCCGGCGGCCCCGACTACATGCTGGAGTTCGCCCACGGCTACACCTACAGCGCGCACCCGGTGGCCTGCGCCGCCGGTCTGGCGGCGCTGGAGCTGCTCGAGCGCGAAGACGGCCCCGGCCGCGTGAAGGCCCTGAGCGCGCATTTCGAAGCCGCCGTGCACAGCCTCCGGGGCGCCCGCCATGTGCTGGACATCCGCAACTACGGCCTGGCCGCCGGCTTCACCATCGCCCCGGTGGCGGGCGAGCCGGCGCGACGCCCGTACGACATCGCCATGGCCTGCTGGAAGAAGGGCTTTTACGTGCGCTACGGCGGCGACACCATCCAGCTGGCGCCGCCCTTCATCAGCGAAAAGGCCGAGATCGAGCGCCTGGTGAACGCGCTGGGCGACGCCCTGGCCGAAGTGGCCTAAGCGGGCGGGTGGTTCCAGGCCTGACGGATGACGAAATGACCTCGCTGCGCGTCGATGACCCATGGGTCATGGGTCGTTGGCGGGGATGGCTCCTGGCGTTCGAGGTCCGAAGACTCCTGTTTTGATAGCTGCCAGCGCTTGCCAGTAAAGCGCCAGAGCCTGATTTGCCATCAAACCCGGGGCCAACCACGGAGGCCGGCCGCGCCTTGGCGTGCTGGCCGACACGCGCGCGATGGTCGATGCGCCGCAGGGGCGTGCGACGCTCCGGATGGTTGCGTCCAGCCCCGCCCGCGGATGGCGCGGGACGCGGCAGCCCGTGCCGTCAGGCCGGCACGTGCCGCGGCAGCGAGCGCGGGCCGGCCTGGCTGCGGCCGTAGCGCTCCAGGCCCAGCCCGGCGGTCGAGATGTCGCTCTGACGCCCCAGCGTCAGGTCGGCCACCAGCTTGCCCGAGCCGGCCGCCATGGTCCAGCCCAGGGTGCCGTGGCCGGTGTTGAGCAGCAGGTTGGCGTAGCGCGTGGCGCCGACCACCGGCGTGCTGTCGGGCGTCATGGGGCGCAGGCCGGTCCAGAACTCGGCGCGCGGGATGTCGCCGCCGGTGAACAGGTTGCCCAGCACCAGCTCCAGCGTTTCGCGCCGGCGCGGGTTCAGGCGCAGGTCGAAGCCGCCCAGCTCGGCCATGCCGCCGACGCGGATGCGCTGGTCGAAGCGGGTGATGGCGACCTTGTAGGTTTCGTCCATCACGGTGGAGCGCGGCGCGTTGGCCGGGTCGAGCAGCGGCACGGTGAGCGAATAGCCCTTGACCGGGTACACCGGCAGATCGAGCCCCAGCGGCGCCAGCAGCGCCCGCGAGCAGCTGCCCAGGGCCAGCACGTAGCGGTCGGCGCTCAGCACCTCGCCGCTGGCCAGCCGCACGCCGCCGATCTGGCCGCCGCGCGGCAGCAGCTCGGCGATCTGCACGCCCAGGCGGAACCGCACGCCCAGGGCGCGCGCCTGTTCGGCCAGCGCGGTGGTGAAGCGCCGGCAGTCGCCGGTTTCGTCGCCCGGCAGCTGCAGGCCGCCGACCAGGCCGCGCGCGCGCGCCAGCGCCGGTTCGTATTCGGCCAGCTCGGCTACGTCGGTCATCAGGCGGTAGGGCACGCCACACTCCTGCAGCACGGCGGTGTCGCGCCGGGCCGCCTGCAACTGCGCCGCGGTGCGGAACACCTGCAGCGTGCCCAGGCTGCGCTGCTCGTACTCGATGCCGGTGTCGGCGCGCAGCTGGCGCAGGCAGTCGCGGCTGTACTCGGCCAGGCGCGTCATGCGCTCCTTGTTGACGGCGTAGCGCTCGCTGGTGCAGTGGCGCAGCATGTGGGCCATCCAGCGCAACTGGAACAGCGTGCCGTCCGGGCGGATCGACAGCGGCGCGTGCTTCTGGAACAGCCACTTGACGGCCTTGAGCGGAATGCCGGGCGCGGCCCAGGGCGTGGAATAGCCGGGCGACACCTGACCGGCGTTGGCAAAACTGGTTTCCAGCGCCACGTCGTCCTGGCGCTCCAGCAGGGTGACTTCGGCGCCGGCGCGCGCCAGGTAGTACGCCGTGCTGACGCCGATCACGCCGCCGCCCAGAACGATGACCTTCATGCCTGTCTCCATGATCCTGTGGGAATGCCGGAAGTCTAGGGCGGGGAGGGGCACAAAAGTCACTGAAATGACTTGCTCGCGGCTACTGAGTCAGTGAAAATCACTGAATCAACATCGTTTGGCAGTGAAATGAGCTCCATCGATCGCATCGACCGCAAAATCCTCGACCAGCTGCAGCGCGATGGCCGCATCTCGATGACCGAGCTGGCGCAGCAGGTGGGGCTGTCCACCTCGCCCTGTGCCGAGCGGGTGCGGCGGCTGGAGCGCAGCGGCGTGATCCAGGGCTACCACGCGCGCGTCAACCCCGAGGCGCTGGGGCGCGGGCTGCTGGTGTTCGTGGAGCTGACGCTGTCGTCCAAGTCGGCCGAGGTGTTCCGCCAGGTGCGCGACGAGTTGCTGCTGGAGCCGCGCGTGCTGGAATGCCATCTGGTGTCGGGCACCTTCGACTACCTGGTCAAGGCGCGCCTGTCGGCGATGCGCGAGTACCGCGACCTGCTGGGCCAGATCCTGCGCAAGATGCCGGTGCCGGCGCAGAGCAACAGCTACGTGGTGATGGAGGAGATCAAGGAGGGGCTGGCGCTGCCGGTCGACCCGGTGCCGGTGGGCGCCTAGCGTGCTCACCCAAGAATCCATAGGTTCAAGGGTCGTCACAGGTCGCGCGCCAGCCGCCCCATGCGCTCGACCGCGAAGCGGAAGTATTCCGGCACGCATTTCAGGTGGCCGTAGTCCGGTGTGGTGCAGTCGGTCAGGCTGATGTCGCGCGCACCGGCGGCGCGCAGGGTGTTGAGCGCCGAAGTGGCCGCCGCGTAGGGCACGGTCCGGTCGTCGCGGCCGTGGAACAGGTACACCGGCACGGCGGGCGCCCAGCCCAGGTGCACGCTGTGCTCGGCGGCGATGGCGGCCTGGTCGTCGGCCATGTAGCGGTCGAGGAACAGCGTCTGGTAGCGCACGTCGGCGTCGTCCGGCACCATCTGGCGCAGCAGCAGGCGGCGCAGTTCGTTGCGCACCCATTCGGGCGCCTGCGACAGGCGATGCGGCTCGAACAGCTTGCCCAGCGTGCTGTTGTAGGCGCGCACGGCCTCGACCTGCGCGTCCAGCGTCGCCTGCACGTCGTAAGGGCCGGCGCCCGGCACGCTGGCCTGCAGCTGCTGGCGCAGCGCGTCGCCCGTGGTTTCGATGGCCCGCTGCGCCGCCAGGGTGACGTAGCCGCCTTCCGAATAGCCGGCCAGGAACAGCTGGCCGTTGTCGGCCACGGCCTGCTGCTGGCGCCAGGTCTGGCCGGCGTGCAGCAGGTCCAGCACCACCGCGGCGCTCGGCGCGGCCGTCAGGTAGGGGTGCTCCAGGCCCTTGGCGGCACCGAAACCCACGTAATCGGCCGACAGCACGATGTAGCCCAGCGAGGCCAGCACGATCGGCGGCTCCACCGCCTCCACCTTGTTGCTGGGCGCCTGGTCGTCGTGGAAGGTGGTGGCGTGCTGGTAGCTCAGCACCGGGCTGCGGGCGCCGGGCGGCTTGAGGGGCACGCTGATCAGCCCCGACGCCGTGACCGGCTGGCCGTGCTTGTCGCTGCTGACGTAGGTCACACGGTGCGAGCGCACCGCGTAGCGCGGCGTGACGCCGCTCTGCACCTTGCTGTCGGGGTCGGACAGCGCCTGCGCGATCTGCTCGGCCGACCAGGTGTTGACCGGCGCGCTCGACAGCAGGCTGCCGCTGGCCTGACCCGGGGGCGCAGGCGGCGGCGGGGCGGCGTCGTCGTCGCTGCCGCCGCCGCAGGCGCTCAGGGCCGCGGCCAGGCACAAGGTGGCCGGCATGACGAGACGGCGCAGGAACGGGGTGGACATGCAGAACTCTCCCAGATGAACGAGGCCGGATGTTACGGCCAGCCGGCCAGGCCCAGCCAAGCCGAGCTCCGACAGCCGCCTGTGGATTCGGCCTCCGGGATGTCTTGAGCACCGTTCGGGCCGAGCCTGTCGCAGCCCTTGGACAGGCTCAGAGCGAACGGCGCGATGGTCACGATTCCGAATCCATAGAATCCGCCGCATGTCCGCTGCCGATGCCATGGTCTACATCGTCGACGACGATGCCGAGGTGCGCGCGGCGCTGGCCTGGCTGCTGCGCTCGCGCCGGCTGTGCTCGGAAGGCTTCGACAGCGCACAGGCCTTCGAGCAGGCGCTGGGCGAGGCGCCGCCGCAGACGCCGGCCTGCCTGTTGCTCGACGTGCGCATGCCCGGCACCAGCGGGCTGGCGCTGTTCGATCGCCTGCTGGAGCGCGGCATCGCCACCGCCTGGCCGGTGATCTTTCTGACCGGTCACGCCAGCGTGGCGACGGCGGTGGAGGCGGTCAAGCGCGGCGCCTTCGACTTCTGCGAGAAGCCGTTTTCCGACAACGCGCTGGTCGATCGCGTCGAGCGCGCGCTGGCGGTGTCGCGCGAGCGCGTGGCGCAGCTCGGTGCGCAGCGTGCGCTGCGCGCGCGCCTGGACGAGCTGACCGAGCGCGAGCGCGAGGTGCTGCAGCGGGTGGCCAGCGGGCGCCCCAACAAGCTGATCGCCGACGAGCTGGGCATCAGCGTGCGCACGGTGGAGGTGCACCGCGCCCGGGTGTTCGAGAAGATGGACGTCAAATCGGCCGTCGAGCTGGCCCAGTTGCTACAACAAATATAGCTATCGGCGCTTGCCAGGCGGGCGCCAGAGGCCAATTTCATTCGGCATCGTCGTCGGCCGGCTCGGGCAGCTCGCCCTTCTTGCGGCCGGCGAACATGGTCCACCACACCAGCAGCACGAACAGCAACAGGGCGCCCAGCGCTTCCAGCAGAATCAGGGTCATGCAACGAGTATCACGGATTCTGGCGGTGGCGGCCATGGCCGCTCTGCTGGCCGCCTGCGCGCTGCGCCCGCCGCCGGCGCCCGCCCCGCTGCCGCCGGCCGAGCCCGGTCTGCCCCCCGCCGGCCCGGTGGCCGACACGGCGCCGCTGGGCCCGCCCATCGAGCGCGCGCGCAGCCGCTGGGTGCCGGTGCGCTGGGCCGAGCTGCCCGGCTTCGAGCAGGACGACACCGCCGCCGCCTGGAACGCCTGGCTCAAGAGCTGCGAGCGCCCCGGCCCCACCTTTGCCCGTCTGTGCAGCGAGGTGCGGCGCCTGGCGCTGGGCAGCACGCAGCAGCAGCGCGACTGGATGCGCGCGCGCCTGCAGCCCTACCGCGTCGAGCCCCTGGCCGGCGCGCCGGCCGGCGACGGCCTGCTGACCAGCTACTTCGAGCCGGTGTACGAAGCCTCGCGCGTGGCGCGCCCGGGCTTTGGCGCGCCGGTGTACCGCGCCCCGCCCGGCGCCAGCCAGCGCAAGCCCTGGTACACGCGCCAGGAGCTCGACACCCTGCCCGAGGCGCGCGCCCAGCTGGCCGGCCACGAGCTGGTCTGGCTGGCCGATCCGCTGGACGCGCTGATCCTGCAGATCCAGGGCTCGGGCCGGGTGCGCGTGCAGGAGGCCGACGGCAGCCAGCGCCTGCTGCGGCTGGCCTTTGCCGGCACCAACGAACACCCTTACCGCAGCCCCGGCAAGTGGCTGATCGAGCAGGGGCTGCTGCGCGGCGACGCCACCTGGCCCGGCATCCGCGCCGCGCTGGCGGCGCAGCCGCAGCACCTGCAGGGCTTTCTGTGGAGCAACCCGCGCGTGGTGTTCTTCCGCGAGGAGCCGCTGTCGGCGCTGGAGGCGCAGTTCGGCCCGCGCGGCGCGCAGGGTGTGGCGCTGACGCCGGGGCGCTCGATCGCCGTCGACCCGCAGAGCATTCCCTACGGCACGCCGGTGTGGCTGTCCTCGCAGGGGCCGGTGGCGCAGCTGCAGCGCCTGGTGCTGGCGCAGGACACCGGCAGCGCCATCGTCGGCGCCGTGCGCGCCGACTACTTTGCCGGCTGGGGCGCCGAGGCGGGCGAATTGGCCGGCCGCATGAAGCAGCCGCTGCGCCTGTGGGTGCTGTGGCCCCGGTGAGCCGCGCCCGCGCGCCCGAAGCGGGCCGCCGCGCCGCCTGGGCGGGCGCCGCGCGCCCCGCCTCGATATTCAAAGCAAAAATGGCTGCGCTGCCCGCCCGATCTGCACCAGAAGCTACGTTATTTATAGCATTCAGGCGGCTCGCCGGCGGCCTGGCACTGGCCGCGCTGGGCGGCTGCGCGAGCTGGCAGGATGCGCCACGCCTGGCCTACCAGTGCCCGCACGAGCTGCGCTTCGAGGCCCGGCTGTACCAGGACATGGCCCTGCTCGAAGGCCTGCGCGGCCACGCCGTGCTCGAGCGCGTGCCCGGCGCCGAAGGCGACGCGCTGCACTATGCCGACCCCACGGTGCGGGCGCGCTTCGGCCTCGGTCTGGACGCGCGCCTGGTGCGGCTGGACTACACCGGCATCCCCGAGCCGGTGTACTGCCAGCACCTGCCCGGCGCCGACGCCCCGGCGGCGGCCGTGCGCGCCAGCCCGCGCCTCGGCCCGCGCCCGCCGCCGCCGCGACCCGACCCCGACGCCCCGGTGCAGACCAACATCCGGCAGGGCGACGGTCGCAACGGGCCGGGTTGAGGGCGGGCAACTAACCGCCGCGGCGCGGCTTGGCCCTGAGGTGCTCCAGCGGCAGCGCGCCGGCCGCCTTGACCTCGCCCAGCGAGAAGCTGGTGTGCATGTCCTTCACGTTGGGCAGGTTCAGCAGCACCTCGCGCGCGAAGCGGCTGAAGCCTTCCAGGTCGGTGCTCACCACCTGCAGCTCGAAGGTGCCGGTGCCGCTGATGTAGTGGCAGCTGACGATTTCGGGGCGGGTGCGGATCGCCGCCTCCAGCGCCCGCAGCGCCGCGCCGCTGACCTGGGCCGCATCCAGCCGCACGAAGGCCAGCACGCCCAGGCCGAGCTTGTGGCGATCGATTTCGGCGCGGTAACCGCGGATGAAGCCGGCCTGCTCCAGCGCCCGCACGCGCCGCCAGCAGGGTGCGGCCGACAGGCCGACGCGCTGCGCAAGTTCGGCGTTGGTGAGCCGGCCGTCGGCCTGCAGTTGTTCCAGGATGGCCAGATCGTGGGCGTCAAGTGTTTCCATGGTGGGTGGATTCTAGAAAGAATCTTTCCTGAACACCGTGGATCGCGGCACATAAAGAAAGCACCTGTCGCGTCAGCCGACCTACACTTTGCCGACCCGACACACAGGCGGCTGCCGGCCATCGGCCAGGCGGCCCGACACAGGAGACCACCCCGATGAACGCCCCGCTGCCCGAACACATCCGCAAGGCGCTGGAAACCGTCACGCTGGACGACAAATACAGCCTGGAGCACGGCCGCGCCTTCATGAGCGGCATCCAGGCGCTGGTCAAGCTGCCGATGCTGCAGCGCCAGCGCGATGCGCTCGCCGGCAAGAACACCGCCGGCTTCATCAGCGGCTACCGCGGCTCGCCCCTGGGCGGCTACGACCAGGCGCTGTGGGCCGCCCGCAAGCATCTGCAGGGCCAGCACATCGTGTTCCAGCCCGGCGTCAACGAAGAGCTGGCCGCCACCGCCGTCTGGGGCACGCAGCAGCTGGGCTTTGCGCCGCCCGGCAGCCAGCGCTTCGACGGCGTGTTCGGCATCTGGTACGGCAAGGGGCCGGGGGTGGACCGCAGCGTCGACGTGTTCAAGCACGCCAACATGGCCGGCACCACGCCCTGGGGCGGCGTGATTGCCGTCGCCGGCGACGATCACCTGGCCAAGAGCAGCACCGCCGCGCACCAGAGCGACCACATCTTCAAGGCCTGCGGCTTTCCGGTGTTCTTTCCGGCCAGCGTGCAGGACATCCTGGATCTGGGCGTGCACGCCTTCGCCATGAGCCGCTACGCCGGCGTGTGGGCCGGCATGAAGACGATCCAGGAGATCGTCGAATCCAGCGCCAGCGCCCTGATCGACCCCGAACGGGTGCAGATCGCGCTGCCGACCGACTTCGACATGCCGCCCGGCGGCGTGCACATCCGCTGGCCCGACGCCGCGCTGCCGCAGGAGGAGCGCCTGTTCAACACCAAGTGGTACGCGGCCCTGGCCTATGTGCGCGCCAACCGCCTGAACCGCAACGTCATCGAAGGGCCGAACGACCGCCTGGGCCTGATCGCCAGCGGCAAGGCCTACAACGACACCCGCCAGGCGCTGCTGGACCTGGGGCTGGACGACGCCGCCTGCCGCCAGCTCGGCATCCGCCTGCACAAGGTGGCGGTGGTGTGGCCGCTGGAGGCGCAGATCACGCGCCAGTTCGCCGCCGGCCTGCGCGAGATCCTGGTGATCGAGGAAAAGCGCCAGGTCATCGAATACCAGCTCAAGGAGCAGCTCTACAACTGGCGCGCCGACGTGCGGCCCAACGTGCTGGGCAAGTACCGCGAGGGCGCCGCGGGCGACTACAGCGGCGGCGAATGGTCGCTCGACAACCCCACGGCCAACGTGCTGCTGCGCGCCACCGCCGACCTGTCGCCGGCGCTGATCGCGCGCGCCATCGCCGAGCGCCTGAAAAAGCTCGGCATCGACGCCGACACCACCGCCCGCATCGACCGTCAGCTGGCCATCCTGGACGCCGGCGAGCGCAACCTGCAGGTGCTGCAGGCCAGCAGCAGCGGCGCCGACCGTCAGCCCTGGTTCTGCTCGGGCTGCCCGCACAACACCAGCACCCGCGTGCCCGAGGGCTCGCGCGCCATGGCCGGCATCGGCTGCCACTTCATGTCGATCTGGATGGACCGCGCCACCGTCGGCTTCACGCAGATGGGCGGCGAGGGCGTGCCCTGGGTCGGCCAGCAGCCGTTCAGCAACGAACAGCACGTGTTCGCCAACCTGGGCGACGGCACCTACTACCACAGCGGCTCGCTGGCGGTGCGCCAGTCGGTGGCCGCGGGCGTCAACATCACCTACAAGATCCTCTACAACGACGCCGTCGCCATGACCGGCGGCCAGCCGATCGGCGAGCGCCCCGAGGGTCTGTCGGTGATCCAGATCGCGCAGAACATGCGTGCCGAGGGCGCGGTGAAGATCACCGTCGTCACCGACGAGCCCGAAAAATACGCCCAGGCGCGCCAGCACGGCCTGCCCGAGGGCATCGACGTGCAGCACCGCGACCGGCTGGACGCCATCCAGCGCGAGTTCCGCGAGATCGCCGGCACCACCGTCATCATCTACGACCAGACCTGCGCCACCGAAAAGCGCCGCCGCCGCAAGCGCGGCACCATGGTGGACCCGGCGGTGCGCGTGCTCATCAACGAGGCGGTGTGCGAAGGCTGCGGCGACTGCAGCGTGCAGAGCAACTGTCTGTCGGTGGAGCCGCTGGACACCGAATTCGGCCGCAAGCGCACCATCAACCAGAGCACCTGCAACAAGGACATCTCCTGCGTCAAGGGCTTTTGCCCCAGCTTCGTCACGGTGGAAGGCGGGCAGCTGCGCAAGAAGGCCAAGGCGCGCGCCAGCGTGTCGCCGTTCGAGCTCGGTGCGCTGCCCGAGCCGCCGTTGCCCCAGCCCGAGGCCGGCGGCGCCTGGGGCATCGTGGTGGCCGGCGTGGGCGGCACCGGCGTCATCACCATCGGTCAGTTGCTGGGCATGGCGGCGCACCTGGAAGGCAAGGGCATCGTCACCCAGGACGCCGCCGGCCTGGCGCAAAAGGGCGGCGCCACCTGGAGCCATGTGCTGATCGGCGCCACGCAGGACGATATCCGCACCACGCGGGTGAGCGCGGCGGCGGCCGACCTCATCATCGGCTGCGACCCGATCGTCACCGCCAACAAGGAAACCGTGGCCCGCATGCGCGAGGGGCGCACGCACGTGGCGCTGAACGCCCACGCCACGCCCACGGCGGCCTTCGTCAAGGACGGCGGCTGGCAGAACCCGCAGGCGCGCTGCGCCGCCGACATCGCCCGCGCCGTGGGCGAACAGGGCCTGGCCAGCTTCGACGCCGACCGCCTGGCCGGCCGGCTGCTGGGCGACACCATCTACGTCAACCCCATGATCCTGGGCTACGCCTGGCAGCGCGGCTGGGTGCCGCTCAGGCGTGAGTCGCTGCTGCGCGCCATCGAACTGAACAACGTGCAGGTCGACAACAACAAGGCGGCCTTCGAATGGGGCCGCCAGGCGGCGCACGACGGCGCGCGCGTCGAGCAGGCGCTGGCCGGCGCCGGCGGCGAGCAGGTGGTGGCGTTCAAGCCGCGCGAGACGCTGGAATCCATCGTCGCCCGGCGCGTCGAATTCCTCACCGGCTACCAGAACGCCGCCTATGCCGAGCGCTACCGCGCCTTCGTGGCCCGGGTGCAGCAACAGGAGGCGGCGCTGGGCAGGACCCAGTTGACCGAGGCGGTGGCGCAGGGCCTGTTCAAGCTGATGGCCTACAAGGACGAGTACGAGGTGGCGCGCCTGCACAGCGACCCGGCCTTCCTGGCGCGCATCGACGCCATGTTCGAAGGCGACTACAAGCTGCACTACCACCTGGCGCCGCCCATGACGGCCCAGCGCAACGAGCGCGGCGAGCTGGTCAAGAAGAAATACGGCTCCGGCATGGGGCGGGTGTTTCGGCTGCTGGCGCGCCTCAAGGGCCTGCGCGGCGGCGCGCTGGATCTGTTCGGCAAGACCGAGGAGCGCCAGACCGAGCGCGCGCTGATCGAGCAGTACCGCGCCAGCATCGACGAGCTGCTGGCCACGCTGAACGCCGACAACCACGCCATCGCGGTCGAGATCGCGCGCATTCCGCAGGCCATCAAGGGCTTCGGCCACGTCAAGGAGCGCCACCTGAAGGCGGCGCGTGCGCGCTGGGACGAGCTGCGGGCGCAGTACCGCCAGCCGCCCGTCGCGCCGGCGCGGCAGATCGCCTGAAATTCGGGCGAAATATGGGTTTCGCGACCGCCCAGTCTGCGCCGGCAGCTATGATATTGATAGTAATCGATCCATGATTCGATGGCTGCGCGTTGGGCCCCCAGCGCGGCCCCGCGCGCCAGCGCGCCTTACAATGCACGGTTGCCTGCGCGCGCCCCGCCGGGCGCGCAGCTGCGCGCCACGCGCGCGATCCATCCATCACCGCCCATTTCAGGAGCCTGCCGGTGTTCATCTCCAACGCCTACGCCCAAGCCGCCCCCGCCGCCCCCGGGGCCGACCTCGCCTCCACCTTCACCAGCATGCTGCCGCTGGTGCTGATGTTCGTGGTGCTGTACTTCATCATGATCCGCCCGCAGATGAAGAAGCAGAAGGAACACCGCGCCATGATCGACGCGCTGGCCAAGGGCGACGAGGTGGTGACCGCCGGCGGCCTGATGGGGCGCGTCACGGCGCTGTCGGAAGGCCAGATCGGCCTGCAGATCGCCAGCGGCGTCGAGGTGCAGATGCAGCGCAGCGCCATCGTGCAGGTGCTGCCCAAGGGAACCCTGAAGTAAGCCCGGACGCCGGCGCCGGCCCTCGCGCCGGCGCGCATCTGGCCGCCCCTATCCTGCCGTCGCCATGAACCGCTACCCCCTCTGGAAATACATCGTCATCCTGATCACCCTGGTGGTGGCGGCGCTCTACACCCTGCCCAACTTCTTCGGCGAGGCGCCGGCGGTGCAGGTGTCGGCCGGCAAGGCCACCACCCGGATCGATGGCGGCACGCTGTCGCGTGTGGAAGGCGCGCTGCAGGCGGCCGGCCTGACGCCCCAGCGCCTGACGCTGGAAGGCAGCTCGGTGTGGGCGCGCTTCGACACGCCCGACACCCAGCTCAAGGCCAAGGACGTCATCGAGCGCGCACTCAACCCCGACGCGGCCGACCCGGCCCACATCATTGCGCTCAACCTGGTGTCGCGTTCGCCGGCCTGGCTGGCGGCCATCAATGCCCAGCCCATGTACCTGGGGCTGGATCTGCGCGGTGGCGTGCACTTCATGCTGCAGGTGGACATGCGCACGGCCATCACCAAGCGCCTGGACACGCTGGCCAACGACATCCGGGTGGCGCTGCGCGAGAAGGACGTGCGCCACGGCGGCATCAGCCGCGAAGGCAACCAGATCGAGATCCGCGCGCGCGATGCCGACACGCTGGAGGCGGCGCGCCGCGTCATCGTCGACACCCAGCCCGACCTGCAGGTGGAGCCGACCCAGGGCACCGAGCCGCGGCTGGTGGCCAGCTTCAAGCCGCAGGCGCTGCAGCGCGTGCAGGCCGATGCGGTCAAGCAGAACATCACCACGCTGCACAACCGCGTCAACGAGCTGGGCGTGGCCGAACCGGTGATCGCCCAGCAAGGGGTGGACCGCGTGGTGGTGCAGCTGCCCGGCGTGCAGGACACGGCCAAGGCCAAGGACATCCTGGGGCGCACCGCCACGCTGGAGATGCGGCTGGTCGACGAAAGCGCCGAAGGCCGTGCCGCCGAAACCGGCGGCCCGGTGCCGTTCGGCTCCGAAAAATTCCTCGAGCGCGACGGCCGCCCGGTGATCGTCAAGCGCCAGGTGATCCTGACCGGCGACAGCCTGACCGACGCCCAGCCCGGCTTCGATCAGCAGACCCAGCAGCCCAAGGTCGACCTGACGGTGGACGCCAAGGGCGGGCGTGTGATGCGCGACGTCAGCCGCGAGAACCTGAAGAAGCGCATGGCCATCGTGCTGTTCGAGAAGGGCAAGGGCGAGGTGCTGACGGCGCCGGTGATCCAGGCCGAGCTGGGTACGCGTTTTCAGATTTCGGGCTCCATGTCGGTCGTCGAGGCCAACGACCTGGCGCTGCTGCTGCGCGCCGGTTCGCTGGCCGCGCCGATGGAGATCATCGAGGAGCGCACCATCGGCCCCAGCCTGGGCGCCGACAACATCAGCAAGGGTTTCCACAGCGTGATGTGGGGCTTTCTGGCCATCGTGGTGTTCATGATCGCCTACTACATGCTGTTCGGCGTGTTTTCGGCCGTTGCGCTGAGCGTCAACCTGCTGCTGCTGGTGGCCATTCTGTCGATGCTGCAGGCCACGCTGACGCTGCCGGGCATGGCGGCGGTGGCGCTGACGCTGGGCATGGCGATCGACGCCAACGTGCTGATCAACGAACGCGTGCGCGAGGAGCTGCGCGGTGGCGCCTCGCCGCAGGCGGCCATCCATGCCGGCTACGACCGCGCCTGGGCCACCATCCTGGACTCCAACGTCACCTCGCTGATCGCCGGCCTGGCGCTGCTGGCGTTCGGCACCGGCCCGGTGCGCGGCTTTGCCGTGGTGCACTGCATCGGCATCCTGACCTCGATGTACTCGGCGGTGTTTTTCTCGCGCGGCCTGGTCAACCTGTGGTATGGGCGGCAGAAGAAGCTCAAGTCGGTGTCGATCGGCACCGTGTGGCGACCCGCCCCCGAGAAGGTGTGAGCGCGCCGCAACCGCCGTCAGACAAGCAAGGAACAGGCAGATGGAATTCTTCAGGATCGGACGGGACATCCCGTTCATGCGCTATGCGCGGCTTTTCAACGCCATATCGATCGTCACCTTCCTGCTGGCGGTGGTGTTTCTGTTCACGCGTGGCCTGCACCTGTCGGTCGAGTTCACCGGCGGCACGGTGATGGAGGTGGCCTACAGCCAGCCGGCCGATCTGGCGCAGGTGCGTGGCACGGTGGCGGCGCTGGGTTACGGCGACGTGCAGGTACAGAACTTCGGCACCGCGCGCGACGTCATCATCCGGCTGCCGGTGCAGCAGGGCAAGAGCTCGGCCCAGCAGAGCGAGCAGGTGCTGGCCGCGCTGCGCAGCGCCAGCCCCGACGTGCAGTTGCGCCGCACCGAATTCGTCGGCCCGCAGGTCGGCGACGAGCTGGCGCGCGACGGCCTGTACGCGCTGGCCTTCGTGGTGGTCGGCATCATGATCTACCTGTCGATGCGCTTCGAATGGAAGTACGCCGTGGCCGGCATCATCGCCAACCTGCACGACGTGGTGATCATTCTGGGCTTCTTCGCCCTGTTCCAGTGGGAGTTCTCGCTCTCGGTGCTGGCGGCGATCCTGGCCGTGCTGGGCTATTCGGTCAACGAATCGGTGGTGATCTTCGACCGCATCCGCGAGAACTTCCGCCGCTACCGCAAGATGAGCACGGTGGAGATCATCAACAACTCCATCACCGCCAACATCAGCCGCACCATCATCACCCACGGCTCGACGCAGATCATGGTGCTGTCGATGTTGCTGTTCGGCGGCGAGACGCTGCATTACTTCGCCGTGGCACTGACCATCGGCATCCTGTTCGGCATCTATTCCTCGGTGTTCGTGGCCGCCGCCATCGCCATGTGGCTGGGCATCCGGCGCGAGGACCTGGTCAAGACCGGCCGCAAGGATGGCGACCCCGGTGACCCGAACGCCGGCGCGGTGGTGTAAGACAGCGGCCCTGGATTCCACGCCGGGCGTGCCATACTGAGGGGCCACAACCGCTCCCATGGTTTCGACGCCACCACCACCGTCGCCTCATCGCCTCGCGCAGCAGGTGCGCGAGCGCTTCCTGCAGGTGCTCGACGCAGCCGTCATCGAGCTGGGTGAGCGAATCCAGACTCATCTGACGGGCCAGGCGCAAGGCGGGATCCGCGGCGCGACGCTGGCCGACATGCAGCGTGCCATGGAGGCCGAGGCAGCGTTTCGGCGTGCGCGCACCGCCTGGGTGACGGCGGCACGGCGCCACTGGCGCGATGCACTGACGCAGATGACGGACAGCCGCGCCGCGCGTCGCAGTCTGCCGGGTGATCTGGGTCTGGTGGACGACGACAGTGTCGAGCGCAAGATCGCCGCCTCGCGACTGGGGGCGGCCGTGCAGGACGCTGCTGGCGCCGAATTCAACGATCTGCGGCTGCGCATGCAGGCGCTCGAGCGCAGCACCGACCTGCCGGCGCGCGACGTGCTGCGGCCCGACACCTTTGCACAGCAGTTGCTCAAGGCCTGGCGGGACGCCGGCCTGGATCGTCCGATGTGGGTACTGGTTCACCCGGAGATCCAGGCGGCAATGATCGAACGCTTGGTGCCACTCTACGGGCAGGCCAATGCTTTCCTGATCGAGCGCGGGGTGCTGGCCGAAATCGACCTGAAGGCGCTGGTGCGGCGTGGTGATGGCGATGCCGGGCCTGTCGCAGGTGCTCGAGCGTCGGCGGTTGCGGGTGCGCGCGATCGCGCAGCGCCCGGACCCGCGGAAAATGCCGCTTCCCGGGAATCGGGCGCGCGCTCAGGCGGTGCCGGACTGTTCGGCGATGGCCGGTCGGCCCGTGGCGACGCGTTTACCACCCATGGCCGGGCCAATGCCGCGGATGACACCCAGACACCCGACGTGCGGCACTCCGCGCTGGCGCGCGCAGCCCAGGAAACCCGCATGATGACGGCCATCTCGCCCATGACGCGCGTACGGCAACGAGCGCATGGCGTGCTGGGGCAGCTGCGACGGCTGCTGACCGATCAGTTGGCGAACTTCGACCTGGCGGCGCCGGCAGAGCCACCTTCGCCGCCGTTGGCTCGCGCCATGGCCGAGGCGGCGCCTTTCGCAGTCACCGAGTTGCTGGACCGCAGCGACGCCGACGTCACCATCGTGCAACCCGTGGCCAGTGTCGACGCGGTGGCGACGCGTCTGCGCCAGCGAGCCACCGAGCTGAAGGCCAAGGCGGAGCGACCGAGCGAGAAGGCCACCATCGAGATCGTGGCCCTGATGTTCCAGGCCATCCTGGCCGAAGAGCGCATCGCGGCGGCGATCCGCGTCTGGTTCGCGCGCCTGCAGATTCCGGTGTTGCGGCTGGCGTTGGCCGAGCCGGACTTCTTCGCCTCCATCCAGCACCCGGCGCGCCAGTTGATCGACCGCATGGGTGCCTGCGCGCTGGGCTTCGACGCCGCGCAGGTCGGCGGCAGCCGCCTGGAGCGCGAGATCAAGCGCATCGTGCAGGTGATCGAGCAATACCCTGAAACCGGCCGCCGCGTCTACCAGCTGGTGCTGGAAGAGTTCAAGAAGTTTCTCGGTCGCTCACTGACCGAAGGCGGCTCCGCACAGCAGATGGCGACGCTGGCGCAGCAGATCGAGCAGAAGGAAGCGCTGACCGTGCAGTACACCATCGAGCTGCGGCGCATGCTGGAGCCGGTGCCCGTGCCCGAGCCGGTGCGCGAGTTCCTGTTCCGCGTCTGGTGCGAGGTGCTGGCCATGGCCGCGGTGCGGCGCGGGCCGCAGGCGCCCGACACGCTGCGCTTCAAGCAGGCGGCGGCCGATCTGCTGTGGGCGGTCAGCCCCAAGGCCGACCGCAGCGAACGCGGCCGCGTGGTGCAGCAGCTGCCGACGCTGTTGCACGCCCTGCGCGAGGGCATGGAAGGCCTGGCGCTGTCGACCTCGGACCAGGATGCCCACATCAAGGTGCTGAACGACGCGGTGGTGCAGGCCTTCGTCTCGCGCGGCGAGGGCCTGTCGGCGGAGCGGCTGGCCGAGCTGTCGCGCAACCTGGCCGGTCTGGAAGACGTGGTCAGCGACGACGCCCAGGGCGACGTGCTGCTCGACCCGGGCGTGATCGAGCTGATGTTCGGCGCCGAAGGCGACGCGCTGGAGGTGATTGCCAGCGGCGGCTCACAGCCCGGCGAGGGCATGCTGCACTGGGCCGGCGAGCTGGAGCTCGGGGCCTGGTTCACGCTCGACTACCTGGGCAGCGTGACCCAGGTGCAGTACGTGTGGCGCAGCAAGCGTGGCCAGCTGCACCTGTTCGGCGACGGCTCGGGCAAGAGCTACCTGGTGCAGACCTGGCGCCTGGCCTCGTACCTGCAGGCCGGCCTGCTGGTGCCGGTGGAGGACGAAACCCTGACCGTGCGCGCCACGCGCGAAGCCCTGGCGCGGCTCAACGCCGAGCCCGATCGGCTGCTCAACTGACCCTGGTGCAGTGTTTCGCGCCGTCAGGCACTTATTGCGAGCCGCGCCTTGCCGCAAGCTTTTTTCTGGTTTTTGTAAGTGCCTGACGGCGCGAAACACTGCACCAGGTTGTAAGCGGGTTCGCGTCAGCCCCGCCCCAGACGCTGGAACAGCCCGCCGGGCAGGCGGCCGAGCTGGCCGGCCAGCTCAAGCTCCAGCAACCGCGCCTGCAGGGTGGCGGTGTCCAGCCCGGTGCGGGCCTGCAGGGCGTCCAGGCTCACCGGGTCGGCGCCGAGTGCCCGCAGCAGCTCCGGATAAGGGTCATGCTGGCCTTCAGGCGCCGCCGTTGCAGCGCCAGCAGCTTCGATTTCGATAGCGCCTGTGGGCCATGGCCAGCGCAGCTCCTCCAGCACGTCCTGTGCGGTTTCGACCAGCTTGGCGCCCTGGCGGATCAGCGCGTGGCAGCCGCGCGACTGCGGGCTGTGGATGGAGCCCGGAATGGCGAACACCTCCTTGCCCTGTTCGCTGGCCAGGCGGGCGGTGATCAGCGAGCCGGACTGCAAGGCCGCCTCCACCACCAGCGTGCCCTGGCTCAGTCCCGAAATCAGCCGGTTGCGCCGGGGAAAGTTGGGCGGCAGCGGCGGTGTGCCGAGCGGGTATTCGCTCAGGATCAGTCCCTGGCGCACGATGCGGTGCGCCAGCTCGCGGTGCCGGCGCGGGTAGACGCGATCGATGCCGGTGCCCACCACCGCGATGGTGGCCGGGCCCTGCGCGGGCGGTGGCGCGCCCTCCAGCGCCCCTTCGTGCGCCGCGCCGTCGATGCCCAGCGCCAACCCCGACACCACGCACACGCCCTGGGCTGCCAGCGCGCGCGCGAACTGGCGCGCGTTGGTCGCGCCCTGAGGCGTGGGGTTGCGGCTGCCGACCACCGCCAGGGCCCGCGTCGGCCAGCCATCAGCTACAACATCAATAGCTGTCGGCGCAGACGGAGTGGGCGTGGAAGCCGTATGGGCTGCCCCGTTCGGCGGGTGCAGCCGGCCCATGAGGTAGAGCAGGCAGGGCGGATCTTCGATGGTCAGCAGGGCGGCCGGGTAGGCGGGGTCGCCGAGGGTGACGATGCGGCGCGGCACACCGTCTTCGGCCGCGTCCAGCCAGTCCAGCGTGGTCTGCAACTGGGCTGCCAGGTTGTCGGGCGGCTGCGCCAGCGCGCTGGCCTGGGCCGGGCTCAGCAACTGGCGCCAGGCGGCGGGGGACTGGGCGAAGATCAGCGGGGGCAGGCCAAAGGCCGCCAGCAGGCGCCGGGCGCCGTCGTTGCCGATGCCGGGCGTCAGGCTCAGTCGCAGCCAGGCCTCGAGTTCCTGCCGGTCCATGGCGGGGCGGGCGTGGCCGCCGCTCCGGTCAGTTCGGGTTGACCAGCTTGTCGCCGACCTGCACCGGGTTGGTGATTTCCATCACCAGCACGTAGGAGACGCGCTCGAACGGACGGAACACCATGGCGATGCCGTTGCGCTCGTCGGGCAGCTTCATCAGGCCGCGCGCCTCGTCGGTCTTGTCCACCAGCTTCGGTCCGGTGCTCAGCAGCGCCAGCACATGACCGCTTTCGATGCCGTCCTGCAGGCCCTTGTTGATCACCACCACCTGGTTCTGGCCGGCGTAGCGCACCGCGCTGCCCGGCACGGCGACCACGCGCGCGTCCACCGGCACCTCGGGCACGCGCGGCACGTAGTTGCGGTACTCGCGCGGCGGCTCGGGCAGCAGGCGGTCGCCGGCGCGCATTTCTTCCTTGCTGCTGATCACGTCGACCGTGGCGGGCACGGGCAGGGCGCGCGGCTGCGGGGCGGCGGCGCGGCGCGGTTCGGTCTGCACTTCGCCGTTGGCGGGCCAGCGCGTGGGGCGCACGGCGGGCGCCGCGCCGGCGTCTTCTTCGGCTTCGGATTCGCCCCGCACCAGGGTGGCCTGACCGACGTAGTGGCCTTCGTAGCCCAGGGTTTCGTCGGTCACCGGGTCTTTCAGCGGCTTGGCATTGCGGAACACGCGGAATTCGGTGGGGTCGCCCGCCTGTTTCAGCAGGGGGGCATCGGCGGGCCCGCGCACGTAGGCGCGGTCGCCCTTGGCCACCAGCACGCGGCTCTGGTTGGCCAGCGCGACGATGCGGGGTGCGCGCTGGAAGCTGTCGTCGTCGACCACCAGCGGCTCGGTCAGGAAGGGCTCGATCAGGTGCGGCTCCAGCGTGGGCAGCGGGCCGGTGCCCAGCATCTCGATGCGGTTGCGCGGCGACACCCGCACGGTGTCACCGACTTCGCCGTCGGCGCCGCGGCGCGCGCGCAGGAAGGCGCGGTCGCCCAGGCGCTCCAGGTACAGCTGCTGGCCTGGGTAGATCAGGTGCGGGTTGCGGATGTCCTGCAGGTTCATGCCCCACAGCTCGGGCCAGCGCCAGGGCGACTTCAGGAACAGGCTGGAGATGCGCCACAAGGTGTCGCCGCGGCGCACCGTGTACTGGTCGGGCGCGTCGGGCGCCAGCGCCGACAGCGGCACGCCCTGCGCCGCCACCTGCTGGGCGGTGGCGCGCTGCGCCGGCGTCACCGGCAGGCGTGAGGCCGACTGCGCGGCGGCGGGCGGGACGCTGAGCACGGCCGCCGTCAGCAGGCCGAGGGGCGCGATCAGTGCGCGCGTGGCACCAGGAAAAGTGTGTTTCATTGTTTTGCCGGGGGCAGCTGCCAACTTGACAAGTCACCGGACATTCTGCATTCAAGCCCTTGATCCGGCAACGAAATCACTCACCCGAGGCAGCGCGAACTGCGAAAAGTAGCGAAAATCGCCACATCCGAGGCAAGAATTCCATGGCCCAGCTTCCCATTCTCCGTTACCCCGACCCGCGCCTGCACAAGGTGGCTCGCCCGGTGCAGGTGGTCGATGCGCGCGTGCAGGCGCTGATCGACGACATGTTCGAGACCATGTACGCCGCCAAGGGCATCGGCCTGGCGGCCACCCAGGTCGACGTGCACGAGCGGCTGATCGTGATCGACGTGTCGGAAGAGCGCAACCAGCGCCTGGTGCTGATCAACCCCGAGTTGCTGTGGGCCAGCGAGCAGCGCGTGCGCGGCGAGGAGGGCTGCCTGTCGGTGCCCGGCATCTACGACGGCGTCGAGCGCGCCGAGCGCGTGCGTGTGCGCGCGCTGGACGCGGCCGGCGAGGCGCGCGAGATCGAGGCCGAGGGCCTGCTGGCGGTGTGCATCCAGCATGAGATGGACCACCTGCTCGGCAAGGTGTTCGTCGAATACCTGTCGCCGCTCAAGCGCGGCCGCATCAAGACCAAACTGCTGAAAGCCGAGCGACAGGAAAAAGCCGACCAGGCGCGGGTGCCGGCGTGAGCGCCCACTGCGCGGCAAAGGCTGATGCATTCGTCATCCGGCGTGTCCTGAAGGCCTTGCCGGCGGCGCTTGGGGCGCTGCTGCTGGGGGCTTGTGCGGCGCTGCTCAACCCGGATCGGGTGGCGCCCGGCACCCCGGCGGCGCAGGTGCTGCAGCGCCTGGGTCCGCCCACGGCGCGCTACCCGGCCACGGCCCAGGCGGGCGAGCGCTGGCAGTATTCGCAGCAACCGGCCGGCCGCCAGGTGTTCAATCTGGACCTGGACGCCCAGGGCCGCGTGGTGCGCGTCGAGCAGGCGCTCAGCGAAGCGCGGTTTGGCCAGCGCATCCAGCCCGACCGCTGGACGCGCGAGGACGTGCTGCGCGAATACGGCCGGCCGGCCCAGGTGACGGCGGTGCACCGGTTCGACGGCGACATCTGGGTCTGGCGCTACCTGGACGGGCCGACCTGGCGCCTGCTGTTCATCGACATCGACCGCGCCGGCGTGGTGCGCGGCTGGTCCGCCGGCGACGAAAACCTGCCCGACCCGCCCGAGCCGCGCTGACCGTTCCGTGCCATTGAATCGCCACCAAAGCGCCAACCCGCCAGCGCCAAAAGCTATCGAAACATGAGCATGCGCGTGATCTTTGCCGGCACCCCCGAGTTTGCCCGCGTGGCCCTGCAGGCGCTGCTGGCGGCCGGGTTCGAGGTGCCGCTGGTGCTGACCCAGCCCGACCGCCCGGCCGGCCGCGGCATGAAGCTGCAGGCCTCGCCGGTCAAGCAGCTGGCGCTGCAGCACGGCATCGCCGTCGCCCAGCCGCGCAGCCTGCGCCTGGACGGCAAGTACCCCGAAGACGCCGCCGCCGCCCGCGCGGCCCTGCGCGCCGCCCGCGCCGACGCGATGGTGGTGGCCGCCTACGGGCTGATCCTGCCGCAGTGGGTGCTGGATGACATGAGCACCGCCGGGCCGCCCCAAGGTGCGAGCGCCCCCTCGGGGGGCAGCGCAACAGGCGCAGCCGTGGAGCGTGGGGGCCGTGACCCGAGCACCGCCGGGCCGCCCCAAGGTGCGAGCGCCCCCTCGGCGGGCAGCGCCACCGGCCAGGCCTTCGGTTGCCTCAACATCCATGCCTCGCTGCTGCCGCGCTGGCGCGGCGCGGCGCCGATCCATCGCGCCATCGAGGCCGGCGACGCGCAGACCGGCGTCACCATCATGCAGATGGACGCCGGCCTGGACACCGGCGACATGCTGCTGGCGCAGGCGCTGCCGATCGGCCCGCGCACCACCACCGCCAGCCTGCACGACGAACTGGCGGCGCTGGGCGGGCAGCTGATCGTGCAGGCGCTGCAGCAGGCCGCGCAGGGTCGCCTGCGGCCGACGCCGCAGCCGGCCGAGGGCGTTTGCTACGCCCACAAGATCGACAAGCACGAGGCCGCCATCGACTGGCACCAGCCGGCGGCACAGATCGAGCGGCGCATCCGCGCCTTCGACCCCTTCCCCGGCGCCAGCAGCCAGCTGGGCGACACCGTGGTCAAGCTGTGGAGCTCCGAGATCGATAGCTGCTCGCGCCCGTCCGATGCGCGCTGCGGCCAGATTCTTGCCGTAGACGAAGGCGGCATCGCGGTGGCCTGCGCGGACGCCGTGCTGCGCCTGACCGAGCTGCAGCGCCCGGGCGGCAAGCGCCTACCGGCGCGCGAGTTCCTGCGCGGCTTCGCGCTGGCGCCCGGCCAGTGCCTGGGCGAAGGCACGGGTGGCGCGCCATGATCATGCCGCTGCCGCCCGATCCGGGCGAGCTGCCGGCGCGTGGCCGGCTGGGCGCCTGGCTGGCGCGGCGCGTCGATACCTGGGCGCGCACGGCGCGGCACCCGCTGTTCTGGGTCGGTGCGCGCGAGATGGCGGGCGTTTCCATCGGCCTGACGGCCTGGGCCTTCATGACCGGCGTGGCCATGGTCAAGAGCGGCATGTCGATCACCGAAAGCGTGCTGATGTCCTTGCTGGTGTTTGCCGGCAGCGCCCAGCTGGCCGCCATTCCGCTCATTGCCGCCGATGCGCCGCTGTGGGTGGTGCTGGCGGCGGCGTTCTGCGTGAATCTGCGATTTGTAGTCTTCAGCCTTCATCTGCGGCCATATTTCATGCATCTGCCTAGATTCAAACGCTTGTACCTGGGCTACTTCACGGGCGACGTGACCTATGTGCTGTTCACCCGGCGCTTTCCGCGCCCGCCCGAAACCGAGGGTCAGCGGCGCGCCCAGGGCAGCTATCTGTGGGGCGGCAACGTCACCAACTGGGTGTTCTGGCAGTCGCTCAGCATGCTGGGCATCTTTCTCGGCGCCGCGCTGCCGTCGCGCTGGGGGCTGGAGTTCGCCGGCACGCTGGCGCTGCTGGCGGTGGCCTGTTCGATGGTGACCACGCGCCTGCGCGCGCTGTCGGCCATCACCGCGGCGGCGGCGGCGGTGGTGCTGTTCGGGCTGCCGTACCGGCTCAACATCGTGGCGGCGATCGCGGTGGCGGTGGCCATCAGCCTGTACGCCGAGCCACGCCCGCCGGCGGCCGGCGACGACGCAGGGGCGCGCCATGCATGAACTGGACGGCTGGACGCTGCTGGCCATCCTGGGCATGACGGCCATTTCGGTCATCACGCGCGGCTTCTTCTTCATCAGCGAGCGCGAATGGACGCTGCCCGAATGGGCGCAGCGTGGCCTGCAGTACGCGCCCATCGCCGCGCTGACCGCGGTGATCGCGCCCGACATCCTGCTGACCGAGGGCGTCGTCGGCGCGGTGCTGCGCGACGCCCGCACCTGGGGCGCGCTGGCGGCGGCCGGTTTCTACTTCTGGCGTCGGCGCGGCAGTTACGTGATGCCGGCCGCCATCGCGGTCGGCATGGCGGTGTTCCTGCCGCTGCGGGTCGGGCTGGGCTGGTGAAGCGGCGCACGGCCCGGTCGGCCCGGGTCTGGCGGCTGCGGGACGGACGATCCGATTCCCCTTGATGGCGCCTTTGGGGTCTGGATTTCCAAGTTTCCGAAGCAGGAGGATGATGGGCAAACCGGGCGACGTGGCCCTTCAGTCAAGCGCCAGCAGCTATTGATCGTGTAGCGAATCCGAAGCCCGGGACCGGTCAGGGTGGTGTGGGCGCGCGCTCCTACAATGGCGGCGCTGCCGCATCGCCCTCCCGCCGCCGGCGGGTCCTGTGTTTTTTCACTTACCCGATCTGCCTGTCATGAACGTCATCCGCTTCTCCGACCTGTGCGCGCAAGGTGCCGTGCAGGGCCAACGCGTCTTCATCCGCGCCGACCTGAACGTGCCGCAGGACGACGGCGGCGCCATCACCGACGACACCCGCATCCGCGCCAGCGTGCCGGCCATCCGCATGGCGCTGCAAGCCGGCGCGGCGGTGATGGTCACCTCGCACCTGGGTCGCCCGACCGAGGGCGAATGCAAGCCCGCCGACTCGCTGGCGCCGGTGGCGCGCCGCCTGGGCGAACTGCTGGGGCGCGAGGTGCCCCTGGTGCAGCACTGGGTGGACGGCGTGACGGTGGCGCCGGGCGAGCTCGTGCTGCTCGAGAACTGCCGCGTCAACAAGGGCGAGAAAAAGAACGATGAAGCGCTTTCGCGCAAGATGGCCGCACTTTGTGATATTTACGTTAACGATGCCTTCGGTACCGCGCACCGCGCCGAAGCCACCACCTACGGCATCGCCCAGTACGCCCCGGTGGCCTGCGCCGGCCCGCTGCTGGCGGCCGAGATCGACGCCCTGCAGCAGGCCCTGGCGCACCCCAGGCGGCCCCTGGTGGCCATCGTGGCCGGCAGCAAAGTGAGCACAAAACTCACCATCTTGCAGTCTTTGGCGTCCAAAGTCGATCAATTGATCGTAGGCGGCGGCATCGCCAACACCTTCATGCTGGCCAGCGGGCTGCCGATCGGCAAGTCGCTGGCCGAGGCCGACCTGGTGGGTGAGGCGCGCGCCGTGATCGAGGCCATGCGGGCGCGCGGCGCCGAGGTACCGATCCCCACCGACGTGGTGACGGCCACCGAGTTCAAGGCCGACGCCGTGGCCACCGTCAAGCCGGCGCAGGCGGTGGCGGCGGACGACCTGATCCTGGACATCGGCCCCGACACCGCCGAGCGCCTGGCGGCGCAGCTCCAGGCGGCCGGCACCATCGTCTGGAACGGCCCGGTGGGCGTGTTCGAGATGGCGCCGTTCGAAAACGGCACGCGCCGCATCGCGCGCGCCATCGCCGATTCGCCCGCCTTCAGCATCGCCGGCGGCGGCGACACCCTGGCGGCGATCGCCAAGTACGGCATCGACAAGGACGTGGGCTACATCTCCACCGGCGGTGGCGCCTTTCTGGAGGTGCTGGAGGGCAAGCAGCTGCCCGCCTTCGAGATTCTGGAAAAAAGGGCCGCCAGCGCTTGATGGGCAAGCGCCAACAGCTATAAAAGTCATAGCAATCTGGCGCCCGATCACGGCGCCGTCATGCGGCGCTGGCAGAATCCGGCCTGCGATTTCCGCCTGCACCCAGCCCAGCCATGACCTACCGCGCCACCAAGATCGTCGCCACCCTCGGCCCTGCCTCCAGCGACCCGGCGCTGCTGGAGCAGATGATCCGTGCCGGCGTCAACGTGGTGCGGCTGAACTTCAGCCACGGCAAGGCCGAGGACCATGTGGAACGCGCCCGCCTGGTGCGCCAGGCCAGCGAGCGCGCCGGCCGCGAGGTGGCCATCATGGCCGACCTGCAGGGGCCGAAGATCCGCGTCGGCAAGTTTGCCGAGGGCAAGGTGCTGCTGGCGCCGGGCGCGCCGTTCGTGCTGGACGCCGCGCGCACCGAGCCGGGCGACCTGCAGGGCGTCGGGCTGGACTACAAGCAATTGCCGCGCGACGTGCGGCCGGGCGACACCCTGCTGCTCAACGACGGCCTGATCGTGCTGACGGTGGAGGCGGTGCGCGGCGAAGCGGTGCACACCCGCGTCAAGCTGGGTGGCGAGCTGTCCAACAACAAGGGCATCAACAAACAGGGTGGTGGCCTGACGGCGCCGGCGCTGACGGGCAAGGACATGGAGGACATCAAGACCGCCATGCGCCTGCGCGCCGACTACGTGGCCGTGAGCTTTCCCAAGAACGCCACCGACATGGAAATGGCGCGCCAGCTGTGCAACGTGGCCGGCGCCGAATGGGGCCACAAGCCGCAGCTCATCGCCAAGATCGAGCGCGCCGAGGCCATCCCGCGGCTGGCCGAGATCCTGGCCGCCAGCGACGGCATCATGGTGGCGCGCGGCGACCTGGCGGTGGAAGTCGGCAACGCCGCCGTGCCGGCGCTGCAAAAGAAGATGATCACCATGGCGCGCGCGGCCGACAAGCTGGTGATCACCGCCACCCAGATGATGGAGAGCATGATCGCCAATCCGGTGCCCACGCGCGCCGAGGTCAGCGACGTCGCCAACGCCGTGCTCGACGGTACCGACGCCGTGATGCTGAGCGCCGAGACGGCGGCCGGCAAGTACCCGCTGGAGACGGTGCAGGAGATGGCCGCCATCTGCATGGCGGCCGAGGAGCACGACCCGGCCGAACTGGACGCCGACTTCAGTGGCGCCACCTTCCAGCGCATCGACCAGTCGATCGCCATGGGGGCGCTGTTCACCGCCTACCACCTGGGCGCCAAGGCCATCGTGGCGCTGACCGATTCCGGCTCCACCGCGCTGTGGATGAGCCGCCACCGCGTGCGCATCCCCATCTACGCGCTCACGCCCAAGGTCGGCACCCAGCGCAAGCTGGCGCTGTACCGCAACGTGCGCCCGCTGCTGATGGACACCAGCGCCCTGCGCGACGAGGCGCTGGCGCAGGCCGAGGCCTACCTCAAGCAGCAGGGCGTGATGGCCAGCGGCGACGTCTACGCCATCACCTGCGGTGAACCCATGGGCGCCCCCGGCGGCACCAACATGCTCAAGATCTGCCGCGCCGGCTGATCGGCGCAGCGGCGGGCCCATGAGACCGGTCGCGCCCCCTTGGGGTCCATCGGCCTTGCACGCCCCGCGCGTGCGCGCCGAGCGCGGTCCGGGTGCGTGCGTGGCGTGCGCACCCAGGAGGTGAAGGCCCTCGAAGCCGCCGGTCCCCGCATCGATGCGGTCTGCCCGAAGTTGACACGCGGTCAACTGCCGTTTCTAGGGTCAGAGGCAGCAGGTAAACTCGTCGCACACCCGGGCGTCGGCCGCCGCCACACCGCCCTGCCTTCGGAGAACCCTGACCATGCCCCTCGTTTCCATGCGCGAACTGCTCGACCACGCGGCCGAGCACAACTACGGCATCCCCGCCTTCAACGTCAACAACCTGGAGCAGGTGCAGGCCGTGATGGCCGCCGCCGATGAGGTCGGCGCCCCCGTCATCCTGCAGGCCAGCGCCGGCGCGCGCAAATACGCTGGCGAGCACTTCATCAAATACCTGATCCAGGCCGCCGCCGAAGCCTATCCGCACGTGCCCATGGTGATGCACCAGGACCACGGCACCAGCCCGGCCGTGTGCGCCGGCGCGCTCAAACTGGGCTTTGGTTCGGTGATGATGGACGGCAGCCTGAAGGAAGACGGCAAGACCCCGGCCGACTTCGACTACAACGTGCGCGTGACGCAGGAAGTGGTGGCCATGGCGCACCAGATCGGCGCCACCGTGGAGGGCGAGCTCGGCTGCCTGGGCAGCCTGGAAACCGGCGAGGCCGGTGAGGAAGACGGCATCGGCGCCGCCGGCAAGCTCGACCACAGCCAGCTGCTGACCGACCCCGAAGAAGCCGCCCAGTTCGTCAAGGCCACGCAGCTCGACGCCCTGGCCATTGCGATTGGCACCAGCCACGGCGCCTACAAGTTCACCCGCCCGCCCACGGGCGACGTGCTGGCGATCTCGCGCGTCAAGGAAATCCACGCCCGCATCCCCAACACCCATCTGGTGATGCACGGGTCATCGTCCGTGCCGCAGGAGCTGCTGGCCATCATCAACCAGTTCGGCGGCAAGATGAAGCAGACCTGGGGCGTGCCGGTCAAGGAGATTCAAGAGGCCATCAAGCACGGCGTGCGCAAGATCAACATCGACACCGACATCCGCATGGCCATGACCGGCGCGGTGCGCAAGTTCCAGGTCGAAAACCCCGACAAGTTCGACATGCGCGAGTGGATGAAGCCCGCCCGCGCCGCCGCCCAGGCCATCTGCAAGCAGCGCTATCTGGAATTCGGCTGCGAGGGCCAGGGTGCCAAGGTCAAGGGCCTGCCGCTGTCCGTGATGGCGCAGAAATACGCCCAGGGCGCGCTGGCGCAGCAGGTGCGCTGAGCCTTCAGCCACTACAAAAATAAGAGCTGCTCGCGCTTGATCCACAAGCGCCAGTGGCTCTTTTCATTGAAATCGCAATGGAGCCTGCCATGAGCACTGCCGCCCTGCACACCAGCCAGTTGCGCAGCCTGCCCCTGCTGGCGCGCGGCAAGGTGCGCGACAACTACGCCGTCGGCGAAGACCGCATCCTGATGGTGGCCTCCGACCGCATCAGCGCCTTCGACGTCATCATGGACCAGCCCATCCCCGGCAAGGGCGAGCTGTTGACGCGGATGGCGCTGTGGTGGTTCGAGCAGTTGAAAGACATCGTGCCCAACCACCTGACCGGCGACGCGCCCGAGAGCGTGGTGGCGCCCGATGAAGTGGCGCAGGTGCGCGGGCGCAGCATGCTGGTGCAGCGCCTGCAACCGATCCCGGTCGAGGCGGTGGTGCGCGGCTACCTGGCCGGCAGCGGCTGGAAGGAATACCAGCAAAGCCAGTCGGTGTGCGGCGTGCCCCTGCCCGCCGGCCTGCACAACGCCAGCCGCCTGCCGCAGCCCATCTACACCCCGGCGGCCAAGGCCGCGGTCGGCGAGCACGACGAAAACATCACTTTCGAGCGCACCGAGCAGATGATCGGCGCCGAACTGGCGGCGCGCATCCGCGACATCAGCATCCAGCTGTACCAGCGCGCCGCCGCCATCGCGCTGGCCAGGGGCATCATCATTGCCGACACCAAGTTCGAGTTCGGCCTGAACGCGGCCGGCGAGCTGGTGCTGATGGACGAGGTGCTCACGCCCGATTCGTCGCGCTACTGGCCGCAGGACGGCTGGCGTGAAGGCGCCAACCCGCCCAGCTTCGACAAGCAGTACCTGCGCGACTGGCTGGAGCAGGCGCAGGTGAACGGCCGCCCCTGGCCCAAGACCGCGCCGCCGCCCACGCTGCCGGCCGAGGTGATCGAGCAGACCGCCGCCAAATACCGCGAGGCGCTGCAGCGCCTGCTGGGTTGAAGATCACGCGCGTCCCAGCCTCTGACCCTAGGAGGCTGTCGGACTTGGAAATCGCCGGCTGCAAATCGACCGCAGCGGCCCATTTTTCACCGTCTTTTTGCCCAATAGCTCAGCTGTTGGGCTACAAATCCGGCAAAAACTGGTCTCGCTGGGGCCGATTTTGGCTGCGCCGCTCTTCGAGAACGCTTTCGGCGCTCCAAGCCCGACAGCCTCCTAGGCTCAGTCGATCTTCACCCCGGCGTCCTTGATCACCCTGGCGTACTTGGCGATTTCAGCGCGCATGAAGGCGTCGAATTGCGCCGGCGTGCTGCCCACCGGCGTCAGGCCCTGGGCTGCCAGCCGCTCGCGCACCGCGGGCGTGGCCAGTGCGCGGGCGATTTCCTGCTGCAACCGCTCGATCACCGCGGTCGGAGTGCGTGCCGGCGCCAGCAGTGCAAACCAGGACGTGGTCTCGTAACCCTTCAGGCCAGCCTCATCGAGCGTGGGGACCTCGGGCAGCGCCGCCGCGCGCTGCCGGCCGGTGGTGGCCAGCGCCTGCAGCCGCCCCGCTTTGAGCAGGGCCTGGGCCGAAGGGATGTTGATGACCATCGCCGCCACCTGGCCGGCGGCCACGTCGGTCAGGCCGGGCGCGGCGCCTTTGTAGGGCACGTGCACCAGATCGACATCCGCCATGCGTTTGAACAGTTCGGCCGACAGGTGCGACAGGCTGCCGTTGCCGCCCGAGGCAATGTGCAACTGCCCGGGCCGCGCCCTGGCGTAGGCGAGGAAATCCTGCACGGTGTGTACCGGCAGGCTGGCGCTGACCACCAGCACGTTCGGCGCTGTGGCCACCAGGGTGATGGGTGCGAAGTCCTTCAGCGCGTCGTAGGGCAGCCTGGGGTACAGACTGGGCGTGACGCCGTGCGAGCTGCCGTTGCCCAGGATCAGGGTGTGGCCGTCCGGCGCCGCCTTGGCCACGGTGTCGGACGCGATGCTGCCGCCGGCGCCCGGACGGTTGTCGATCATCACCTGCTGGCCCAGACCAGCAGCCAGCTCCTGTGCGATCGAACGCGCCAGCGCGTCGGAGCCATCGCCGGCCGGCGCCGGTACCACCAGCCGGATCGGCCTGGTCGGAAACGGTGCCTGCGCCGCAACGGGCGCCCAGCCCAGCACGAGGCAGGCGAGCCATGATCTGCGCTGCATGATCGGAGTTGGTGACAGGTGGTTGGACGTAGGCGCAGCATACCCGTCGCCGGCCGCACCCGACAGAAAAGGTCAAGAAAGGATAAAAACAAGAACGATTCGTGTTTACAATCCCGCCCGCAGCGCCGTGGTCGCTGGCGCGATGGATGGAGGAGTGACGCATGTCCCGTGGTTTCCGGGCCCGCCCATGGTTGGGTGTTCTGCTGGCGCTGGGTGCCAGCGCCGCGCTGCTGGGCTGCGGCGGCAGCGGTGACGCCGGTGACGCTCGGCTGTCGGCCGAGGCGCAGCTGGGAGAAAAGATTTTCTCGGACGTCTCGCTGTCGGCCTCGGGCCGCCAGTCCTGCGCCACCTGCCATGACGCGGCGCGCGGCCATGCCGCCAACAATGCGCTGCCGGCGCAGCTGGGCGGGCCGGACGGCACGCTGCAGGGCGTGCGCAACACGCCTGGCATCCGCTACCTGGCCAGCAACACCCCGTTCTTCTTCGACGAGGAGGGCACGCCTACCGGCGGCTTCTTCTGGGACGGGCGCGCCGCCACCCTGGCCGAGCAGGCCGCCGGGCCCTTCCTCAACCCGCTGGAGATGGCCAATCCCGACAAGGCCAGCGTCATCACCAAGCTGGCCGCCGCGCCGTACGCGGCCGAGTTCCGCCGCGTCTATGGCGACGCGATCTTCAGCGATGTCGAGGGCGCCTACCAGCGCCTGACCGAGGCCCTGCAGCGCTACCAGCTGGAAGACGTGGAGTTCAACGCCTTCACCAGCAAGTACGACGCCTACCTGCGCGGCACGGCCCAGCTGAGCGCGCAGGAGGCGCGCGGCCTGGCGCTGTTCAACGAGCCGACCAAGGGCAACTGCGCCGCCTGCCACCCCTCGGCGCCCGGCGTCCAGGGTGCGCTGCCGCTGTTCACCGATTTCACCTACGACAACCTGGGTCTGCCGCGCAACCCGGCGCTGCGGGCCAACGACGATCCGGCCTACCACGACCTGGGGCTGTGTCAGCGCGCCGATCTGGCCGGGCGCGACGACCTGTGCGGCGCCTTCAAGGTGCCCTCGCTGCGCAACGTGGCGCTGCGCCAGGCGCTGTTCCACAACGGCGTGTTCACCTCGCTCAGGGACGCGGTGCGCTTCTACGTGCTGCGCGACACCCAGCCCGAGCTGTGGTATCCGCGCCGCGCCGACGGCAGCGTCGACAAGTTCAACGACCTGCCGGCCCACTACCACGCCAGCGTCAACACCAGCGAAGCGCCCTACGACCGCCAGCCGGGCGACGCGCCGGCCCTCAACGACGCCGAGATCGACGACGTGGTGGCCTTCCTGCGGACGCTGACCGACGGCTACCGCCCGCCCGTGGAACAGCCCTGAAGCGGCGCGGCCCGGGCTACAGCGTGCGCACGCGGATCACGTGCGGCACGCGGCGGATGGCGTCGATCACCGCCGGCTCGGGGGCCGATGCGACGTCGATCAGGTTGTAGGCCAGCGCCTCGCGGCTGCGGTTGCTCATGTCCAGCACGTTGACGCCGGCGTCGGCCAGCGCCGACAGCACATGGCCCAGCACGCCGGCCACGTTGTCGTTGGCGATGGCGATGCGACAGGAGCCGGGCGCGCGGTGCATGCGCAGCGCCGGGTAGTTGACGCTGTTGACGATGTGGCCGTGCTCCAGGAAGTCGATCAGCTGGTCGGCCGCCATGACGGCGCAGTTTTCTTCCGACTCCTCGGTGCTGGCGCCGATGTGGGGCAGGGCGATCACCCTGGGCTCGGCGGCAAAGCCCGGCTCGGGAAAATCGCACACGTAGCGCCCCAGCCGGCCGGCCTGCAGCGCCGCCAGCACGGCGGCCGGATCGACGATGGTTTCTCGCGCGAAGTTCAGCAGCACCGCGCTGGGCCGCAGGTGGCGCAGCGCCTCGGCGTTGATCAGGTGGCGCGTGGCGTCCATGGCCGGCACGTGCAGGCTCACGTAGTCGGCGTGCGCCAGCAGCGCCGGCAGGTTTTCCATGCGCTGCACCGCGTTGGACAGGCGCCAGGCGGCGTCGACCGACAGCACCGGGTCGTAGCCCAGCACCTTCATGCCCAGCGCCAGCGCCATGTCGGCCACCAGCGCGCCGATGGCGCCCAGACCGACCAGGCCCAGCGTCTTGCCCTTGAGCTCGTGGCCGGCAAAGCGGGACTTTTCCTTTTCCAGCAGTGCGTGCATGGCGGCGGCGTCGTCCATGCCGGCCAGCGATTGCGCGTAGGCGATGCCCGGCAGGATGCCGCGCGTGGCCAGCAGCATGCCGGCCAGCACCAGTTCCTTGACGGCGTTGGCGTTGGCGCCGGGCGTGTTGAATACCACGATGCCCTGCTGTCCGTAGTCGGCCACCGGGATGTTGTTGACGCCGGCGCCGGCGCGTGCCACCGCCAGCAGCGACGCCGGCAGCGCCTCGCCATGCAGCTTGTGGCTGCGCAGCAGCACGGCGTCGGGGTGGGCGATGTCGTGGCCGACTTCGTAGCGCTCGCGCCCGAAGCGCTCCAGCCCCTTTACCGAGATGGCGTTGTAGGTCTTGATCCGGAACATAAGATGCTCACATATTAATAGCTGTTTGCGCAGACTGGGTGCGCCGCAGGGGCATATTCGATCAGAACAACCTTGACCCTCGGAAGGCGGGGCGCAGCCGGCGGATGCGCCATGCGTGCGCCTCGACGCGGGTTCGTGTCAGGCTTTGACCTGTTCGTAGGCCCAGGCCAGCCAGGGCAGCAGGGCCTGCACGTCGGCGGTTTCCACCGTGGCGCCGCACCAGATGCGGATGCCGGGCGGCGCGTCCTTGTACGAGCCGATGTCGTAGGCCACGCCTTCCTTTTCCAGCAGCTTGACCAGGGCCTTGACCTGCTCGGCCGGCAGGTCGAGCGACAGGCACACGCTGGTGTTGGAGCGCGTCTCGGGCCTGCGGGCCAGGAACGAGATCCAGGGGTGGGCGGCGACGAAGTCCTCGATCGCCTTCAGGTTGGCCGTGCTGCGGGCGATGGTGCCGGGCACGCCGCCCACGCGCTCGCACCAGGCCAGGGCGTCAAGGTAGTCGGCCACGCACAGCATGCTGGGGGTGTTGATGGTGTCGCCCTGGAAGATGCCCTCGCTCAGCTTGCCGCCGCTGGTCATGCGGAAGATCTTGGGCAGCGGCCAGGGCGGGCTGTAGCTCTCCAGCCGCTCGACCGCGCGCGGGCTGAGGATCAGCATGCCGTGCGCGCCCTCGCCGCCCAGCACCTTCTGCCACGAGTAGGTGACCACGTCCAGCTTGTGCCAGGGCAGCGCCATCGCGAACACGGCGCTGGTGGCGTCGCAGATGGTCAGACCGGCGCGGTCGTCGGCGATCCAGTCGCCATCCGGCACGCGCACGCCGCTGGTGGTGCCGTTCCAGGTGAACACCACGTCGTTGGCGAAGTTGACCTTGGACAGGTCGGGCAGCTCGCCGTAGTCGGCCTCGTGGCGCGTCACGTCCTTCAGCTTGAGCTGCTTGACCACGTCGGTCACCCAGCCGGCGCCGAACGATTCCCAGGCCAGCATGTCGACGCCGCGCGCGCCCAGCATCGACCACAGCACCATCTCCACGGCGCCGGTGTCCGACGCCGGCACGATGCCCACGCGGTAGCCGGCGGGCAGGCCCAGGATGCGCGCGGTTTCGCTGCAGGCGGCGCCCAGCAGCTGCTTGCCCAGGCTGCTGCGGTGCGAGCGACCCAGGGCCGACAGGTCGAGCCGGGCCACGTCGTAACCGGGGCGCTTGGCGCAGGGGCCGGAAGAGAAGTTGGGGATCTGGGGCTTGCGGGTGGGTCGGCTCATGCGCGTCTCGCGTTGCAGAAATGGGAAAGATGCATTCTAGATGGCGATTCAACCTGGAAACGGCACCTGACCGCTGGTCATCCTCGGGCGGGCCGCCTCCTAGGAGGCTGTCGGGCTTGGAGCGCCGAAAGCGTTCTCGAAGAGCGGCGCAGCCAAAATCGGCCCCAGCGAGACCAGTTTTTGCCGGATTTGCAGCCCAATAGCTGAGTTATTGGGCAAAAAGCCGGTGCTCTCGAAGAGCGGCGAAGCCAAAAATGGGCCGCTGCGGTCGATTTGCAGCCGGCGATTTCCAAGTTCGACAGCCTCCTAGAATGGCTGACCATGAACTTTCTCGATCAGTTGCGCCAGGCCCAGGCGCAGAACCAGTCCCTGCTGTGCGTCGGGCTGGACCCGGAGCCGGCGCGCTTTCCGGCCGGTGTGGCGCGCGACGCCGAGGGCATCTACGCCTTCTGCGCCCGCATCGTCGAGGCCACCGCCGATCTGGTGTGCGCCTTCAAGCCGCAGATCGCCTACTTTGCCGCGCACCGCGCCGAGCCGCAGCTCGAACGCCTGATCGCCCACATGCGGGCGCTGGCGCCGCAGGTGCCGGTGATCCTGGACGCCAAGCGCGGCGACATCGGCAGCACGGCCGAGCAATACGCCAAAGAGGCCTTCGAACGCTACGGCGCCGACGCCGTGACCCTGTCGCCCTTCATGGGTTTTGATTCGGTCGCGCCTTATCTGAAGTACGAAGGCAAGGGCGCCTTCCTGCTCTGCCGCACCTCCAACCCCGGTGGCGACGACCTGCAAAACCAGCGCCTGGCCGACGCGCCCGGCCAGCCGCTGCTGTACGAGCATGTGGCGCGCCTGGCCCAGGGGCCGTGGAACCTGAACGGCCAGCTCGGCCTGGTGGTGGGCGCCACCTACCCGGCCGAGATCGAGCGCGTGCGCCAGCTGGCGCCCAGCCTGCCGCTGCTCATCCCCGGCGTGGGCGCGCAGGGTGGCGACGCCGTGGCCACCGTGCGCGCCGGGCTGACGGCGGCCGGCCCCATCATCGTCAACAGCTCGCGCGCCATCCTGTACGCCAGCAGCGGCGCCGACTTTGCCGACGCTGCCCGCACCGCCGCCCGGGCCACCCGCGCGCAGCTGCAGGCGGCCCGGCCCTGAGGGCTGTCGTGCGCTATATTAATAATAGCTTTTGGCGCACGTCTGACAAGCGCCAAAGCCGTTTTTGATCCTTGTTCACCGCCCACCCTCCACGCCAAGAAAGCTGCCCATGAGCCCACGTCAAGTCCTGCCCCTGAGCGCCCTGTGTGTCACCGCCCTGCTGGCCGCGCCGGCCGTGCTGGCGCAGGGCGCCTACCCCAGCAAGCCGATCACCCTGGTGGTCGGCTACCCGCCAGGCGGCAGCACCGACCTGACCGGCCGCACGCTGGGCGATGCGCTGTCGCGCCAGCTCGGCGTGCCGGTGGTGATCGAGAACCTGGGCGGCGCCGGCGGCACCATCGGCGCGCAGAAGGTGGCCAGCGCCGCGCCGGACGGCTACACCCTGCTGGTGGGCGCCAACAACGAGGTGGCCATCAGCAAGCTGGTGACCCGGACGGTCAAGTACGACCTCAAGGACTTCACCCCCATCGGCCTGATCGCCTCGCAGCCCATGGTGCTGGTGGCTTCCACCACCACCGGCGTGAAGAACCTGGGCGAGTTCATCGCCAAGGCCAAGGCCGCGCCCGGCAAGTACAGCTACGGCAGCTCGGGCGTCGGCACGGCGCTGCACCTGGCCGGCGAGATGGTCAAGGAGCGCGCCGGCGTGTTCATGACCCACATCCCCTACCGCGGCGTGGCGCCGCTGACCAGCGACCTGGTGGGCGGCAACCTGGAGTACGGCGTGTTCGTGCTCTCCAGCGGCCTGCCGCACATCAAGAGCGGCAAGGTGGTGGCCCTGGGCACCACCGAAGCCAGGCG
>WBZM01000293.1_pt1 | contig 75167 bp, 81 predicted proteins | sample 5204271 | NCBI WGS metagenome assembly WBZM01 (sample SAMN12344346, study PRJNA552823) | activated sludge metagenome | biome: Activated sludge suspended growth; feature: Nitrification reactor; material: Wastewater; isolation source: activated sludge from nitrification reactor of wastewater... | reverse complement strand
GACCCCGCAACGGCCTGCCGACGAGCGCGCGATTCCGCGTCCGGGAGCAGGCTGCCACGGTGTTGTGGCGCGCGCGCCCGGCAGTGTTCGGCAGCACGGATGCGGTCGCCTGGACTGCGACCCCCAGGGTTCCGCCAGGACCCGGCACGGCGTTGCCGCGGTGACGCGTCATGCGAAGCGGTCGTCTTGGTCGTTCTGCTTGGCTTCGCATCGGAACGGCAGCAAAGCTACTGGTTTTTCTGCCTGACGACAAGATGGTGCTCTCGAACTGGATCGTGTCGTCGAGGACGTTGAAGTCGTTGGTGGGGTTCAGCTTTCCATCATTGACGCGCCGCGTTATTATGGGGCCATGCCCATCACGAGCTTCAAGTGTGCGAACACCCAGGCCTTGTACGCAGGCCGGCGGATAGCGAGGTGGATCAACATCGAAAGAGTCGCGCTGCGAAAGCTCGAACAGCTCGATTGGTCGGCGGTTCTCGAGGATCTGCGGGTGCCGCCCGGCAATCGGCTCGAGGCACTGAAGGGCAATCGAAGGGGGCAGTACAGCATCCGCATCAACGATCAGTGGCGTCTTTGCTTCGTCTGGACCGCCGCGGGCGCGAAGGATGTCGAGATCGTGGATTATCACTGAGACTGAGGGCGCTTGAAGATGCGTGACATTCCTCCTGTTTCACCCGGCGAGATGCTCCAGGAGGAGTTCCTGAAGCCGCTGGGTTTGAGCAAGTACCGGCTCGCGAAGGAGATCGGCGTGCCGCCGCAGCGCATCGGTGACATCGTTGCCGGCAAGCGCGCGATTACCGCTGACACAGACCTTCGTCTTTGCCGGTACTTCGGTCTCAGCGACGGCTGGTGGCTACGTGGGCAAGCGAACTACGACACGGCCATGGCGCGCGAAGCGATGGGTGAAGCACTCGCTCGCATCTCCCGCTGCACGCTTCTTCCCAGTTGAGGTCGCGGTCTGAATTGGCTCTTGTACTGGTGAGGGTGCTACCGGCCTCGGGCGATTGGTCGATCGCCAGCGTGTGCCGGGTCAGCGGCTCCGCGGTCGGGCCGCACTCGATGCTCAACGGCTTGCCGCCGGTGGACCCCTGCTCTCGCCAGTCAGGGGGTCGGCGTAGGTCGATCCGCTGAGGTTCTCGATCCTGATCAGCGTGTCGCTGTCCGACCCGCTGGTCGCCTGTGCGGCGGCGATGGCGAGGCTGACGCTGATGCCACTGCTGGCGCCGTAGAGCACGTTGGCGCCGATGCCGGCGTAGAGGAGGTTGTCCACCGTGTTGCCGGAGAGGGCGGCCGCGGGTGGCGAGGAACCGCGCGTTCTCGAGGTTCGCGCCGTTGATCAACTCCTCAACGTCTGCGGTAGGAACTCGCCGCCGCCAGCATCACCAGCGCGAGACGCCGCGAGCCGCTTCGGATCCCGCACGCGCTGGTCGCCCGCGCGTGGTGTCGACGAATCTTACACCTCGCTTGGCCGTGTCCACACAAAGCCATGAATCGCAATGGAAACAAGTCCTGGCATGAAATGTGCTCATCAACAAGCACAACAACAATCGTTTGGAGTTTGTCATGAAACTGAATCGCACTTTGCTTGCCGCCATGCTGGTTTTCAGCGCGACCGCCTCCCAGGCCAGCGTCCTGTTGTACTCGCAGAACTTCGAGAACCCGAACTTGCCCGCTTTCAATGCCAATACCGGCTTTGGCGGCAAGGATGCCAGCTATTCCAGCGTCAACGACATTTACCCCAATCAACCAGCCGGTTTCACTTTCGCGCAACAGTGGACGGTGGAGACCCTGCGTGTTGGCGGCAGCCAGGCCTGGGGCGGCGCGGGCTTTCAGGATCCACAGGGCCGCGCGGGCAACTACGTCGTTGGCATGCTGTCGAGCGCCAATGATGATCGTCTCGGCCTGTCCTTCAACATCGGCGCCTACAAGTTCTTCAACTTCCAGCTCGATGTCTCGTCGATAGACCTGGACTTCTGGGGTGGTCCTTTCGTGCCGACGGGCGGACTGGCTCCTTCCTTCCGCTTGTCGCTGTATGACAATCCGACTGGCGTGGCCAATGTGGGCACGGCGACCCTGCTGGATTCCGTCGACATCACGGGTGCGCTGTCCTCGGCGCCGAACGTGTTCAACTGGACGAACCACATTGTCGGGCTCGACGCGACCGGCAATACCAACGGCAACGTCACCGTCGTCATCGACGAACTGGTTGGCGGTTACGCCGCTCTGGACAACTTCCGGATCGTGGCCTCCGACACACAAGGCGATGTCGGGCAAGTACCGGAACCGGCTGCACTCGCTCTGCTGGGCATGGGAATGGCCGCTCTCGGGCTTTCCCGCCGCCGCCGCAACGCCTGATCCGCGCCGCGGTCCTGAGACGACGGCGATCGTGGTGGCCGTCGTCGTTTCGGAGCCTGCTGTCCAGGATGTCCATCGCCTTCACGCGACACCCGCAGCGGCAGGCCCTTGTGGGCGATGGAGCAGCAACCCGGCCGCCGCGATGGCGGCGAACGCTGCTCCGGCACTGAAGGTCGCCGCCGCGCCGAAGGTGCTCCATAGCCATCCGGCGACGACGCTCGCCAGCAGGAGTGCGCCGCCCGTCACCAGGTTGAAGATGCCGAACGCCGTCGCGCGCAGCGCTTCGGGTGCGGCATCGGCGACGAGCTTGGCGAGCAGTCCCTGCGTCAGTGCCAAGTGCAGTCCCCAGAGCGCCGCGCCGGCGAGGGCGATGGCGGGCGAATCGGCGATCGCCAGAACGACGTCGGCGATGACCAGCACGCCGAGTCCAGGCAGCAGCAACGAGCGCGCCGCAAGCCGGTCGGCGATGGCGCCGGCGGGGTAGGCGAGCGCGGCGTAGACGGCGTTCAGCACGATCAGGATCGCCGGTACGTGGGCAGCGGCGAGACCGACATCCTGGGCGCGGAGGATCAGGAAGGCTTCGCTGAAACGCGCCAGGGTGAAGACGGCGCCCAGTGCGACGACCAGCCAGAAGTGCCGCGGCAGCCTCATGCCGAGCCGCAGGCGCAGGCGTTCGCGAGGGGCGCTCGCGGCCGGGGGCGGTCGTGGCTCGCGCAGCGCGAGCGTCAGCAGCAGCGCGACGAACGCCGGCGCGACCGCCACCCACAGCACGAGACGGATGTCGCTCGCCAGCCAGAGCATGAAGACGATCGCGAGCAGCGGACCGAGAAAGGCGCCGGCGGAGTCGAGGGCCTGGCGCAGGCCGTAGGCGGCGCCCCGTTGCCCGGGCGGCACGAGATCGGCGACGAGCGCGTCGCGCGGCGCCCCCCGGATTCCCTTGCCGACACGATCGACGAAGCGCGCAGCGACCACCAGGTCGATCGTCGACGCGAGCGGAAACGCCGGCTTGCTGAGTGCACCGAGGCCATAGCCGAGCACGACGAGCATCTTGCGCCGGCGGAAACGGTCACTGATCGCGCCCGAGAAGACCTTGGCGATGGCCGCCGTCGCTTCGGCGATGCCTTCGACGATGCCGATCGCCAGCATCGACGCGCCGAGGACGCCGGCCATGAAGATCGGCAGCAGGCAATGCACCAGCTCGGACGAGATGTCCATGAACATCGAGACCATTCCGAGCAGCCAGATGCTCTTCGGCAATGAACGATAGCTGCCGGTGGCGGCTGTCAGCTGTCCGGATTTGCTGGCACCCGGTGCGGTCATGTGTCTGCTCCCCCTGGTCTGCCGCGCTTGCCGGCAGCGCGACGGTCAGTGCTTCCCGTGCGCCGCCGGCGCCCTCCGCACCGGCACGGCGAGTTGCAGGCTGCTGCCGTCGTCGAAGCGCAGGGTCAGCGGGACCAACTGTCCATCCTGCAGTGGCTGCCGCAGGCCGATGAGCATGACGTGGTGGCCGCCGGAGTGCAGTTCGGCCTGGCCGCCCGCTGGAATCTCGATCGCCGTGACCCGCCGCATGCGCATGACGCCGTGGTCGTCGACGTGGGTATGCAGTTCGACCGAGCGTGCCACCGGGCTTTCGGCCTGCAGCAGGTGGCGGTCGCTGTTGCTGTGGTTGCTGATGCTCATGAAGGCGGCCGTGTTCGGCGACCCCGGCGGCATCAGCCGGACGTAGGGGTCGCTGACGACGAGGCCGCTGTCGGCGGCAATCGCGCCGGTGGCCAGCGCCAGCAGGGCGGCGAGGGCAAGGGCTGCAAGCCGAGAGGGCAATGGCGCGATCTCCTGTTGGTCCGGCGGGCGGTATGGCCGGTGGTGGCGCGGCGGTTTCAGCGGGCCTCGCCTGCCGCCAGTTGCTGGCGGACGAAGGCGACGATCTGCGCCGGCGACGAGGCGTGCGGCAGGCTGCCGGCGAGCCGCCCCTGCGGGTCGACGACGTAAGTCGCCGACGAGTGGTCGACGGCGTAGTTGCCCTCGGCGTTGGGGGGCTGCTTCTGGTAGCTCGAGCCGTAGGCGCTGGCGACGGCGGCGATCTGCTCGCGTGAGCCGCTGAGGCCGATCAGCGCCGGGTGGAAGAAGGGCGCGTATTCCTTGAGCCGCGCCGGCGTGTCGCGTTCGGGGTCCACCGAGATGAAGATCGGCTGCACGCGCTCGCGCTCGGCCGCCTCGAGATCGGCGATCGCCTGCGCCAGCAGCGACAGCGAGGTCGGGCAGACGTCCGGGCACCAGGTGTAGCCGAAATAGATCAGCACTACCTTGCCACGGTAGTCGGCGAGCGCGACCGGACCCTGCGGTCCCTGCAGGACGAAGTCGCCACCGCGTGGTGCAGTTCCGGGCGGCAGCCGGCCGTGCGCGACGATCCTCTCGATCGGGCGCTGCGGCAGCGGATCCCAGAACACGGCGAGGTAGAGCAGGGCGGCGGCGAGCAACGCAATGCTGGCGATGAGGAATCCTCTGGTGCGCATGTTCGCCGCGACTCCTTCAGTTGCCGCTGACGAAGCGGAAGGGCACGGCGATCAGCGTCCTGCCGTCATCGACGAGAACCGTCGCCTCCCATTCCATGCTGCCGGTGATGCACACCGGCAGGCTGGCCTGGCCGCTGAAGCGCTTGCCGTCACCGTCCTGGGCTGCGAGCAGCGGCCGGTTGTGGCCCATCTTCATTTCGGTGCCGGCGAGGTCGACCTCGACCCGGCGCACGTCGCTGCCGCGGAAGCTCGCCTGCAGTTGCAGCGGCCGCAGCGCCGGGATCGGCCGCGGTTCGATCGAGAACTCCATCTGGCCGCCGTCGGGCAGGGTCGCGATGCACGCCTGCTGGTTCAGGTTGCAACTCGACACGGGCAGCAGGACGTCGGTCTTCGGCTGCAGGAGTGGCGCCAGCTTGTAGGCGACGACGCCAAACACCGCGAGCGCGAGCAGGATGGCGGTGTCGAGCAGCAGGTTCTTGGTCATCGGCGGCGGGCGGGAGCAACGGTATCGCGAACGGGTTCTGCATTATCGCTCGTCGTCTTCCGCAGCGGTGCGCGAAAGGCGATCGCTGCGCCATGCTGCCCTGCAGCATGATCCGCAAAATTTAATCCAACTCAAATTATCCGGGTGCGCATGTGACCACAATGTGCGACATATTGCCGCAGCGGCGGCCGGACGCATGGCGGTCGGGGCAGGCAATGGTGGCACCCATTTGATCAAAGGGAGAGTGACCATGAAAATGAGTACGGGACGGGCCGTGCCGATGCTGCTCGCGGCAGGGCTCGGCTGTGTGGCGGTCGGCAGCCTGCAGGGGGCCGAATCGCTGCAGGATGTGATGAAGCGTCGCAGCCTTGCGCAGCAGGACATCCTGGCTGCGGCGAAGACCTACGTGCCGACCGGCAAGCGCGACGAGTTCGTCGCCTTTTCGTCCGGCGGTCAGTCGGGTCAGGTGATCGTCTATGGCATCCCCTCGATGCGCATTCTCAAATACATCGGCGTGTTCACCCCCGAGCCGTGGCAGGGCTACGGCTTCGACGAAAGCTCGAAAGCCGTCCTGGCGCAGGGCCGCATCGACGGCAAGGACATCACCTGGGGTGACACGCACCACCCGGCGATCTCGGAGACGCAGGGCAAGTACGACGGCCAGTTCCTGTTCATCAACGACAAGGCCAACCCGCGGCTGGCGGTGATCGACCTGCGCGACTTCGAGACCAAGCAGATCGTCGTCAACCCGATCTTCAAGTCCGAACACGGCGGCGCCTTCGTCACGCCGAACACCGAGTACGTCATCGAGGCGGCGCAGTACGCGGCGCCGCTGGAGAACAAGAAGTTCTTCCCGCTCGAAGAGTTCAACGAGAAGTACCGCGGCGGCGTCACCTATTGGAAGTTCGACCGCAAGGAAGGCCGCATCGATCCCAGGCAGTCGTTCTCGATCGAGCTGCCACCGTACAGCCAGGACCTCTCCGATGCCGGCAAGGGGCCGTCGGACGGCTGGTCGTTCACCAACTCGTTCTGCAGCGAGCGCTACGTCGGCGGCATCGAGAAGGGCCGTCCGCCCTATGAGGCGGGCTGCTCGGCGAAGGACACCGACTACCTGCACGTGATCAACTGGAAGAGGGCGGCCGAGCTGGTTGCCGCCGGCAAGGCGAAGAAGATCAACGGCCACGATGTCCTGATGATGGACACGGCGGTGAAGGAGGGCGTGCTCTTCCTGGTGCCCGAACCGAAGTCGCCGCACGGCGTCGATGTCACTCCCGACGGCAAGTTCATCACCGTCTCCGGCAAGCTCGACACGCACGTCTCGGTGTACTCCTTCGACAAGATCCAGGCGGCGATCAAGGCCGGCAAGTTCGAATCGAAGGATCCCTACGGCATCCCGGTGATCGGCATGAAGGACGCGCTGCACACGCAGGTGCAACTGGGCCTCGGGCCGCTGCACACGCAGTACGACGCGAAGCCGTGCGTCGCCTATACCTCGCTCTACGTCGATTCGCAGGTCGTCAAGTGGAACTTCTGCGAGGGCAAGGTGCTCGACAAGATCAGCGTGCACTACAACATCGGTCACCTGATGACGATGGAGGGTGACTCGGTCGATCCCAAGGGCCGTTACCTGGTGGCGTTGAACAAGCTGGCGATCGACCGCTTCGTCCCGGTTGGCCCGCTGCATCCGCAGAACCACCAGCTGATCGACATCAGTGAAGACAAGATGCAACTCCTCTACGACATGCCGCTGCCGCTGGGCGAGCCGCACTACGTCGTCGCCATCGAGGCGAGCAAGCTGAAGCCGGGCGTTCGCTACAAGGTGGGGACCGACAGCCGCACCGACAAGCCGCACCCGGGCGCCGTCCGTGCCGGTGAGGAGAAGATCGTCAAGAAGGGCAACAAGGTGGAGGTCTTCGGCACCCTGATCCGCTCGCACATCACCCCGGAAACCATCGAGGTCGACGTCGGCGACGAGGTGATCATCAATCTCACCAACCTCGAACGGGCGCAGGACGAGACGCACGGCTTCACGGTGTCGACCTACAACGTCCATGCTTCGGTCGAGCCGGGCAAGACCGTGCAGGTGAAGTTCAAGGCCGACAAGGAAGGCGTCTATCCGTACTACTGCACCGAGTTCTGCTCGGCGCTGCACCTCGAGATGCAGGGTTACCTGCTGGTCAAGCCGAAGGGCTGGAAGCCGACGAAGACCTCGACCGGTGCCGGCGCCAACTACACCGAGGCGGACTACAAGACGCAGCTGAAGAAGGTTGCCGACACGCAGGCGGTGATCGACTCGGTGGTCGGTTACATCACCAGCGTCAATTACAAGGACTTCCCGGATGTCGTCGCGATGATGGATGACGCGGTCGACCAGCTCGGCAAGATCAAGGACGCCAAGACCAAGGCCGACGAGGCGGCGGCGAAGAAGGACTGGAACAACGCCGCGCTGTGGACCGAGCAGATCTGGCAGTACCAGGTCAAGGCGGCCGACCTCGGGCTGCGCGCGAAGACCTATCTCGAGCAGAACGGCGCCAAGAAGATCAAGTAGTCCATGTTGTTGATCTGACTCAAGGCAACCCGACGGGGAGCAGGCTTACTCTGTTCCCCGTTTTCACATCAGGAAGGAAGAACCATGAACCATGCGATGGCTTTGCTGCTGCTGGCGACGCTGGCAACGCCGGTGTGGGCGGCCGACGGCGCCAAGCTGTACACCGAGAAGACCTGCAACGCCTGCCACGGCCCCACCGGCAACAAGCCGCTGATGCCCGACTACCCGAAGATCGCCGGGCAGAACGCGAAGTACGCCGAGCGGCAGATGCTCGACATCAAGAGCGGTGCGCGCGCCAACGGCAACTCGGCGGCGATGAAGGGCGTCATGCACCTGGTCAACGACGAGGAGATCAAGGCTCTGGCCGACTACATCTCGAAGCTCAAGCCCTGATTCGCGACACCCGCCCGACTTGACAATTATCAACGCCAGAGCGCGGGGCGATTGCTAGATTGACGGCATCGTTTCGCAACCAACAGGGAGTTCGCAATGAAGAAGCTGATCCTGGCCGTGTCGCTGGCGGTGGTCGCCACGGCCGCCGTGCATGCCGGTCCACCGGCGCCGAAGACGCAAGGTATCGAGAGCAAGGACTACAAGTGGAATGCCCAGGAAGGCGAAAAGAGCGAGGCGCTGAAGCTCAAGGGCGACGCCAAGCGCGGCGAGGAGGCCTATGAGGTCTGCGGCGCGTGCCACCTGCCATCGGGCGCTGGCCGTCCCGATGGCACCTTCCCGCAGCTCGCCGGCCAGCACACGACCGTCCTGATCAAGCAGATGGCCGACATCCGCGCCGGCCTGCGCGACAACCCGACGATGTATCCCTTCGCCGCAACGCTCACCGATCCGCAGGAGCTGGCCGACGTCGCGGCCTACATCGAGAAGATGTGCATCCCGCCCGAACACGGCAAGTACGAAGGCAAGGATCTCGACAAGCAGCTGGCGACCGGCAAGGAACTCTACGAGAAGGAGTGCAAGGAGTGTCACGGCGCCAATGGCGAGGGCCTCAAGGACAAGTTCTACCCGGTGATCGCCGGCCAGCACTACAAGTACCTGTTGCGCCAGATGACCGAGATTCGTGACGGACACCGGCGCAACGCCAACCCCGACATGGTGCGGATCATCAAGAAATACAACAACGACCAGCTCGTCGCCATCTCGGCGTACCAGGCCAGCCTGGTGATGCCGGGCAACATGTGCAAGGCCAAGGCGGCCGCACCGGCGAAGAAGAAGTAGCCGAGTCCGGCGCCGTACGCGCTGCCGCCCGACATGCCGGCACTCGTCCGGCGGGCCGGCCGGCAGCGGGCAGATCAGCCATGAAGGACAGGCTGCAGACCGCGGAGTAGCGTCCGCCGTCGGCAGCCGGGGCAGCGTCCCCGCACGAGGATGAACAGAATGTCGGCAGGACCAGGCAGCAGGCAGAACGTGATCGTCGCGGCGCTGACGGCGCTGGCGATGGTGTTGATGATCGTCGCCTATTTCGCGCCGATCTGGTGGGTTTCGCTGACGGCACCGAACTATCCGCCGGATGCTTTTCCCGACGGCATCCGCATCCACTTCCATTTCAACGGCGTCTTCAACGGCTGCAAGGCCGCCGGCAAGGGAACGCGGATGGCGAACGAGATCATCCAGAAGGATCTCTCGCACGAGGACGAGCGCTACAACCCGATCACCGACAAGGGCAAGGACATCGACAAGGGCGCGCAGGGGCTCGACTGCGTGCATGAGATGAACACCATCAACCACTATGTCGGCATGTTCCCGATCGCCACCGGCGCGCCGGTCGAGAAGCCGCTGGCCAAGTTCTTCTTCGCCTTCTTCGCCGTCATGCTGCTCGCCTTCATGCTGCCGCGGCGCAAGCCACGGGTGCTCGTGCTGGCCGCTGGCTGCAGCCTCATCGCCGGCTGGATGCTGCTCGACCAGTACGCCTTCGGCGCCCTCTCGGCGCATGTCACGGACTACGTCAACGAGACCGGGACCTTCTTCAACGAGCCCGAGAAAATCCGGGTCTGGGGCGACAATGTCACGCGCATCACGCATGCGGTGATCGCCGGCACGCTCGTCGCGATGCTCGTCCTCGTCGTCGGCGTCGCCCGGCTGCGCGTCTTCTCGCTGCTGCTGGCGCTCGTGCCGGCGCTGCTGCCGATCTACTTCGTCATCACCTACGCCGGCTGGCTGTGGTTCTTCGGCCACAACCTGCATCCGTGGGGCGCCTTCACCGTCAAGCCGTTCATGCCGACGGTTTTCGGCGAGGGCAAGGTGGCGCAGTTCTCGACCTATTCCTACCCCTACTGGGGTTACGCGCTGCTCGTTGGCGTCATGCTCTGCCTGCTGCTGGCGCTGCTCATCCGCCGCAAGCAGATGCGTGAAGGAACGGCGGAGTAGGGGGGTGTTCGGCCGCCTGCTCGCCGCCGGCCTCGCCTGCGGCCTTGCCCTGGTCGTCGTCCCGACTCCCGGGGGAGCCGAGGACGCGCTGACCGCGTTGCGGCGCAGCGGCGCCGGGCGCGACCCGGAGGGTGGTGCCGGCGACAGGCGCTTCGGCGACATGGCTGCGCCGGCTGCGGCCGGGTGGGGCAGCATCGACGAGAAGCTGACGATCCCGACCGCCGGCCGCATCGCCGGCGTGCCGTTCCTGCAGGACCTCGTCAACGCGGCGCCGGCCGGTTCAGTCCTCAAGCCGCCGGCAGGCGTTTACTCGGGTCCACTGGTGATCGACAAGCCGCTGACCATCGACGGTGGCGACGCGGTGACGATCGACGGCGGCGGCAAGGGGACGGTCGTCGTTCTCGCCGCCAGCGATTCCGTCCTGCGTGGCCTGCGGCTCGTCGGCTCGGGTGCGTCGCACGATTCCGACGACGCCTGCCTGAACGTCCGCGGCGACCGCAACCTCATCGAGCGCCTGCGGATCGACGACTGCCTGTTCGGCATCGATCTCAAGAAGGCCAACGACAACGTCGTTCGCGGCAACCACATCCGCTCGAAGCCCTTCGATCTCGGCACGCGCGGCGACAGCCTGCGCCTCTGGTACAGCCACCGCAACCTGATCGCCGACAACCTGATCGAGGATGCGCGGGACATGGTCGCCTGGTACTCGAACGACAACCGCTACGTCGACAACACGGCGCGGCGCAGCCGCTACTCGATCCACTTCATGTTCGCCAGCAACAACCTGGTCGAAGGCAACCGCTTCCACGACAACGCCGTCGGCGTCTACGTCATGTACTCCGGTGGTGGCGCCATCCGCAACAACCTCTTCTCGCGTGCCAACGGCCCGACCGGCATGGCGGTCGGCTTCAAGGAGGCATCGGACGTGCTCGTCGAGGGCAACGAGATCATCTATTGCGCGATCGGCGTCGGTCTCGACATGTCGCCCTTCGAACCCGACAGCACGATCAGCATCCGCGGCAACCGCATCGCCTACAACGGCGTCGGCATCAGCTTCCTCGCCGACAAGGAAGGCACCCTGGTCGCCGGCAACCGCTTCGAGGGCAACCTGTCGCAGGTGGCGATGGGCGATGCCGGCAGCGCCCGCAACAACGTCTGGCGCGGCAACTACTGGGACGACTACCAGGGTTTCGACCGCGACCGCGACGGGCAGGGCGATCGGCCGCACGAGCTGTACGCGTATGCCGACCAGCTCTGGATGGCGATCCCCTACGCCCGCTTCTTCCGCAATGCGCCGGTGATGGAGATGCTCGACTTCCTCGAGCGCCTGGCGCCGTTCTCCGCCCCGGTCCTGCTGCTGCGCGATCAGGATCCGGTCTTCGACAAGTCGCGGATGAGCGAAGCGAAGCCTGCGGCCTGAAGAGGATAGGTACGCGCGGCTTCACGACGGCGCCGGCGGTCCGTGTTGCCCGCGCGGTTCGCTGCCGATGCGCACGCGGCGTCGGACATGGCACGGCAAAGCGGCCGCGTCGAACGGTCGGTTCGCGCCAAGAATGACCGCGCCACCGGCGCGCCACTCCGCCTCTCTGAGCTCGTCAGACAAAGCCCCGTGCGAAGCCATCTTCGCATCAACGTGCCACGACAAAGCGCTGGGCCCAAGAAGCGCAAACAGAAGACACACGACGGGCACGCACAACGTGCCGCGCAACTCCATGCAGAGTGACGATCGGTATCCGTCGGATGCAGTTCAAGGCGCCGATGCCATCGCGCGATGACTTGCTCTTGCTCCTGCATCCTCAACCTAGTGTCGCCACCATCTCGATCTTCGGCGCGGTCGAGCGCACGACCTTTTGGATACCGTGCCCGGGATTGGCCAAACGCTCCGCGACAAGCAACCCGACTCTTTCAAGCAGACCGACATCCTTTGTGATCGCCGACCGGTTGCGGTGCAGCCGCTGCGCCAGTTCGTTGATCGTCTTCGGTTCGTGCATGACCTCGAGCATGAGGCGCCGTCGTGCTGCCGACAGGACGGTGAACATCCTCTGCGGATCCTCGAAGGCCAGCGTGATCCTGCCATCGAAGGGCTGGCCGCGATCGGCACGACGAGCAGCATCTTTCGCCCGCGCGAAGAAGCCGTCGACATCATCAGTGCGCACAATCACTTTGGTCATGACCTTCTGCCTCCTGCCGATTTGACGATTTCCAACCATTCCTGCTGGAACCGCTCCTGGGTTGCTTCAAAGCTCTCGAACTCGACAGCCTCAACCTTGCCCATGAAATGACGATGGTGGTAGCCATGGGCATTGTCAAAGCCCAGAACGCGCCCGTTGTCTCCGCGATGGATGGCATGGTTGATATACGCCAGGTTGTAGCGGCTGACGATGGTCGTTCCACGTTCCTGAAACCCCCAAACCTCATAGCTTAGCAAGCCGCCCCCTGACTTCGGTTTGAGTTCGAAGCGCTCTTGTTCGAGCAGGGTTTCCTTGGGCGACTTGACCATGAGCGGACAGGGACCAGATGTGCGGTACGATAGCACATCTGAAAGCGCGCGGGGTCAGGATCCGGCGGGTCGATCCCCGCGAGCGCAGGGGAAAAGTTGTCGCCTTCGGGCGATATACCGAACCCGGCCCGACAGGCTCGCCTGTCGGGCCTTCTCACTTGCAGCTTGAACAGCGGCTGACTCAATGCCAGTTTCTCGCGCAACCGTCCTTCACGCGGCGCAAACAGCTCGAACGCCGCTCAGACGCTCGCAGGATCGGCAACGGCCGATCCCACTGAACCGCCAGCGGCTGCTGTGCAGGGAATCGCCCATCCGCCGGGAGCATCGCCGCATGCGCCGGACGCAATCTTCCATGTTGCAGGTGGATCGCTTGATCCTGCCGATGGAAGAGTCCATGTCGCGTGTCGATCCACTGCATCCCTGACCATGACGCCCGCACTATTTTGGTGCAGACTTCCACCGCTGGGGTTCGCCGTTTCATCGTGCCGATGGAAACTTGGACCTCGGGCATGGAAACTTCCACCTCAGGCATGGAGAGTTCCACCTTGGCCATGAAATGTTCCACCTGCACCATGGAACGCTGCACCCGCGGGGTCCATCGGTCCGCCTCGAGGATCGAAGCTTCGACGGCGCGGGACGGCCGGTGATCGCCGCGGGCCGGCGGCAACCGCTGATAACCGTCCGGGCAACGCGCAGCCGCTGTCCGGACGGCGTTCCTCGCTTCAGGCAGTCGGCGCCGCGCGCCGCGCCTTGCGGGCAAAGCGGCGGCCGAGGTCGTCAAGGCTTTCCTCGAGGGCGCCGGAGGCCAGGTTGTGCAGCTTGGCGTACTGATAGACGAGCAGTGCGGCGGCATAGGCTTCGCTGCCGGCGGCGAAGCAGCTGTCGTCGACCTTGCGGAAGAGGGTTTCGAGCGCGTGGCGGACCGCGTAGAGGTCCTCCACGAGAGCGACATCGGCGGCAAATTCGGGCAGACTGAAGCCGGCGGGCAGGATCTCGGCGTGCGCTTTGGCGATCGCCAGTGCCTTGACGACGAAGGATCGGTTCATTTCGCCGAACTTGACCATGGCGGCGCGGTCGCCATCACCGAGGTCGATGAGGAAGGGCAGGGCGTCCTTGAGGGCGACCAGCGCAGCTTTCGCCTTGGCCTGCTGGTCGACGGTGAAGGTGGCGTCTATGCGGTTTACGGGCATGGGAAGTCTCCTCGATGGGTCCGGCCCGAAGACATTTCGCACCACGTGGAATTAGAAAAGAAATCCTGTGCCGCGGTCAAGACGCAGCCGCGCGCCCGCGCGCCGGAGTGTGGGACGGCGGCTGATCAGGATGGCGATGGGTGTTCGCGGGACAAGGGAGATTCGCGAGTCGCCGGCGGGACGGTCACGAACGGGGTTTCAATCGCCGCCTTCGGCGCCGGCGGCGTCGATGGCGTCGTAGCGCACCGCCGACGGCGGCAGGTCGAGGCAGTAGCGGTGTGGCCGCTTGCCGCCGTCGCTGATCAGGTACGGCCTCGCGGCGGCGCCGAGCTGCCGCTCGATGAGACGCCGCAGTTTGCTGAGATGCGTCGAGAAGTAGCCGCCATCCATGCCCTTCTTCAGCGCCGCTTCGGTCTTCTCGTGGTCGCGGAAGGAGCCGTCGATCAAGTGCAGCTCGGTGCGATAGCGCTGCCGCCATTCGGGGTCCGGGACATCCTTCGGCGGCGCCGGCAGCGGCGGCTCGCCGCGCACGAGGCGGCGGGCGAAGACGCTGAGCAGCGCGAGTTCGGCCGGCGGCAGTGCGAAGACCTTGCCGGCGGCCTGAATGCGGCGACCGGCGAGGTCGATCGCCAGTTGCGCCGGCGCCAGCGCCAGGCGCGCGGCGGCGACCGCCTCGTTGTAGCTGGCGTGGCCGGTCAGCAGTGCTTCCGGCAGCCCGTGGCGCAGGCTGACGAAGGGCAGTTCGGCGAGGGTGATCCGTGCGCTGGCGGCGTCGGCGAGGCGGCCGCCGGCAAGTTCGCTGATGCCGTCGGCGGCGCAGCGGTTGTCGTCGGGCGAGCGGATGTCGTCGGCGTCCGCGAGGACGTGGATGTGCTCGGCCGCGAAGTCGATCGGCGGCAGCGCGTAGTCGCGGCAGAGGCGGTGGAACCAGCCCGGCTCGTCGGAGAGCAGCGCCAGGCGCGCCTTCTCGGCGCCGCTGCGGGTGGTGATCAGGTGGATCTCGCTGGGGACGAAGGCTCTCGCGCCCGGCGCGGGGGCGACGGCGAGCGCGTACAGGGTCTCGGTGACGATCTGCGGCGGCAGGCCGGTGACGGCGAGAAGGATTCTGCGCGGGTAGGCGCCGGGGTGTTCGCGGGCGTAGGGCATGTTCGGCCGAGCGGCGACGGGACGAGCCGCATTGTCGCCCTTTTCGCTCGCCGGCAGGGTGTTTGGCAAGCTTGCGATTCGGGTTCTATTCGGGCTCTATTGGATGGACAACGGCAGCACCCGCAACCGCGTTCGCTTGGGATCAACCGTCAGCAGTGCGCCCTGATCCAGCTCGGTACCCATCTGTTGCAACGCGTCGATCACTGGCTTCCCGATCGTATCCGGGTTGACATCGTCGGCACGAATTTGCACCACACTGGGCTTGTTGCCCTGGGTAGCGGCAAGGATGGCACTGAAGTCGAGGTCATAGGTCAGCACGACGTAGTCGTTACGACGGGCAAAGGCCATGATCTCGACATCCGGTGCGCTCGCGGCACCGAGATCGGACCAGTGCTCCGCCTCGATGCCGGCAGTGGCGAGGGCGCTGACCCAACGTGGCGACAGGTTCATGTCGACCAGTACCCTCATGCGCCGACCAGCCGGATTTCGCGCTCTTCGGCTCGCCACGCGGCGTAGCGCAGTGCCTGCAGGATATCCTCACGTTCGAGGTACGGGTAGTCGGCCAGGATGTCCTCGACGCTGCGACCGGCGCCGATGAGGTTGAGGACCATGCCGACGGTGACGCGCATGCCGCGGATGCACGCCCTGCCTCCCATCACTCCGGGCTCCTGCGTGATGCGGTCGAGATGTTCCATGCTTTTCTCTCCCTGGCGTCGCCTTGCACGGCGGGGATCCGAGCATAGCACTGGCCGGCCTGCTGCAGGCGATCATCGAAGTGTCCAGGCGCGGTTCTGCCGTTCGCTCGGCACGCGGACAACTTGCTCGGTGTGATCAACGGGGCCAAGGTTGAGCATCAGGTTCTTGCTTGCCAACCACCCGGGTCTCTGCTGCCATGAAATACCGCCAGGACAACGATGCGGCGATCCTCCGCGCGGAAGTAGACGCTGTACGGGAAACGTCTGGCGACGACACGGCGAATGTCCTCGCGCACAACGGCAAACTGAAGTGGATGTTCGGCCGCCAAGCTCACGCAACGGTCGATTTCGGCCATGGACTCGAGAGCCAGACCAACCCGCTTGCTTTCATACCACGCACTGGCTTCGATGAACTCCGCACGGGCCGCGCGATGAAAAGCGACGGGCAGGCTCATGGCCTGATCTGGTCCAGGGCGGCCGCCTTGACTTCATTCCAGGGGACGAGCTCATCGGGGTTGGCAAGGTGGTCCGCGCGGCGGCGGTCCAGTTCCGTCGTCTGCGCTTCGGTCAACGCCGGCACCGCGCCACGGCTCACGATGCCGTCCCAGATGGCCTCGACCAGTTCGATCTGCTCATCGATGTCGAGCGCGCGCGCCTGCTGCAAGAGTTGTGTGTTCATGATCCGGACCCCGTTCAAGACTGGTGCGGTGGTTCCAGCGCAGCGTGCCCCTGGTGCGCGACCGCGAATTCGGTGGCGATGTCGGCAGTGTGGTCCTGGAGGTTGGCTGCTCGCTGGGCTTGTACGGACATGCTAACAAAATTCGGTCGTGGCGCGACGACCACAGCAACGCGCAGTCGCGAGTCGCTGAGGCGACTTTCATATAGAGTCGGCCGCCTGCAGGAAGCGGGTCTGAGCGAGCGTGGCGACGACGGCTCGCTGTCCGTCGCCTGCGCGGCGGTCGCGATCGTGCGCCCGCTGGCCCAGGTGGCGTGAGGGTCAGCCGACGCAGCGATTCACGGCGTCCCGAGGAAGAGATAGAGGTTGTGGAAGCCGCCGCCCGAACTGGAGTAGCCGTAACCGAGGAAGGCCGGTCCGAGCGGCGTCTCGCCGCCGAGGTAGAGCGCCGTCGAGTTGATCCAGCCCTTGAGCTGGGTTTCGGTGTAGGGCGTACCGATGCGCGCGGCTTCGAGCATCAGCCCGGCGCGCAGGTCGCCGCGCAGGCCGAGCGGCAGGCGGCCGATGATGCGCTCGGCGCGCAGGTGGCCGTAGGTCATGTCGTCACCCTTGAGCTGGCCGACGCCGAAGGCGGTCATGTTGAACATGCCACCGAGTGAGCCGGCGTCGTAGACCGGCAGTTGCCCGACGGGTGATCCCTGGTAGGTCGCGCGGCCGCTGAGGACCCAGTCGCCGAAGCTGTGATAGACGCCGGCGCGCGCGTCGAGGCGGCTGTAGTCCTCGGCCGGCGAGTCGAAGTAGCGGCTGCCGGCGAACCAGCCGTTGGTCGGAAAGTACAGGCGGTCGGTTTCGTCGAGGTCGATCTGGCCAAACCAGCCACCGTAGATCTTCGATTCCTCGGGCAGGAAGGGCGAGCCGATGTTCAGCTTCGGGTCCCACAGGTTGTGCTCCCAGCCGGCCCGCAGCTGGCCGAGCGTGCCGAGGTTGATGCCGCCACCGGCCTTGGCGCTGCCGCGCAGGACGCGGTACTGGGCGATCTTGTCGTTGTTCTGGTAGAGCGTGCTGAGCTGGCTGCCGTAGCGCAGGTTGGTTTCGAAGAAGTAGCGCTGCGCGGGGTCGAGTGGCTGGTAGTAGTCGAAATCGACGGCGTTGATCGAGCCGATCTCGGCGCCAAAGACGAGTTCGCCGCCGAGCGGATTGATCAGCGTCTTGTGATAGGCGGCGCGCAGCGTGTAGGTCGAGTCGCTCTGGAAGTTGGTGTCGAGGTTGACGCCGTAACGCAGGTAGTTGGGACCCCAGCTCTTCTCCTGTGGCGTCACGCGCAGGATGTTGCGCTCGCGCAGCGTGGTGATCAGCGAGTAGTCGACGTTCTCGTAGTAGCTGTCGCCGTAGGCCTTGTTGAGCGAATCGTTGAGCTTCATCGCGTCGAGGATCTCGCCCGGGCCAAGGCTCAGGTGCTTCTCGATCATCGCCGGATGGACCCGCTGCAGGCCGGCGATCTCGATCTCGTCGACACGCGGCAGCGGCGCGGGGGCGACGCGCTTCTGCGCGACCCAGGCAGCGTAGTCGGCGGCGCTGACCGACAGCCTGCTGAGCTGGGCGGCAGCGGCTTCGGCGGCGGCGACGCCGCGGTCGGCGGTTTCCGAGGTGCGCTTGAAGTCGCCGGCGGTGATGCCCTCGAGCTCGGGCTGGATGAAGATGTCGCTCGGTTTCAGCGTTGCCAGCGAGCGGACGACGTTCTGTTCGGTGAGGATGTTGATCATCTGCGCGGCGACGCTGAGCAGGCTGCCGATCTCGTCGGCCTTGAGCAGCGGCGAACCGACATTGACGGCGATGACGACGTCGGCCTGGCAGCGCTCGCGTGCTTCGCCGATCGGCACGTTGTCGACCAGGCCGCCATCGACCAGTTTCTGGCCGTCGATGTCGACCGGCGACATCAGCCCGGGAACCGACATGCTGGCGCGCATCGCCGATGACAGCGAGCCACTGCGGAAGACGACGCGCTTGCCGTGGACGATGTCGGTGGCGACGATCGACAGCGGCAGCGCGAGGTCCTCGATGCGCCGCAGGCCGCGGTCGTCGCCGACGAGCTGGTTGAAGAAGAGCTTGATCTTCTGGCCGGTGACGATGCCGGTCTGGTAGCGCAGTCCGTCTTCGCCGACGCCGGTCTCCGACGCCGGCAGGTAGCGCTTGTCCTTCACCTTGTTGCGGAAACTGCGGTCGGCGAACGGCGGCGCGTCCTGGAAGAGGGCGTCCCAGTCGGCCTTCGCCAGCTCGCTGCGCATCTCGGCCGGCGCCATGCCGCTGGCGTAGACGCCGGCGACGAGCGCACCCATGCTGGTGCCGGCGACGCAGTCGACCGGTACGCGCAGCCTTTCGAGGACCTCGAGGACGCCGATGTGCGCCGCGCCGCGGGCGCCGCCACCGCCGAGGACGAGGCCGACGCGCGGCCGCGGTGGCGGTTCGCCGGCGGCGGCGAGCTGGCTCAGGGCGAGAAGCATGATGAGGATCAGGCGTTGCATGGCTGGTGTCCTTCAGTCAGCAGGGGGGGCTGCCGCAGCCGGCGGCGGGGTTCGGCAGCGGCCGGCGGTGCCGGCGGGGGTGCGGCCGCGTTCAGTGGCCGGGCTGCGAGCTGAGAATGGTCAGGGCGGCGCGCGCGTGTTCGACGGCGTCGCGGCCGAGGCTGGTCAGGTAGCCACCGTCGACCTGCGTCAGCAGCCCCTTGGCGTGCAGCCGGCGGGTGGCGGCGATGATCGCCGGATCGGCGGTGCTGTGGATCTTGATTCCCTGCTGGGTGCTGTCGAGGTCGAAATGGACCAGGGTGTTGAGTTCGGCGACGAGTTCGGGCGTGAAGGGCATGGCGGATCCTGAGGCGACAAGAAGACGGGTGCGGCGTATCGCCGCCATTCTAGCGCGCCTGCAGCCGCCCTTCGCTGTTCAGGAACTGCACGAGAGCATCGAGCAGCCGGCGCGGTGGCGCGCCCAGTCGGGGCGCAAGGCGCTGAACGCGGCGCGACTGGGTTGTTCGTCATAGGGCCGGCGGAGGACTTCGAGCAGTTCGCCGATCATCGTCGGGTCGCCGTCTTCGGCGCGGTCGATCGCCTGCTGCGCGAGGTAGTTGCGCAGGACGAAGCGCGGGTTGGCGGCGTTCATGCGTGCCGCACGCTCGGCGGCGGGCAGGGCATCACGCTGCAGACGGGCGGCGTAGCGCTGCAGCCAGCGGTCGAGACGGGCGGCGTGGCGTTGCCGCAGGTCGGCACGATAGAAGGCGTCGGCGAGCACTGCGGCCTGTGGCTGCGCCGCGTCGATGCCGGCCAGCGCGCGGAAGAAGGCGCTCATGTCGATCTCGGCGCGGTGCATCAGGTCGAACAGATCCTCGAGCAGTTCGCTATCGTCGTGCCGCCATTCGCGCAGGCCGAGCTTGCCGGCGTAGGCGCTGCAGAATTCACCGGCATAGCTCTCGTCGTAGCGCTCGAGGCCGGCTGCCAGATCGTCGGGTCGCGGCAGCAGCGGTGCCAGCGCGTCGGCGAGGCGCTCGAGGTTCCAGCGCGCGATCGCCGGCTGGCGGGCGAAGCAGTAGCGCCGGCTGGAGGCGTCGGTGGTATTCGGTGTCCACCCGGGATCGAAGTTGTCGACCCAGCCGTAGGGGCCGTAGTCGATCGTCAGTCCGAGGATCGACATGTTGTCGGTGTTCATCACGCCGTGCACGAAGCCGACGCGCATCCAGTGCGCGAGCAGGCGTCCGGTGCGCGCGCAGACCTCGCTGAACCAGCGGACGACTGCCGCCGGCGTGTCACTGGCGAAGCCGGGGAAATCGCGGTCGATGGTGAAGGCGACGAGCTGCCGCAAGAGCGCCAGATCGTTGCGCGCAGCCGGCAGTTCGAAGTGGCCGAAACGGGTGAACGACGGGGCGACGCGACAGACGATGGCGCCCGGCTCGGCGACCGGGTGGCCGTCGTAGAACATGTCGCGGATGACGCTTTCGCCGGTGGTGACGAGGCTCAGCGCGCGCGTCGTCGGCACGCCGAGGTGGTGCATCGCCTCGCTGCAGAGGAATTCGCGGATCGACGAGCGCAGCACCGCGCGGCCGTCGGCGCGGCGCGCGTAAGGCGTCGGCCCGGCGCCCTTGAGCTGCAGTTCGTAGCGTTCGCCGCGGCGATTGATCAGCTCGCCGATGAGGATCGCGCGGCCGTCGCCGAGCTGCCCGGCCCACTGGCCGAACTGATGCCCGCCGTAACAGCTCGCATAGGCGGCCATGCCGGGCAGCAGGCGGTTGCCGGCGAGGACGGCGAGCAACTCCGGCGAGGCCATCGCGGCGTCGTCGAGGTCCAGCGCCGCCGCCACCTCGCGCGAATGGGCAAGCAGCCGCGGCGCCGCCACCGGCGTCGGCTCGACCGGCGACCACAGGGCGCCGAGGACCTGCCGCGGCAGCGGGTCGCTCGCTGCTTCGCCGGGCAGCTCGCGCAGGAAGCGGTTGTCGAAGTTCAGCATCGTCCGACCGGCCGCGGCGGCACCGTCAGTGGCTGCCTGCCGGCGCCCGGGTTTGCTCAGCCGCGGCGAACCAGGTCGAGGACCTGCGCCGGGTCGAGGGTCTTCGCGCGCGCCTGGATTTCGGGCAGGTAGCGGGTCTGCAGGCCTTTGGCTTCAACGAGGACGCGGTCGAAGCTGTCGCGCAGCGCCTGCGTCGAGAAGCTGCGGCCGCCGGCGTAGTAGCGTTTGGCGACGTGCCCGAGGGCGTAGGTGCTGGCGAAACTCATTCCCGAACTGACCGCCTGTTTGCCGATCTTGCCGAGCATCTTGCCGCCGGCCTTGCCGAGCAGGCCACCGAGCAGCTTGCGCCCGGCCTGTTCGAGATACTGCGAGGTCAGGCCGACGCCGAGGGTGGCGAGGAAATCCTTGATGTGGCCGCGATCGAGTTCGAAGCCATACGACTTGCCGATGCGATAGACGAGTTTCATCTGCAGCGGAATGATCGCCATCGTCGACAGCGACTCCGGCAGCAGTTCGAGCGCGCCGTTGAGGATCGCGGCGTTGAGGATGGCCTTGTCCATCTCGTCCTCACGCATCGTCGAGGCGTAGCCGGCAGTGGCTGCCGCCGGTGCCGCCGCCGCTGCCGCCGGCGCGCCGGCAGGGGACTCGCCGGCGCTGTGGCCCCACGCCACCGGCAAGGCGGCGATCTCTTCCGCCTGTTGCGCGTACGCCGCCGACTGCTGCGCGTCGAGCGCCAGCGCCGCCTGCAGATCGGCGAGGAACTGCTTTTCGGGCGGCGATTGGACGCCGTCGGCATCACAGACGCAGACCGCCATCTCGAAGGCGAGCTGGCGCGCTTCGCGGCTGCTCAACATGGCGACCGCCGCCGGCAGCGAGACGCGCTTGAGCAGTACGTCCTGATAGAGCGCCGCGAGGTTGATCGATCCTTCGCCGCTGAGCGCATCGGCAATCCGTTTCAGCTCGGCGCGCTCGGATTCGTTCTTGTTGCCGTCGGCGAAGGCGGCCATCAGGCTGAGGATGAGGATGGCCTTCTGTTCCTGCTCGTTCATGCTGCGCATCTCCTGTCAAAAACAGGCTTTTGGGCCCGCTTGCGGGTGGGAAGTTCCGGCTTGGCGGCAAGCTCGCTGCCTGGTGGCGGCGAGCATAGCGCAGCTCGCCGATCGGCGCGAGGGCCGCTGCGGCAAAGCGCGCTAGCTCGCCGGCAGCCTGACGACGACCAGCAGCCCGCCGCCCGGCGCATCTGCAAGCCGCAGCTCGCCGCCACAGCCGGCGGCGATGCGGCGGACGATCGCCAGTCCGAGGCCGCAACTGCCGTTGGTGGCGCGCGCCGGTTCGAGCTGCGCGAAAGCTTCGAGGGCGCGCTGCCGGTCGGCGCCGGCGATTCCCGGTCCGTGGTCGCGCACGCTGAGGAGCGCGGCGCCATCGGCGGCGACGCTCAGTGCCACCTCGACCGGCGGCGCGCCGTGCTGCAGCGCGTTGTCGATGAGGTTGTCGAAGATGCGCCGTAGGTTGCCGCTGCTGACCGCGACGCGACAGCGCTCGGCGGACTCGTCGATCGCCAGCGCCAGCGGCCGCCCGAGTTCGTGCTGGCGGCCGGTCTCCTCGCGCAGCAGGGCCGCCAGGCAGACGGCGCTGGTCGCTTCCTCGCCGCCCTCGCTGCGCAGGAAGGCGAGGCACTGGCCGACGATGCGCTCCATGTCGTCGACGTCGCGCTCGAGTCCGGCACGCTCGCCGTCGCTGGCGAGCAGTTCGAGGCGCAGGCGCAGGCGGGTGAGCGGCGCGCGCAGGTCGTGCGTCAGCCCGGCGATCATCTCGCGGCGCTCGGCGGCGGCGGCGGCAAGCTGGCCGAGCATGGCGTTGTGCCGCTCGGCGAGCTGCCGCACTTCGCGCGGTCCCTGTGGCGTCACGCTGCGCGCGCTGCCGTCGCCGGTGGCGGTGACCGCCTCGCCGAGGCGCGCCAGCGGGCCGACGATGCTGCGCACGAAGAGTCCGGCGATCAGCAGGACCGCCGCGAGGGTCGCCGCCAGGAACGGCCAGAGTTCGGTCGGCAGCGCCTGCGGTTCGAGGCGCGGCGGCGGCAGGACCAGCCACCAGCGCTCGCCGGCGGCGGTGAAGCCGACCCACAGGCCGCTGCGTTGCCCGGGTCCGGCGTGGCGCAGCAGCACCGGTTCGGCGAGACGCTGTTCGAGCGCGTCGGCAAGGCGGCGGGCGAATGGGAAGCGCGGGCGATGCGGCGGGACGCCGGCGCCATCGGCGCGCAACTGCAGCTCGCCGGCGTCGGCGGCGCCGAGGGCGGCGCGGGCGTCGGCATCGAGCCCCGGCAGGACGATCTGCAGCAGGCGCACCTGGCCGGCGAGCAGATGCACGGTGTGGTTGACGTGCGCGCCGCGGCGGAAATGGGCGATCAGCGAGAAAGTCGCGAGCTCGGCGACGGCGATGACGGCGATCACCAGCAGGACGGTGCGGCCGGCGAGCGACGCCGGGAAGAGGCGCAGCTTCATGCCGCGCCGTCGCTCGCCGAGTCGGGGACGAAGACGTAGCCGACTCCCCAGACCGTCTGCAGGTAACGCGGGCGCGCCGGATCGACTTCGAGCAGCCGACGCAGGCGGTGGATCTGGACGTCGATCGCGCGATCGAAGGCTTCGCTGCTCTCGCCGCGGGTCAGCTCGAGCAGGCGCTCGCGCTTCATCGGCCGGTTGGCGTTCGCCACCAGGGTGTTGAGCAACGCGAACTCGCCGCTGGTCAGCGGTACGCTCTCCGATCCGCGCGACAACTGTCGCGCGCCACGGTCGAAGAGCCAGTCGCCGAAGCGGACGATGCCGCCATCGGGATCGGGCGCCGCCGGTGGCCGCGCGGCGCGGCGCAGCACGGCCTCGATGCGTGCCACCAGTTCGCGCGGGTCGAAAGGCTTGCCGAGGTAGTCGTCGGCGCCCATTTCAAGCCCGATGACGCGGTCCACCGGCTCGTCGCGCGCGGTCAGCATGATCACCGGCCGCGTCTCGCCGCGCGCGCGCAGGCGGCGGCAGGTGGCCAGTCCGTCCTCGCCCGGCAGCATCAGGTCGAGGACCAGGAGTTGCGGCTGATAGCGCTCGATGAAGGCGTCGAGCTGGCGCGTGTCGGGCAGCAGCAGCGTGTCGAAACCATGGCGGCCGAGGTAGGTGGCGAGCAACTGGCGCAGCTCGGCGTCGTCGTCGATCAGCAGGATCTTCTTCATGGGCGTGCCCCGGCAGGTGATGATTGCCATTCTATGCCACGCCTGCGGGCGACCTGCGGCGAGGCAACAATTTGCAATCGGCGGCCGCTGCCGGCGCAATTCTTTGCAACCGGCGGCGCGGCAGAATGGCTCCATCGCCAGCGGGACGGCAACGACGCCTCCCGCGGACAGGCGATCGATGATCACCAGCCAACGAAAAGGAGTCAGAAGATGAAAACGATGTTCAAACCCCGCGTTGTCCTCGTTGCCCTGCTGTTGTCGCTCGGCGCTGCTGGCAGCGCTCTGGCGATGCGACCGGAGTCCTGTGGCGCCGGCGGCCCGCGCATGGAGCAGCGCATGGGCTGGCACCTGCAGGAAATGTCGCGGCTGCATGGCGAACTCAAGCTCGACGCGCGGCAGGAGGCGCTGTGGCAGGAGGCCGAGCAGTTCACGCGCAATGCCATGCGCGAGATCGGCGGGCAGATGCGCCAACAGCGGGCCGAGGTGCTGGCACTGGTCAGCAAGCCGGGGGCCGATCTGCGTGCGGTGCTGACGCGCATGGACGAGGTCCGCGACGCCGCGCGCAAGCAGCGCGAGGTGGGGCGCGAGCGCTGGCTGGCGGTGTACGAAAGCCTCGATGCGGCGCAGAAGGAAAAGGCACGGCAGTTCGTCCAGACGCGGCTCGAGCGGATGGGGCAGGGCGGTCGCTTCGGGCCAGGCGGGCCAGGCGGGCCGCGCGGGCCGGGTGGCCCTGGCGCGCCGGCGGTCCGTTAGGCGTCCGCGGCTCGGGCCCGGGCGGCCTCCCGGCAGGCGGAGGGTGCCCGGGCGTCCGGGCGGTCGCCGGTCGCTGGCCGCGGTTCCTTTTGCCAGCGACCCGTCATTCGCATAATCCGGCCGGACGTGGCACACTGGCAGCGGGCCCGGCACCACGGCCGGGGCCCAGACCGCTGCCGGCGATACCGCGATGACCGTCCGTAACCTCGAGTTCCTCTTCCGTCCGGCGTCGGTGGCGATCGTCGCCGAGCCCGACGAGGCGAGCCGTTACGCCGAGGTGGTGCGGTCGAACCTCGCCGGCGGCGGCTTCGGTGGACCGGTGATGTCGGTCGTCGCCCGCCAGCGCAGGCTGTTCCTGCTGTCTACCGGGGTGCGCCTCGATCCGCTGGCAGCGGTTCCCGACCTCGCCGTCATCTGTGCCTCGCTCGACAAGGTGCCGTCGATCGTCGAACAGCTCGGCAATCTGGGGACGCGCGCCGTGGTGGTCGGGCCGTGGCTGTGGCACCGCATGCGCCGCAACGAGGTCGCCGCCGCGCAGCGGGGCATCCTCGCTGCGGCGCAACCCTTCCTGATGCGCGTGCTCGGACCGGGAAGTGGCGGCCTCGTCGTGCCGGCGCAGCGTCTCAACGCGAGTGCGGCGCCGGTGGCGATCGCGGCGGGAAAGATCGCGCTGGTGACGCATTCGACGGCCATGACGGCGGCCATACTCGATCGTGCGTGCAGCAAGGACATCGGTTTCTCGACCGTCCTCCATCTCGGCTCGGGGCTCGACGTCGATCTCGCCGACGTCCTCGACTGGCTCGCCGGCGACGGCGAGACGAAGGCGATCCTGGTGCAGTTCGACACCGTACCGGCCGGTCGCAAGTTCATGTCGGCAGCGCGGGCTGCCGCCCGCCACAAGCCGGTGGTCGCCATCCGTGGGCGAACGCTCGCAGGCGGCAGCGATGCAGGCTTTCCGCCGGACGAGGTCTACGAAGCGGCGCTGCGGCGTGCCGGCTGGGTGAGCGTCGACACCCTCGGCGGCGTCTTCGAGGCGATCGAGGGCATGGCCCGCATGCGTCCGCTGCGCGGCGAGCGCCTGACCATCCTGGCGAACGGGCATGGTCTCGGGCGCATCGCCGGCGAAACACTGCTGCGTTCCGGTGGCAAGCTCGGCAAGCTGTCGCGCGAGACGAGCAAGCGTCTCGAAGGACTGCTGCAGACGCGGTCGTCACTGACCAATCCAATCGCCCTGCCGGCCGACGTGACGGTGCGGCAATGGGCGGCGGCGCTGGCCTGCGTGCTCGCCGACGGCGGTACGCAGAACGTGCTGACGGTGTGTTCGCCGTCGCCGTTCGCGCCGGGTCCGCAGGTCGCCGAGGCGATCTGCAAGGTTTCCCGGGAGAGTGAGCGCAACGTGTTTACCTGCTGGGTCGGCGGCAAGTCGATGCTTGCGGCGCAGCGGGTCGCAGCCGAACATGGCGTGATCAGCCACGAATCGCCGGAACGGGCGATCGCGGTCTTCCTCGGCGTTCTCAGCTACCTGCACAACCGCCGCCTGTTGCTGCAGTTGCCGGCGTCACGCGCCGAGGACTTCGCGCCCGATCTCGCCGCTGCGCGCAGCGCCGTCGGCGAGGCCGTCGCGGCGCGCGCCGGCAGCCTGTCGGTGGCGCAGGCACGCCGGTTGCTGGCTGCCTATGGCATCGTCCTCGCCGCGCACCCGGTCAGCAGCAGCATCGAGGCGGCGATCCTCGCTGCCGACGAGGTGGGCTACCCGGTCGATCTGGCGCTGGTCGGCGGCGGCAGCGCCGATTGCGCCGCAGCGGCAGTGGAGCTGCGGTCGCCGGCCGACATCCGGCTGGCGGCCCGTGGGCTGCGCGGCGCGCTGCGCACACAGCAGGCGGCGGCCCGCGTCGGCGGCTATCGCGTGCGACCGAGCGCCGCGCGCAGCGGCGCTCCGCCGCTGCGCTTCGGCGTCGCCGTTGACGCCGTCTTCGGGCCACTGATCCTCTTCGGACCGGCAGCGCGCAGCGGCTCGAGCGCCGGTCGCGTCGTCGTCGCCCTGCCACCGCTCAACCTGACGCTGGCGCGGGATCTGGTGGCACGCAGCGGCATCCTCGCGAAGCTGCCGGATGAATCACGCAGCGAACTGCAGACCGCCGCCAGCCAGGCGCTGGTCCGGCTGTCGCAACTGCTGACCGACAACGACGAGGTGGTGAGCGTCGAACTCGATCCGCTGCATGTCGAGAGGAACGGTGTCTTCGCGATCGATGCCTGCATCGGCATCGCCTCGCACCCGCCGGCGGTTGCTGGCCATCGCTTCGCCATCCGCCCTTACCCCAAGGAGCTCGAGCAGCCACTCGAGTGGCAGGGCCGGCGGCTGTCGATCCGGCCGATTCGCCCGGAGGACGAAAGCTTGCTCGGCGAACTGCTGCATTCGCTCGCCCCCGAGGACTCCCGGATGCGCTTCTTCGACTCGATCCGCAGTCTGCCGCGCGTCCGCCTGGCGCGCTTTGCGCAGATCGACTACGACCGTGAGATGGCGCTGGTGGCGATCGAGAACCCGGGCGTCGCCGGCGAGCGCGTCCTTGGTGAGGTGCGCGCCGTCAGCGAACCCGGCAAGGCGGTCGCCGATTTCGCGATCGTCGTCGCCTCGGAGATCAAGGGCATGGGCCTCGGCACGGCGTTGCTGCAGAGCCTCGTTCGCTACTGTCGCAGCGAAGGCATCGGCGAACTGCGTGGCGAGACCCTCGACGGCAACCTGCGCATGCAGGGGCTGGCGCGCAAGATCGGCTTCGCACAGCGCAGCGGCGCCGATCGCGGGACGGTCGATCTGCGCCTGAAGCTTGGGGGGTAGCGCTGCCGCGTGAGCCGCCCACGAAGGGGGTTTGTTGCCGGGCCAGCGGATTCATCGCTGGCGATCGCGCTCGAGCAGTTCGAGTTCCCCCTGCTGCGGCAGGCGCGCGCTATCGGCACTGGCAGCGGCTGCGAGTGCCGACACCCGCACGCCGAGCAGCCGCAGCCGGTGTTCGAGCGGGACACGGCGCAGGCACTCGCGGCTGGCGCGCAGGATGTCCGCGGCCGCGTCGGTCGCCACGGCGAGCGTCAGGTCGCGCGTGACGACGCGGAAATCGGCAAAGCGCAGCTTGACGCCGATCGTGCGGCCGCGGCATCGCTTGCGCTGCAGGTCGTCGGCCAGCTTGCAGCAGAGGCCGACGAGGACGGCGCTCAGGGTCTCGCGGTCGTCGCGCGGGTGCAGGTCGCGCTCGAAGGTCGTCTCGCGACTGACCGATTTCGGCTCCGCGGCCGTGATCAACGGTCGTTCGTCGATGCCGTTCGCTGCGGCCAGCAGCCACGCGCCATAGCTGCGGCCGAAGTGCTGGCGCAGCACGCCGGCGTCGGCTTTAGCCAGCTGGCCGATGCGCTCGATCCCGAGCAGCGCCAGCCGCTCGCTTGCCTTCGGGCCGATGCCGTTGATCTTGCGTACCGGCAGCGGCCAGATGCGTTGCCGGAGATCGTCGCTGCCGAGGATCGTCAGCCCGTCGGGTTTGTCGAGGTCGGAGGCGATCTTGGCCAGCAGCTTGTTGGGCGCGACGCCGATCGAGCACGACAGCCCGGTCGCCTGGCGCACCGCGTCCTTGATGCGTTGCGCGAGCGGGCGGGAATCGCCGGCCAGCCGGCTGAGATCGAGGTAGATTTCGTCGATGCCGCGATCTTCGCAGTCGGGCGCGATGCCGGCGACCGCCGTCTTGAAGAGGCGCGAGTAATGGCGATAGGCCGGGAAATCGACCGGCAGCAGGATCGCGTCGGGCGCCCGGCGGGCTGCCACCATGATGCCCATCGCCGAAGAGACGCCGAGTGCGCGTGCCTCGTAGGTGGCGGTGGTGACGACGCCACGGCCGACATAGTCGCGCAGGCGGGCGAAACGGCGGCTGCCGTCGGCCAGCAGAACGGGCTGCTGCGCACCGCTGCCGCCGATCACCAGCGGCCGACCGCGCAGTTCCGGGTAGCGCAGCAGGTCGACCGAGGCATAAAAGGCGTCCATGTCGAGGTGCGCGATGCGGCGCGGCGGCGTGCTCAAGGGTCCCTCCGTGTCGCGGCTGGCCGGGCGAAATGCCTGCCGCCGCCGGTCCGTGCGGATCGGCGAGATTATGAACCATTCCGCCGGCCGGCTTCCTGCCGTAGCATGTTGCCGATCAGGCCACTGCAAGTCGCCCCCCGGGCCAGGAACCCACGGCCAGCCCTGCCGACGTGCAAACCTCTGCGGGGTGTCGGAAAATCTTACACACGCGCGCGCAGAGCGCCCATGCGCGATCTCAAACAGACATTAAATCGGCGGATTGGCAGATGCGGTGCGATTCTTGCTTGCGACGGATCGAGCAATGCTCAGGTAGTGGGGGTGGTCGTTCATCGATTTTCGCGAGGAGGAGGTTGCCATGCGTGCTCTGCCGTTGCTTGCTTTTCTGTTGTCCGTTTCTGCACCCGCGTTGGCGGTCGCCAACCAGATTCCCGAGCCGGAGTCCTTGAGCCTGCTCGCGCTGGCGGCTGCGGCGATGTGGCTGGGGCGGGGCCGCAAGCCCTGATCCAGGCGCGGGTTGCGGGTGGGCAGGGCGCTGTGGCTTCCTGCCCCCCAGCCCGCCAACCCGCACAGCGGCGACGCACACGTGATGTACCCGGGCAAGCTGCCAGGGGCCGTTCCTCCCCGGGGTTGATCAGTCGGCAGTCGCCCAGTCGCGGCTGCGCGCCACCGCGCGCCGCCATCCCGCGAGCAGCGCTGCCCTCTGGTCGGCGGACATGGCGGGCTCGAAACGCCGCTCCGCGTGCCACAATGCAGCCAGTTCCGCCTCGTCGTGCCAAAAGCCGACCGCCAGTCCGGCGAGATAGGCGGCGCCGAGCGCGGTCGTTTCGGTGATGCGCGGACGCACGACGGGGACGCCGAGCAGGTCGGCCTGGAACTGCAGCAACAGGTTGTTGGCGGCCGCCCCGCCGTCGACCCGCAGCTCACGCAGCGGCTGCCCGCAGTCGAGTTGCATCGCGCTGAGGACCTCGGCGCTCTGGAAGGCGATTGCTTCCAGTGCCGCGCGCGCGACGTGGGCGCGGCTGGTGCCGCGCGTCATGCCAAGCAATGCGCCGCGCGCGTACGGATCCCAGTACGGCGCGCCGAGCCCGGTGTGCGCCGGCACGAGGTAGACGCCCCCATTGTCGGGAACGGACGCGGCCAGCGTCTCGATCTCGCCGGAGCTGGAAATCATGCCGAGACCATCGCGCAGCCACTGGACGACGGCGCCGCCCATGAAGACACTGCCTTCGAGGAGGTAGGTCGTCCGCTCGCGCAGCCGCCAGCCGATCGTCGCCAGCATGCGGTGCTGCGAGTCCATCGCTTCGTTGCCGGTATTCAGCAGCAGGAAACAGCCAGTGCCGTAGGTGTTCTTCGCCATGCCGTGCGCGAGGCAGGCCTGACCGAAGGTCGCCGCCTGCTGGTCGCCGGCGATACCGGCGAGCGGCACCTCGGCACCGAGGAGGTCGCTGGCAATCGTCGCGATGACGCCACTGCTGTCGACCACCTGCGGCAGGACTGCCGGCGGAATGTCGAGCAGCGCGAGCAGTTCCTCATCCCAACAGCAGCGGCGAATGTCGAAGAGCATCGTCCGTGCGGCGTTCGACGGATCGGTGACGTGCACGCGGCCGGCGGACAGCTGCCATGCCAGCCAGCAATCGATCGTGCCGAAGGCGAGCTCGCCGCGCTCGGCGCGGGCGCGGGCACCGGCAACGTTGTCGAGCAGCCATTTCAGCTTGGTGCCTGAAAAATAAGCATCGACGACCAGCCCGGTTCGCTGGCGAAAGCGTTCGGCATGGCCGGCGGCACGCAGCGCATCACACGTTCTGGCAGTCCGCCGGTCCTGCCAGACGATCGCACGGTGCAACGGCTCGCCGCTGGCGCGGTCCCAGAGGACACTCGTCTCGCGCTGGTTGGTGATGCCGACGGCGGCCAGCTGGCCGGCGGCCACACCGTGCTCGCGAAGGACCCTGCGGGCGACGGCCAGTTGCGTCCGCCAGATGTCGTTGGCGTCGTGTTCGACCCATCCCGGCTGCGGATAGTGCTGCGCGTACTCCTGCTGTGCGACGCCGCGAACCGTTCCATCACGAGCGAAGAGAATCGCCCGCGAGCTGGTCGTACCCTGGTCGAGAGCGAGGATCAACTGCGGGCTGGCACTGGCTTGCGGCATCGGGCAAACTCCGGCAACGAGAAATGGACGGTGGTGTTGTCAGGTGGCGGTGCCGGGCTGTTCCTGGTGCTGACGAACGATCAGTTCGGCGATCCAGCGCTTGAACTCGGCGATGCGCACATCGTAGTTCTCGCAAGCCATCAGGCTCTGCCCGAAGACATAGGCGTAGAGGAGCAGGCTGCGGCACTTCGCGACTTCCTCCGAGCAACCGAGGGCGACGAACAGCTTGCGCGTCGCTTCGAGACGCCAGGTATCGACCTCGGCGACGATCGCCGCCGCCTGCGCGTCGCGCCGTGCCCATTCACGTACGGCCAGTTCGATGGAGATGCCCTTGCGGTTGCGGGTGGCCGAGTAGATGTCGATCAGATGCAGCAGTTGCTGCTCCTCGGCGCCCGGCGTGGCGACGGTCTGCTTTTCGATGTCCTGGATGCGGCCGTCTCGCCAGACTTGCAGGACCGCTTCGACGAGGTCGTTGCGATCCTTGAAATGCCAGTAGAAGCTGCCCTTGGTGACGCCAAAGGTCTTCGCCAGGACTTCGACCCGCATGCCGTTGACGCCCTGCTCGGCGAGGTTGTCGATCGCCGCCTGAATCCACTCGTTGCGGCCAAGCGCAGCACGCGGTCTGATGTTCCGGTGCTTCATCGTCATCTGGTCCTTTCCTGAAACGCGCGCGTCAGGCAATATTATCAGCCTGAACCCAAAGCTGCCGACCGCAGTCTTGACAGCCAGCCGCCCATACGGTACCGTACGCCATCCATACGATACGGTACGGTGTATCGTCTGGCCAGAATTCGGGAGTGTCGGACGTCGCCTGCAGGACGACGCCTGGCATTGCTTTGCGTGTAGTGATCAAGGAGAAGAAAGTGAAGATCCTCGTTCCAGTCAAACGGGTGGTGGATTACAACGTCAAGGTTCGCGTCAAGCCGGATGGCAGCGATGTCGATCTGGCGAACGTCAAGATGTCCATGAATCCCTTCGACGAGATCGCCGTCGAGGAGGCGGTGCGGCTCAAGGAGGCTGGCATCGCGACCGAGGTGGTGGTGGTCTCGGCGGGCGTTGCCAACTGTCAGGAGACCCTGCGTACGGCGATGGCAATTGGCGCCGATCGCGGCATCCTGGTGCAGACCGATGTCGAACTGCAGCCGCTGGCTGTCGCCAAGCTGCTGCAGGCGGTGTGCGCCAGGGAGCAGCCGCAGATGGTCGTCTGCGGCAAGCAGGCGATCGACGACGACGCCAATCAGACCGGCCAGATGCTCGCGGGCCTGCTGGGTTGGCCACAGGCGACTTTTGCGTCGAAGGTCGTCGTCTCCGCTCAGACGGCCACCGTGACACGTGAGATCGACGGCGGTCTGGAAAGCGTCGAGGTCGCCCTGCCGGCGGTCGTCACCAGCGATCTGCGCCTCAACGAGCCGCGTTACGCGACCCTGCCGAACATCATGAAAGCGAAGAAGAAGCCGCTGGAGACAACCAATCCGGCCGCACTGGGGGTTGATGTCACGCCGCGACTGAAGACCCTGAAGGCGGCCGAGCCGCCCAAGCGCTCAGCCGGCATCAAGGTGGCCGATGCCGCCGATCTGGTACTGAAACTCAAGACTGAAGCAAAGGTGATCTGACCATGGCCATTCTCGTTATTGCTGAACACGACAATACCTCGATCAAGGCGGCGACCCACCATGCCGTGACCGCGGCGACGAAGCTCGGTGGCGAGATCCATCTGCTGGTGGCTGGCAGCAACTGCGCCGACGCCGCGGCGGCGGCGGCGCGGATCAGCGGCGTCGACAAGGTGCTGCTGACCGACGCGCCGCATTATGCCGACCAGTCGCCGGAGAACGTCGCGGCACTGCTGGTGAGCATTGCCGCTTCCTACTCGCATCTCCTGGCGGCAGCGACAACCAGCGGCAAGAACTGCATGCCGCGCCTCGCGGCGCTGCTCGATGTGGCGCAGATCTCGGAGATCTCGGGGATCGAATCGGCTGACACCTTCGTCCGCCCGATCTACGCCGGCAACGTCGTCGCCACCGTCCAGTCGAGCGATCCGGTGAAGGTCATCACGGTGCGCGCCACGGCTTTCGAGGCGGCAGGCGAGGGCGGCAGTGCGGCCATCGAGACGCTGCCTGCAGCTGCCGATCTCGGTCTGAGCCGCGTACTGGGGCGCGAACTGACCAAATCCGAGCGACCAGAGCTGACGGCGGCCAAGGTGATCGTGTCGGGTGGCCGCGGCATGGGCAACGGGGAGAATTTCCATCGCCTGCTCGAGCCGCTGGCGGACAGGCTCGGGGCAGCGCTCGGTGCTTCGCGCGCGGCGGTCGACGCCGGCTTCGTGCCGAACGACTATCAGGTCGGGCAGACCGGCAAGATCGTCGCCCCGCAGCTCTACATTGCCGTCGGCATCTCGGGCGCGATCCAGCACCTCGCCGGAATGAAGGACAGCAAGATCATCGTCGCCATCAACAAGGATGCCGAAGCGCCGATCTTCCAAGTCGCCGATTATGGCCTGGTGGCCGATCTCTTCGAAGTCGTGCCGGCGCTGCAGGCGGAACTCGGCTGAGCGCAGACGGCCAGGGCAGGGAGGATGAACTTGCCCGACGGGTTGCTCGACACCGGCTGGATGCTGGTCGCGTGGACGCTCTTCGTCGGCGCGACGGTGATCGCCGTCAGGCGGGCACCATGGCGCGTGCTGCTGGACAGTTCGCGTCTGAACGCCTTCCTGGCGATGATCGTCGCATTGATCCTGCTCTGGCACCTGCAGGCCGGGGTCAAGCCCGGCCTGTCCCTGCACCTGCTCGGGGCGACGGTCTTCACCCTCTGCTTCGGCTGGCAGCTTGCCTTTCTAGGCCTGAGCGTGGTTCTGCTCGGTGTCACGCTGAACGGCGCCGCAGGTTGGCAGGCATTCGCCCTCAATGCCGTGCTCATGGCGGGTGTCGGTGTCGGCGTCAGCCACACGGTTCACCGTCTGGTCGACCGTCTGCTGCCTGGCCACCTGTTCGTGTTCATCTTCTGCAAGGGATTCTTCACCGCTGCACTGGCGGTCCTCGCCGTCGGTCTGGTATCAAGCCTGGTGTTCGCGCTGGCGGGTGCCTACAGCGGCCAATACCTGGCGGACGACTACCTGCCGTACTTTTTCCTGCTTGGTTTCGCCGAGGCTTGGCTGTCGGGTATGCTGAGCACGCTGCTGGCTGTCTATCGACCGCAGTTGCTGGCAGACGGCAGCGATGCACTCTTTCCTGGAGGCAAATGAGTTCACCGAGAAGCGCCTGGCTGCGCCCGTGCGAGCCGACCTGATGCGTGCCGGCGTGTCGCTCCTCCTCCTGCTGCTCGCCGTGGGCGGTTCCCCGAGCCATGCCATCATGCTCGGGGAGTTGCGCAGCTCGGCGCGCGTTGGCCAGGTGCTGCAGGCCGAGATCGAGATCAGCGAGCACCCGGCCGAGCGTTTCGACCCCGCCTGCCTGAAGCTCTTCCGGCCGCAGTCGGCCAGCGATGATCTGCCGTGGATCACCGATGCGCGCCTCAGCTATCGCCGCGAGGGTGGGCAGGGCCGCTTGAGCATCGTCTCCCGGGCAGCGATCACCGACCCGGCCGTGCGTCTGGCGGTTCGTTCCGACTGTGCCTCGACGGCCAGCAGAGAGTACACGATCCTGCTCGCGGACCCGACTGCTGTGTTGGCGGTGGCGCCAGCGCGCAACACGGTTGCATCAAAGGCATCGGCGCAGGTGGACGGCGCACCGGGCGCACTGCGCGATGCGCCGCGAGCAGCGGTCGCGCTCCCGCCGCAGCGAGCGCCGGCTCCGGCCGGCGAGGGCGGGCGCGCGGCTCGCGGGTCGCCCGCGAAGGGAGGGGGCGCGGCACTGGTGGCGAGCGACGAGTTGTCCGAGCCCGTGCCGGCGAGCGGACTGGGGCGCGAATTGCTGCGTCTCGAACAACGGGCGCTCGAGATGCTCAACGACCCCGCCGACGATCAGGAGACGATGAGCAACAAGCTGGCGTGGCTCGAAGCCAACGTCGCCGAGCTCAAGAGAGCGGCAGAGAAGCTGCAGGGTGGTGCGGCGGCCCTCCCGGGCGGCGTTGCGGCGGGCGAGTCGCGGCCGCCCGGCGCGGCTGCCCAGGGCGATGCGTCAGGCGCCGCAGCGAACACGCCACTGTCGTCTGTGCCAGCGAAGAACGAACCGCTGCGCGCTGTGCGGATACAGCCGGCGGCGCCTGCCACCGCGGAAGAGGAGCACTGGCTGTTCTACGGCGGGCTGGTGCTGGTTCTGCTGGTCGCGCTGTTTCTCTTCCGCCGCCGTCGCGGTGCTACCATCGAGCCGCTTGGGGCGGCTAGCGAAGAAGTGGCTGCAGGAACGACGAGCGGCGAATCGCGGTCATCGCTGCCGCCGGGGGCGGCACCAGCTGTTCCCATCGAGGCGCCGCCGCGCCGCGCCGCCGCCGTCACTCTTTCCGCATCCGCACCCGCAGCCGCGGCAGCGGCTGCTGCCCCGGCAGTCGCAGTCGCAGCAAGGCGCGACTCAGCGCCGCCGGCGGTAGCGGCACCGCTCCAGCTGGCCGATCAAGGCGTGGGGGGCGCCGCACCGGCGATCGAACTGGCGGAGATCATGCTCTCCTTCGGGCGGGTCAACGGCGCGGCGAGAACGCTCGAGGAGTATATCGCGGCCCTGCCGCAGGAATCGGCCAGGCCATGGATCCGGCTTCTGGATCTCTACCAGCGCAACGGCATGCGCAAGGAGTTCGAGGCGCTGACGGTCAAGCTCAACCGCAATTTCAACGTCGAGATCCTGGCCTGGGACAACGAAACACGGAGCGGCGAACTCGAGTTGATTCCCCTTGCCGGCGCCGCCGCCAAAGCCCATACCCTTGAGGACATCCCACGCCTGCGTGATGAGATCGTCGCCCTGTGGGGAAAACCCGAGTGCCTCGGTTATCTCGAGAACCTTCTGCGCGACAACCGGCAAGGCAAGCGCAAGGGTTTTCCGTTGGCGGTCGCCGAGGAAATCCTCTTCCTGATCGATCTCGCAGCGGCGCATGAATCTGTCCGCTGAGCATCCCGAACTGCCCCGAAAGAAATTCCGACAACAGCCATGAAAGGAGAAACAGATGAGTGAATACATTGCCCCGGTGCGCGACATGCAATTCGTTCTCAAGGAACTTGCCGGACTCGAGCAGGTGGCACAGCTGCCCGGTTGCGAGGAAGCGACCCCGGACCTCGTCGACGCCGTTCTCGACGAAGCGGCGCGCTTTGCCGAGGAGGTCCTGTCGCCGCTCAATTGGCCTGGTGACCAGGAAGGCGCTCGCTGGCACGACAAGACGGTGACCATGCCTGCCGGCTTCAAGGAAGCTTACAGGCTGTTTGCCGAGAGCGGGTGGACGGCGCTCGGCAGCGAGCCCGAGTGGGGCGGGCAGGGACTGCCGAAGGTCGTTGCGGCTGCGGTCGGCGAGATGTGGAAGTCTGCCAACCATTCCTTTTCGCTGTGCCCGCTGCTGACCAGTGGGGCGATCGAGGCGCTGGTCCTCTCCGGCAGCGACGAGCTGAAGCGAACCTACGTCGAGAAGATGGTCAGTGGCGTATGGACCGGGACGATGAACCTGACAGAGCCGAATGCCGGGTCCGACCTCGCCGCTGTCCGCACGCGCGCCGAACCACAGGCCGACGGTAGCTACCGGATCTTCGGGCAGAAGATCTTCATCACCTACGGGGAACACGACCTGGCGGAGAACATCATCCATCTCGTCCTGGCACGGACGCCGAGCGCCCCGGAAGGGGTGAAGGGGATCTCGCTGTTCATTGTCCCGAAGTTCATGGTCAACGCGGACGGCAGCCTCGGCGCGCGCAACGATGCCTACTGCGTGTCGATCGAGCACAAGCTGGGAATTCATGCCAGCCCGACAGCGATCATGGCCTTTGGCGACCACGCGGGGGCAGTCGGCTATCTGGTCGGCGAGGAGAATCGTGGCCTCGAGTACATGTTCATCATGATGAATGCCGCCCGTTTCGGCGTCGGACTGGAGGGTGTCGCGGCTTGCGAGAGGGCCTACCAGCGTGCGCGCGACTACGCTCGCGATCGCATCCAGTGCACCGACATCGGGGTTCGCGGCGGGCCAAAGGTGCCGATCATCCGGCATCCGGATGTGCGCCGCATGTTGATGACCATGAAATCGCGGGCGGAAGCGACGCGGGCGCTGGCGTACGTGGTGGCGGCAGCGCACGATGCCGCCGTGCACCATCCGGACGAGGGTGAGCGCAAGCGCAGCCAGGCCTTCGTCGACCTGATGATCCCCGTCGTCAAGGGCTGGAGCACCGAATCCGGGGTCAGCATGGCTTCGATCGGCGTCCAGGTACACGGTGGCATGGGATACGTCGAGGAAACCGGTGCTGCGCAGCATCTACGGGACGCGCAGATTTCGACGATCTACGAGGGAACCACCGGCATTCAGGCCAACGACCTCATCGGCCGCAAGATGGCGCGCGAGGGGGGAGCGACGTTGCACGCGGTCATCGGCCTGATGCGCGGCGTTGCCGGCGAACTCGGCGCTCGTTCGGGCGACGACTTCGCCGCGCTGCAGCGACGTCTCTCGGCGGCGATCGATGCGCTCGCCGCGGCAGGCGAGTGGCTCGTCGCCAATTACGGCAAGGATGTCCGCGCCGCGTCCGCCGGTGCCGTGCCGTTCCTGATGCTGCTCGGTGTCGTTGCGGGTGGCTGGCAGATGGCGCGTGCCGCACTGGTCGCGCAGACGAAAATCGATGCCGGCGATGCCGACCCCTTCTACCCGGCAAAGATCGGCACCGCCCGCTTCTATGCCGACCACGTGCTGTCGCAGGCCAGTGGTCTCGCGAGCAGCGTGATCGACGGTGCCGCCGGTGTGCTCGCGCTGCCGGAAGACATGTTCTGAGAGGTGGTGCGGCTTGAGCATTCCGCCGCCAGCCCTGCAGGGCTGGCTGGCGGTGGGAGTGGGCGGGCGGCCAAGCGCGGGCAAGGCCGCCGTATACATCGTGGGAAACACCATGCAGAACCAGAGAGCACTCGTCCAGACCTGCCTGATCCCCATCCGTTGGGGCGACATGGATGCTTACGGGCACGTCAACAACACGGTTTATTTCCGCTACATGGAACAGGCACGCGTTGAGTTCCTCGAGCGGCTCGGCTTCCGGGTCATGCCGCACGGCTCGGCGCCCGTGATCATCAACGCCAGTTGCACCTTCCTGGTCCCGCTGAACTATCCCGGGGTGGTCGAGGTCCGGATGTACTGCGGGCATCCGGGTCGCAGCAGCGTGCCGACGCACTACGAGATCAGCCTGCAGGGATCACCGACGATCTACGCCACCGGCGACTCGAAGATCGTCTGGATGGATGTCGCAACCGGCAAGTCGGTGCCGATTCCCGAAACGCTGCGGGCCGAGCTGCCGGCCTGAGGAGGAGGGGAGATGGGGCAGGAAACGCCACTCTGGCAGCCAAGCGCTGAACGGAAGGCAGCAGCAAGGCTCAGCTCTTTCACGGCTGCGGTGAAGCGGCGCTGGCAGGTGGACTGCGCCGACTACCCCGCCCTCTGGCGCTGGTCGCTCGAGCGACCGGAGGCTTTCTGGACTTCGGTCTGGGAAGAGTGTGGCGTGCTTGGTGACCCAGGCTCGACGGTCGTGGAAGATGGTACGCGCATGCCGGGTGCGCGCTGGTTCCCGCAGGCCCGGCTGAACTATGCCGAAAACCTGTTGCGACGCCGTGACGATGGGGACGCGCTCGTCTTCTGGGGCGAGAACCGGATCAGCCGTCGGCTCTCGCACGGCGAGCTGCACGCCGCAGTGTCGCGCTGCGCGCAGGCACTGCGGGTCGCCGGCGTCGGCCGTGGGGATCGCGTCGCCGGCTACCTGCCGAACATGCCGGAAGCGTTGGTCGCCATGCTCGCCACCGCTTCGCTTGGCGCCATCTGGTCGTCGGCTTCGCCGGACTTTGGCGTGCAGGGCGTACTCGACCGCTTCGGGCAGATCGAGCCCAAGGTCTTGTTCTGCGTCGATGGCTACTGGTACAACGGCAAGCCGGTGGATTGCATGGCGCGAAACATCGAGGTGGTCGGGCAGATGCCGGGCATCAAACGGACCGTGGTCGTTTCCTACCTCGACGAGTCGCCGCGAGTCGAGCTGATCCGCAACGGTATCCGCCATGCCGACTTCGTCGCTCCCTTCGTTGCCGGTGAGATCAGTTTTCAACGGCTGCCGTTCGCTCATCCGTTGTTCATCATGTTTTCCTCGGGCACCACTGGCGTCCCGAAATGCATCGTTCATTGCCATGGCGGCGCCTTGCTGCAGCACCTCAAGGAACACCAGCTGCACGGCGACGTGCGACCTGGCGACCGCGTCTTCTACTTCACCACTTGCGGCTGGATGATGTGGAACTGGCTGGTCTCCGGTCTGGCATCGGGCGCGACGCTGCTGCTCTACGACGGCTCACCCTTTGCTCGTGGTGCTGACGGTACCGCTGGAGCAATTCTCTTCGACTACGCCGACGCCGAGCGCATGACCCATTTCGGCACATCGGCCAAGTTCATCGACGCGATCGCCAAGGCTGGCCTGCAACCCCGCCTGACGCATTCCTTGCGCGAGCTGCGGACCATGTTTTCGACGGGCAGTCCGTTGGCGCCGGAAAGTTTCGATTACGTCTACCGCGACATCAAGCCGGACTTGCTGCTCGCCTCGATCTCGGGTGGCACGGACATCCTTTCGTGCTTCGCCCTCGGCAATCCGCTGCTGCCCGTTCATCGCGGTGAGCTGCAATGTCGCGGTCTGGGAATGGCGGTCAGCGTTTTCGACGAGAATGGCTGCCCCCTTGCTGCGGGAAGCGGCGAGCGCGGCGAACTGGTGTGTACCGCTCCGTTTCCCGCCATGCCCGTCGGCTTCTGGAATGACCCGGACGGTGCCAAGTACCACGCGGCGTATTTCGACCGCTTTCCGAATGTCTGGTGTCACGGCGACTACGTGGAGCTGACGGCGCACGAGGGCCTGATCATCTACGGCCGTTCCGATGCCGTGCTCAACCCGGGCGGCGTGCGCATCGGTACTGCCGAGATCTATCGCCAGGTGGAGAAGCTGGCGGAAATCGTTGAAGCGCTGGTGATTGCACAGGATTGGCTGGGCGATGTGCGGATCGTGCTGTTCGTCAGGCTGCGCGACGGTCTCGTTCTCGACGAGGCTTTGATCGACCGCGTCAAACAGCAGATTCGAGACAACACCACACCTCGCCACGTCCCGGCCAAGGTGCTGCAGGTGGCCGACATTCCGCGTACCAAGAGCGGCAAGATCGTCGAGCTCGCCGTGCGCCACGTCGTCCACGGCCGGCCAGTGAAGAATGTCGAGGCCCTGGCCAATCCGGAAGCGCTCGAGTTTTTTCGCGACCGACCGGAACTGCAGCCCTGAAGCATCGGATCCCGCTCGCTGCGTTCTGCCACATGATCCGCGGGGCTTGTGTGGGCTACAACGAAATCCATGGGTTTACATAATACAAATTATCGGTATTCTTGTGCGGTGAAGGTCGGATGTGTCGGCGGCACCCGATTGGTTGCGCCGGACTACAGCTCCTGACGACAACGGCGCAGCAGGCATCGCAATGCCGTGCCTGGTGCGGAATGGAGACACTCGCGGCGGAGATCGGGTTCGCGGCCGCTGCAAACAGTGGTAGATTCGCGTGCTGTCGATATCCTAGCCAGCCCCATCTCCGGGACCGCTCGCCATGCCCACAGTGACCGCCAACAACCTGCAAATCGAGTACGAGTCCTTCGGTAGCGAGACGGCACCCGCAATTTTGCTGATCATGGGACTGGGTGCCCAACTGAGCCGCTGGAGTGTCGAACTCTGTCAAGCCCTGGTTGAGCGCGGCTATCGCGTGCTGCGTTTCGACAACCGCGACTGCGGCCTGTCGAGCAAGCTCGACGAGGCGGGAGTTCCGGACATCGGCCGTGCTCTACGACGCGGCGTGGCGCCGGACGCCCCATATTCGCTCGAGGATATGGCGGCGGATTGCATTGGCCTGCTGGACGCATTGGGAATCGAGGCAGCGCACGTGGTTGGCGCATCGATGGGCGGCGCCATCGCTCAGATCGTCGCGGCCCGCTACCCGGAGCGCTGCCTGTCGCTGACCAGCATCATGTCGACCAGCAGCCACCCGGACCTGCCGCCTCCGAGTTCCGAGGCTGCGCAGGCCCTGCTCGCGCCATTGCCTGCGGCACGCGACCGGGAGAGTCTGATCGAGGACGCGATCAGGCGCCAACTGGCGGTTGCCAGCCCGGACTATCCGAGTTGCCCGGATCGTCTGCGCAGTCAGTTTGTCGAGGAGCACGAGCGCGGCTTCCATCCGCGCGGCGTCACCCGGCAACTGGCGGCCTTTCTTGCCAGTGGCGACCGACGCGCACTGTTGGCGACGATCAAGGCCCCGACGCTCGTGCTGCACGGTGCCGATGACCCGCTGATACCGCTCGCCTGCGGTGAGGACGTGGCAGCACACATTCCTGCTGCGGAATTGCGCGTCATCGAAGGGATGGCGCATGATTTTCCGCTCGCCTTGACCGGAGTGTTCGCCGACGCCATCGCCGCGGTTGCCAGCCGCAGCCAGCGCTGAACCGCTGCCGCCATGTCCATCGATGACTCGCGGCTTTTCGCACCGGAGCCGATGGTCTTCGTCGACCTCGAGACGAGCGGTGCCAACTTCGCCAATGACCGAATCATCGAGGTGGGCCTGGTCGAGGTCGACTCGACCGGTGTCCGCGAATGGAGTGTCCTGGTTAATCCCGAGGTGCCGCTGTCGCCGTTCATCACCCGTCTCACCGGCATCAGCGAGGCCATGTTGAGACCGGCACCGACCTTCCGCCAGATTGCCCATGAACTACTCGAGCGATTGCGCGGGAGACTGTTCGTCGCGCACAACGCACGCTTCGATTATGGTTTCCTGAAAGGAGAATTCGGCCGGCTCGGTGTGGCCTTTCGGCAGCCGAGCCTGTGTACCGTCAAGCTGTCACGCAAGCTCTACCCCGAGCATCACCGGCACAACCTCGACACCCTCGTTGAACGACATGGTCTGACTGCCGGCGGCGGGCGTCATCGGGCGCTTGCCGACGCCCGGCTGCTCTGGAGCCTTTGGCAATGCTGGCACCGTCAGCTGCCCGCAGCGACGATCAACGATGCCGTGGGAGCGATCGTCGGCCGTCCTCAACTGCCACCGCAACTCGATCCGACCGCGCTCGACGACCTGCCCGAGGCGCCAGGCGCCTACGTGTTCTATGGTGAGGACGGTCGCCTCCTGCTCGCGCGTCGCAGCGACAACCTGCGGCGCCAGGTGCTCGCTCACTTTGCTGCCGGCAGCCGCGACAAGTCGCTCTACCGCGAGACCTGGCGAATTGAATGGCGCGAGGCGGCCGGCGAGTTGGGCGCGCGTCTGCATGAGCTGCGCTACGCGCGCTCGGCGCCGCTGACCACGCCGGCGAAAGCAGCGGCGGGCAGCGGCGGCACCGCCCGGCACCTGGCGCCGGCCAATGAGCTCTGTTCGTGGCAGTTGCACTCGCCCGCATCGGGCGACTGCCGGCTGCGACTGGTATTTGCCGACGAACTGGATTTCGCTGTCGCCGACGATCTCTTCGGCATGTACACGAACCGCCGCGAAGCGCAGCGCTCGCTGCGCGTGCTGGCCGAGGCGCATCAACTGTGTCCGAAACAGGTCGGCATCGAGCAGGCGGTCGCTGCGTGCAGTGCCTATCGGCAAAAGAACTGCCGCGGCGCCTGCATCGGCAAGGAGTCGTTGCTGCAGCACGGCGCACGACTGATGAGCGCGCTGGCCCGCCTGAAGATCAGGAGCTGGCCCTACCGCGGCCCGGTCGCTTTGATCGAGCGCGACGATTTCGGCATGCGCGAGGACATCCACGTCGTGGACCGCTGGCGGCTGCTTGGCACGGTACAGGACGATGCGGGTCTGCAGACGCTGCTGGCGGCCGCACCCAGCCAACAGGACTTCGATCCGGAGGTCTACCGGATCGTCAGTCGCACCCTGAACACGGGCAAGGTGGTCGTCCGACCCGTGAACGCTCTTTCACCGTGAAGCCGGGCTCGCTGGCGGGGTGCCGGCGCGTCCGCCAGCCTTGCGCAGCAGGTCCGCGATGTCCGTGTTGTCAGACTTGAGCGCCCAGTCGATCGCGGTTGCCCCCCGGTCGTTGGCCATGTTCGGGTCCGCCTTGTTCTGCAGCAGCAACTCGACGATCTCGATGTGTCCGAAGCGGGCGGCGAACAGCAGCGCTGTCGACCCGTTTGGGGTCGTCGCATTGACTTCCGCTCCCTTGCTGAGAAGGTATTCGGCCACTGCCGTACGGCCGCTGAACGCAGCGTAGACCAGGGGCGACCAGCCATAGAGGTTGACGTCGGCGCCCGCTTCGACGAGGCGCTTGACGAAAGGCAGCAGGCCCTTGTAGGCGGCCAGGCTGAGGGCGGTCTCACCGTTGCGGTTGCGGGTGTTCAGCCGTGCACGCCGTTTCACGAGATAGTCGAGAAAGTCGAGGTTCTCGCGCTGCACGCACTGCATCAGCAGCGTGTTGCCGGCTGCGTCCACCGAATTGACGTCCATGCCGCGGTTGATCAGTTGGATGGCCCAAGCCGTATTGCCGGAGATCAGGGCCTCCTCCATGTCTTCATAGGCACCGGCTGCGGCCATGGTCGGAATCCACAATGCAACCAGGAGAGCAAGAATCTTCATTGGGCAACCTTTGTTCGGGCTTCAGGAAAGAGATTGAAGAAATTGGCCGTCGTGGCGTCGGCGACCTGTTGATAGCTGAGGCCACGCAGACGTGCGACCTCTTCAGCGACATGGCGGACGTAAGCAGGCTGGTTCGTCTTGCCACGGTAGGGCACCGGTGCCAGATAGGGTGAGTCGGTCTCGACCAGGAGACGATCCAGCGGCACGCGCAGAGCAACCTCTCTGACCGTGAGCGCTTTCTTGAAGGTGACGATGCCGGAGAGCGAGATGTGGAAGCCCAAGTCGAGTGCTGCTTCGGCAATCGGCCAGCTTTCAGTGAAACAGTGCATGATGCCGCCCACCTCGCCAGCCCCCTCCTCGGCCATGAGCCGCAGCGTGTCGGCTGCCGCTTCCCGGGTATGGATCACCAGCGGCTTGCGGGTCACGCGGGCGGCCCGGATGTGGGTACGGAAGCGCTCACGCTGCCAATCCGGAGCATCCTTGTGCCAGTAGTAGTCCAGTCCGGTTTCGCCGATCGCCACCACTCGCGGATGTGCCGCAAGGCCCACGAGGTCGTCGACCGTTGGTTCGCGGATTCCCGTTTCCTCCGGGTGTACACCAACCGTTGCCAGCAACATCGGCCAAGTATCGGCGAGCTGCAGAACCCTGGCGAAACGTTCCAGGGTGACGCCGATACACAGCGCGCAACCGATGTCATTGGCACGCATCTGCCCGATGATCTGCTCGATGCCATCGGCCAGCTGCGGAAAGTCGAGATGACAATGCGAGTCAACCAACATCGGCCGGCCATCATATGGTGTGCGTTGGGCGGCCCGACTGCATCACACCGCCCAGGAGACCCTCGATGCGCCGGCGTGCCTCGGCGCCGCTTTCGTCGTTCTTGAACTGCACGCCGATTCCCTGTGCCTTGCTGTTCTGAGCGCCAGGCGGAGTGATCCAGACGACCGTGCCGGCGATCGGCAGCTTGGCGGGATCGTCCATCAGCGACAACAGCATGAAGACATCGTCACCGATCGAATAGTTGCGGGTGGTTGGAATGAAGATGCCGCCATTGCGCAACAGCGGCATGTAGGCCGCGTAAAGTGCCGACTTCGAGTTGATGTTCAGTGACAGAACGCTGGGGCGCGGCGGCGTCGCAGGCGCTGCCTTGCCGATTTCGGTCTCTGCCATCTTCACTTGGAAGCGATCGATCGCCCAAATGAGCGAAGTCCGTTGCTCACTCGCTGATGCCTCACTCGTTCATTACCCCTGGATCGCGACGATTGCTTCACAACCCTCGCGGGCTTCGGAAAACCCGCACGTAGCCGAGAAAGAAGTCCTCGAGAAACAGTCGATTGTTCACGGGCTGCTCACATTGGGCCTTGCATTGTAGCGCTTTTCGGCTGAATGCCAAGATCCGGCGGTTGTCGGTTCCGCGCGCCAGTTTCTGCAGGAGCGCCGCTTGGCGTACAAAATAGCGCGGCGGCAGCGCTTCGGTCGCGAGAAGCAGGTCGAACAACCACTTCTGTGCCCACTCGAGCAATCTGCGCAGCGACGCTGGGCGCTTCTCGTTCTTGATGGCCCGCTCGAGTACGGCTGCCGATGCCAGCGGATCCACTCCAGCCCCGCCACTGACTTCGGCCAGAAGTGCATCGAGCAGGCTCCGCTCGCCGCTGTTGCTCAGGGCGAGCGCCAACAGCGGCGCACCGGCAGCCAGGGCCAACCAGTCATCCGGCTCGGCCACGCCAGCGTCGTGCAGCCAGGCGGCTGCAGCCGCGCGCGGCGGCAACGGCACGCTGACGGTCTGGCAGCGACTGCGGATCGTCGGCAGCAAGCGATTTGGGTTGCTGGAAACCAATATGAACAGTGTGTTTGCGATTGGTTCTTCAAGTGACTTGAGAAGAGCGTTGGCGGTTGCGCGATTCATCGCCTCGGCCGGGTTGAGGAGCACCACGCGGGCGCCGTGACGGTGGGTGCCGACGTGCAGGAAGTCGTCGAGTGCCCGTACCTGGTCGATCGTGATCTGCTGACTCAGCTTCTTCGCTCCGGCAGTGTCTTCTTCCCGGCCGGCATCGCCGGCGACCACGGCGAGCGACTGTGGCTGCAGCAGGCGAAGGTCCGGGTGGTTGCCTAGGGCCAGCCAGCCGCAGGCCAGGCACTGACCACACGCCTCGCCTGAATCTCGCCGCTCCTCGCAAAGCAGGGAGGCGGCCAAGGCAACAGCAAGGTCGAACTTGCCGAGCCCCTGCTGACCGCACAGCAGGAGCGCGTGCGGCAGCCTGTCACGCCGCATCATGAGTTGCTGCCAAACTGGGCCGTGCAGATCAATAATCTTCATGAACATAGGGTTGCAAGTCTTTCTTCAATCTGTTTCGAGACTCTTTCCGGGGATTGGTCGGCGTCGATGATCGTGATTCTCTGCGGTGCCGACCGCGCCCGCTCGAGGTAGGCGAGGCGGACTCGCTCGTGGAACTCGAACTGCTCCAGCTCGAAGCGATCGCGGTCGCGTGCCTGGTCAGCAATGCGCCGGGCCGCAATTGCCGCTGGCAGATCAAAGAGCAGGCTCAGGTCCGGTTGCAGCAGGGGGTGCACCCAGTTTTCGAGTTGTGCGAACTTCATCGGGTCGAGACCGCGCCCACCACTCTGATAGGCATAGGTCGCGTCGCTGAAACGGTCGCAGACCACCCAGTCGCCACACGCGAGAGCCGGTTCGATGACTCGCGCAATGTGCTCGCGGCGGGCTGCGAACATGAGCAGCGCCTCGGTCTCCAGGTGCATGGCTTCGTGCAGGAGCAGCGCGCGCAGTTTCTCGCCAAGCGCGGTACCCCCAGGCTCGCGCGTGCTGACGACGGTGACTCCGCGCCGGCGCAGGAACGCGACGATGCTTGCGATGTGGCTGCTCTTGCCAGCGCCGTCGATGCCTTCGCAGGTGATGAAACGGCCGCGCGAACGGGCCTGTGCGTGGTTCAAGGTCGGCCCCCTTTCTGGTAACGCCGCACCGCCTGATTGTGGTCTGCCAGCGTCCGCGAGAAGTGGCTGCTGCCGTCGCCGCGAGCGACGAAGTAAAGCGCGTCGCTCGCCGCCGGGTGCAGCGCGGCTTGCAGCGAAGCGAGTCCGGGCATGGCGATCGGTGTGGGGGGCAAGCCGCGGCGTGTATAGGTATTGTAGGGCGTATCCGCGAGCAGGTCGCGCTTGCGCAGGTCGCCGTCGAAGGCATCGCCGAGTCCGTAGATCACCGTCGGATCAGTCTGCAAGGGCATCCCCAAGCGCAAGCGGTTGATGAACACCGCTGCCACTTGCGCACGATCCTGATCACGGCCGGTCTCCTTCTCGATGATCGAGGCGAGGATCAGAGCCTGATGGGCATCGCGCAGTGGCAGGTGATCGGCCCTCGCCTGCCATTGCTGTTGCAGGTGTCGCTGCATGGCACGCGCGGCGCGCGCCAGCAGCTCGATATCGCTGCTTCGCTTGGCAAAGAGATAGGTATCGGGAAAGAACGCGCCCTCGGCGGACCGTTCGGGGACACCGAGCAGGCGCATGATCTCGCTCTCGCTCAGGGCGCGGGTCTCGTGGCGCAGATCCGGATGGGCATCGAGGCGCTGGCGCATCTGACGGAAAGTCCCGCCTTCGATGAAGGTCAGCTCGGCCTGCGTGAAGTCTCCTCGCGTCAGTTTGCGCAGCAGTTCGAGTGGCGTCGTGCCACGACTGATCTGGTAGCTTCCGGCCTTGATCGAAGCCTCGACACCCATCAGTCTCGCGAGTGCGATCAGCACCCACGGTTCGACGGCGACCTCGCTGGCGGCGATCTCGCGAGCCGCCGTGCGCAGGCTGCCGCCGGGGGCAACTGTGAACTCCACCTGCTCGCGCGGCAGGCTGATCGGAATCAGAGCCACGTAGACGACGACAGCGGCGCCCAGAAGCAGCGTCAGGAAGGAGAAAACGAGCAACAGGCGAACGGTCTTGCGCATCGGTCCGGAGCAGCGGTCGGGCTGGCGGGCTGGAGGAGGAATGGGTGGTGGGGCGGGCGTCGAGTCGCCCTATAATAGCCGAAACTCGCCCGAACAACCGGGGCTCCGAAGGCACGGCCGGCCGGCCGCCGCTGCCGGCTGCGCCCCGCGGAGGACCATCCGCCGGCCCCGCCGGCCAACCAGATGAGAAGATGATGAACGCGAACTGGCAGGAGTTGCTGCGTGCTTCAGGTGCACGAATCGAGCATGATCAGGTCACGGACTTTGGTGACGCGGCGGCCGAGTTGTCTGCTGCTCGCGAGGCGACGGTGGTGGCGCCTCTGGACCACCTCGGACTGCTCGCGGTGAGTGGCCCGGATGCAGCGAGCTTCCTGCACGGTCAGCTGACGAGCGATGTCAAGCACCTCGCCGAGGGAAGTGCGCAGCATTCGGCATGGTGCTCGGCCAAGGGCAGGATGCTCGCCAGCTTCCTCGTTCTTCATTGCGGACCCGACTACTTCCTGCAAATGTCGGCCGACCTGTTGCCGTTCATCCACAAGCGCCTGTCGATGTTCGTCCTGCGCAGCAAGCTGAGCATCGACGACCGCTCCGGCGAGCGCCAGTTGCTGGGCGTGTCGGGGCCGCAGGCCGAGCGCGCGCTGTTGGCCGCCGGCCTGGCCGTTCCTGCGACCCCTCTGGGCATCACCGCCACTGCGGCTGCCCTGATCGTCCGTCTCGACAACCGTCGCTTCGAGCTGCTCGTCAAGTTTGAGGCAGCCCCGGAATTGTGGCGACAACTGCAGACGCAGGCGCGCCCGGTCGCAGCGGCGGCTTGGCAGTGGCTCGACATCGAGGCCGGTGTGCCGCTGATCAGCGAGCCGACCAGGGAGGAGTTCGTGCCGCAAATGGCGGGTTTCGAGCAGCTCGGAGCGGTCAGCTTTCGCAAGGGATGCTATCCCGGTCAGGAGATCGTCGCCCGGACACAGTACCTCGGAAAGGTGAAGCGCCACCTGTACCGCGCCCACTGTGGCAGCCCGATGACGGCCGGCCAGGCGATCTACTCGGCGAGCAGTCCGCAGCAGCCGTGCGGCATGATCGTCAACGCGGCAGCCGCACCGAGCGGGGGGCATGACGCGCTCGCCATCGTCCAGGAGGGCTGCGCTGCCGCTGGCGGGCTGCAACTCGGCAGTCCCGCTGGCGTGACGGTCGCCGTCGAGCCGGTCGTGACGCCGGATGCGATACTCCAGCCACGGGAACCATGTGCCTGATCCTGCTCGCCTGGCAGGCGCACCCGGACTACCCGCTCGTCGTCGCCGCGAACCGTGACGAGTTTTTCGCGCGCCCCACCGCGGCCGCCGGCTTCTGGCCGGACGCGCCGCAGGTGCTCGCCGGCCGCGATCTGGAAGCTGGTGGCACCTGGCTGGGTGTCAGTCGTGAACAGCGCTTTGCCGCCCTGACCAACTACCGCGACGGCACTGGGCAGCACCCGGGCGCGCGCTCGCGCGGCGCTCTGGTGGCCGACTTCCTCGCCGGCCGAGAGTCCCCGCAAACCTACCTCGAGACTGTCGGTCCCCGGGCCAGCGACTACAGTGGTTTCAATCTCTTCGTCGGCGATGCCGAGCATCTGGCCTACTGCAGCAATCGCGACGAAGGCAAGGTGCGCTGGCTGGCACCTGGCATCTACGGGCTGTCGAACCATCTGCTCGACACGCCGTGGCCAAAACTGGCAAGCGCCAGGGCCGCTTTTGCCGCGGCGCTGCAGACACTGCCGCTGGCGGCGCCCTTCTTCACCCTGCTCGCCGACCGGGAGATCGTTGCCGATTCCCACCTGCCGGAAACGGGTGTTCCGCTGGCGTGGGAACGCATCCTGTCGGCCGTCTTCGTCAGCTCGGAACACTACGGCACGCGCGCATCGACTCTGCTGACCAGACGGCGCGATGGCCTGATCACTCTGCAGGAACGCAGTTTCGGCGCTGGCGCAACGCCCATCGGCGAAGCTTGTGCGCGCTTTCAGTCCTCGCTGATGTTGACCGGCGTGTAAGGGGGCACGAGCTCGAAAAGCTCGACGATATCGGCATTGCGCATGCGAATGCAGCCGATCGAACCGGGCTGACCCATCGGCGCACTATCCGGGCTGCCGTGGATGTACACGTAACGGCGCATGGTATCGACATCACCGAGCCGGTTGCGGCCGGGCTCGCAGCCGGACAGCCAGAGGATCCGGGTCAGGATCCAGTCACGGTTCGGGAAGCGCTCGGCGAGTTCAGGCGAGTAGACTTCACCGCTCGGCCGGCGGCCGATGAACACCGTATTCGCTGGTTGCTCCGCACCGATCTTGGCGCGGATCAGGTGGCGGCCGCGCGGCGTGCAGTAGCTGCCCTTCCGTTCGCCGACACCGCGGGTCGCCGTCGATACCAGATAGCTGCGGACGGTTTCCCCGCAGTCGTCCACAAGGCTCAGAGCCTGCCTAGCGATCGAGATCTCGATGTGCACGTCCGCCCTCCCCTTTGCCTGCGCTGCGGCCACGCCGTTCGGCAAAGAAAGCCGAGAGCAGTTGCCCGCACTCGGCTGCCAGCACGCCGCCGACCACCTCCGTGTGATGATTCAGCCGCTCGACAGCGAACAGGTCGACGACGCTGCCGTGGACCCCGGTCTTCGGGTCGCGCGCGCCGTAGACCAGGCGCGCCAGGCGTGCCTGCAGGACGGCCCCCGCACACATCGCACAGGGTTCGAGCGTGACGAACAGCTCGCACCCGGGCAACCGATAGTTGCGCAGGTTGCGTGCCGCGTCACGCAAGGCCGCGATCTCCGCATGCGCCGTCGGGTCGTGGTCGCCGATCGGCGAGTTGAAGCCACGGCCGACGATGACCCTCGCCTGCACGACGATCGCGCCGACCGGCACCTCGCCGAGACATTCTGCGGCAAGCGCCAGCGACATCGCCTCGCGCATGAAGAATTCGTCGTCCATCGGCCGCGATTGTACTGCAACCAGGTTGCCTGCTGCCGTTGCCAGCTGCACCCGGACAGCGTTCGTCGGTGCGGCTTCCCAGAGCGGCGTCCGGTTCCTCCGGGCAGGGCTCTGGTCTTGGCTGAACAGCTTCCCGCGTCCTCAATCGGCTAAGATTCTGGTCGCTCGCTTTCTGCTTTCACTCTTCCCGACGACCCGCCATGCGCATTCTCTTCGTACACCAGAACTTCCCCGGCCAGTACCGCCACTTGGCGCCTGCCCTCGCCGAATCACCGGCAAATGAGGTCGTCGCCATCGGCGAGGAGGCGAGCCTCAGGCGCCTGCAGGGCTTTCATCCGCGCGTGCGTCTGGTCGCTTACCCACAGCCCCAGGGTGCCTCGCAGCAGACACACCACTACCTACGCAGCAGCGAGGCTGCGGTCCGCCGCGGTCAATCGGTGGCGCGGCTGGCACTCGAACTGCGTCGTCACGGCTTCGTTCCGGACGTCATCTGTGCCCATCCGGCGTGGGGGGAAGCCCTGTTCCTGAAGGATGTCTTCCCCGCCGCACCGCTGCTGCTCTATCTCGAGTTCTTCTATCGCGGCAGCGGCTCCGACGTCGGCTTTGACCCCGAGTTTCCGAGTTCCTTCGACGACCGCTGTCGCGTTCGTGCCCGCAACACGACGCAACTGATCAGCCTCGACGCTGGAGATGCGGGCGTCAGCCCGACGCACTGGCAGCGGGAGCAATACCCGGACGTGTATCGGCAGCGCATCCAGGTGATTCACGACGGTATACGCAGCGATCTCGTCTCCCCGGGAGAGGTTGCCGGTTTCGTCCTTCCTGACGGCAGGGGTACCCTGCGCTCGGGGGACGAGGTGTTGACCTACGTCGCCCGCAATCTTGAGCCCTATCGAGGCTTTCACACTTTCATGCGGGCACTGCCTGAGGTTCTTGCTGCGCGGCCTCGCGTGCAGGTGCTGATCGTGGGTGGTGACGAGGTCAGTTACGGCCGCCCGTTGCCCGGTGGCGGCACCTACCGGGAGCATTACCTGCGCGAACTGGGCAGCGCAATCGATCTCGGCCGCGTGCACTTCCTCGGCAAGATTCCATACCCGCGTTTCATCGACGTTCTGCGTTTGTCGACAGCGCACGTGTATCTCACCTACCCTTTCGTTCTCTCGTGGTCACTGCTCGAAGCGATGTCCTGCGGCTGCGCGCTGGTCGCCTCCGACACTGCCCCCGTCCGCGAAGTGCTGCGACCGGGGCACAATGGGCTGCTGGTCGATTTCTTCTCGCCGGCCACGCTCGCGACAACGATCATCTCCGTCCTCGCCGACCCGCTGGCGACGCAGCCTCTGCGCGCACAGGCGCGGCGCGACATCGTCGACCACTTCGACCTCGTTACCCGCACCCTGCCTCGCCTGTTGACGCTGGTGAGCGGCCTCGCGGCAGAGGGGCGGGCCGGCCATTGACGTTCGGCGAGCGACCTCGCCGAATACCGCTGCCGGAACGAGTCGAACCTTCCGAGGCCGATGGGCAGCAACCCTACGCAATGAGCTGCGGCGCAGCCCTTCCGTTCCGCGAGTGGTCGCTGCAAAATACGTCTCCGAGCAGCGGAGATGGAGAGGGCAATGGAAACGGTCCGGTTCCTGCAGGAGCAACCGCTGTTCGGCGGCGTCGGCGATGCGGCAATGCGGGCAATCATGCAGCTGATGCGGCCGCAGGAGTTCACAGCCGGTGAAGTGATCGTGCACGAGGGCCAGGAGGGTGACTCGCTTTTCGTCATCTGCAACGGGGAGGTCGAGGTGCTCAAGTCGTGCCCGGCAGCCGTCGATCCCCTCGGCAAGCGCATTGCGCTCCTCCGCGTCGGCGACGTTTTCGGCGAAATGGAGTTGATCGACATGCAGTACCGCTCGGCCAGCATCCGCGCGCTCGAGCCCGTTCGGCTCCTGGCGCTTGACAACGGCAGCCTCTACCAGATCCACGAGTCGGACTTGCCGACCTTCACCCTGATCGTCATGAACCTGGCCCGGGAACTGAGCCGTCGCCTGCGCCGGCTCGATGAACTCGCAGTCGCCGTGCCGGCCGCCGCTGCCGATTGACCAGCCCGCTCTCCGCAACGGGTCGGGGGTTGGCTTTCGCGCTGCCGCCAGTGGTTTCCCTTCGCCTCCCGTCCACGCGCGGTCGTCGGGCGAGCAGCTGCACGGTGCGCTAGGCGCCCCCGGCAATCCCCTGCAACAGACGCGCTTGCCACGCCCGCATGGCAAGCGCAAGCCGCCCCGACAGAGTCACGTACTCGCCATAAAGCAGCGCATAAGCCTCGACAGTCTGTCCGGCCATGGCCCGCTCGACGACCTCGGCCGCCAGCTGATGGAATTCTGCGTGCAGACGACGCACTTCCTCGAAGTCCTCGGCCGCACGGTCTTCGGCTGACAGGCGCGGGCCGTACAGCCACTGTCCGAATTCACAGCGGTCATCGGCCCGGATCGCATCCACATCCACGCCAGCCGTGGCTTCGAGGACAGCCTGCCGGAGCTCCGACATCCAGCGCGCGTGGGCGCCTATTGCTTCTCCGATGTCCCGCACCCTGTCCATCCGGACTTCCCCCCTGTACCCACCCCGCCAACCAGAAACGCATTCTACCTGAACCGTCTGCCGCACGGCAGCTGCCGCCCACCTTGGGAGAGCGGGCATCAGGTGCCCGGTGCCGGTTCCATCGATCCCCGACCTCATGTCGCCGGCGACACGACGCAATCCCGACGGCCGTGCGGCTGACGAGACGCAGGCGGCCTTCCCGTGCTCACCCCTCGCCGACCAGCGACCACCTGATCAGGTCGCTGCGCTCGACGCCGACGGTCAGCGAGCGGCAGAGGCCGACGAACTCACGCATGCCCGCAGTCTGGAACTTGCGCCGCTGCTGCAGGAAGTGGAAATGGCGTCGGAGATCGAGTTCCGGTGTCGCGATCGGCACCAGGCTGCACCGGCGGAACGCTTCGCGCAATGCCAGGCGCGAAATGCAGCCGATGCCAAGGCCGAACTCGACGGCCCGCTTGATTGCCTCGGTGTGCTCGAGTTCGAGGCGGATCCGCAGCCGCGAGCAATCATCGCGCAGGGCCCGGTCGAGGGTTTCTCGCGTGCCCGACCCGGTCTCGCGCACGATCCACGGCTGCTCGATCAGCTCCGTGATCGTCGCGCTGCCCTTCCCCGCCAAGGGGTGAGTCGGCGAACAGAAGACGACCAGCTCGTCGGCCACCCATGGCTCGACAACCAGGTCGGGATGGCGGCAAATACCCTCGACCAGGCCGAGATCGAGTTCGTGTTGCGCCAGTTGCTCGATGATCGTTGCCGTGTTATGCACCTTCAACTGCACGCCGCTTTCCGGGTGTCGCCGAAGAAACTCGGCGACGATGAGCGTCGCGAGGTAGTTGCCGATGGTCAGCGTCGCACCGATGCGCAGCCTGCCGTAGCCGGCCCGGCCTTCGAGGACGTTGTCGATCGCCGCCGCCCGCTCGAGCAACTCGACCGCCTGCGGCAACAGCGCCTGTCCGCGCTCGTTGAGTCGCAGGTTCCTGCCGAACCGGTCGAAAAGCTGCGTGTCATAGAGACGCTCGAGCTCGGCGAGTGAAGTGCTTGTCGCCGACTGCGACAGGGACACCTCGCTGGCCGCGCGCGACACGTTCTCGTGTCGGGCGACCGCAACGAAGATCGCCATCTGTCGCAAGGTGAATCTCATATATATCTAGTCGATAACACTTATATAAAGAATCTGTTTTACAAATATATCACGACGGAGCACGATGGCGTCGTCAGGAACATACGATCGGAAACATGATGAGCACCTACTCCGCACAACGCGTCCTTTCAGTCCGCCACTGGACGGATCGCCTGTTCAGCTTCCGCACCACGCGCGACCCGGCCCTGCGCTTCATCAACGGCCAGTTCGTCATGCTTGGCTTGCCGCAGGAAGGGCGACCGCTGACGCGCGCCTACAGCATCGCCAGCGCCAACCACGACGAGTTCCTCGAGTTCTTCAGCATCAAGGTGCCCGACGGGCCGCTGACGTCCCGGCTGCAGCATCTGGCGGTCGGTGACGAGGTCGTCGTCAGCCGCAAGCCGACCGGCACACTGGTGCTGCGCGACCTGCGTCCTGGCCAGAACCTCTACCTGTTGGCCACCGGCACCGGGCTGGCGCCGTTCATCAGCCTGATCCAGGATCCGGAAACTTACGAGCGCTTCGAGAAGATCGTGCTGATCCACGGCGTGCGCTGGATCGACGATCTGGCCTACCACCGCTTCATCAGTGAAGAACTGCCGCAGCACGAGTTCTTCGGTGATCTGCTGCGCGACAAGCTGATCTATTACCCTGCCGTCACCCGCGAAGCCTTCCGCCATCAGGGCCGAATCACGCAACTGATCGACAGCGGCCGCCTCTTCGCCGACATCGGTCTGCCGCCGCTCGATCCCGCTCGCGACCGGGCGATGGTCTGCGGCAGTCCGGCGATGATCAAGGACTGTTGCGCGCTGCTCGACGCGCGCGGCTTCCGGGTTTCGCCGTACATTGGTGCGCAGGGCGACTACGTGATCGAGCGGGCGTTCGTCGACAAATAGCGTCGCGCGGCTCGCTGCCGCAGGCGCTGCGCCGTCGGGCGTTCACTGGCTGCCGGTCGCCAACTGCCCCGCTTCAAGGACGCGCAGCAGCGAAGCCGTGTCGCAACGTCCCCAGCCCAACGCCATCAGCGCGTTGAGTTGCTGGCAGACCTGAGCCGAAACCGGCAGCGGAAGTCCCAGCCGGTGCGCTTCCGCGATCAACACCGCGTAGTCCTTGTGATGCAGGCGCGCCTCGACACCGGCAGCGAAATCGCGCGCCACCATCCGGCCGCCCATCGCCTGCAACACGCGACTGGCGGCCGAACCGCCTGCCAGAGCGGCGTGGGCCCTTGCCGGATCGACACCGGCGGCGCGGCTGAAATGCAACGCCTCGGCAACCGCCTGGATCGTCGCCACCATCAGCATCTGGTTGCACGCTTTCGCCACTTGCCCGGCGCCATGCTCGCCGACGTGCACGATCGTCCTGCCGAGCAGTTCGAGAAGCGGCCGCACACGCTCCAGTACCGCCGCCTGGCCGCCGACCATGATCGACAGGCTGGCGTCGATGGCGCCCTGCCCGCCACCGGAGACCGGCGCGTCGAGCATGGCGACACCCAGCCTCACCAGCCGCCGGGCGATCGAGCGCGCCGCCTGCGGCGCGATGGTGCTCATGTCGACCAGGATCGAGCCGGCGGCGAATCCTTCTGCCAAGCCACCGGGAGCGAAGACAAGCTGCTCGACGTCGGCGTCGGCGGTGACGACGGTGAACACCACCTCGGCCGCAGACGCCACCGCCGCCGGACTGGCGCAAGCCACCGCGCCGGCCGCAAGCAACGGCTGCGCGGCCTCCGGCCGCCGCGCCCAGACCGCCAGCCGGTGGCCACCGCGCAACAGGTTCAGCGCCATCGGCCGCCCCATCACGCCGCAGCCGATGAAGCCAAGCCGCATCACCCCTGGCCCCCGGACAAACGCTCGAGGAGCTTGAGAATGGCGATCGAATCCTCCTCGCCCAGCCCCGAGCCGACCATGGCGTTGAACATCTGCGCAGTCGCCGCCGCCACCGGCAGACACAGGCCCAGTTCGTGCGCGCTCTGCATGACGATGTTCATGTCCTTCTGGTGCATCCACGACTTGAAGCCAGGCTTGAAGTTCCGGTCGAGCATTCGCTGACCGTGGTTCTCGAGGATTCTCGAGTAGGCGAAGCCACCGAGCAGCGCCTCGCGCACGCGAGCCGGGTCGACGCCACTCCGCGCGGCGAAATTCAGCGCCTCGGCGACGGTGAGGACGCCGACGCCGGTGACGATCTGGTTGGCCGCCTTCGCCACTTGGCCGGCGCCCGAATCGCCCACATGGACGATGTTGCGCCCGATGCATGCGAAGGCGGGCTGCGCGATGTCGAAGGCAGCGGTGCTCCCGCCGACCATGATCGACAGCGTGCCGGCGACCGCGCCGACCTCGCCGCCGGAAACCGGCGCATCGAGGAAATCGATTCCGCCTGCCAGCAGCCTGCCGGCGATGGCGCGGGCTGCCGACGGCCGGATGGTGCTCATGTCGACGGCCACCAGTCCGCTCCGGCCGCTGCTGGCGACACCGTTCTCGCCCAGCATCACCTGCTCGACATCGGGCGCATCGGCCACCATCGAGATCACCAGTTCGGCTTCCGCGGCCAACGCCGCCGGATTGGCGGCGCCGCTGGCGCCGGCGTCGAGGAGTGGCTGCATCGACTCTGTCCGGCGCGCCCAGACGGTGAGATGGTGCCCGCCGCGCAGCAGGTTGAGCGCCATCGGGCGCCCCATGATGCCGAGGCCGATGAATCCGATTCTCATTGAGTCCCCTTTCAAGTATTGGCGGTCGCCGCGACCGCGCGGCCATACTCAGTCATCCACGATCAGGGCGAACACCGGGCGCAAGGGTGTGACGGACGATCGCTGCCGCGGGTCGCCCGCTTCACCCGCCCTTTCGCCTGAGCGCGGACTGCGCGGGAGCGAGTCTAGCAAGAATCCGGCAGGCCCGCTGCCGCCGGGGGGCCGGTCAACCGATGACGGTAACCACCACCCGCCGCCGATGGGGGACCGTCCGGTGTTCCCAGAGATAGATTCCCTGCCAAGTTCCCAGGCGCAGTGCGCCATGGCTCACCGGCACCGTCACCGACACTCCGGCGAGGATGCTGCGCCCGTGTGCCGCCATGTCGTCGTCGCCCTCGCAGTCATGCTGATACGCCGGATCGGCGTCAGGAGCCCAGCGCCCGGCCAGGGTCTCCAGGTCTCGGCGAACCGATGGATCGGCGTTCTCGGTCAGCAGCAGAGAGCAACTGGTGTGCAGGACGAAAACGTGCGCGACACCGGTCGGCACTCCCGCAGCGCGTGCAACACGCCCCACCTCGGCCGTGATCTCGATGGTGCCGCGACCGCGGCTGTGGATGTCGAAGCTCTCCTGATAGGCCATGGTCCCTTCCCTCCTGCCGCCTAATGCGAGGCGGGAACTGGTGTCATGAGGAAGTCGATCCCGGCCACCGTGGAGTGCGAGCCGAGGACGGCTTTGCGATTTGGGCATAGCGCCGGGCGCATTTCCTCAAACCCGAAGCGCAGCATCTCTGCCACAGTCATCGGCATCTCCTATACCCTTCCTCAGCGCTCGTCGCTGACCCGCGCGCGCAGCAGTTTCACTGCGCCACGCTGCCGCTTGCTGTCCAGCCGCCGCTTCTGTGAACTGCCGGTCGGCCGCGTCGGTCGGCGCGGCGGCGTGACCGAAGCCGCGCGGGCGATCAGTTCGCGCAGGCGGCACAGCGCATCGTCCCGGTTGCGCTCCAGGCTACGGTGGGCCTGTGCCTTGATGATCACCACGCCGTCGCCGCTGATCCGTTGGTCGCGCCAGAGCAGTAAACGCCGTTTCAGCTCATCGGGCAAGGACGAGGTGGCGATGGCGAAACGCAGATGGATCGCATTCGATACCTTGTTCACGTTCTGGCCGCCGGCACCCTGCGCGCGCACGGCAGTGATCTCGACTTCCTCCGCGCGCACTTCGACGCGTAGCGGCAACTCGGGCATCGCCAGACTACTCCTTGGCCGCTCGTGAAACCCCGGTTGCGAGTGCCTGCCAGCCGTCGGCACCAAGCTGCCGCAGCGTTTGCAGGTTGCGCTCATAGATCATCGCCGCTTCGGGAAAAGCCGCCACCGCCCGGTCAAGACTGGCCTCGCGCAGCAGGTGCAGCGTCGGAAACGGTGAGCGATTGGTATGGTTGGTGATGTCTTCGGCCGCGCTGTCGGCAAAGACGTAGTCGGGATGGAAGCTGGCCACCTGCAGGACGCCATGCAGGCGATGGGTCTGCAGGACGACATCGACCAGATCGAGGAAGCGCAGGAAGTCGGCGAAGTCGGTCAACGCCCATGGATGGATCAGCAGCGTCGTGTCGACCTCGTCGGCAGGGATCGCGCAGAGCGAGAGCAATTCCAGCTGCAGGTCGTCAAGCAGCGACTCGTCGTTCTCTGCCGAGCTCACGACGTAGCGGATCTGCCCCTTGGCGTGAACACTCTTGGCAAAGGGACAGAGGTTGAGCCCGATCACCGCGCGTTCGAGCCAATCCCGCGTCCTGGCAATGACCTCGTCGTGGCTCGGTTGGGATTGGCTGTGCATGGCTGGCGATACGACGGGGGGACGCTTTGACGGGAAGGGGATGATGACCGCCAGTGTAACCACTGATGGCGGCCGAGGCAAAGCCCTGCACGCCCGGCCAGCACCCCAGGCTTCGATGCCGGCGGCGTATACAATGTGCGCTTTGCGCGTGGAGAAGTGTGGATGGAACGGATTGGCGCAGCGGTCATCGGCGCCGGGGTCACCGGCTTGGCCTGCGCGCGTGAGCTGGCACGGCGAGGAATCGAAACACTGATTCTCGAACGGAACGACAGCTTCGGCCGCGAGACGAGTTCGCGCAACAGCGAGGTCATTCATGCCGGGCTCTACTACCCCAGCGGCTCGCTCAAGGCGACTCTGTGCGCCGCTGGCCGGCGCCGGCTGCACGACTTCTGCCACTCGCATGCCGTCGCCCACCGCCGCTGCGGCAAGCTGATCGTCGCGACCAGCAGCGCCGACGAGGGAAGGCTGGCGGCGCTGCAGGAACAGGGCAAAGCCAATGGCGTCGACGACCTGCGCTGGCTCAGCGCCGCCGAGACTCGCGTTCTCGAGCCCGAACTGGCGTGCACCGCCGCCCTGCTCTCGCCGTCCACCGGCATCATCGACAGCCACGGCCTGATGCTGGCGCTGCTCGGCGATGCCGAGCGCGCCGGAGCAGTGCTTGCCTGCCGCAGTCCACTCCTCGGTGGCGTGATCGAAGCGGGCGGAATCGTGCTCGAATGCGGGGGCAACGACACAGTGCGGCTGCGCTGCCCGCTGCTGATCAACGCCGCCGGTCTCTGGGCTGCCGACGTGGCCGCGTCGCTGGTCGGCTTTCCGCCCGCAGCGTTGCCGGTCATGCACTACGCCAAGGGCAACTACTGCGCCCTCACGGGCCGCGCGCCGTTCTCGCGACTGGTGTACCCGCTGCCGGAACCTGGCGGGCTGGGGATTCATCTGACCCTCGACCTCGCCGGGCAGGCGCGTTTCGGGCCCGACGTCGAGTGGCTGCCCGACCCGCCGCCCGGAGGTGAACTCGGCGCCTTTGACTACAGCGTCAGCCGCGAACGCGCTGCCGCCTTCGAGAAGGAGGTCCGCCGCTACTGGCCCGGGCTGCCGGCAGGCAGCCTGCAGCCCGCCTACTCCGGGGTACGGCCGAAGCTTGCTGGCCGCGCTGCGCCGGCTGCCGACTTCCTGATCCAGGGGCCACCACAGCATGGCATTCCTGGCCTGGTGAACCTGTTCGGCATCGAGTCCCCCGGCCTCACCGCCTGCCTCGCGATCGCCGAGCACGTCGTCGGCGAACTGCAGCCCGGGTAGGCCATGCGCGCGGTTCTCGACACCAACAGCGTTCTCGACCTCCTGTACTTTCGCGATCCGTTCCTGTGCAGCCTGCAGGCAGCAATCGACAGCCGCCTGCTGCAGTGCTTCACCGACCGCGACTGCCTGGCTGAACTGCAACGAGTGAGCAGCTATCCGCGTTTTCGCCTGACGGCCGTCGCTCAGTCGGCGCTGCTCGACGAGTACCGCCGCTTCGCGCTCGCCTGTGAGGACCCAGGCGAGCAGGAAGAGGATGATCCCCTGCCGGCGTGCCGCGACGCGGACGACCAGAAATTCCTGGTCCTCGCCCGGCGCTGTCGCGCGGACCTGCTGCTGACCCGCGACCAGCGCCTGTTGCAGCTGGATCGCCGCTGTAGACGGCGCCTGCCGTTCCGGATCCTGACCACAAGAGCTGCCTGCATCCTGTTGGCCGGTTGCCCGCCGCAAGCGGAAAGCGGGGCTGGCGACGACAGGCGGCCGAACTCACGAGCGCGCTAGGCGCCGGCGCCCAGCATGCGCCCGTGCTGCTGCCGATTGGCAAGTGGCAGGCGATCCATCAGGTAGCACAGGCAGTCCTGACGCACCACCTTCTCGTCGAGGGTCAACATGGCCGGGGTCGCCGCCCGTTGCAGGGTGATGCGGCCCTCCTCACAGCTGAAGAACTCGCTGGCCACATCGCAGCCACTTTCGTCGATGACGCCAATCGGCAGCGGCAGCCGGGTGTGGCCGAAGACGGTTCCGGGCTCGAGCGAACGGAAGTTCATGTGGTCCAGCTGCGGGTCGAAGTCGATGTCGGTGCGCGACGCGCCGAAGCCGAAGCCGAAGGAGACCGCTGCGGGAACGCGAACGGTGGCCAGCGTGTGATAGAGGTCGATATCGTGTTCGTGCACGTCATGCGAGGGAAACTGCGACAGGTGCAGGCACGCTTCGACGAAACGTGCTGCGTGTTCGGCATTGGCCTCGCTGCCCGGCTTGCCACATTCCACCGTCAACGCCGGACAGAGCGGCGAAAACGACGTGGTCTGTGTGCCGGCAAGGCCACGGAACCAGACGACCGTGCGCGAGAACAGCAGGCTCAGATGCAGGACGGCCTGGTCCAGCCGGTTGACGACGCAATAGTGCGGGTTGAGGCCGGTGTTGTTGTGAATGTCGATGCTGGCGAAAACGCCTCGTTCGCGCATCAGCCGATGCACTTCGCCCATGCTGGCGGCTTCGGGCGAGTCGAGATGCGCGTGCCCTCCGGGCCAGACGCGGTTGTAGTCGGGTTGCCCGTCGAGCCTGCGCAGTCCCTTGCGCGCAGCGGCGACATTGCCGATCAGGATCGACAGCGCACGCGGCAACATTCGCCTGCCGTTGCGCTGCAGCAGGCGCTGCAAGGCGACGACGCCGCTGTCTTCGTTGCCGTGCAGCAGCACCGAGACGAACAGTGCGGGCTGCCGGCGGCCGGGCAGGTGGATCAGTGTCGGGCCACCGAAGATCTGGTGCAGTTCGCTGGCGGGGGTATCGAGAAAGCGTTCGGGCAGGGTATCGAGGATGGTCAGCATCAAGCTTGCAGCTCAAATCGGCCACTCATGCACCGGCATGAGGTGGCGCTGGTGATCAAGATAGTCAGCGGTCAGCCGGGCGAAGTCGTGGTGCCGCGCGTGGTGGGCCAACTGCCAGGCGGCGCCGTTGCGCCGGCTGCGCAGACGGCCGGCGATCACCTCCATGTAACGCGCGACATCGGCAGTGGACAGATCGAGGCGCTCAAGTCCGGCGCGCGCGAGTGGCAGCAACTGCTGCTCGAGCAGTTCGCCAGCCGACACTCGCTGGCTACCCAACCAGAGCAGCTGCGCATCGAGCCCGTAGCGAGCGGCGCGGTAAAAGTTCTCACGGGCCTCGGCAAAGGAGATCTGCGCTTCGGGGGCCAGCGGCTGCCGCATCAGCATGAGGACCGTGCCGTAGTAGAAGGCCGCGTTGGCAATCATGTCCACGATGCTCGGACCGGCGGGCATCACCCGCTGCTCGATGCGCAGGTGCGGCTGGCCCCTGTCATCGAAGCCGATGAGCATTCGGTTCCAGCGCCAGATCGTGCCGTTGTGCAGGCGCAGGTGCGCGTAGGACTCAACCGGCCCGGCGATCTCGAAAGGCAGCAGGACGGCATAGCTGGCGAGATTCTCGGCGAAACAGGCGGTTGGATCGGCGATCAGGTAGCCGGAGCCAAAGGTCACCCGCATGTGCTGTGGGCACCCCGGGTCGCAGCAGTCCACAGCCTGTTCGAAGAGCGGCACACGCGTCTCGTGCCACAGCGCACGCTCGAAAAGGAAAGGTGAATTGGCAGCCAGTGCGACCAATGGCGCCGCCAGGATCAGCGAGGCATTGTAAGCACGCGCGGCCTCGCCGGCAGGCACCTGCAGATGCACCTGAAAGGAAGTCGTCGCCGCTTCCAGCATGACGTCGCTGTGGATCGTGGACAGCGTGTCGATGCCGGTGATGTTGAGGCTCAACGGGCTCCCGCCACGCAGCCGGAGAATCTGCTCGTTGAGCACCTCGTAACGCCGCGCCGGCGACATGTTGCTGAGTGAAAGGTCCTCTTCACGCAGCGTCGGCAGGGTGCCAATGGCAAGCAGGGCGCTCTCGTCAGCGGCGGCAACGCGCTGACACTGCTCCCAGGTCGCGACAAGCTCGCTCTCCAGTCGTGAAAGTGCGCTCCCATGCAGCGGTTGCGGCGTCCCATTGAGTTCGACGTTGAAGCGTGACAGCTCCGGTACGACCAGCGGATTGTCCAGGCGCGCCAGGAACGACACGTTGCGCGGCACCGGCAGGAGGTCCTGGCCAATCAGCCAAGCCTCGAGCTCGAAGCCGGCAACCAGCGCGTCGTTGGCGAATGCGCCACGGAAGTATGCCGTGTGCGCATGCCGCGTTTCTTCGTCCAGACGCCGTCGAAAACGCGCGAAGTCGTCTGCCGTGCAGCCGTTGCCTGCCACTTCCTTTCCCATCGGCCACCTCGCCAGGACAGTTGGTGGTTCAAACCCGGATGCGGGCGGGGCCGGATGCCGGCCAACACCCGTCTAGCCGTCGCTGTAGCACTGCGTTGGGCTCACCGCCACCGGCAGGTAGTGGCTGCACAGCCGCTGGCCAGGCACCCAGTCGTGCAGCAGACAGGCACCGGGCTCGAGCGCATAGGCCAATGGCCCATCCTGCAGGGCGATCTGGTGCGCCGGCGACGGCGCGACGATCGCCGGCCGGCCAGCAAAAGTGGTGCTGACGAAACGATGGACGTGCCCGCACAGCAGTGCCTCGACCTCTTCGTGCCGTGCCAGCCAGGCCGCCAGCGACGCCTCGCCGCGACAGCGAATCCGGTCCATTCCCTCGATGCCGACGCTGAAGGGCGGATGGTGCAGTGCCAGCAGCACCGGCCGACGCCGCGGGCAGGCACTTTCCAGCCAGTCGATCTGTGGCGCTGCCACCTCACCCCATTCCTCACCCGGGACGATGCAGTCGAGCAGCAGCAGGGTGCCGCCGTCGAGGTCGATCCGCTGGCAGCACAGCGGCGGCGGCGTCCAGGCCTGCTCGCAGAACGCTGCGCGCAGGTTGTCGCGATCGTCATGGTTGCCAGGCAGCAGTGCGCTGGGAAACGGTAGCGCGGCGATCCGCGAACGGAGCAAGGCGTACTCCTCGCTACGCCCCCCGCTCGTCAGATCGCCGCTGAGCAGCAACAGATCAAGTGCCGGCCCCGCGGTCAGACGCTGCAACGCCATATCGAGAGCGCTCAGCGTATCGACCACGCCGTACAGCGGCTGGCTGCTCAAGTGGAGATCGGAGAGCTGGACGATGCGCATCGTCGAAGCTTACCAAAAAATGGGCCGCTCAGCCGTTCAGGTCATCTGCTACGGGCGCTGGATCGACGGCAGCCGGCAGCTCGACCCGCAATTGGATGCGACCGGCGACATGGTCTACCCCCGCGACACCGCCATTGGTTTCGCCACCGTGCGGACAAAGTACAGCGCGAGGGCGGCGCCGGCGCCCTTCCGTGTCGCGTCGGCACGGCTGAAGCGTTTGAACATCCGCTCGCGCGGCTCTTCACTCGGCGCAACACCTTCATTGTCGATCCAGAAGCGGAGCGTGCCCACGCCCAGCGGCTGCACTCCGATGCCGACTTCACTGCCGGCCGGAGCGTGCCCGCAATGCGTTGTCGAGCAGGTTGATGGCGGTACGCACGACCGCCTCGAAGTCACCGACGACCCACCGGGGCTCGTCCGGAATCTCTCGCCGCAAGCTCAGCACGCTTTGCCGGGCCAGCGCATACATCTCGTCGGTCGCCTGGTGCAGCAGGAAGGCGAGATCAAGAGGCTGCATCTTCCGGGCATCGAGCGCCTCGGCTCGGGCGAGCCAGAGAAAGGCCTGCGCCATGTCGAGCGCGCGCCGCAACTGTGTCAGCAGGCGCCCGGCGTCGACACCATCGCCGTTAGCGATCTCGCTGACTGCGTCTGCCAGCGGCGCGCGCAGGTCATGCCCCGGACGACGAGCCGCCGCCCTCGCGGCTGATGACGCGATGCCCTGGACCCGCTTGCTTGATGCTGCGTGGACGCCGCCGGCTCGATCGTGCTCCTGCGCTCGACACCATCGCAGCTGGCTTCAGTTGTGCCGAAACGCTCGATGCACGTAGAAACGCACCGGCGCAGCCACCAGGAGCGCCTCACCAGACCGGTCGACGACCGCCAATTCGAGCGTATGCTCGACCTCGTCGCGAGCCGCCATCTGCCACTCGTCGGCGGTGACGTCGAACTGCAGTGTCGTTCGCCTGTCTGGCAACACGGTCCCGTCGAGGCGGACTGCGATGGCATCGCCCCGTTCGGGGCGAAGCGGCGGCTCGAGGGCGAGCGCGACGGAAAACTGACCGGTATTCGAATGGATGGTGCCACCATCCTCGGGCTGCGTGATCTGCACGCTGGTGTATGCCGCAGCCTGCGGCGGCGACGCGGGCCACGGCGTCGCCGCCGGCGAATCCATCAGGTTCGCCGGCGGCAGCTGCACCTCGCGGGCGCCGGGACCCGGCACGTCCGAAAACACCGGACCAGCCCGGTCGCGGCTTTCGTAGACCGGCTGTGCGGCGGCCTGCGCCACGAGCAGCAAGCCGGCCAGCAGGAAGTGACGCCTGCGCGATGTCCGCTGCCTGGACTGCCGCCGCATCGGGCTCAGCCCTCGCCAGCAGCCGGCGTCTGCACCTTGTCCAGGACGGCCTGCAGTTTCGCTTCCTCCTCGTGCGTCAATGAAGTCTTGATGACCTTGCCGCCAGTGCCCTGCAGTTCTTCCAGCACCTTGTCCGGAGTCGCCTTGCGGACGAGCACGAAGAGCACCGAACTGCCGTTGCCGAAGGTTGCTGCCAGATCCTTCATGAAATCGTTGTTGATCCCGACGTCGGTCAGTGCTCCACCGACGGCACCGGCTCCTGCGCCGACCGCCAGGCCGAGCAACGGATTCATGAAGATCAGGCCGATCAACGTTCCCCAGAAGCCGCCGCTGAGAGCGCCGCTCGCCGTCAGGTTGTACATCTGGTGCAGCTTGACCTTGCCCTTCTCATCCTTCACTGCGACGACGGCGTCCTCGAGGTCGATCAGGTAGTCCTGCTGCAACTTGCGCAGCTTGGTGCGGACTTCCTCTGCCCGGAACTGGTCGTCGTAAGCGACTACGATCAGATTGCTCATCAGCCTTCCCTCCTTGTTTCAGTGTGGTCCAAAAACTCGTCGGCAGTCCCCTTCCGGTAGCTGCAAGGTCGCTTCCATCGCCAGTGGGCGATGGCTAAGTCGCATGATGCCTGTGTCCCTCATGCCCGTGCCCGTTGTGCTCGGCGCGCGCGTCCGGGGCACTGTCACCGCTGCGCCGGTGATGCTCGCCAGCACCGGCGTGCGGACCTTCCAGGGCGAGCATTTCCGCCACGTCCGGCTCGTCCTCGGCGAGGTCCGCGAGCAGGCCCTCGTCCGACAGATCCAGCGGCCGGGAATTGTGCCAGTCCCGGGTGACCACTTCCCCGAGGCGCTTCACCACCGCCTCGTCGTGCACATCGATGGCGAGTTCGCGGCGGCTGTCGAAGCTGCCCGGTGCCAGGTTGATCGAGCCGATGATCGCCCGCTTGCCGTCGGCGAGCATCATTTTCGCATGCAGCTTGAGTCCCTTGAGACGGTGCACCTTGGCACCCAGGTCTTCGAGGATGCGCAATCCCTCGACACCTTCGACCAGCTTGCCGGCTTTGAGAAAGTGCATCGGCCGCGCCAGCACGTGCAGCTTGACGCCGCGGCGGGTGGCGCGCACCAGCCGTTCGATGATCACCTCGTCCTGATAGCGCTCGTTCTGCAGGAACAGCGATTCGCTGGCGGCGTCGATGAAACGCGCGATGCGATTGCGACCGTTGATGTTGCACCAGATCAGGTGCGACTCTTCGCCCGGATCGAATCTCCCGCGCGACCAGTCGGCATCGAAGCACTGGACGATCTCATCCACCTCGTGCCGGTGCGACGTGACGACCGCGTAATCGCGCGTCACGGTGAGGTTCTTCGTTTCCCAGTTGAGCGAGTGCACGAAGGCCGTCTCTTCGTCGACGACGAGGGATTTCTCGTGCGTAATGTCAAAGGCGGGATTGCTGTCAGCGACCTCGACGCCGCCCTCCTCAAGCATCTTGCGGCTGGACTTGTTCTCCGCTTCACCACTGCGGCGCGCGGGGTTCAGCATCACCCGCACCCTGACCCCACGCTGCTGCGCCGCGATCACCGCCGCCAGCAGTGAGGGGTCGGAGAAGAGGAACATCTTGATCCGAATCGAGCGCCGCGCCGCGTTGATCGCGTCGACGATCGGTTGGCCCGTATCATCGGGCAGGACGATGAGCGAACGATGCATCTGAATTGGGCTCCGCAGGCTGTGCGCCACCCGGTTGGCGAGACTTGCTTCCTGTGATCCCGGGAGACGGCAGTTTAGCCGCATGCGGCTCCTTCGCCAAGCGCCGCGACCGTGGGCGACGACCAGGAGCACCGCGGTTGCCACAGTTGGCGGGGCCAAGCGATGCCGTCAGCGCTGCGGGAAGGCTCGCGCAAAGGTGGGTTCGGCGGTCCTCCCGGCGGCTCGACCAGCGAAGTGCCGCCATGCTGTCGCTCGCGGGCTCCGGCATTCGACAGCAGAACTTACCGATACACGTCGGCCGAGCGCTCTCGCGCCAGCGTCACCTGCGTCTGCGTCAGCACATTCGACTCAGGGCGAGGTGCAGCCCGTCCACGCCGTTCCGTGCCAGGTCGACGACGAACCCCGCCTCGCTCAGCCCCTGCCCCTGGTGGTCACCGGTCTTGATCTCGTCCTCGACGATCAGCATCACCATTGCCCCACTCAAGGAAACGCGCAGGCTGCGTCCCGCGCGACGAAGTGGAAATCGGCGAAACCGGCGCGTGCAGACTCGCCCGTATTGTCCGTATCGCTGGCGATCGCCAGCCCGGTCAGTCGCGCCGGCAGGTCGCCGAAAGCGCGGTGAAGATCGCTGCTCACGTCGCGCCTCTCGGTAACCCAGTGGCCGGCCCTCTCGGCGCCGCTTTCGAGCACCAGGAGCTGGGCACGATCCGTATAGGCGTTTGCCCGCAAGGTGCCAATGGGATGTTTGTTGTCCCAGACGTAGTTGATCGCCGCGTCGGGAAGCGAGGCACCCCAGAGGCTGCGCGCAATCGCCAGCTTGCTGCGGGTTGCCAGGCCGAGCGCTGCCGGAGGGACGCTGAAGCTCAGGTAGACGCGCGCCGCGTAGTCGTCGCCAGCCTTGCTCCCGAGATCGGCAGTGAGCAGTGGCGCGTCGATGCGCCAGCGCCAGCAGAGAACCGGCGTGATCTCGAGATCAACTGCCAGCGGCCGGACGAGCAGAGCCATGCTCCTGAGCGCCGTCGCCTCGACGGCGGCAACGCCATCCCACAAGCGCTGGCGGTATTCGGTCGCCGGGAAGCGGGGGTTCAGGTGCTCGACCGTCCAGCCGGCGGGCAGACCACCGGCGCTGCCATCGAAACGGCCGACCCACAGCGGCGGCGCAGCGAAGGCACTGCCGATGAGCGACAGCACGGCAACGATCGCCGGCAGGCGCCGGCGGCCTGCCGGCACGCTCCGTTGGTGGCCGCTGTTCACCCATCCCCGTCGCTTGGCAGCGGCAGGGTGGCTGCCCGCCAACTGCCGTCGAGATCGTCGCAGGCGACGCCGACCAGATCGCCATCGAGAACGCCCTGGCGAACGAAGTCGTCGAGGAAACGCGGAATCTCTTCGGCCTGCTGTCGGCCTCGATAGGGCCGCTCCTGCGCCAGCGCCTGAAACACGTCGGCAACGGCAACGATCCGCGCCTCCGTCGACAGCCTCCCGGCATCACGCCGGAACGGGTAGCCGTGCCCGTTCAACGCCTCGTGATGGAAGGCCGCCCATTCCGCGACCTGCTCCAGACCGGGGATATGGCGAAGGATCTGGTAGGTTTCGAAGGCGTGCCGCTCCATGACCGAGAACTCCAGGGGCGTCAGGCTACCCGGCTTGTCGACGATCTCGTCCGGCACGCAGAGTTTGCCGACATCGTGCAACAGGCCAGCAACCTCGATTCTTGCCAGCGCATCGTCGTCGAAGCCGACGTGCTCGCCGAGGTGGCGCGCGAGTCGAGCGACGCCGACGGAGTGGGCTGCGGTGAAAGGGCTCTTGGCATCGACGATGCTCGAGATCAATCGCGCAACATGGCCGAACTGCGGAAAATCGATGCTGATGCGCCACTCGCTGAGCGCCAGGTCCGCGAGATAGCGTAGGACATGGCGCGGTGCCAGTGCGATCCAGAAGGCCTCGCGCGCGGCTGCCGCGGCAAAGGCGTGCGTCACAGCCGGCGACAGGACGCTGCCGGCAAGAGCCGTGATCGCCTCGACGATGCCGATCCTGTTGAAGAGCGGGTTGTCGAGACCTCGCCGCAACAGCATGCCGTCCACCCGGTCGGCGAGCTGGATCAGGTTGCTGTCGAGCGCATCCGATTCGCCGAGCCCGACCGGGAGTTCGCACCACGGTGTATGGTGATGGCGCACGGCATTGGCGAGCAGCGACAGGTGGGCAAAGGGGCGCAGCAGGCGGTAGCCGGTCTCGCAATGCGCGTTGCGGCCGTGCCAGTCGGTCTGGTGCAGCAGGCGCCGATGAACGGCCGTGGAAGAAACGCCCACATCGTGCAACAGACCGGCACAGACGATGCGGTCGAGACGCTGCTCCGGCAGACCCAGCACGCGCGCCGTCTCGCACGCGATCATCGCCACCCGCTTGCCATGCTGGAAATCATTGACTCCGACCAGGTCGAGCGCGTCGGAGAGCGCCAGGATGGCGCTCCTCAGGTCGAACATCAGCGTCATGGCGGGCACGCCAGTCGTCGGTGGAAACGGAAGACGCCCCGCGCGGCGCCGCTGCTGCAGAAACGCAGACTGACGTCGCACGGGGCGTCCGCTCCGCTCATTTCCGCCCCCGCCCCCCGCTCAGAGGAGTCGGCTGGCCGAACTCAGGCGCCGCGCTCGCGCATCCAGCTGGCCACCTTGGGGGCCAGGACCTTCTGCGCCAGGCCACCGGTGTAGATGCCGATGTGGCCGGTGTTGATGGCAAACTCCGTGTAGTCCTGGCTGCCGACATGCTTGCCGAGGGCGACCGTGCACGGCGGCGGCACGATGTGGTCCTTCTCGGCAAAGATGTTGAGGATTGGCATCGTCAGATTCTTGAGGTCCACCTTGCGGCCACCGACTTCCAGCGTTCCCTTGACGAGCTTGTTGCCTTTCAGGAAGTCGCGAATGAACTCCTTGAAGGTCTGGCCGACGGCGTCGGGACCACCGAACAGCCACTTTTCCATGCGCAGGAAGTTCTGCAGGGCCGGCCGGTCATCCAGGATGTCGATCACGTCCGCGTACTTGCCGTAGTTGAGGATGAACGGCGAAGCCATCATGAACGATTCGTTCAGTACTGAAGCCGGTACGTTGCCATGCACGGCAACCATCTTCTCGACATCGGCGTCGGCACCCATGGTGAACATCAAGCCTTCGTGCGGCTTGTGGTTCGCCTTGTAGGCGTCGAAGTCGATCGGCGAGACAGTCAGCGTCAAGTGGCTGATCTTGTCCGGATTGAGTGACGAATAGGTGGTGGACATCGTCCCCCCCTGGCAGATGCCGAAGAGGGCAATCTTGTCCACACCATGGTGCCTGCGGATGAAGTCCACCGTCTCGTCGAGGTAACCGTTGATGTAATCGTCGACCGTGCGGTATTTGTCCACCTGGCGCGGGTAGCCCCAATCGTTGAGGTAGACGTCGATGCCCTCGTTCAGCAGGTTGCGCACCACTGAACGATCGGGCTGCAGGTCGGCCACCTCGTAGCCGTTGATCAGCGGCGGCACGATCAACAGCGGCGTCTTCATGATCTTCGCCGGATCGACCAGCGGGTGGTAGTGATAGACCTTGATGCCGTCCTGGGCGAAGACGACGTCCTTCGGCGTGCTGCCGATGTCGATGTCGTCGTCAGTCAGGTTGGTGAGATTGTTGATGCCCTTGGCGAGCTTCGCGTTCAAGGCTGCGGTTTCCTCCGCCACGTCGGCGGGGAGAATCTGGATCGGGAAAGAAAACATCGATAGCACCCTCCTAAAGGTCTATTGGCTTGTCAGCCGGCAAATGAGGTTCAGGTTTCCGGCTCATTCGCTCTTGGCACGCGCTGCCGCAGCCTTGCGCGGCGCAGTGACGGCCTTGGTCGCTGCCGCCGTTGCTGCTGGCAACAATGCCTTCTTGAGAGCTCGGACCTCCATCTTGAGTTCGTGGATCACCTGATAGGCCTCATCCAGTTCGCTGCGCGTCGGCATGTCGAGACCACGGAAGATGTCCTCGACGACCGCGCGCTGGGCGAGCTTGAATTGCTGTTGCGACCTCGTGAAGGCGTTCTGCTTGTCGAGGAACTCCTGCGTGTTGAAGGTCACCAGCAATGACTTGTCGGCCGTGCGGTACCAGAGGCCCATCACTTGGCGCACCGAACTGATCTTCTCGCCCTTGGCGGCGACCTTGGCAAGTTCCTCGACGGTCGCTTCGACTGCTCTCGACAGCGCTTCGGCGAAAGCGGTGTGGAAGCTCAGACTGTCCTTGCGCAGATCAACGACCGCGTCCACGAGACGCAACAGTTTGGCATTCTTCTCGCGCGACGCGCCAAACAGGGGAATCTCGCCGACGCCGGCGAGCGCGCTGCCCTCTCCTTCCATCGACAGCAGGCGATTGAGTCCGGCTGTGCCACCAATCATCGCTTCGCCGACGTGACCGGCAGAAGCGGCCTGCATCAGGAAGGACAGCCACGGTCCGAAGGCCTCGGGCAAGTCCTTGTTCAGCGTTCCGCCAAGGGCGCCAAGGTGCGAAGCGAGGCCGGAACTGCGCTCGAGCATGGCCGTCGACTCCTTGGCCCACTGCTCGGCAAAGCCCTTGAGGTCGGGCCGCCAGTCCTTGCCGGCATCCATGTTCGGCGCGACGACCTTCATCGACTTGAAGAAGAAATCCATCACGCGGTTCATCGCCGCCTGGCTGCTGTTCATGCGATCCATCAGCATGCGGGCAGCTTCGTTCGTGCCCGTGGTCGCGGCAACCACACCCTTCTTGACGGCCTCGGCAGGACCGCCTTCGGCGCCAGGGAGATTCTGCAGCAGCGAGGCCCAGTCGCCCCACATCCGCTTCTGCATGTCAGCCCAAGCGTTGACGACGCCCTTCAGTTGGTCATTCGGATTCTTGTTTTCCACTCCTGTGATCTCCTTTCAGTGTGCCGGGCACACCTGCCGGCACGGCAGGCGGATGCCCCGCGATAGACTGAGTGCACTCTACAACCAAACTGCGGCCGTCTGACGACGGCCGCGATCATGCAGATGCCTTGGTTCTGAGGGTATCAGTTCAGGGCCACCACTGCATCTGCCTTGTGCTTCGCCTCACCCTGCTCATTGGCGCAGGTCAACTCGAGACGAACACATTTCTCACCGGCCTGCTCCAGCTTCTCGACCACCTTGCCGGTGCACACGAGGCGCTCACCAACCTGCGTGATGGCCGTGAAACGAACGCCGAAGCTGCGAATCGCCGCCTGCGGCACCCATTGCGTCAACAGCCGGCCGAGATAGGCCATGCCGAGCATGCCGTGCGCGAAAACGTCCGGAATCCCCTTCGAGCGCACATAATCCTGGTCGAGGTGCAGCGGATGGTGGTCCCCTGAACCCGTGGCGTAGAGCGCCAGGGTCAGCCGCGACACCGGCTCGGTGGTGAACGACGGAATTGCATCGCCAACGTTCAGCGCATCAAAATTCGGTTTCGTCATCGACCTTCCCCTATGCCCGAATGACCATCACGGAGTGCACGTCGCACACCAACTCGCCCTGACGCAGCACCTTGACATCCTTGACGACGAACTGCAGCGCGCCGTTCTTCTTGTCGTAGATGTCGGTGATGACGCCATCGAAGTCCAGCTTCTCGCCCGAATGGACCGGTTTGTGATAGACGAACGACTGCTCGCCGTGCAGCATCTTGCCGAGGTCGCAGCCCATCGTCTCGAGGTAGTCGAAGGGACGGTCCTTGTCCATGTCCATGCAGAAGAAGAAGGTCGGCGGCACCAGCACGCCGGGCAGTCCCGCCTCTGCGGCGGCCGCTTCATCGAAGTAGATCGGGTTGCTCTCCCCGGTCGCCTTCGCGAACCACTTGAGTTGCCACGCCGTCGGGGTTACCGAGTGTGGCGGCACTTTCATGCCGATATGTTTCTTGTCGATCAACATCGGATTCACTCCTGGCCCACCCCGCCGCGCGGGGTGGGAGCATGGGTTGGCGACTGGCTCAGAGGACTTCGATGGCGATGGCCGTTGCCTCACCACCACCGGCGCACAGCCCGGCGATGCCGCGCTTCAGGCCGCGCGCCTTGAGCGCGTAAAGCAGCGTCACCAGAATCCGCGAACCGGTGGCGCCGATCGGATGGCCGAGCGCGCACGCGCCGCCATTGACGTTGACCTTGTCGTGCGGCAGGTCGAGGTCACGCATCGAGGCCATCGTCACCGCCGCGAACGCCTCGTTGATTTCCCAGAGATCGACGTCACTGGTCTGCCAGCCAACCTTCTTCAGCAGATTCTGGAAGGCGTACACCGGTGCGGTGGTGAACCATGCCGGGTCATGCGCGAAGGTGGCATGACCGACGATCCGCGCCAGCGGCGTGATACCCGCCTTGGTGGCGTCGGACTCGCGCATCAGCACGAAGGCCGCAGCGCCGTCGGAGATCGACGACGAGTTGGCCGGCGTCACCGCACCGTCCTTCTTGAAGGCCGGCTTGAGTTTGCTGATCTTCGACGCGTCGCATTTCATCGGCGTCTCGTCGAGAGCGACCACTTCCTCGCCCTTGCGTGTGGTGATCGTGACCGGAGCGATCTCGGCGGCGAAGACGCCGGTCGTCACCGCTTTCTGCGCCCGCGTCACCGATTCGACGGCAAAGGCATCCATCGCCTCGCGCGAGAAGCTGTACTTGTCCACGCAGAGCTCGGCAAAGGCGCCCATCAGCTTGCCCTGCTCATAGGCATCCTCGAGGCCGTCGAGGAACATGTGGTCATGCAGGACGCCGTTGCCCAGCCGGTAACCCGAGCGGGCGGTGGTCAGTACGTGCGGCGCATTGGTCATCGACTCCATGCCGCCGGCGACGGCGACGTTGACCGAGCCCGTCAGCAGTTCGTCGTGGGCGATCATGATCGTCTTCTGCGCCGAGCTGCACATCTTGGTCAGCGTGGTGCACGGGACGGACTTGGGCAGACCGGCTCCGAGCACGGCCTGCCGCGCCGGCGCCTGCCGCACACCGGCCATCAGGCAGCAGCCCATCAGCGCTTCATCGATATCCTCTCCCTTGACTCCCGCCTGCTCGACGGCGGCCTTGATCGCCACCGCGGCGAGTTGCGGCGCGCTCAGTGCGGCGAACTGACCCTGAAAGGCGCCAACCGGCGTCCGCTTGGCGCCGACAATGACAACAGACTCACTCATGAGACACTCCTTGCAAATGGGCGGGCCACGCCCGCCTGGTTGATCTTCAGTCTGTCCGCGGACTACTTGGCAGCCATGCGAATGGCGCCATCGAGGCGGATGACCTCACCGTTGAGGTAGCCGTTCTCGCAGATGTGGCGGACCAGCGCGGCGTACTCGGCCGGCTTGCCCAGGCGCGACGGGAACGGAACCATCTTGCCGAGAGAATCCTGCGCAGCCTGCGGCAGGCCCTTGAGCATCGGCGTCTCGAAGATGCCGGGGGCGATGGTCACGACCCGGATACCGTGCGCCGCGAGTTCGCGCGCCACCGGCAGCGTCAGGCCAACGACCCCCGCCTTCGACGAGGCATAGGCGGCCTGCCCGATCTGCCCATCGTAGGCGGCCACCGAAGCCGTGTTGACGATCACGCCACGCTCACCCCCTGCGTTCGGCTCGTTGCGCGCCATCGCCTCGGCAGCCAGGCGAATCATGTTGAAGGTGCCGACCAGGTTGATGTTGACCACGCGCGCGAACGTCGCCAGGTCATGCGGACCTTCCCGGCCCAACACCTTCTTCGGTGGAGCCACACCGGCGCACTGGACCAGTCCGTGCACGCCGCCGAATTCGCTGACGGCGAGGTCGATGGCGGCGCGTGCGCTCGCCTCGTCCGTGACGTCGGTCTTGGCAAAACGCGCACTGGCACCCAGCGCGGCGGCTTGCGCCTCGCCGGCTGCGGCGTCCACGTCGACGATCACCACCTTGCCTCCAGCGCTGATCAGGCCGCTCGCCGTTTCTGCTCCAAGACCCGAACCTGCGCCCGTTACCACAAACACACTGCCATTGATTTGCATGTTAACCCCCAAAAAAATATCGCGACATCACGCGATGCCGCGCTCCTGGCCTGCGCCGACCACCGCTCCGAGGAGT
>WBZM01000291.1_pt1 | contig 75232 bp, 93 predicted proteins | sample 5204271 | NCBI WGS metagenome assembly WBZM01 (sample SAMN12344346, study PRJNA552823) | activated sludge metagenome | biome: Activated sludge suspended growth; feature: Nitrification reactor; material: Wastewater; isolation source: activated sludge from nitrification reactor of wastewater... | reverse complement strand
GGAGCTATCATAATCACAGCATCTCATAACCCCATCGAATACAATGGGCTGAAATTTGTAAACAGCAAAGCACTTTTTACGATTAGTGATGAAGTAGACAGAATAAAAGAATTTTACGATAAAGTAATCCAAGAAAACATAATCCCCGTTGATGACATAGAATCAGGCTCTTCTCCTGAGATAAAGCCTGATTTTATAAAGGAACATATTGATAAGATAACTTCAAATGTAAATGTGGAAGCGATAAGAGCGATGAATTTCAAAATTGTGGTAGATATGATAAATGCTTCTGCTTGTGTAATGTACCCTTATTTGTCAGAAAAATTAGGTTTTCAAATAATTCCACTAAACAACGAGCCAAGTGGATTATTTGCTCATAGACCAGAACCCCTAAAAGAAAATTTACTAAGTACAGAAGAGAGGGTTTTGACTTCTGGAGCAGACTTAGGTTTTGTGCACGATCCAGATGCAGATAGGCTCGTAATAATAGATGAAAAAGGTAAAGTTATTTCTGAAGAATATTCTTTAGCTTTTGGTGTTGAAAACATTTTATCTAGAAACAGGGGTAGAAACATAGTAATAAATCTATCCACTTCTCAAATGTCCGTCGATATAGCAAAGAAATACGGCAGTGAAACATTTAGAACAAAAATAGGAGAAGGCTATGTGGTAGATGGTATCGTAAAACACAATGCTATAATAGGAGGCGAAGGAAATGGCGGTGTCATCTACCCTACTATAAATACAGTCAGGGATAGCTTCACTACTCTCGCATTAGTACTCGAGCTTTTGGCAGAGAGAAACCTAAAAGTCAGCGAATGTGTAAACACACTACCAAAGTATTTCATAAAGAAAGACAAGCTTCCAGTAAGAGAGAATATTATTGAATTATATTCCAAGCTAGAATCACATTTTGATAAAGCAAAAATAGACAAACAAGATGGTGTAAGACTAGACTTTAAAGATAACTCCTGGATACACTTAAGACCTTCGAATACAGAGCCGATAATAAGGATATTTGGTGAAGCCAAGACCGAAGAGAGAATAAATACTTTATTCCAAGAAGTTAGATTGACTTTGGGCCTGCAATAGGTTACTATTGTAACTAGTCAAATATGTCCCATTTGGGACATTATGTGTTTAAATATATAGAAATTGCGTGAAAGAATAAACAACCAAATAAGGGCAGCTGAACTTCGAGTTATTGGAAGCGATAATCAGAATTTAGGTGTTTTAAGTTTTCAAGATGCTTTGGCTCTTGCAGTTAAAGAAAATCTAGACTTGATAGAAATATCACCAAATGCAAATCCCCCAGTAGCTAAGATAATGAACTTCGGCAAGTACCAATACGAGGTAAACAAGAAGTTGAAAAAGGCAAAAGCTAGTGCCACATCTACAGAAACAAAGTCAATTCAGATAAAAGTAGGTACAGGAGATCATGATCTCGAACTAAAAGCAAAAACTGCTTCTAAGTGGCTCAAGGAGGGCCATAGAATAAAGGTTGAATTATTTCTGACAGGCCGTTCAAAATATATGGATGAGAAGTTTTTAAGAGAAAGGATAGATAGAGTTTTGAGGCTTATCACAGAAGAGTACAAAATATCTGATTCTTACAAGAAAGGACCTAAAGGCCTTATGGTTACAATAGAAAAATCTAAGTAAATTTAAAGTCGTTAATATTATTAAGTAAATCAGTTTAATTATCAATGAAAACAAATAAATCTTTCACAAAGAGATTGAAGGTCACAAAAAATGGCAAGATAATTTCTAGGAAACCTGGCACAAATCATTTCAATGCAAAAGAGTCTAGGTCTTCTCAACTTGCTGGTAGAAAAGGTAACACTTTTACTATAAAAAATAAGCCAAAAAGTCACTTGATGCCTTTTAATTAAAATTAATAAAGTAATATAAAGATATGACAAGAGTAAAAAAAGGGGTACATGCTTTAAAAAGAAGGAGAAGTATCCTAAAACAAACAAAAGGTTTTAGACACGGAAGAAGCACAAAAGAACGCCAAGCAAAAGAAGCTATTCTACATGCTGGTACATATTCTTTTGCGCACAGAAAAGATAAAAAATCTCACAATAGGAAGCTTTGGAATATTAAGATAAATGCTGCTTCAAGAGAAATTGCTGGTATGTCTTATTCAAAGTTTATAGACGCATTAAAGAAAAAAGGAGTGCTTTTAGATAGAAAAATCCTAGCGACACTAGCTGAACACAACCCAGAAACATTCTCAAGAGTTCTAAAAAGTTTGTAATCTTAAATAAAAAAAACTCCCTATAGGGAGTTTTTTTTATTTTCTATAACTTATACTCTTCTACTTTATCTTTCTTTATTAGATCAAACAATCCTTTAATTAGTTTCTTTGGGTCTTCGTTTGAAACTATCTTATTATTTACTTTATGACTTTTCTCAATTATATTTTTTAACTCTTCAGCCATCTCCCAAGGTCCTTCAAAAATTCCAAGGGGTTTATTATCTTCGTAAGCGATAGTAAACTCGTGTATCGTGCCTATTCTTCCACAACCACACACTACAGCGTCAGAGGAGCGAGTAAGAAGGAGGTCTCTCCCCGAATAGCCAAAACCTGTATAGATAATCAAATCCATATAGTCTAGGGGTAATTTGTAAACTTCAACATGTTCTTTTTCAGAAGCTGCTGGTGAAAAACCTATCGAGATGCCCCCTACTTCTTTTACTCCCATAGCTACCCATAAAGGAAAGCCAGTGGTTGCTCCAGTCACCAGTACTGCTCCAGCTCGGGCTATTTCTCGGCCAAGCTCTTTTGCTCTATCTAAGGCATCTATCCCACAATGCCCTGTCTCGGCTGCTCCAGACACACAAATCTTTATTTGATTGTGTCCGTGTTTTTGATAAGGATTAGTTGAAAATATATCCATAAGAATAATTATATTACACTTGAACTAAAAAAGTAATGTTGTGACTTCATCTTTTTCTGGAGCATATGCATCCAAGCCTAGATTGTCTCTCACTTTTTGCACCAAAAACATTGAAGACTTAGGCTCACCCATTACAACAAAAATCTTTTTCACAGAGTCTTGCATATTTTCTATAAAATTTAAAAGTCCATCTGAATCTTTATGCCCAGAATAACCAGAGATTGTTACAACATGAGCTCTTACTTCTACAGGCTCCCCCGCTATTTTGACTTGCTTTACACCTTCTTGTATTAACCTGCCTGGTGTACCTACAGACTGGTAACCTGTCAAAAGTATTGTATTATTCGGGTCTGGCAGGTAATACTTTTCGTGATGCACAATTCTCCCACCAGAGGACATTCCAGAACCAGCAATAATCACTTTTGGATTTGGCACATTATTTATGAGTTTAGACTCTTCTGATCGCAAAGTCGAGTGAAGACCAGGGAAATCAAATAAATATTTGTCGTGTATCATAACTTTCTTAGCATCTTCATTAAAATAATCTTTATACTGCTTAAATACTTCAGTAAGGTGTATAGCTAAAGGCGAATCTAGAAAAATAGGCATAAATGGTATTCGATTGTTTTCTACTAAGTTATTCAACTCAAAAAGTAATTCTTGTGATCTCTCCAAAGAAAAAGTAGGGATAATCAGTGTGCCTTTCCTTTTATAATTATCTTCAATTACTTTTTCTAAGTTATTTCTTCTTTCTTCACGAGATTCGTGGTTTCTATCTCCATATACACTTTCCATTACTAAATAATCTATATCGGTAATCTTCTCCGTATCTGGAAGTATGGGAGAAGGGCTATTACCTAAGTCCCCCGTGAATAAAATCTTTTTACCATTCATTGTAAACATAATCATTGCCGAACCTAATATATGACCTGCATCATAAAAAGAGACTTCTACATTGTCGGTTATCTTAAAAGGTTTATGATAAGGCACACTGCTCCAAAGAGAGATACACAGCTTAATATTTTCTTCAGTATAAATCTGATCTAAATCAAACTCTCTGTTTTTGGAAAGTATGGCTGCTGTATCTTGAAGCATAGGCATTGCAAGCCCTAAAGTAGGAGGAGTGGAATATATCTTCCCGCGAAATCCTTCACTTACTAATTTTGGGATTCTACCCAAGTGGTCTACATGAGAGTGAGTAACAAACAATATGTCTATCTCTTTTGGATCATAAGAAAAAGGTGCCCAATTTATATCATCAGCCAATTTTGTACCTTGAGTCAAACCACAGTCTACTAGTACTTTTTTTCCATCTATCTCAAAAAGAAAATTTGCTCCTGTAACAGTACCCGTACCCCCACAAAACTTTAGTGTTGCTAGATTTGCCATTTTGTTTAATTTATTTAACCTCTTCTTTTAATATTAATCTTTTTGACATATAAAATAACGCTACAACTCCTCCAGACAAATCAAAGAAAAGGTCTGCTAGAGTATCGCTCAAATCAAAATTATTCTTTGATATTGTTTCATTAACTACAATTTCAAAAACCTCCCACAAAAGCCCTATGATTAAAACAATTATTAGTGTCTTAATTATAGATAATTGAGTGCTTTTGCCAGAAAAAAACCAACTAACAGAAAGAGATAGCCAAAAACCTCCTAGAAAGTGAGTCAGAATATCCAACCACCAAATAGAAGAATACCAGTAAAACTTAACCGCTAAAAAATTTACTATAAAAATAAATATTATAAGTAAACTTAATCTATTGAATAATTTTTTTCTATCTAAAATACCAAGCATAGATAAATGATACCATAAAAACGCAAAAAATTCCGCTTGTAACGGAATCTTTTTTAGGGCTATTTTCAAAATATTACCGAAGCTTTTAGCTACGTGGGTGACAGACACTTAGGGCCAAGGCCGGAAATGATCGAGCCTCCCAATAAATATTGTTCTAGGTAATAAATAAAAATAACCCTACTTAGATATTACCGAACCTAGAGAAAATTGCAAGAACTTTTAGTAAAAAAACATAGAATAAAAATAAAACAAGTTTGACAAATTAATTTTTCAAGTATTTACACATTTAAAATGTGTGATCTAAAAAAATTATTCTTTATGCTCAGCGTAAATAAAATCAGTGTCTATCTTTTTGTAGTTAAATAATTCTTCCGAATTAAAAAATCTTTTTACTTCTACTTCTCCGTTTTCAACAGAATCAGACGCGTGAACTATATTTGATTGAGTAGATAAAGAAAAATCCCCTCTTATTGTACCTGCATTTGCTTCCCAAGCTTTAGTAGGTCCTACTATGAGTCTTATAGCAGAAACTGCGTTTATTCCAGATAAAGCCATCACAATCACAGGGCAAGATTTCATAAAATCTCTAATACCTGGGAAAAATGGCTTGTCTTTTATATGTGCGTAGTGCTCTTCTAGTATGGCATCTTCAATGCTCATCATTTTTAGCCCAATAATTTTTAGACCTTTATTTTCAAAACGATTTATTATTTCTCCTATGAGATTTCTTTGTACAGCGTCTGGCTTGATAATTATTAAAGATTTCTCCTCATTTGGTCTTGGCATAATAGTTATTTGTTAAAATTATAATATAACAGTATCCTAGCAAAAAATTGCTTATTTGCAAGAAGTTTTAATTCATTGTACTAAATCTATCCATAATTTCTTTCTCAACTTCTTCTCTGTCTCTTCCATATTTAAGGTACGAAAGCTCTTTTAAGTCCCCTACTATGTCTATATTTCCTTTTTCTGGAGCAAGAGTTTTTATGTTGAAAGGTTTTGTAGGCTGACCTTTTACAAGCATACTTATATAAGCATTGTAGTTGTCTAGCTTTGTTATATCACTTGAAGTAAATACGGGTTTGAATTTCGCTTCTAAGAAAGAAGCATCCTCTGTGCCCACACGAAAGACTGCCATAGAGCCCACATTTCCAAAAACTGCATTTTTTATACCTTCATCAAGCTGAGAAATATACTGGTGCGCAATGTTTAGAGAGAGCCTGTACTTTCTAGCTTCAGAAAGTATTGAAGAAATAGAATCAGTAGTTACATTTTGGAACTCATCGATATATAAATAGAAATCATTCATCTTCTGACCAAACATATCTACACGAGAAAGGGCTGCCATCTGGATCTTTCCTACTAATACAAGACCAATCAGATTCGCATTTATGTCTCCTAAGCGTCCTTTAGATAAATTAACTAAAAGAATTTTTTTCTCGTCCATTATCTTTCTAAAATTAAACACTGAGTTTTGTTGTAGAACAACTGGGCGCATAATGTCGTTTGAAATAAAGTTATCAAACTTTGATGAAATATAAGGTACAAAGTTTGCTAAAGATTGGTCTCCTGTTGTTTCCTCTGCAGAAATCCAGAATTGTTTAATGATAGGATTCTTGCATTTTGCAAGCTTCAAATCACGGAACTTTTTATCTGCAAGTACACGAGTAATCTCCAGAAGCGTTGAACCAGAATCAGGATCCTCCATCACAAGAAATGCTGAGTTTCTGAAGTACTGTTCAAACATAGCTCCACCACCAACTTTCATATCAAATAATTTGTTGAAGATGCCCATAAGCTCATTTACAACAAAAGTCTTCTGCTCTGGGTACTTTGGATCATACTCAAGCATATTGAGCCCCATAGGCCTTGCTGTGTAAGCTGGATCAAAGTATATAACATCATCTATGCGTTCTTTTGGAATACGAGAAAGTATAGTCTGGATGTCTGTACCATGTGGATCTATATAACAACACCCATCACCATTTTTAATATCTTGAGTCACCATATTGAGCATTATGTTTGTCTTACCTGTACCAGTCTGACCGATAACATAAAAATGTCTCATTCTATCTTCTCTAGACATCCTTATAGTAGTATCTTTACCTCTAAAACTATTTATACCCAAGACTATGCCATTTGCATCTACACTTGCTGTCTCTATAGGAGCTGGAGCAATACCAGCTTTTGCTTCTTTAAGTTGAGGCTGACTTGATATACCTATAGGGAAATGAAATACAGAAGATAGCTCTTTTAAATTTAGTGGCATAGTTTTACTTTCGGTAAAATATCTGTAAGAGAAGTTTCTAAACAAATTTTTTAAATCAGCTCCTTCTGCCTTTTCAAATACAAAAGAATTACTAGCAACTTCGGTAAATTGATTGAAGGATGATTCTATCTCTTTTAAGATATCATCAGCTCTTTGTTTTGTTTCTGCAGAAGTTATAACTCTAATGTTTGTTTTTACGATTGTACTTTTTAATTTATTTGATACCTTCTCTGCCGCACCCTCATCTACCGCTCTCCTACCGGACATATATTTATCTTTTTTCTCTTCTTGTTTTTTAGGACCTAAGAAAAGTTCTTTTGAAGCATTCCAAAATGCTTTATGGAATTTATAAAAATTATCTGATGCATACTTTACAGAGGTGCCGTCTTTTATGTCATCTAGTATCATATGAAACTCATTTATAAATTTATCTCCTGCTGGCATTATCACTAGCTGAATAGCAGCTCCTTCACCTTCTGTCTTTAGTTTAGAAAAGACATTAAGTATCGTATTCATCGGATCGTGGTCTATAGTGTCGTAAGTCTTTATAGGGAGTACTGGCCTTTCAGATAGTACAGCGTAAGCACCAGAAGAACCTCCGTTTTCATTAAAGATATTGTAGTCATTTGTGACTTCATTTACTTTAGCATGGTGATAAAAGGCTAGTACTTGTTTTTCAAAAAGAGTGATGTGCTGATTTGGTATGGATACATACACCACCACTTCATCGCTTTGATTACTTAACGCCACCTCTAAAGTAAAGTAGTTTTCTTTTGTATTCCTCTTGTCTTGAGAAATAGACATCATTCCAGCATAAAATTGCTCCATCGCTCCAATGAATTCTTTGAATCCTTTTTTGACTTCTCCTTCACCCTCCCCTGGTGGAAGAGTAATTTCAAATAGAGTCATGTTTAATGCTTTGAAAAGTGGTGTGCCTTCTTTTAAATCAGATATAGCTTGCCCTGATTTTAAGTATTGAACTAAGAGTCTATGAAAATCGTCATCTATGTGTGGGCTATTCATTTTCTCTACCACAGAAAGAGCATTCCTAATACCAGAAGTTATAACTAAGCCTAAAAGTTCCTCCATTATCACATCGTGACTTTCTGGAGCAAGTTTCAAGACTATGCCTTCTTGTTTGTCTTCATCTATACGATTGCTTTTATGTAAAACTTCACCGACTGGTACTTCTTTGTATTGAGATATGATATCATTGATGGCATTTTCTTGAGCATGTTCAAAATGACCTTTGTCTATGAGCTCCTGTTCCCTCTTTGATATATGCTCACGCAAAAAATTCAGCTCCTCTTCGGGGCTCTTAAACTTTGGTAATCCTTTTAAATATGAACCTTCCATTAGTACAATTATACCCTGTAGTAAACTTTAACGAAAGGTTTCAAACTATCTTAATAGAGTTAACACCTCTGGCTCGTCGTCAGTTATGAGTACAGTATGTTCAAAATGAGCACTGCGTTTGCGGTCTGCTGTGTGAAAAGTGTAACCATCTTTTTCTAGAATGACATGTTTACTACCTATATTTAGCATAGGCTCTATGGCTATCACCATTCCTTTTCTTATCTTCTCTCCAGTATTTTTTTTACCAAAATTTGGTATATATGGGTCCTCATGTATAGCTACTCCCACACCGTGTCCAGAAAGTACTTCCACTATTCCGTACTTTTTCTTTTGTTTTTTTACAAAAGTCTCTATTGCATAACCAATGTCCCCTATTCTATTTCCCACTCTCGCTTCATTTATACCCACTTTTAAAGCTTGCTCTGTTATCTCTAAAAGCTTTTTATCTTCATCACTTATTTTACCCACAGCCACAGTCATAGCCATATCTGTAAAAAGCCCTTTGTGTTTTACTCCGCAATCAATAGACACAATATCCCCTTCTTTTAAAACCCTATCTTTTTTTGGTATACCGTGTACCACTTCTTCGTTTACTGACACACACAGAGAAGCTGGATACGGGTAATCTGCACCTGCTGGGTGATAATTTAAAAATGCTGGCTCGTCACCAAATTCTCTTATCAATTTTTCTGCATACTTATCAAGTTCGTAAGTAGTCACACCAGGAGCTACTTTAGCTTTTACTTTATGCAAAACAATAGAGAGCCTGCGCCCACACTCTCTAAGTGTTTCTATTTGTTCTTCTGTCTTTATTATTATTCCCATTTTAGTAAATAGTAGTACCTAAAAATTCTTTTCCCTCTAGGCAATTTGATAAATTATTTATATCCTTACCATTCATTATTATTACTTGCATTCCTTCCTCTTGCGCCATCTTAGAAGCTATAGGATCAAATGGAGAGTTTAACCCTGGATCCCATTCAGATGGAATTAATGCTCTGTAATCCGCCCAGGATATCTTCTCTATCTTTTTTGCATCTGGGTTTTTCTTAGGATCAGAATCATAAACATAGTCTGTATTTGATAAATTTATTATTCTTTTCGCTCCTATAGCTTTTGCTCCTTCTACAGTGTCAAAATCAGTACTATGCCCTGGCTCATAAGCCGAACCCACTATGATAGGTTTTGTAAAATTATTTGGTAATTTTGCTAAATTGGATATAACTTCCTCGTGAGCATAAGAACCAAAAAGCACCCGAAGGAGCTCTGCATTCAGCTTTAAAGAAGCAATACCGATCCAATCTAGGTCCACATCTGTGGGGCTAGCAAGCTCTTTTGCAACATTCTGATATTTTCTACAAACCTTACCTCCACCTGTTATTATAATAAATCTCTTTCCCTTTTCTATGTTTGAGATTATTAAGGATTTAAATTCTTTTAAAAAATCTTTGTCTATTTCTTCTGGAATAATAAGAGATCCGCCTAGTGAAATTATTATTTTTTCTTCGCTTATTCCAGAATCCATAAATTAAAAGTTTAGAGCTTTGATAATATCTTCGTGAACATCAGAAATAGTTTGCTCACCGTTTATTTCATAAAATTCATATCCTTCTTCTTTTTTACTTTGCAAGTATTCCATAGCGGGTATTACATTGTCTTCAAATTCATCAAATCTCTTTGCAATACTGTCTTTAGTATCATCTGGTCGTCCACGGAAAAGATTTCTTTGTATAGCTTCTTGTTTGCCTACTTTTATATAGACAACTTTCACATTTTTCCTTCGATAGAATTTCATCATTGTTTCTAGAGTTTTTGCTTGGATAACAGTCCTAGGATATCCATCTACCAATAGATGCTTGTCAGAAGACAATTGAGAGGTCAAAGCATTGGCTACAATGGCATCAGTCAAAAAGTCTGGTTGAAGCTCTCCACGCATAAGTGAGTCTCTTATAAGACTTGATGTGTAGTTCTCGGTTTCCAAGAGGTTTCTAAATCCTTGCCCTGTACCTACTCTTAAGGATTCTTTTACATCTTTTTCATTTAAATACTCTATAAGTAGGTCTATCTGTGTTCCCTTCCCAGATCCAGCTATTCCAAAAAATACTAAAGTTTGACTTTGCATATGTAACCTGATTATATAAAATATAGCTTGAATAATCAAGGTTTTTATACTATTATTAGCCATAATGAAAAAGCTTGGATTTAACATAGTGCTTCTGGGAATGATTGCTTCTGGTAAAGACACCCAGGCAAAAATACTAAAGAAGAAGTATACGCTTCAGTCAATAGAAACGGGTACATATAGTCGTAATTTATTAAAGGAAAAAAGCCCTGACGGAGATTGGGCTAGGCGTACTTCAGGCAAAGGAAAGCCACTGCCAGTTCAGCTATTGAAAAACTTTTTGATAAAAGAGATAAGTAAAAAGTCTAAAAGAAAAGATTTATTGTTTCTTGGAGGACCTAGGCTAAAACCTGAAGCCCAACTTCTAAAAAAGATTTTAAATACCAGAAAAGAAGATTTTATTGTTTTCTATATAAAACTTCCAGATAAAGAAGTCTATCGACGATCAATAGAAAGAAGCACTGGTAGTGTGCAAGATATCTATAAGATTTTTGATACAAAGAAACTTATTGCAAAAAGAATTGCTTGGCATAAAGATCAAGTAGGTAAAACCGTAAAATACTTTCAAGATTTAGATAAACTTACTGTTATAAATGGTAATCAACCTATTCATAGGGTGACACAAGATATTTTAAAAGTAATTGAGGCTTATAAACAAAAAAACTAGGACTAGTCCTAGTTTTTTTGTTTCTTATAAAAATCTTAATTAGTATTCTCTCATTGAGACTTGTGCATCTACTTTCTTTATCAAATCAAGCACTACAGACACAACGATAAGAAGTGCAGTACCACCTAGAGCTATAGCTGTAATTCCAGTAGCTGCTCTCATAACTAGAGGTAAAATTGCAATAAATCCTAAGAAGACAGCTCCGAGTAAAGTTATTCTACTTAATACTTTTGATATATATTCAGAAGTAGAAACTCCTGGGCGAACACCTGGGATAAATGCACCATTTTTCTGCAAATTTGTGGAAAGTGCTTCTGGGTCGAAGGTAACTGCAGTGTAAAAATAAGTGAATAAAAATACCAAAATAAAGTATAGTACTGCATACAGCAAAGATGTTTGAGAAAAAGAAGACAGAGCGGTAGCTATTTTTTGGATAGTTGGGTTTGTTGCATTTGCCAAGAAATTACCTATCATTGTAGGGAAAAGTAGAATAGACAAAGCAAAGATTATAGGTATAACCCCAGCCTGATTCACACGAAGTGGTATATAGGTAGAACCTCCCCCGTACATCTTCATCCCTCGAACTCTTTTTGCATAGGTCACAGGTATTGGGCGTTCTGCTTCAGTCACTACAACTACCCCAGCTATTACTAATATCGATATGGCTACAAACAATATATAAAGAGGTATCTGTGATGGATCAAATGTAAACAACAACTGACTTACTTGAGAAGGTAAAGCAGATACTATACCAGCAAAGATGATAAGAGAAACTCCATTACCAACTCCAAATTCAGACATAAGCTCTCCTAGCCACATTACAAGCAATGATCCAGCTATCACAATCATAAGGTTTACAATCCTGTCGAAAACAGTTAAGTTCACTAATATAAATTGGCTTTCAAGTATTGCAAGTAAACTAAAACCTTGTATTGCCGCGAGTGGTACAGTAAGCAATCTTGAATATTGAGTAAATTTTCTTCTGCCAGCTTCTCCTTCTTCGTGATATATCTTCTTTAAAGCAGGCACCATTATAGTAAGGAGCTGCATTATAATAGAGCTAGTGATGTAAGGACCAACTCCAAGCATTATTATAGAAAGATTGGATAATCCACCTCCAGAAAAGATATTTAGGATTCCGAAAAACTGGTTGTTGGACAAAAATCTGTTCAAGGCTACAGTATCTATACCTGGTATAGGTATAGCTGATAAAAACCTAAAAAGGATTAGGGAAAAAAGAACGAATAAGACTCTATTTCTTAAAGTCTTTTCTGTGAAAGCCAATTTTATTTTGTTGAAAAAGTTTTCCATTATTTTATTTTAACAGTTTAAAATTACAAAACCTGACCACCAGCCTTTTCTATCTGTTCTTTTGCAGTAGATGAAACCAAACACTTAGATACTTTAAATTTCATGGAAAGCGCTTCAGAACCATTTAGGATTTTAACACTAGGAATAAAACCCTTTTTCTTTGATATGATTTTATTTTCAAGTAAAATAGCTGGACTGATATCTCCCCCTTTTGGAAAAGCTTTAGCTAATTTATCCAAAGACAAAACTGTAGGCTTTACAGCGAAAGAATTGAATTGATAACCTCGCATCTTCGGCAACTTTTTTATTATGTCACGAAGTTCTGGACGACGCTTGTTACCAGCACGAGCTGTCTGCCCCTTTCCTCCACGACCAGAAGTCTTAGCGTGTTTACCACCACGGCCTATTATTCTGTCTTTTTTATTCTTATGTTGTCTTTTTAAATTATTTATCTGCATTTTTTTAAATTTAATTATTTGTTGTTTCTTCTACTGGAACCTCTTTACCAGATAACACCACAGTAGCTTCTGGCGCTTGTTTTGTGTATTTCTTTGATATTGGCTTTAGCGCTTCCATAACTGCTTTTGCGTTGTTCAATTTATTTTTACTCTTAGACCAAACTTTTCCTGTAATATCTTTCATTCCAGATATTTTTGCTATATCACGCAATACAGTACCAGCTACTAACCCGCGGCCTTTATTTGGCATAATACTTACTTTGGAACTTGAGAATTTAGCAGAAACAATATGTGGTATAGACATATCTTTTGTAAGACTTATCTTCACCATATTCTTTTTAGCATTTCTTAACGCTTTGTTTATAGCTAAGGAAGTGTCTCCTGCTTTACCTAAACCAAGACCAATGCCTCCTTTTTTATCTCCAGCAATAAGAGCGACAGAGAAAGAAAATCTTCTACCTCCTGCTACAACACGAGTAACACGACGAATGTCTAAAATCTTTTGATCAAACTCTGGCTTTGGTTTACCAAAGGATGAAGGTCTTCTACTATTCTTTTTTTCGTTGGTCTTTTCCATTTTTTAAATTAAAACTTAAGCCCAGATTCTCTGGCACTATCGGCTACTAATTTTACACGCCCTGTGTATTTGAAACCATTTCTATCAAAAACAACTGTGTTAATCTTTGCAGTTTTAGCTTTTTCAGCAATTGCCTTCCCTACTTCCTTAGCTCTTTCTGTCTTTGTACCTTTTGTCATTTTTATATCACTTGCTTCAACTAAGGTTTTGCCTGAAATATCATTTATTACTTGAGCATATATAAATTTATTTGAACGGAAAATTGAAAGCCTTGGTCTTGCTTCTGTACCAGAAATCTTAGCTCGAATTTTTGCTTTTAATCTTATTCTTTTGTCCTGTTTTTTTGTCATTTTTATGTAGTTTTCTTACCTGCCTTTCTTCTAATTACTTCATCGTGATATCTCATACCCTTACCTTTATAAGGTTCTGGTTTCTTTAAAGCTCTAACACTCGCAGCAAAACTACCTACCAATTCTTTATCAATACCTGAAATTGTGATATTGTTCTTTTCTGCAGTAGCTGTAATACCCTCTGGTATTTTTACTATGACTGGATGAGAAAAACCTAGAGCAAAATTAAATTCTTTTCCTTTAACTTCGGACTTGAAACCAACACCTTCCAAAATAAGCTTCTTTACATATGGTGTCTCAACACCCTTTATCATATTATTTAAATGTGAAGCGTAAGTGCCCCAAAGTGACCTAGAGAATTTATCATTTCTTTTTATATCTAAAGTTATAGACTTTTCGGTGATATTGATTGTGATAACATCATCTCTGAAAATTTTTGAGAGAGAACCGTTTTTACCAGAAACAGTTATAGTGCTTGCTTGTTTTGCAACTTTTACCCCTGCTGGTATTTGTATTTCTTTTTTTCCTATTCTACTCATATAAAATTATTACCAAATTTTGAATAAAGCTTCTCCTCCAACTTGTTCTTTTCTTGCTTCTTTACCAGAAAGAATACCTTTAGGAGTAGATAGCACTAATAAACCAGAACCGTTTCTTATAGAATGAATATCCTTCATACCGAAATAAACTCTCTTTGATGGTTTTGATATTCTCTGCACCTCTTTTACCTTAGGCTCTTTGTTTACATAAACTAATGACATCTCTATTAATGGATGCCCTTTTCTTACTTTCTTTGATACAGAAGACACATAACCTTCTTTTTCTAAGCAGATTGCTATCGCATTCTTTAGCTTTGAAAAAGGAACTAGAATACTTTCCTTCCCTGCGAGGCTAGCGTTCTTTATCATTATTATCATGTTTGAAATAGGATCCATATATTTAAAATATTACCAACTTGATTTTCTTACTCCTGGTAAATTACCTTCATTTGCTTGCTCTCTAAAACATATACGACAAAGACCAAAGTCTCTCATAAAACCCTTTCCTCTCCCACAACGAAAACATCTATTCTTCTGTCTAGTAGAGAATTTTGGTGTTTTTTTACTTCTTGCTACAACTGATGTTTTTGCCATAAATAAATATTTTGGGGTTGTTCTACTAATATCACACTTTTTTTCTCCGGTTCTCTGTATGCAGAGCGTCGGAGGAGAAAAGTGGATTAACTAAAACTTCTATCCCCTTGAGCCCTATACTAGCAAATCCTAAAAAATTGTCAACTAAAAAGCCCTCCGATGTACATCGGAGGGCTTTTTAGTCTAATATTTATAGAAATTATTTCTTTTTCTTTTCATCCTCTTTCTTGAAAGGCACACCGATTAGTTCAAAGAAATTAAAGCCTTCTTTTTTAGTTTTTGCTGTTGATACGATTGTGATAGATAGACCAAAAACATCTTTTATATCTTCATCAGCTGTTTCTGGGAAAATAGTGTGCTCTTTTATACCCATAGTAAGGTTACCTATGTCATCTACAGTAGAACGGTTTATGCCTCTAAAGTCTTTTGTACGAGGTAAAGCAACATTGAAAAGCTTTTCTAAAAAAGCATACATTCTCTTTTCTCTTAGAGTAACCACTACTCCTATAGGGTCCCCTTGGCGAACTTTAAAAGATGCTATAGATTTCTTTGCCCCTTTTTTGGTGGGCTTTTGTCCAGTTATCTTTGCTAGACGATCAGCTACTTGGTCATTTTTATTCTTATCTTTTTTTATAGCTGTACCAGTACCGACATTTATAACAACTTTTTTCAATTTTGGAGAAGCCATAACATTCTTATAATGAAAATCACTTTTCATTTTCTCAAATGCCATACTCTCTTTTTCTTTTACAGTTAAATGTTTCATTGTTTTATATATAATTCTTATACTTCTTGGCTACTTTTTTTTGAAATTCTCACCATTTTGTCTCCGACTTTTTTCTTTCCGATTCTTGATCTAGTGCCAGTCTTTGGGTCTACTATCATTACATTTGAAGCATTCATAGGCATAGCTACATCAACCACAGAACCCTTTTCTCCACTTTTTCTTGGTCTCTGGTGTTTTTTAGTTAAGTTTAAACCTTCGATTATTACTTTATTTTCTTTCGGCAAAACTGTACTAATCTTCCCTTTCTTCCCTTTGTCTTTACCAGATATTATTATTACATTGTCTCCTTTTTTTAATTTCATTTTTTTATATTCTCAATATTATAAATATTTTATAACTATATAACCTCTGGAGCCAAAGAAATTATTTTTTGGAAACCTTTCTCTGCTAGCTCTCTTGGGATTGGTCCGAATATGCGTCCAGCTTTAGGATCCATTTTCCCTTTTTCTAAAATCACTACAGCATTGTCATCAAATCTTATATAAGAACCATCTTTTCTTCTGTATGCTGCTCTAGTTCTCACTACCACAGCCTGATGAACATCCTTTTTCTTTACTCCCTTTCTAGGTGAAGCAACCTTTACAGTAATAACAACAAGCTCACCGATACTTGCATATCTTTTCTTTGAAGAACCCAACACTTTAAATACCTGACCTAAGGTACCTCCTGCATTGTCTGTTATTTTTACTATTGTTTGTGGTTGAATCATATATCTGCCCTTTTAGGGAAATTAACTATTACTAAAATTACGAAACGACTGTAAACTTCTTATCTTTTGAAATAGGCTTTGTTTCTTTTATCTCTACTTGATCACCTACTTTAAATTTATTGTCTTCATCGTGTGCCTTGTATTTCTTGCTGACTTTATAAAACTTTCCATATTTTGGATGTTTCACAAACCTAGAAACAGAAACTACCACGGTCTTGTCCATCTTATCAGAAACTACTACTCCTTTTAAGGTTGTCTCTTTCTTTGTTGTTACTTTATTTTCTTTTTTTAAAATCTTTTTTGGCATATTATTTATTCTTATTCAAATCTGTTAAAATTCGTGCAATTTGTTTTTTAATATTATTAGACTCTTTAACATTTTTAGATTTAGAGCCATTAGCGTTGAAGCGTAATACTCTTAGCTTCTCTTGTAATTCTACAAGAGAACCAGCATCTTTTTTTGTATTGTCTTTTTTCTTTGCCATAAAATATTAAATCTTTGTAACTCTAGCTATCACACGAGTCTTAACTGGTAATTTACTACCTGCCTTTCTTAAAGCTTCACGAGCTATGCTTTCTTCTACTCCATCAACTTCAAATATAATTCTTCCAGGTAAAGCTTCGAAACAATACCCTTGTGGATCTCCCTTACCCTTTCCCATACCCATTTGTGCTGCCTTTTGTGTAAAAGGTCTATCTGGAAAGATTCTAACCCAATATTTTCCTGCTTTAGTAAGAGTTCTTGAAATTACCTTTCTAGCTGATTCTATTTGATTGGACTTAATTCTTGCTTCACTTTCTGCTTTAAGACCAAAAGAACCAAAAGATAATTTAGTACCTCTAGTTTCTGGAGTAACAGACTTGGAGTTTGTTCTTTTTGTTTGCCACTTTCTGAATTTTACTTTTTTAGGAATTAACATTGTTTTTTAAAAAATTAAATTATTATTTTGTCTTTTGTGCAAAAACCTTACCACGATAAATCCACACTTTTATGCCGATAGTACCATATGCGAGTCTTGCTCTTTCTCTTTTAAAATCAATATCTGCTCTAAATGTCTGTAGTGGAATAGAACCTTTCTTTAACTCTTCAGTACGAGCTATTTCTGCACCCCCCAATCTTCCAGATAATACAATACGAGCTCCTTCTACCCCGTGAGCTTGCATAACCTTTTCGATTATTTGCTTTATTACTCTTCTGTAAGGCATTCTTTTTTCCAATCCTTCAGCAATCATATAAGCTACAATTGAAGCATCTGCTTCTGGATTTGTAACTTCAACAACCTCTAGCTTGAAATCTTCGGGCTTAGTTAAGCCTAATTGCAACATCTTTTTTAAGATATCTTCTTTGAGCTTTGTAGCACCTTCTCCGTTTCTACCTATTATCAATCCAGGTCTAGAAGTCTTTAAGATAAAACGAGTTGTCTTTTGATTTCTTTCTATTTCTACAGAAGACACATACATACCACGCAATCTTTTCTCTAAATACTCTCTAAGCAATACATCTCCTTTTAAGAAAAGGTTGTACTTTTTAGGATCAGCAAACCATCGAGACTTCCAGTCTCTTAAAATTACTAATCTATGCGCATATGGATGTACTATTTTTGACATAAAATTATTTCTTAATTGTTTTTTTAGCTGTAACTTTTTTTGTTTCTACTTTTACCTTTTTGGATTTCTTAGCAGTCGGTGTTTTTTCAGCTAAAAGAACATTCACATGACTTGTTCTTTTGTTGATTCTAGCACCACGCCCCATAGCCCTAGGCATCATTCTTTTCATAACTAAGCCTTTATCAACTCTGATTTCTTTTATAAATAAATTTTCTCTAGAAAGTCCAAGTTCTTTGGCATTTGCTACAGCAGACATTACTAATTTCTTTATAGGCAGACCTGCTCTTTTAGCCAACAAATCAAGCATAACTACTGCTTCATCTACATTCTTCCCTTTTACCAAATCTGTTACTAAACGAACTTTTCTTGGTGATTGTCTGTAATTTTTTAAAAATGCTTTCATAAATTATTTATTATTTCTTTTTTGTATTAGCTGATGCTGCAGCAGTCGTAGCAGCTTTAGCTTGTGTTATTTCTGCTTCTTTTTTCTTCTGCTCTAATTCTTTTTGCATCTTACCTCCGTGTTTGATGAATTTCTTTGTAGGAGAAAACTCGCCAAGTCTGTGTCCTACCATATCTTCAGTAGCAAGCACAGGGATATGCACTTTACCGTTATAAACGCCAAAAGTAAAACCTACCATCTCAGGAGAGATAACAGCAGCTCTATTCCAAGTCTTTATTATTGGTGTATTTAAAGGGTTTTTACCAGCTATTTTCTTAAGCAACCTTTCATCAACATTTATTCCTTTTTTGATTGATCTTGTCATCTGTATTTATACTATATTAAAAAAGCTCCCAATCGAGCCTAGAAGTATATTAGCAAATACTATTAAAAAGTCAACTATTTTTATGAGGGCTCGACTTCTCAAAAAAAAATTCCCCCTTAGGGGAATTTTTTTAGTTTCCAGATTTTCTATTTTTACCAGTGCGTCTTCTAGATACAATAAACACATTTGAGTATTTTTTAGGACTTCTTGTTTTTCTTCCTCCTGTAACCTTACCCCATAGAGTCTTAGGTCTCTTTGTACCTCTTCCTTGTCTACCTTCACCTCCACCGTATGGGTGATCTACTGGGTTCATAGCTGTACCACGAACTCTCGGACGAATTCCCTTCCATCGGCTTCTTCCTGCTTTACCAAAATTTTCTAAATGATGTTCTTCGTTTGAAACTGTACCTATAGAAGCGTAACAATTTTCATTTATTTTTCTTACTTCAGTTGAAGGCATTTTTATGTTAGTTTGACCGTCAGCATTTGCAACAACTTGACCAAATACCCCCGCTCCGCGAACCATCTTTGAACCTCCCATTGGTTTTATTTCTATATTATACACAAATGTACCTACAGGAATATTTTTAAGAGGGAGTCTATTCCCTGGCAAAAGAGGAGCATTTGGAGACACTATAAATTTATCTCCTGGCTTTATCCCCTTTGGTAATATCACATATCTTTTTTCTCCATCCTTATAACAAGCAAGACCGATAAAGGCACTTCTGTTTGGATCATATTCTACAGACTTTATAACTGCTTCTATATCTTTTTTATCATAAAGAAAATCTATTTCTCTGAAAAGTCTTTTGTGTCCACCTCCCTTGTGACGCATAGTTATTCGACCAGCATTGTTTCTACCAACAGATCTTTTGAAACCAGAAGTTAGAGATTTGGTTGGCTTTGACTTTGAGATAACGCCTCTGTAAGTGACATTAGTCATTTGTCTTCTTGATTTACTTGTAGGTTTGTATTTTTTCATTGTTTAACTTTTACTCTTTTAAATAATTTCTATCTTATCTCCTTTTTTCAAGTATACAAGTGCCTTCTTGCCTCCACCCCTAGTACCCTTTTTGCCACGAGCAAATACTTCTTTTGTAGGAATATTTACGATGTTTACTTTTTCTGGCTTTACTTTGTAAAGGACAAATATTGCTTTTTTGATTTCTGATTTATTTGCATCAGTGGATACATCAAAAGTGTACACATTCTTTTCGTTGTACATTGAAGATTTTTCAGTGACTCTAGGGTTCTTTATTGTTTTTGAAAAATTATTGTTTGTCATAGTTTTTATTTATCTCTAGATTCTAAGAATTTTACACTTTCTTCTGCATTTTCTATTAAAAGATACTTGTGATTTAAAACATCGAGAGGATTTAGATTTTTCAAAAATGCTATATCTAAAGTAGGAATATTTCTAAAACTCTTCTCAGCGCTTTCATTTCTAGCAAATAAAGTAGTTAGAACTTTTGGTTTTTTAGACTTTATATTCCAAGAAGAAACTTTTGCTAATTTTTCCACCACTTCGACTGCTCCTTTTGTACTTATCTTAGACATAGCTAGAGAATCTACAAATAATATTTCTCCATCTTTCATCTTTTTTGAAAGAACAGAAAAAAGTGCTTGTGCTCTCATGCTTTTACTTATCTTTCTCTTGTAATTCTTTTCAGCTAAAGGACCGTGAGTAACACCTCCACCTACCCAGATAGGACTTCTTGTGGAACCATGTCTTGCACGACCTGTACCTTTTTGTTTCCAAGGTTTCTTTCCACCACCTCTTACTTCACCTCTATCTTTAGAGTCAGCTGTGCCAGCTCTTTTATTGCTTCGCATTCCTTCTACGACTTGGTGTACCAAGTCAGAACGCCACTTAGCAGCAAAAACTTTTTCTGGTAAACTAATTGTTGCAGTAGAAACTCCTTTTTGATTGTATATTTTTGCTTCCATAAAATTATTTTGAGAAAATTTCAATTAAAGATCCACGACGCCCAGGAATTGCACCTTGTATCAACATTGTATTATTTTCGTTATCAATAAATACAACTTTTAAATTCTTTTGTGTTATACGATCTCCACCCATACGGCCAGCCATACGCATACCTTTTGGCACATGAGTACGAAGACCTCCACCGATACTTCCAGGCTCTCTTTCTGAGTGTTTTTGTCCGTGTGTACGAGGACCTCCTTTGAAACCATGTCTTTTGACTACTCCTTGAAAACCTTTACCTTTTGAAGTACCAGATACATAGAGCATATCTCCTTCTGTAAACATTGAAGCTATGTCTAGTTTATCTCCTACTTTATATTCTGCGACTTTTTCTGTTCTAAACTCTTTAATATACCTAAAGTTTCCCAAATCTTTCAATTGACCTTTAAGTGGTTTGTTTATATTTTTTGAACTTTTTTCACCAAAACCTACTACGACAGCATCATATCCATCGGTAGACTTTGTCTTTATTTGAGTAACAACTACAGGCCCTGCAGTAACCACAGTGACTGGCACCACTTTGCCTTCAGTTGAAAAATACTCTGTCATATTTTCTTTTGTACCAAGAATGAATTTCATAAAAGTATTTTTATAGCATCTTTACATCTATGTCCACACCAGATGGTAGTGACAAGTTTGTGAGTGCTTCAACTGTTTTAGCATTTGGATTTATAATATCTATCAACCTTTTGTGTACTCTTATCTCAAACTGTTCTCTCGCATTTTTATATACGAAAGAAGCTCTGTTTACAGTGTACTTTTTGATTTCAGTAGGTAGTGGAACAGGGCCAACTAAAGTAGCATCATAGCGAAGTGCTGTATCAATGATCTGTTTTACAGATGCATCTAAAATCTTACTTTCATAAGCTCTGACTCTGATACGAAGCACTACTTGTTCGTCCCCTTTCTTTTCCTTTTTAGAAGTTTTATTTACTTTCATGGCTTTGCTGTCAGAAACACTTTCCTCTGATGCATCTTTCGTTTTCTTTGTTTTTGTTTCTTTAGTTGACATTGTTCTACCTATTAAATAATTAATGTTTTAGTTTAAAATCTTTGTAACAACTCCAGCACCTACAGTCTTACCTCCTTCACGGATAGCAAATCTCTGTGACTCTTCTAGAGCAACTGGTGTTACTAATTTAACAGTTATTTTAACTGTATCTCCAGGCATAACCATTTCTGTACCTTCTGCTAGAGCTACATCTCCTGTAACATCTGTAGTACGGATATAGAATTGAGGCTTGTAACCTTTAAAGAATGGTGTGTGACGGCCTCCTTCTTCCTTTTTCAAAACATATATTTCAGCTGTGAAATTGTCGTGTGGAGTAACTGTTCCTGGTTTTGCAAGAACTTGTCCGCGAGTGATGTCTTCTTTTTTAAGACCTCTTAGAAGAATTCCAGCATTGTCTCCTGCCATACCTTCTTGAAGGTTCTTGTTGAACATTTCAATACCAGTAACAACAGACTTTTGGTTTGGCTTAATACCAACGATTTCTACTTCTTCACCAACCTTTACTATTCCTCTTTCGATTTTACCGGTTACAACAGTACCACGGCCTTCGATAGAGAATATGTCTTCAACAGGCATAAGGAAAGGCTTTGTAACATCTCTTTCAGGAACTGGGATATAAGTGTCTAGAGCATTTGTAAGCTCAAGAATCTTCTTTGCCCATTCATCGTCAGCTGAAGTAGCTTCAAGACCTTTAAGAGCAGAACCACGGATAACCGGAGCACCTGCGCCATCAAAACCTTGTTTTGTAAGCAATTCTCTTATTTCTTCTTCAACCATATCTATCATGTCTTTATCATCTACCATATCGCACTTGTTTAAGAATACGATAATTCTTGGAACTCCAACTTGTTTAGCCAAAAGTACATGTTCACGAGTTTGTGGCATAGCACCGTCTGTAGCAGCAACAACAAGAATAGCACCGTCCATTTGAGCAGCACCGGTGATCATGTTCTTTATGTAGTCAGCGTGACCTGGAGCATCTATGTGAGCATAGTGACGAGTGTCTGTAGAGTACTCATTGTGAGAAATGTTTATAGTAATACCACGAGCTTTTTCTTCTGGAGCATTGTCGATTTGGTCAACTCCTTTCATTTTAACTTGCTTACCTGCAAGATTTAAAACATTAAGAATAGCTGCTGTTAATGTTGTCTTTCCATGGTCAACGTGACCGATGGTGCCCACATTTACGTGTGGCTTGTCTCTCTTAAATTCTTCTGCCATATATTTCTTATGTTAATAGTTAGGACTCAACATACGATGACCAGTTGCTAAGGTCTAACTACTAAATTAATTAAATCCTTCACTTTCGCTCAGGACCCGACTATGTCGGACTTATAATAATAAAATCTTCTAATTTTTAAAAAAACCAATACAAAAAGCCCGAAAGGGCAATTAACAATATACTAGCAGATTTTAAAATGATGTCAAATAAACTATCCAGATAGTTTGAAGCGGGTTTGGAGAACCTGCCCCAAACCCGCTTATTTTATCCTTTATTATCCTTCTCTAATTTTTTTTAAAACACGAAAAAGATACTCCCCTAAAATCTGTCTTTCTTCTTCTTCAGAAACAATAGTTTCCTGAAACTTCTTCAGCTTTTCATTGTCAACCTGAAAGAAAACTACTTTTCTACCATTTTTTGGGTTTATTAAATGAACCTCATTGCCACTTTGTTTTAAAATAGCATAATCCATCAAAGTATTTTTTTTATTTTTTAATAAAAATCTAACTACAAAAAATACAAATAATAAAAAGCTAATACCCCAGAAATATGGACTTTCCATGTCAATTTAAATTTTGTTTAGAACGAACCCCAGAAACGATGGCTTCTGGTAGATTTACCTAAAAACTACTCTCTCTCTGTCAAAAAGTCAAATTCCTTAGGATGGAGACAACCCCTCCGCCTTATCAAGTAGACTATTCCATATAAAAGAGTATTATTTAGGTATTAATATTTAAATATAAAAAGATGGAATCATTTAAAAGTGGAGTTGAGTATGGGCCTAAAACAAAAGAAGAAACTGTCCTTGAAGAATCTCTATTAGAGTTAAATAAGTTATTAAAAGATGGCGATATCACAAAAGAGGAACTTATACATAAGATAGCTACCTATATACCAGATATAAGAACTTACCTTATAGACCATATAGTTGATGAACAGCCAGAAGCTTTAAACGAAAGATAATTTTAAAATACATGAAAGAAACAAACTATTCTTTAATGCCTGAAAGTAAAAAAAAAATCTGTGGAGGATTTTGATGTTAGACTAGAAAATCTAAGAAATAAAGTCTTGGAAAAAACAGCCAATAATGCAGACTGGAATATAGCTTTATCCACTAGCATAGTGGAACTTTTCCCTGAAATTTTTCCAAAATTTGAGAACGTTAAAAAAACTACAGAAGAAAATCCTTATGATTTAGAAAGTTTTACTGAAAAATTGGATGAGTTTATAAATAAAGCAAAAGAGGATTATTTTAAAAGTAAACATAATTATCATTACCATTTTTCTACGGCTCTAGAAACCGTATTCCCTGATGTATTTAAAGGAAGCAACTATTAGATAAAATAAAAAGGGCGGTTTGTAGTATTTTTACTCCTTTTTTCAGGAAACACTACAAACAGCCCTAAGACCTTTACTGATCAATCTCTGGCAAATCTGACAAAACTAAAATTTCACTTCCTTTTTTAGGAGGAGGTAGAATAACTACAACCTTATGTTCATCTGATGTGCCAACATTTAACTTAAGTGTTGCTTTCATGGCAAACAATTTTTAATTAAGAACTTTTGTTTACTCTTAAATAGTACAATACTAAAGTACTTTTGTAAAGCAAAAATTAGCGATTCATTATATCCCCCGTTATTTTCCCGTCTGCCATAATTATAGTACGGTGTGCGAGCTTTGCGTACTCTTCTTCGTGGGTAACCATCACGATAGTCTGCCCTTCTTGATTTAATTTTACGAAAGCTTCTATGACTTGTCTTGAAGTCTCAGAGTCTAGGTTTGCCGTAGGTTCATCTGCGAAAATAATCTTTGGGTCATGCGAAATAGCTCGGGCAATAGACACACGCTGTTGCTGTCCACCAGAGAGTGCAGAGGGTAGATTGTTCATACGGTCTAAAAGCCCCACTTTATCAAGTGCCTTTTTTGCTTTTTCTTCTGCTTCTTTGGAAGAGTAGCCTTGCATCAAAAGTGGAAGCATTGTGTTTTCAAGTGCAGTGAGAGACGGTAGTATGGCATAGTCTTGAAAGATGTAGCCAAGGTCATTTAGTCTAAGTGTAGTTCTATCATTTTCATTCAACCCCGTGCATTCCACTCCATCTATATACACCTCCCCTTCTGTCGGCAAATCCAAAAGCCCAAGCTGATAAAGTAAAGTGGATTTACCAGAACCAGACTTTCCTGTCACAGTGAGAAATTGTCCTTGAGGCACAGAAAATGAGAGATGGTTTAAAGCCACAATATCTTCTTCTCCGCTTTTAAAAATTTTTGTAAGGTTTTTTGCTTGAATCATTTTTTTATCTTCCTAAAATTGCACTTAATGTATTTTGTCTAATGACAATTCTCGCTGGTATGTAGCCGGCTATCATCGTGGTGATAAGTAGTATTATAGCTCTGGAAATAGTTCCGCCTAAAGTAGCCACCAAAATACCGTCAGAAAATGGGAAGTTTATAGGGTTTGCATCAAAATATGGTTTTATCATTGCAAATATCAAAATCATCCCGAATATTATTCCAAGAGAAGCATAAATCATAGCTTGATACATATAAGAGTAGAGGATTGCTTTTTTATTTATGCCTATGCCTTTTAATATACCTATGTATCTACGGCGGGTAATTGCGTTTACGAAAATAACAATAAATATTGTAATAGAAGCTACTACAAGCCCAATACCAGAAATAGCAGAGCCTAGTATCGCAAAAGTAGCTTTTATATCTTTAAGGAATTTTGGGAAAGCTTCTTCAGCTGTCTGTACTCTAGCATATTCTCCCACCCCACTATCTAGCAAAAATTGCTTTGCCTGATTTGGATCAGTACCAGGTAAAAGCTGAATAGCGATAGAGCCAGCATTTAGATCTGTCTGGTTTGATAATTTGCGTGCCTCACTAGCTAACATAACTACAGAAAAATCAAAAGTATCAACCTTTGAGCTTAGAATCCCTTTCACAAAATATTCTTTTGAAACATTCCCTGAAGTGAGCCTGACTCTGGAGCCGACATTTGTGTTCTTTAAACTTTCAAACCCTGGTGCATCAATCGGTGTAAATTCATAAAGAAAGTTTTTTCCAATCAAAATACTATTTGCATCATTTTCAGTTAGATATTCTCCGCGTAAAACGAATTTTGAAACTCCAGAAAATTTATCTTCTTTTACTGGATCGATTCCGAGCACTGGTGCTCCTGCTCCACCCTTTTTTTCTCCTGGCTTAATAGTATCTCTATAAGTATCTTCTATACGAGTAGAGCCAGCATATCTGACTGTATGATTCTTGTAGCCTGGAATAGTTTTCACAATATTTTCAACTTCTGGAGTCTCTAGAATTAGATTTCGATTCAAAAAAGGAGAGATTACGATGTCTCCAATGGCATATTTCTTTTGAGCATCTTCAGAGCCTTGAATAAGCCCGACCAAAATACCAGATACTACTATCAGGTTTAGAAATGTGAGCGTCATCACAAGCACAATAAGTGAAGTCGTCCATTTGTTTGCACGGGCAAGTTCCCTTTTGGCTAAGAACCAACCTACTTTGATATTTTGGGAAAAAGATTTCTCTACTTTTAATTTATCAATCATTTATTTAGAATTTACAATCACTATTTTTTCATCTTTATTTAAACCACTTACTATCTCTACCATATTACCATCACCGATTGCCCCAAGGGAGACTTCTGTCTCTTTGTACTTTTTATTTTTTTCATCAGTCAAAACATTTACAAAAGATTTTCCTTCTCTCTCTGTGATATATGCTTTGGGCACGGAGACGACATCAGACTTTTCAAAAGCAAAAATTGTTATCTCAGAGTTCATCCCTGGACGAATATTTGAATTATCTTCTTCTATTGATACTTTTATCTTAAAGTTCACAACACCATCAGAAGCTACAGAAGAAGGGTCAATGTGTGACACTGTCCCTGTAAACTTTTCTCCATTAATAGCATCAAAAGATATTTCTACTCTTTGGCCAAGCTTCACAGAATTTATATTTGATTCATTTATAAGGGCTTCCACATAAAGGTTCTCTACATCTTGCAAAACCACAGCAGTAGTCCTAGCTTCTGCCAATTCTCCATACTTTATATTTATAGCTGTTATTGTTCCATTTGATGGAGCTTTAATTATATTGTCTTCATACACAGCTTGAGCTTGTTGTAATACTCCTTGAGCTGACACTACATCTGCTTCAGCCAATTCTATTTCGGATGTTTTTGCTTTGGCTTTCTTTATATCAAGCTCTGCTTGTCTTTGGTTTACTAGAGCGAGAGCTGAAGAAATAGCGGATTGTTCTGTCTTTAAAGCTGATTGGTAAGCATTTTCATTTGTAAGATAATCAGATGCCTTTTTGTTTGGTATATTTATTATCCAATTTGATACATTTGCATTGGTATTAGATGGAAACACAATATACAAACCAGAATTGCCAAGTGGTTGAGGTGTCGTATTTGTCACATTCCCAGTACCACTAGTAAGACCAGATACAGAGAATACCTTACCTCCATTTGTGTTGTACACATTTACATTTAAAATACCCTCTCTGCCCAGAGAATACACCCCGCTTACGGTAGGGGGATTTGTGTCTCCAGTAGAATCTGAGGATACAGCTTCTAGTGTTGAATTTAGCATCTTGTTGTAAGCATTTTTTACGAGTGTTTCTTGAGTATTTTTTGTATTTTCATAATCTCTTTTAGCGTTTTCAAGTAATACTTCTGCCAATTTTATCTCTTCGTTTGAAGAACCCTCAACTACACTTTTGAGTCTTGCTTGCGCTGCCAACAATGCACCTCGTGCTTGAATCACACTGCCGTATTCGCTATTTGTATCTAGGGTTGCGATCAACTGACCTTCTTTTACTTTGTCTCCCACCTCTACTTTTATAGATTTTACCACCCCTTGTTTGTTGAAAGATAAATTCAAATCAGTCTTTGAGGTGACTACTCCTGTGGCTTGAACTGTCTCCTTCAAATCTCCGTAAGTAGGAGTAATAATAGTCAAATCTTCTTGATTATTTTTATTTAACGCAAAAACAACAACTAACAAAACCGCCACCAAAGCAGTGGCTACATATTTGTATTTTAATAACAAACCTTTCAACTGCACAATATTTATATTATTCATATTTTTATATGTCTTAATTATAGCACGATATTCGGTTTTAAAAATAATTAGAAAATTATTTTCTAGAGTTTATGATAGTCTCAGCTACATTGTTTGGCACGATATCATATCTGATGAATTCCATTGTGAAAGACGCTCTTCCTTCTGTCATAGAACGAAGGCCTGTCATATATCCAAACATTTCTGAAAGTGGAACAATAGCTTTTACAACCTTATTCATACCCCTGTCTTCCATTCCTTCGATAAGTCCACGCTTTGAAGAAAGATTTCCAGTGACATCTCCCATAAATTTATCTGGAGTAACAACTTCTACTTTCATCATAGGCTCAAGTATCACTGGGCGAGCTTGCCTACAAGCATCTTGCACTGCCATACTTGCTGCGATTTTGAAAGCCATTTCGTTTGAGTCTACTTCATGGAAAGAACCGTCCCACAAGTCTACTGACACATTCACCATTTTAAATCCAGCCAATATTCCTCTATCTAATCCTTCCTTAAATCCTTTTTCACAAGGGGCAATATATTCTTGTGGAATAGCACCTCCTTTTATGTTGTTTATAAATTCAAAACCTTCTGATCTCTTTGTATTTTTTGGTAAATCTTCAGCTTCTTCTTTTGTAAGAGCAACCATAGGCTTTACCTTTATCTTCACATGACCGTAGTTACCACGGCCTCCAGACTGCTTGATGTATTTACCTTCTGCTTCAGATGAATTTGTAATAGTTTCTCTGTAAGCTACTTGTGGCTTACCAACATTTGCTTCCACAGCAAACTCTCTTTTCATACGATCAACAATAATTTCTAAGTGAAGCTCTCCCATACCTGCGATTATTGTTTCGCCTGTCTCCTGATCAGTAGAAACTTTGAAAGTAGGGTCTTCTTGAGCGAGTCTGTTTAGCGCCATACCCATTTTTTCTTGATCTGCTTTAGTCTTTGGTTCAATACGCAAAGAGATAACTGGTTCTGGAAAAACTATTCTGTTTAATTCTACAGGTGCTGATTCATCACAAATAGTATCTGAAGTGATAGTGTCTTTTAGTCCTACAGCTGCTGCAATTTCTCCAGCAAAAACTTTTTTCACTTCTTCTCGGTCGTTAGCATGCATTCTTAGAATTCTACCAATTCTTTCTTTGTTTCTAGTGCGTGGATTGTATACATAACTTCCAGCTGCTAAAGAACCAGAATATACACGGAAGAATATAAGCTGTCCGACAAATGGATCTGTTGCAACCTTGAAAGCAAGAGCTGCAAAAGGCTCTGCGTCAGAAGCTTTTCTAACGACTGCTTGCTCTGTAGCTGGATCTATTCCTGGTATAGGAGGTATGTCTGTAGGTGCAGGAAGATAATCTACAACTGCGTCAAGCACGAGCTGTACTCCTTTGTTTTTTAAAGCTGAACCAGCAAAAACTGGGAATATCTCGTTTGCGATGACAGCTTTTCTCAAAGTCTTTTTTAGAGTTTCTAGATTTGGAACCATTCCTTCTAAGTATTCATTCATCAAAACTTCATCGGTTTCAACTATTTTTTCTATAAGCTCACTATGATAACCTTGTGCTTCTTTTAAGAGCTCTTCTGGAATTTCTTTTTCTATCACTTGATTACCCATTTCTCCTTCAAAGTAATAAGCTTTCATCTTAAGCAAGTCTATAACTCCTTCGTGTTTATCTTCCAAACCTACTGGTATCTGCATTCTCACAGCTTTTTTTGTAAGCCTGTCTAGAATAGTCTTGTATGAGTGTTCAAAAGATGCACCAGTTCTATCTAATTTGTTTATAAAACAAATACGAGGAACATTTGCTTCGTCAGCATAACGCCAGTTTGTCTCAGACTGTGGCTCTACTCCAGCTACACCGTCAAATACCACAACCGCCCCGTCGAGCACACGAAGTGAACGCTTCACTTCTACTGTAAAGTCGATGTGCCCAGGTGTGTCGATGATATTAAAGCGATGTTTTAAATTTTTATTTTTTAAATCATATGTAGGAGTCCAAAAACAAGTCACCGCCGCAGAAGTAATGGTGATACCACGCTCTCTTTCTTGCTCCATCCAGTCAGTAGTAGTCTCTCCATCGTGAACTTCACCTATTTTGTGTGATACGCCAGTGTAAAAAAGCACACGCTCAGTGGTGGTAGTCTTACCTGCGTCGATGTGCGCAATAATTCCAAAATTTCTAACTTTTTCTAACGGATAATCTCTTTCCATATGATTGATATTAATTGTTTAATTATAAAAAAAGCGCTTTGTGCGCTAAACATAATATACATTGAAACCCACTTTTTTGCAAATAAAAATGGCAAGCTGGTGTAGCTTGCCGATTTAAGTGTAGTTTTAGTTTTTTAAAGCTTGTTTTATTTCCAAAACAACCTCCTTAGCCTTTCCCAAGAGTTCAAACGATTCTTTTTTGTCTTTTTGCTTTTCTTCCATTTTTTCTAACAATGAAAGGAGTTCTGTTATTTTTTGATCAATTAGCATGGTCACAGTTTTAAAATTAAAAAAAAATTGGTCCCAAGGAACTAAATATCGTTTTACGATATCACCTTTTTTATATAAGTCAATATTTATTGCCAAAAGTTGTTCTTTTTATTAGTATAAAAAAATGCACGAATGGCTTATAGCACTTATGATTGGAGGAGTCTACGACTCTAAAATAATAAAAGTGACAGATATTCTACTGTCTATGGCTATCGCCGCGATTATAGTGTTTGTTCTGTAATACTTTCTAGTATATGTTTCACAAAATCTCTAGCAGCTCCAGAGCCCTCATATTTTTCAATCATTTTAATTAACTCTTTTTTCTTCTCTTCTATTACCTTAGTTTTAGAATTTAAAATACCGTTTAATACATAAACAGGTGCTTGATTACTAGAACCCTCACTAGTAAGCTCATACTGCTGAAAGTTATCAAGGTCTGCTAAAAGATTCTTGTATTCATTATATTTATCAGTAATTTGTTTAAATGATTCTTCTTTTATTTGGGGTTGACCTTCGTGTTTCATATATAAATGATATTACATTCTTGTAAAAACACAAAATCCGCCGATGAGGCGGATTGTTTTACCAAGCGAAGTGTGCAAAAGCTTTGTTTGCGTCCGCCATCTTGTGGGTATCTTCCTTTTTCTTGATAGCTGCACCTTCATTTTTTGATGCAAGTATTAGTTCTTCAGCGAGTTTTATATGCATAGGCTTTCCTTTTGTCTTTCTTGCTGCATCTCTTATCCATCTCATTGCAAGTGCAAGTCTTCTTTCAGCTCGTACTTCTCTAGGAACCTGATAGTTTGCACCACCAATTCTTTTAGAACGAACTTCAGTCACAGGACCAGCGTTCTTCATAGCTAGGTCAAATATTTCAAGTGGGTTTGGATTGCCAGTCTTTTCTTTTATAACTTCAAAAGCTTGATAAACAATCTTTCTAGAGGTTTCTTTTTTACCAGACCACATTACATAATTGATAAATTTCTCTAACTTTGGTGAGTTATAGACGAAATCTCCTCCTACTATTTTTCTATTTTTTACTTTTCTTCGCATTTTTGTTTTTTATTAAATCTTATTTTTTAGGTTTCTTGTTTCCGTATAGGGAGCGTCCTTGTCTTCTCTTTTCTACTCCTTGAGTATCGAGCACACCACGAACTATGTGATATCTTACTCCGATCAAGTCCTTCACACGACCACCACGAAGCATAACCACTGAGTGTTCTTGTAGGTTGTGTCCTTCTCCAGGAATATATGCAGTAACTTCCATTCCATTTGTAAGTCTTACACGAGCAATCTTTCGAAGAGCTGAGTTTGGTTTCTTTGGAGTTGTGGTAGTTACTTTTGTACAAACACCTCTTTTAAAAGGAGCTGGAAAGAATACTGGTCTGTTTTTTAAAACATTAAAACCACGAGCCAAAGCCACTGTCTTTGTCTTGCGCTTAACTTTTACTCTATTTTTCTTTATTAACTGATTTATTGTTGGCATTTATTGAAATATCTATAAAATAAAAGAGTTCTTATAGAACCCTTGGACTTTCTAAAGACACAAGGATAATCTACTATAAACTCTGGAAAATTGCAACCCCTTTGATAAGTTATAAAGAAAAACCTGTTATAACTCTAAAAAAGAAGGCCATTATTGGAAATAGTTTATCTGAAAAAAATAATACAAAAGCAAGTAGAAGTATCACAGAATATTGTTCTATAAATCTTATTATAGGATAAAAAGAATTTGGTAAAAGTGGAAATAAAATCTTTGAACCATCAAGCGGTGGTATAGGCACTAAGTTGAATATTCCTAAAGCTAAATTTATAGCGACAATAGAAGATACTATTAACAATAATTCTTGAGGTAATCCGAAAGAAAAAGCGAATCTTAATATAATTCCAAAAATAATTGCTATTATAAAATTTGCTCCGACTCCGGCAAAAGCCACCGCGATGCTCCCCCACTTTTCATCTCTTAGATTTGCTGGATTGTAAGGCACTGGTTTTGCCCAGCCAAAAGCAAAGCCAGTGGAAAAATATAGTAGTGCTGGAAGTATAACTGAGCCAAATAAATCTAAATGTGCTAGTGGATTTAGAGTAAGTCGTCCAGAATCTTTCGCAGTTCTATCCCCATAAAGCAATGCCATATACCCATGAGAAACTTCGTGAATAACCACAGACATTATTAGTATTGCTATATAAAATATTGCATCGGTTGCGTTCATACAGATTCTATGATAACATCTAGGGACAAATATGAAAACATGTGCAATAACTAAAAAAGGTTCAGTTGTGGGGGGTGGATACTCAAACCGCACTCGTGCTACAAAGTTCAACCCTACTGGCAAGAAAAGAAAGTTTCCAAATATCCAAAAGAAACGAGTATTTGTACCTGAATTAGGCAAAGTGGTGAATATTGAAGTTTCCACTCGTGGACTTCGCACTATAAAGAAAAATGGTGCTTACGCTACTCTCAAAAAAGCAAAGTTAATATAGTCTTAAAAAAACAAAAGCCCCCTTATCGGGGGCTTTTATTTTTTTAATATTTACTCTCAGGTACAAAAGTGAGTGCTACTCCCTTTTTCCCTGCACGACCAGTACGGCCGATACGATGCACATAAGTGTCATAAGTCTGGGGAACATCGTAGTTGATGACATGGGTTACATCTGGAATATCAAGCCCTCTCGCAGCTACATCAGTAGCAATAAGTATTGTGATATGGTCCTTTTTAAAAGACTCCAATATTCGTATCCTTTCTCTGCTTCTTTTGTCTCCGTGTATTCCACCTACTTTAAAGCCTAGGCGAGATAGGTCTTTCGCAAGTTCATCCACAGAGTGCTTCATCTCACGGAAAATCAAGACTTTTTCTACATCTTCTTTTTTTAATACATCATGAAGCTTATCGAGCTTTTCTTCCTTTTTTGCTCTCACTACATTTTGATCTATATTTAGAGCTGTCTCCCCTTTTATGACTGAAATAAACACAGGATCTTTTAGAAATTGTGTAGTTAAGCTTTTTATCTCTGGAGATAAAGTAGCGGAGAAAAATAATGTTTGCCTATTTTGGTCAGTTTTATTTATTATAAAAACCATATCGTCTCTAAAACCCATATCAAGCATTCTATCAGCTTCATCAAGAACCACAGACTTATATGTACTCAAATCTAGAACTTTTCTTTTTATCAAATCTGTCACTCTACCTGGAGTACCTATAACAAAAGAAACTCCCCTTTCGATTTCATAAATTTGTTTATTTATAGGCATACCTCCTACCACGCATACACCATAGAGCCCTGAACCAGTAGCAAGAGAACGAAGATCATCTTCTATCTGCATAGCTAGCTCTCTTGTAGGAGCAAGCACGAGAACTTTTTCGCTCTTATCTTTCATAACCTTATCAATAAGAGGAAGAAGAAATGCTGCAGTCTTACCGGTACCAGTATTTGCAAGCCCAAAAACATCTCTTCCTTCTAGGATATGGCTAATAGATTGATCTTGAATCGGGCGAGGATTTGTATAACCTTTCTTTGAAATATTGCTTTGTAATTTTTCATTAAATGAAAAATCCGCGAAGGTATGCTTGGCTGTATACGGCTTTTCTTCTATATGAACAGCTGCTTTGATAAATCTAGAATAATCTATACGATCTCCCTTAAAACTCTTGCTACTTCTCTTGGTGTTAAAACGACGACCTTTAAAGGTAGGTCTTTTTGTAAAAGAAGATGCACGCCCAAATTTCTTTGGTTTTGATGATTTGTTTTTATACATAATGGGTCACTCCCAATATGTGATAATAATAGATGAGAATGATGATTAAAGAATAGCACTATTAGGATGATTTGTCAATTACCCAACTCTTTGTTTATTAACGCAATACTTTTTTTAATGTCTTTAAGAGAATTTTCTAGTTCCCTTAAATTAAAAATATCTATACCGAGCTTTATAGCATCTTCATTTTGCTCTTTTATTATATTTATCTTTGACTCTAACATAGACTCCATATCTTTAAGTTTTTTTAAAGCATCTATCTGAGAATAAATTTTATTTTTAAAACCTTCAGGCATATATACATATTCTTTCATTCTTTGTAAAAAAGCAAGCTAAAGTTTATAATTAATAAATGAAAAATGTAGATGAATCTTATTTGGAACTCTTGGAATATATTATAAAAAATGGGGCGACAAAAACAGACCGGACTGGTACTGGTACAAAAAGTATTTTTGGTTATCAAATGCGTTTCAATCTAGTAGATGGCTTTCCATTACTAACTACAAAGAAGATCCCTATCAAATCCATAATTCACGAATTACTTTGGTTTTTGCGAGGCGATACAAACTTAAAATACCTAGCTGAAAACAATGTGCATATCTGGGACGAATGGCCTTATAAGGCTTATTTGATCAAAAATCATATACCGATACCAAAAACAGGAAGTGAAGGATGGAATATTGGAATAAAAGAGTTTATAGAAAAAATAAAAACGGATGATGTTTTTGCAAAAGAGTATGGCAACCTAGGTCCTATATACGGCTATCAATGGAGAACTTGGCCAACCCCAAATGGTGGACATATAGATCAGCTCAAAAATGTAATAGAACAAATCAAAAAAACTCCGGACTCACGACGGCTCATAGTATCTGCATGGAATGTGGCCGACATAGATGAAATGGCAAAAGCAGGACTCCCCCCTTGTCATTGTTTTTTTCAGTTCTATGTAGCCGACGGCAAACTGTCCTGTCAGCTGTATCAGCGAAGCTGTGACACATTTCTAGGGGTTCCATTTAACATAGCTTCTTATGCCATACTCACTATGATTATAGCTCAAATAACAGGACTTGAAGTTGGAGAATTTGTATGGACGGGTGGAGATGTACACCTATATCTAAATCACCTCGAACAAGCAGAGCTCCAAATTTCGCGGAAGAAGGACATCCGCAAAATGCCAACGATGAAAATAAATAAAGAGAAGAAAAAATTAGAAGACTTTACAATAGATGACTTTGAGCTCTTAGATTACAATCCACACGAGAGTATCAAGGCTCCTATCGCTGTATAATAAAAAAATATGAAAATCTCAATTATTGCAGCAGTGGGTAAAAATAATGAATTAGGTAAGGGCAATGAATTGCTCTTTAAACTTCCTGCAGATATGAAACATTTTAAAGATATCACCACAGGGCATACCGTAATAATGGGAAGAAAAACATATGAAAGCATTGGTAGCCCATTGCCAAATAGAAGAAATATAATTATCACAAGAGATAAAAAATACCCTACAAAGATGATTGAGGTAGCTCACTCTCTAGAAGAAGCGATAAAAATATCTAAATCTCCACTTAAAAATGAAGAAGTATTTATAATAGGTGGCGGAGAAATATATAAAGAAGCAATGAAACTAGCCGACAAAATATATCTTACAGAAATAAATGCTATAGATAAAAAAGCAGATACATTCTTCCCGGAAATTATACCTATAGTGTTTGGAGAGACAAAAAGAGAAAAACACAAAAAAGACAATAGAAATCTTTATGATTATAACTTTGTAGAATACGAGAGATTCTAAGGGTCTTCGTCTGTTTTTATACGCATTAGGATTTCCTTGCCATTTAATCCAATCACTTTTTTGTATTGTCTTTTTTTATTCTTTTCTATTTTTTTTACTATTTCTTTTTCTAAATCAAAACCTAATATCTCAGACATTCCAAATAGAAAGATGGCAACATCAGCAAATTCCTCTGCTACACCACCCTGCCCTTTATTGTATTTGGCAAATGCCTCAGAAAGTTCTTCGTGTGCCCTGCAAAATTCAACAGCCACATCGGTTGTGTTGAAACCTTTCTCTATCTTATTTCTCATCACTTCCCTTTGCAATTCTTTTATATCTACCATAAAATTATTGATCTTTGTACTTTTGTACAACGCTATTTAAAATAATAAGTTTTACTTTTGCTTGTTTAAAAATTTGTTTTGTTTTCGTACCAGCATGATAGTCATTTTCACAAACCACTCTCTCAATACCTACATTCACAATACTCTGTGCACATCGATAACAAGGCACCATTTTGCAATACATAGTAGCACCAAGTACAGCAATCCCAGAACGAGCAGCATTATTTATTGCATTCTGCTCTGCGTGAGCCGTACGAGTACAGTGCCTAGATGTTACTCCTTCTTCATTTGTAACAGTGTGCATTTCATGCCCTACTTCATCGCAATGAGGTAGACCAATTGGAGAACCTACATAGCCAGTAGTTAAAATTCTTTTATCTTTTACAATAACAGCCCCTGCTCTACCTCTATCACAAGTACCTCGTGTACCTACTAATTTTGCAAGTTCTATAAAATATTCATCCCAACTAGGTCTTTTGTATTCAGAAGAATTCTTAACCTGCTTTTTCATAATTATAAATATAACCCTAAATAATACAAAAAGCCACCTGATTAGGTGGCTTTTTGTTAGTAAAAAATAATTTTATTCTACAGTGATTCCCATACTTCGAGCAGAACCGGCGATTATAGCGATAGCTCCTTCATCATCTTTGGAATTCAAGTTTTCCATCTTTTTCTTTGCAATTTCAAGTGCTTGAGCTTTTGTTATCTTACCTACCTTTGTAGAAGCATTTTTACTTGAACCTTTTGTAAGTCCAGCAGCTTTAAGGATAAGCCCAGTAGCTGGAGGAGTCTTTACGACGAAATCATAAGTACGGTCTTCATAAACTACGATATTTACAGAAACCTTGTCTCCTGCCATTTTTTGGGTTGCAGCATTAAACTTTGTGACGAAATCACCAATGTTTATACCAGCCTGTCCAAGAGCCGGACCTAAAGGTGGAGCTGGGGTAGCTTTAGCTGCCATAATCTGAAGTTTTATCTTTTTTGTTATCTTTTTTGCCATATCGATTTATACATTAACTTATATTTTCTTAACTTGCAAGAAATCCAACTCGACTGGAGTCTCGCGTCCAAACATTGAAACAAGCACTTTCACCTTTCCTCTTTCATTATCTACTGAGCTGACTTTACCTTCCAAATCTTTAAAAGGTCCATCTGTAATCAAAACTCCTTCATCAATAGCAAGATCAATATTGTGCTTTGCAGTATTTGAGCCCATTTTCTTAAACAGGTAGTCTACTTCTTCTTTGCGAAGTGGCACTGGGTTTACTCCTGCTCCTACGAATCCGGTAACACGAGGAGTATTTCTGACTACATACCAAGAATCGTCTGTAACTATCATATCTACTAATATATAACCTGGGTAAATCTTTTCTTCTACTTCTACTCTCTTCCCTGCCTTTATTTTTATTTTCTTTTCTACTGGTACGATAACATTGAAAATCTTGTCATTCATACCGAGAGATTCTATGCGCTGTTTTAGGTTGCGAAGGACAACATTTTCATATCCAGCATAAGTGTGGATAGCATACCAATTTCTGATTCCTTGTGTTTCTTGTTTTGACATAAATTAAAATGAAATTAATTTCTCTAATCCTTTTGAAAAAATAAAATCAAACAAACCTAAAAAGTAAGCCACGAGAAAAGACAAAACCACGACAATCAGAGTGTAGTATATGGTTTGTTTTCTGGAAGGCCAAATGACATGTTTTAATTCTGTCTTTGTTTCGTTTATATATTCAGTAGCTTTAGACATTTTTTTAAATTTATTTCTTTTAAAAAAGCCCCGCAAAGGGCTATTTAGATATTACTATTTATTATCAAAAAAGTAAAGAGCATAAATTTTAAAGGGCATTTGTAGGTTGATAGCCAACAAATGCCCTATATTTAGCGAAGCAAGGTCACGAAACCCTGTCGTTCGCACTGTTTGTTTCTAAAAACAAAAGCGTAACTTCCTGGGGGCATTTCCTGCCCCTTGAAAGTCCCATCCCAGCATCCCGCTGAGTCGGTGGTCGAAAATATCAGTTCTCCCCAACGCGAGAAAACTTTGAACTCAAAATCAACGAGCTCTACTTCAAGCCCTGTATAGACCTGTAAGCAATCATTGATTCCGTCGTCGTTTGGGGAGAAGGCGTTGGGAATATACACCGAAGTTGAAGGAATAAACCCAACCATTGTATCTCTAGAAAAAGAGCATCTACCTGAAGTTGAACTAATAACAAAAGAATAGTTTTGCATTTCAACCCCTTTTATTGTCAGGTCACTCTCACCTGTATTCCAAGCGATACTAGTTCCTTTCTGAGCCTTATCTAAAACAATTTCTACTGAATCTGAGCAAGGTATAGGAGAGACAAGAATATTACCAAACAAACTATCTAAAAACTCTACAATTATTGAATCTCCACCAAAACATGGTGTTTCCCAAAAGTATGCACCTGGTTTACTAATAAGGATAGAATCACTTTGTATTAAACCATAAGGTGTTTGCCATATCCTATTATTAATAGACTGTTTGGTTTTCCAAAAAAATTGCTCATTTCTACATAATGTAACATTATGGACTTTTTTACGGTAAGGTACTATAGATTGTGGTATTGATACTCTCCAAGTCGTACCAGAAAGATTAGATAGCCCTATTAATTTAAAATCTGTTGGCTGATTCGTATTAATATTTATATCTAACCAATCACCAATAACTGCTTCTCTGGTGATAAAAACTGGTAAGTTATCTTCTATCGATATAGATACACCACCCCTTACCACATAGGAAGGTAACTCATCTAAGGGTAAGGAAATACCCAACTCAGGTAAAGTATCTAACACAAAGCTCCCGATACCTAACTTAAATAAAGTGTCCTCATTACTGTTTAATAAAATAAAAGTATCAATTACCGTGGCAGCATTGATTTTGATTTTATATTCACCACAGTATCCAATTAACTTCCAATTAACACATGTATCACTTTCAGTAAAGGAGCCTCCCCCTTGGGGTCCTTCTATACATTGAGCGTAAGGAAAATTCCATAATCCAGCCCACAAGATTATGGTTGCAATTAGCTTTTTCATGCTAGTGAGTGTTATAGGTTTAAAGAACAATATCAAACGACTAGCTCAGTGTGAGCTTCCCTTTTGATACATCTATTTTGATTTAAACACAAAAAGCTCGATTTTTAAAATGTGGAAAACTAAAAGCCCTCGGATGTACATCGGAGGGCTTTTTCGAATCCAAAGTATATTTATCTTATTTCGTAAGTAATAGTCACATTACTTGTGATAGTATTTTCACCTTTTGGTATTTGAGCTGGTGTTGATTCAGCCACTGAGTCTTTCATCATCGCTCCACTTGCATACATAGGCATAGGATAATAATTACCAGATTCATTAAATGACACTATTCTTACAAGTCTTACATCCAAATCACGAGCCAATACTTTTGCTTTAGCTTTAGCATCAGCAATAGCTTTAGCCCTAGCTTCTGTTTTTAGAGTTTCTTCATCATCAATGGCAAAGTTTGGACCATTCAAATCAGACACGCCAACAGTACCCAAATCTTGTATTATTTTCCCCACATTATCTACATTTCTTACTTTTACAGTTATGCTTTCAGAAGCTTGATACCCTACTATTACATTCTTACCATTTTGTGGAGGACATCCGTATTCTATACTACAAGGTGCAAGTTTTGGGTAATCGTATTTGTATTCATATTTTGGATAGAAAGATGCATTTGAAGTCTTTATATCTTTTTCTTCTACAGAATTCTTCTTTAAAGACTCTAGAGCAACTTTTTCTACTTTAGCTACTTCGTCTTGAGCTTCTTTTACAGTCTTTCCTTCTTTCATTATCGAAAAAGTAACAGTAGCTATGTCTGGCACAGCCTGCACTTCGCCTTTACCCTCTACTACTATAGAACTGAAGTTTCCACCTTCCATAGCACCATAAGTCTTCACTTCTGCTAAAAACTTAACGGCAAAAAACAAAACCAATACAACCAAAAAGCCTAGAAGCGCTCTGTATAGATTTAGCTTTTGATCTTTTTCTAATTCAATCATTTTATTAGTTCGTACTTATACGAGATTATTTTTTAATTTCGACAAGCTCTACTTCAAATACCAATGTAGCATTTGGTGGTATTATAGAACCTACCCCTCCTTCACCATAAGCATAAGCTGGTTCTATTTCTAACTTTCTCTTTTCTCCGACTTTCATACCATCTACTCCAAGGTCCCAACCTTTTATTACTTGCCCTGCTCCAAGAGTAAAGACAAATGGCTGAACATGATTAAATTTTGGATCTATGTTTGAATCAAAGACAGTACCGTCTGTGAGCATACCTGTGTAATTCATAGACACATTGTCCCCTGCTTTTGCTGCTTCACCACTACCTTCTTGTAATACTTCTATTTTTACTCCCTCTACTTGTTGTGTATTTTCCATTTTATTTTCTCCTGTCTTATTTTTGCTTATAATAAAAACTAAACCTCCTACTACAACCAAAATAACTAAAACCCATATAATTATATTTTTTTTATTTTCCATATATAAATTCCCCTTTTCTCTAACTTAGAGCTAGATTTACCAAGAGTTAATTAAACTACTAATACACCTATTATATAGCAACGCTTTAGATTTACAAAATTTAAATAAAATTTACTTCGGTGCTCAATTTGAGCCCAAATTTAGAATATACCGAATCTACAATATCTTCGGCTAATTTTTTTAGTTCATTTCCAGTTGCACCTCCATAATTTACAATAACCAAAGCCTGCCTATCGTGCACCCCCACCCTCCCCACTTTTTTGCCTTTCCAACCACATTGCTCTATAAGCCAGCCAGCTGGTATTTTTATTTTATCTTCATCTTTGAATGATGGGATATCTGGATAGGTCTTTAAAAGTTCTTCTAGCTTTTCTTCACCCACAAATATATTTTTGAAAAAACTCCCAGCATTTCCTAAAACTTTTGGATCTGGCAATTTACTTCTTCGTATCTCACACACTGCTTCACTTATATTTTTAGATAGGCTCGTATCTATTTTTTTTGATTCTATATATTCCTTTAAGACTTTATATTCTATATTTTTACTTTGTTTTTTTGAGAGTTTGAAAACCACACTCAGTATAAAATACTTACCTTTTAGATTATTTTTAAAAATACTCTCACGATAACCAAACTCACACTCATCTTTGGAAAAAACTTTTTTTTCACCAGTTAGCATATCTAGTGCTTCCAAGCTTTCCATCGTGTCTTTTAGCTCCACCCCATAAGCTCCTATGTTTTGCATTGGCGAAGCACCTACCGTACCTGGGATAAGTGCTAGGTTTTCCAATCCCCAATACCCTTTGTTTACTGAATACTCCACAAATGAATGCCACAGCTCCCCACCAAAGGCCTTTAAAAATACATACTCATCATTTTCTTTTATTGTTTCTATCCCTTTTATTTTATTTAGCACAACAATACCTTCAAAGTCTTTTGTGAAAAGTACATTACTCCCCCCTCCTAAAAACAACCTTTCGTTTTCTTGAAATTCTTTTGTTTTAATTAACTCCAAAAAATCACTTTCCGATTCTAAACTACTAAAAAACTTTGCTTTAGCAGATACACCAAAAGTGTTAAATTCTTTTAAATCAAAGTCTTTTAAGATTTGCATAAATTTAAAGTATTTCCCTTTCCAATCTTTTTTCTATTTCTTCTTCAGAAAAAGGGCGAATCATTTTCTTTAACTCTGGGTCATTGGATAGGTCAATGCCGTGTCTGTCTAAAAGCAGTGCAGTCATTTTTATAAGTTTTGTTATTTCTTTTTCAGAAATTATATTTAATTGCAAGTGTATTTCTTCACGCAAATCATCTATTTTTGATGTGCGATTCTGAGCAATAAGCACAAATATAGCTAATATTATCGCCTCAAGTGAAACAACGGTAGTCAAAAGATTAAAAGGAAATGGATCAAATGGTATTATGCCTTTTATATTACCAGTATTTACAAGAACCCAAGCGATAAACAGAATCGCATTAAATATAAGAAAAGTACTACTACCAAAAGCAGAAGTCATCATATCAGCCAACCTCTCCATAAGAGTCCTTTTAGCATTTTTCTTTGCTTTTATACTAAGGAACATCTTTCTCCTCGCTTCTTCATGGTGCTCGCCAAAAATTGATTTTAAAAAAGATGCGTGATTACTTTCTATATTATTTTTTTCCATATTATTCTCTAATTATACTCACAGAACCATCTTTATACAATCTAATTATTTTAGAAGCTTTCCCTGTTATCTCTCCATAATTCAAATAAAAATCAACCTTGTCACCAAAATACTTTTTTGCTTCTTCTATGTTTTTAGAAATTGGATTCCCTTCTGTGTTTGCTGAAGGAGCGAGCAGTGGGCCTGTCTGCTTCAAAAATTCTCTAAAATCTTGTGAATCTGGAAGTCTAAAAGACAGGGTCTTTGTGCCTTTGTGTAAATTCTCAAACTTATCTTCTTCACAATCTAGTATTATAGATACCGGCCCAGGCCAATACTTTTTGATTTCTTCTTTTTGGTTTACAGATAAATCTATACCAAAATACTTTATATCCTCTTCATTAGAGATAAGTATGATACAGGGTTTTTGAGAGCTAGGTTTTCTTATTTTATAAAGCTTTTCCACCCCCTCTTTAGACAAAGCACTGACTACAAAACCATATACTGTATCCGTAGGAATAACTGCAGTTCCACCATTTTTTATAGTTTTAATTAATTCCTCATTATTCCAAACATTCTTAGAATTTTGCATAAACTTGGGTGCCTATCGGGAGTTGAACCCGAATTGAAGGTTCCACAAACCTCCGTGTTAACCATTACACCATAGGCACCATACAATACAACATTTATACCAGAAATTTAGACAAAAGCCAATTTTCTATTTTACCTTTAGTAAGAAAAACTTTACATTGTGCTTATCTTTCACAAAAAAGTTTTTTCTTCGCATCAAGAATTTTGCTAGCTCTATAAGCCCCACATTAAAACAGAGCCAAATTATAATGAAAGGAATCGAGTAAAGAGGAAGAGGAGAAAGCTCAAAAATGTTTCGCATAAATGGCAAGGACATCGTGGCTATAAGTATTACGGTGGCTATCAGTATGCTCCAATTCAATTTTTTGTTTGAAAAAGTGGAGTAAGAAAAAAGAGGCAAATGCAGACTTCTGAAAGAGAAAGATATCGCGAGTATATAAGAAGAGAAAAATACAAAGAATATTGACCTTGCGATACTTTCTTCAATTCCAAACTTTATCATCAGGTAGTAAGACAAAAACAAGAAAAATGAGCTAAGTACCCCGATAAACAATGTGAGTACTTTCACTTCCTTAGTAAATATAAGTCTCAGATCTCTGCCTAAATTCTTTTCTTTATCTAGGTCTTCCTCATAAGCGAAAGCAAGCGCTGGAAGCGAACCTGTAAAAAGATTTACCCAGATTATTTGAAGTGCAGTCAATGGAAGAGATATACCCATAAGTAGACTTCCCCCTATAACAAACACTTCATCTAAAGAATTCGACATAAGATAAACAAAGCTTTTCCTTACATTGCCAAGAATTTTTCTACCTTCATCTATAGCCATACTTATGGTCTCAAAATTGTCATCTAGGAGGACAAGATCTGCTGCCGATTTTGCCACATCAGATCCTGTACCGAGAGATATCCCTATATCCATAGCTTTTAATGCTGGTGCATCATTCACACCGTCCCCTGTCATAGCTACTACTTCACCAAGCTTTTGGTACAGAGTACCTATGCGGAGCTTGTCCTCTGGAGTTACTCTAGCAAATATTTTTATATCTAAAATCATTTTAGAAAGCTCTTGATCAGAAAGCTGTCGGAGCTCGTTACCTGTTATTGCTTGATCTTCCTTTACTTCCCAATTTAAACTCTTTGCCACTGACCTAGCAGTACCCACGAGATCTCCTGTGACTAAAACCATCTTTATCCCGTGAGACTCTATGTTTCTGATTGCATCTGGTACTTCTTTTCTGATAGGATCAAAAAATACAAGCATCCCTAAAAATTCTAAATCCTTAACTTCATTTGGATTAAACTTTTCATTAATTTTTTTGACTTTTGCTATACCTATCAATCTTTTGCCATCGTTGCTCACCTTATTCATCCAATCTTCTATCTTTATATAATCTTCTTTAGAGACATTTGATTTTTTAAGCAAAATATCTGGAGCTCCCATTACAATATAATCATCTTTAAAAGATGCTACAGAGTACTTGTTTGTAGAATTAAAAGGCAACACTAATGACTTTGAAGAATTCAAAATATTTTCCAAAGAAATATTGTGTAATCTGCAAGCTTTAGCTATATTTACTTCAAAAGGTCTGCCTCGGAAGATCCATTCTTCTTTTGGTAAAGATGGGTTTTCGATAGATACATCTATATTTGAAAGAGAAAGCTCTAAGAGAGTCTTTTGTTCAGAAGAAAATGAGTCTGTATCTTTATGGTTCTCTTGTGAAAGTATTGTGGACTTTGATTCTATGCCTACTAGTTGCATATCAGCTAAGGTGAGAGTACCTGTCTTGTCTGTCATAATAAGAGTAGTGGAGCCTAGAGTTTCCGCAGCAGAAAGCTTTCTTATAATTCCTTTTTTGCCTGCTATACGAGTAGCTCCTATAGCTAAAATCATAGTGAGAGTTATCGGCAATGCTTCTGGCACAGCTCCTACTGCAACAGCAGACGAAAGTACAAGCATAGGAAGAGCAGGCATACCTCTACTAATACCTAAGAAGAAAATGAAGGCTACTATAAGTATTACAAGTGCGAAAATAAACCAAGCGAGCTTATCCACCCCTTTTTGAAGAGGAGTTTGTACTCTGTCTATATCAGACACAATACTAGCTATTTTACCTATCTCTGTATTATCTCCTGTTGCATAGACTATAGCTGTAGCATACCCTTCTACCACCAGAGTACCAGCGTGAGCTATGTTTTTCCTTTCAGCTATTTCTGACACAAGAGGCACTACATCCATACTTTTTTCTATTGGCAAAGATTCTCCTGTGAGTATAGCCTCATCTACGCGAAAATTATTTAGTGATATTATCCTCGCATCTGCTGGCACACGAGAACCATAAGAAAGTTTAATGATATCCCCAGGCACAACAGAAGAAGAATCTACCTCCTGCTCTATACCCTCTCTTATGACACGAGAACGGTCTTTTATATAGCTAGTGAGTTTGTCTAATGTATTCTCTGCATTATATTCGTGGTAAAAACCAAGTGAAACATTTAGAAGCACAGCAAAAAGTATCACAGACATATCTATCCATTCTTTCAAAATACCTGTTATGACAGCTGCCCCGATGAGAAGAAAAATGAGTGGGCTTACAAATTGTTTAAAAAATATAGAAGCCCCACTTTTCTTTTCTTTTTTATGAAAAGTATTTGTGCCGTATTTTATAAGTCTTTCTCCTACTTCGGCACTTGAGAGCCCATTGTGAGTTGTGCCTATTGAGGCTACTAGGTCTTCAAATGAAATAGACCAGGGTTTATCTGTTGGTTGCATAGAAACATTCTAACATAAATCTTTTAAACCTTAGATATATTATTTATCTTCTTCGTCTAATAAAACAAAAGATTCCTTACCTCCTTTATTACTAGCCAACAATCCTTTACCCCCCGATGTTGGTGAATTCATTTTTTTAGTTTTTGAAGATTGCCTTTTATAGTTAGGATTTCTAACAATAAGGTACAGCTGACCATCTGGTGCTTTTATAGTCTTGCCTTCATTGCCTAATTTTATCTGCTCAGAAAACCATTCGTTAAAATCAAAAGTTGGTACTAAAGATGTATCTGTTTCTGTTGAATCTTGCTTAAGTATCCCATACTTCTCTCTTTTTATAATCTCTAAATTGTCTCCGTACTGTTTGTTTGCTTCAGTCGGAGTTATAGCACCGATACTTTGCATATATAAATTGGTGAGTTCTTTAAACTTCTCTGGATTTGTTTCCTTTAAAGTTTGAAATTCTTTTTCAGACATGTCTTTCGAAACAAGACCTTTTGACTTTAATTTTACAAGAAATGGTGATATTTCTTGAACAACAGCCGTACCTTCAATTTTTGTTTGAGAAACAGCTACTAATGGTAGCCCAGTGGCGACAGCAATAGTCGCAACTTTTTTAACTCCTTTTTTAAATCTATCAAAATTAAAATTCATTTTCATAGAAGTATTATAACACACCTTTTAGAGTTATCCACAGTTGAACCTGTCGCTCGCGAGCAACGGGACTTGCAAACATTGGTTTTGTATGATATATATGTATTTAATGTTATCAAATATGGTCAAAAAAGTAATAGCGATTTATGCTCCGGTAGTAAGCCGAGAGGCATTTTTCTCTATTAAGAAATGCCTGCTCATTACCGCAGGTGTCTCAAAGGCTCATGTTTGGTCTCTCTCATAAGAACAAAACAAACAAAAGAAACTAAACACGAGCCCTTGAGAGACAAATGTCAATCAAGGGTTTCGTTTTAGTTCTTTTAAAGCACGAGAAGAGATTAAAGATTTTAAAATTTAAAGTTTTTAATCTCTTCTCGTAAACTTAGGTCTCAAGAAGAGAAGTACCTAGACTTTCTAGGCAAATAACTACCTAGTTATGAACTCATTAATGTTTTTATCACCATGCGCTGGGTCGGTTAGCGCGCTGGGATCTTTCCCAGCAAACGGCCTACATGTTCTTGGAGTCACATCAGGGGCAACACTTTCGTGCCCATTGTGCCCTTATTCTACTGATGATTGGCAAGCATTCACACAACACATGCAAGCAAAGCACGGTAAACGAGAACATTAAAAAAACCCAAAAAACAAAGGTTGTAAAATGTCCAAAAGACTTTTACAACCTTTTTTATTTCAACAACAAACTTGCTGGTTAGCTATTGACACTTGATACTCTATCGTGATATAAAACATATATGTTTCCAACATTAAGCAAAATAAAGATAAATAATTCAGTTGCTCGAAAGCAAGTGCTATTTATTATTGCTACCTATCTGCTCATTATCGCAGAAGGTTTGAAGGTTAATGTTTGATTTTTCTCTAAAAACAAAAGTTAAACACTAACCTTCAAGCCTCAAAAACTTGAAGGTTTTTTTGTTCTTTTATTGTTTAATACAAAAAATTAATTGGTCATGAAAAAGCTAATTCTTTGCTCAGACCCAAACTGCCAACAATGTGGCGGTTTGGTAAAGTGTGGTAAATGAATAACAGTAGTTTGCCACCACAAGGGTGCACAAAAAAGTGCGCCCTTTTTTATTTCAACAACAAACTTGCTAGATAGGAGAAATCGTAAGTAAGTAAAGTAAAAGAAAATATTAGAATACAGATGAATGCAGAGACAAAGCACCAAGAGCAACCTTTTTTAAGTATAAATATTTGAACGCCTATAAGGTATAAAGAGAACAAAAATCCCACCAGGGAAAGAAGCACCATTATCCCTACCAAGGCATTTGGTATAGAAAAAGGGGTAAGTATAAAAGCAGAATAAAACAAAAACACAAAAGCATAATACGCCATTCCGAGGAACTCTACTGGAATACCGAAAAACTTTGAGTAATCACTGTGCACCACAGTAGCACAATCAAATTGCACCGGGCAGACTAGTGGAGCTTTTTCTGAGTGTTTATGCTTCCACACATGGCGAGCCACTATAAACCCAGAAAATCCCAAAAGGGTGACGCAAATTTTTACTAACAACATTTCTCCAAACATCATAGGATGATTGTACCAACAAAGAGAAACTTTGCAAATAATTATTTAAAGATAGGTTGTGGTAAAGCAGGCTTATTGTAAAGATTTTTCCTACGCATAAAGTACTTTGCTACTTCATTTGTCACTATGTAAAGCACAGTCATCAAAAGGAGAATGATCACAGTTTTGAATGGTACTTGAGCAAATTTAAATACTTTTGAAAGAGTTTCTGTGTATACAAAAATGAACGGTAGTACAAGTGAAGCACTCACCCCTAGCACTAAAGGCACAGACATACTTGGGGATTTAAATATTGACCTAGAAGATCGAATGGATATTATGAGAGCTAATTCTGCGAGAATGGAAAGTATAAACCAGCCTGTCTGAAACTCTGCCACACTTGCGTTTTTGTAAAGTTGAAAATAAATAAGATCAAACACACTAGAGATGAGCCCAAAAGCAAAAACTCTCTTCATAATATTTTTCGGTTCAAAATGTGGCACATGGCGAAGAGCGTACTCGTCTGGATTGTCTGTAATAATAAGCATCAAAGGCAAATCTGTGAGTAAATTATTCAGAAGTATTTGTATAGGAAGCATAGGAAGCACTGGATAGAAAAAAGACGCGATGAGTAGTGAGAAAAATGTACCTGCATTCCCTGAGAGTGTGTACATAATGTATGTGAGAATATTTCTAAGAGCCTTTCTACCCATCGAAATACTAGAAAGTACCGGGCTCAAATCTTTCTCAAGGAGTATCACATCGGCAGATTCTTTTGCTATATCAGAAGCATTGTCCACTGCTATACCTATGTCTGCCCTCTTCAAAGCTAGTGCGTCATTTATACCATCACCCAAAAAAGCCACAGGCCCAAGCTTTAAAAATCTATCCATAAGCTCAAGTTTATTTTCTGGAGTACACTTTGCAAATACGACAGAACGCAAAAGCTGTTTGTCGGTCAAATCTTTTACATTTATAGCATCCAAAGAAACGATGTTCTCTGGACTTTTTATAAGATGTAGTTCTTCAGCCACACTCATAGCCACAAGTGCTGTGTCTCCTGTCAGGATTTTTACAGACACTCCTCTGTCATGAGCTATCTTCAAAGAAGAAAGTGCTGTGGATTTAATAGGGTCTTGATAAGCCACAAATCCAGAAAACTTCCACTCCCCTGCCACTCCATAAGATAGCGCAGAAACTCTCATACCCCTTTTCTCGTATTCTAAAGCAGATTGTAGAATACTTTTACTTTTTGAAGATTGTAGACTCTTGTCCATTAAAGCTAAAACATTTTGAATTATACCTCTTGCTACTTTTTCTCCCCCTTCTAATGTGAAAGTCTCATAGCCAAGAGCTCTATCGAAGGGTTCAAAATGAGTTATTTTTTTTGTGTGAGTATTTATCCTGCTTATTGATTTTTCTAAAGCTTCATCGTAAGCACTATCCATAAGAGAGCGTTCATACTCTCCAGAGCTAACAGAATTTGAGAATTCCCAAAAATTATCTACATCAGACACAAAAGCTACTTTGAGTTTGTTTTCAGTTATTGTACCAGTCTTGTCTGTAAGCAAAAATTGCACTGCCCCTAAGCTAGAGAGAGAAGAAAGCCTTTTTACTATGACTTTTTCTTTAGCAAGAGCAAGAGATTCACGAGTCAAAATTATCATTATAATAAGTGGCAACATCTCAGGTACTACCCCTACAAGCATAGCTATGGCAAACACAAAAGCAGAAATCAAAGAATACTTACCCATTACAAAAACTAAGAAAAATAGAGCAATAAGCAAAGAAACAAGCGAGACCACAAACACATATTTAATTACCTTTTCCGTAAAAACACTAAAACTACTCCATTTTTTTAAAGATTCTAGTTTAGATTTATACTTAGAAATAGAAGAATTTTCTCCCATAGCTATTACATTACCCACTATTTTACCGCCCGAGACTATGGCTCCAGAGAAAACATTCTCTCCCATTTTCACTTCTTTAGCCTCACTTTCTCCTGTACGCATAGAATCATCTATGTAAGCATTTTCAGCTTCTACTACTTGTATGTCTACAGGCGCTACGGACCCTGCTACAAGATGCACTATATCCCCTAAAATAAGTTCTGATACAGGTATTTGCGAGAGTATTCCACCTCTAAAAACAAAAACTTTTGCCTGTACTAAGTGCAAAAGTTTTTCTCCTGCTTTAGATGCTCTAAATTCTTGGAAAAACCCAAGCAGAGTATTTATAAACATTATAGAAAGTATGATAAAAGCATCTACCCTCTCACCAAAGAAAAATGAAACTATCGCAGAAATAAGTAGAAGCAAGAAAAACAAAGAAGCTACTTGCCTCCAGATGATAGACGACGCGAGTTTTATATTGTTGGTCATTTAAATATAGTATAACAAAATTAAACAAGATATAAGACATCTTCATTTTCTGAAGAAATGTCAGCTATGGTATTTAATATCTCTATGAGTTTTTCTTTTTTAGTGTCCAATAATATTTGAGAACAATTCCTATCTAGCTTCCCTGATTTAAAAAGCTCCACCAGTTTTTTGTAATGCTCCTCTGTCATCTCTTCGCCGTACTTTCTTATGCCTGATTTTTCAAGATATATTTCTAATACTCTTTTTCTAGCATTTAATTCAGTTGGCCCACTATGATACCTAGCATCCTCATCTTCACTTTTATATTCAAAAAGCATTGGGTGTTCTCTCCTTAACTTCCTAAACTCTGCATCTCCAACCCACGCCTCCTGATATAGAGTCTTTGCTTTTTCTGTTAGAGCATAACCAGCCACATCTACACAGTGGCTTAACTCGTGTGGACCACTATCTAGACTAGGATTTTTAACCAGGTCATACATATTATAAATAATTTTATTTAAATTCGGTTCATATCTACTCAAACCATGATTATTAAACTCAAATTCAATCTCTGTAAATCTAAGAATGTCCAGTCTGTATTCTTGTAAAGTTAGAGCTTGTATTTCATTACCAGTTTCTTTTTTCAATCTTTCTAAGTATTCTTTAGAATTTATGTGCCTGTATACAGCTTCATACATAGACAATATCGTATCTCTAAAAAACTCCAGATTTCTTTTCTCTTGCAGAGCTAATTCCATTTTTTTGTACTCTAGCAAAGATTCTTTTTTCATATCTATAGAGACTCTGCCTGCCCAAACATTGTCTAAATATGTATCTAACTTTTGTTTTGTATTGAAAGGATCTATAAATTGTTTTGTTAGACTGTTTTTATAAGCACCTAAAATAGAAATGAGGTCTTTTTTGAATTCATCAGATTTGCCTGTATAGTCTTTAACACTTAGAGATTCCAATTCTTTTTGTGGCTCGTACTTTCTAAAAGAAAATAAAAAAGAATTCTTTAAAAGAAGTTCAAAATGTTTATAAAAACTTTTTAAGTTTTTATCTGTCGTTCTGTTTAATAGGATACTCATATCGGCATAATTCTGAAAAAAATCATCTATATTAGAATTATAAAACTTTATACTATCTATTTCTCCTTTAATCTGCTCACAAAGCAAAACTTGGTTTATAGCATGTAACTCGTCCATATGCACTATGGCTTCTATATTATTCTTGTATTTCTGCTCATCAGACAAAAGATTTATCTGACTCTCAAGTGAAGCTATCTCCACTGATATAGTGTTTATTGCTTGACCTCTCAAAACTTCTAACTCTTTTTCAAATCCTGCCCCAGTTCTTCCTTTTATTTCTTTTTTAGGGATTGAGTCCATTGGGTTCACTGCTTCTTGCCCTTTAGAATTATTCGGTAAAAGCGAAGCCATAGTCAAAGCTCCAGCGAGCACTAACGGCTTTTTGATTTTATTAAAAGGATTTTCTAGTCGCATAAAAGAATAATAGCATTTTAGGGGTGGAAATAAAAAAAGCCCTAGCGTTGATAGCTGAGGGCTTTCGGTTTTTTGGTGAAAAAGATAGAAAAAAGTTAGACAATCCCAGATGTTTGTCCAAATCCCCAATGACCATTGGTCTTTGGGTGTCTGGGAATAGGTTCCCCTTGAGGCTTTGGAGAAACTTTTAGTTCTTTTTTGATTTCTTCTACAATGACTTCTTCGGTTTCCACTTCCACTGTTTGACCGAATACTTCTCCATCCTCATGAAAACCTTCATCTGCATGAAACTGTGTGGACATAAAATGCAATAAAACTGTTGGAAGCATAACTAGCAGTTTTTAATACAAATAACAAACACCCAAATGGTGCTTATTTTTGTATTTAATTAAGAATTGTGAGTGTCTTATGAATACCGGCTTAATATAAATCAGCATTCATAAGCACTCACTAAAACTATCTACCTAGACTTTTCTTTATTCAATTCACCACGCGAACGCGAATGTACATATCTGAAAGTATTATAACATACCCAAAAATTAATGCAAGCTTTTATCTATAATCTATTGGTTTTAATAGCCAAAAACTTGACTTTTGTACCTGAATATGCTTAAATATATAGGAATCCCCCATCTTGCTCACTTAAAAATTCCATACAATGGAAAACACAAATTATGCAAGCTGGCGTTCATTTTTTTGGTTTTTACTTTTGCTTGTAGTAGCAATGTTGCTATTTATGGCAAAACAAAACCACCCTTAAAACCAAAAGCGCGTACCCCCAAGGTAAACCGCGCTTTTTTTATTTGCCTTTTACCAGAGAGGAGTTTTTTTACATTCTGGTCTCTGGCACTCTTGTAAGTGTTTAAACAATTCATCATACCCCGCATCAATAGTAAGACCGCAAGGAGTTTGTTGTTTTTTAGACTCAGAACCTTCTCCTTGTTTTTTAGGTTCTTTTTTAATTAATTTTTCAAAAAAAGCTTTCATTTATATATTTTTCTGTGCGTGGGAGAGGACTTGAACCTCCACGGGATTACTCCCACTACCACCTCAAGGTAGCGCGGTTACCATTTACGCCACCCACGCAGTCGATATTCTGATTGTTGTTTATTTTCTACATCCAAAGCATTTTTAATCTTAATACTTTTTCTAGATAAACATACAACTTTGGAATTGTAATACATTTTGTTTATGATTTCCACTGCTTCTTTTTTTGCGTATTTAAGTTGAAATGTTGCTTTATTACTATCATTCCCTATATGCCCCAAGACACCTAGTCTATTTTGTAATTCTGATCGCAACCAGTTTATATGTTTTTTACTAGATGATATGAATTCCAAATAGAACATAAAACTAGATTTCCATCTTTTATCCCAATATGAATAGAAACTACCATCTCCATCAAAACAACCTCTTAAAAAGTCAAAGAAATACTCTTTAGGAATATAGACTTCGCCTAAAGTTTTTGATTTAGCGGGAGTAAGACCAACGGATAATAAAAAATTATAAAATATCTTATTTTTAAATTGAATTCTTAAGCATTTTACTTTGTTCTTGCCAAACTTTTCTCCTATTGTAAATTTAATATCTAAACATTTGGAAAAATTCTCCAATTGCTCTTTATCTTTAGAAGTTAAATCAATTAATAAACCATCTTTTGAAAGACATCCGTCAGTAGCAATCAACCCTATGGCATAAGCTAGGTTGGGTCTCCAAGTTTCATCTATTATTTTCTTAGGCTTAGGTCCTCTCTTCCCCATATAAATATTATATATCATCAAGGTTATAGCGTCTACTAATTAAATAAAAAATAAAATCCCAATTCACAGGATTTTATTTTTTGATAAATTATTCTTCTTTTGATTCTTCTTTAGGTTCGTCTGCTGTAGGCTCACTTGTGACACTTCTCAATTTTCTTCTTACATCTTTCACTGCCTTAGTACGAATATAATACAACTTTGATCTTCTAGCCTTTGCTCTTTTTGTGATTTCTATCTTGTCTACAAGAGGAGAAAATAGAGGGAAAATTCTCTCTACTCCCACACCCGAAGCCACTTTGCGTACTGTAAATGTAGCCCCTGCTTCTGTACCGTGTTTTCTAGCAAGAACTATACCTTCAAACGCCTGAGAACGATATTTTATAGTTGATTTTTCACCCTTTTTTGTGCCGGCTTTTTCTTCTGCAATTTTTGACCAAACACGCACTGAATCTCCTGCTCTAAAATCTAGCTTTTTTCGAGCTTCTACATCCACTGGGGTTAATTTTATAGTATTTACTTTGTTAGCTGTCATCCCATTAAAAAATTTAAATTTTAATCGCTTTTACTTGCTTCGAACCCGCTGATTTTCTAACGGGACAAGTGCTAAACACTTTAACATAAAAGCGTTTTAAAGGCAAATGGTTTATTTACAGCGCACGGCACCAGTAGTGATTATGCCTGCAGTAGGCACCAATTCTATTACTCCTGAATTATCTAAGCAGAGGCTATAAGCTGGATCTCCGTCAAATAGAACTGTATATGCCACATATGTAGCTCCACTTGTGCCACCTTTACAAAAGAAATCATTTTTAGAATATTTAGCTATTGATTTTGTTATAGGTATTATCTGCCCATCAAGACACATACCAGCATAAGGTGGGCCAGAAGGTACTACTCCTTGATTTTCGTGAGTTGTACTACCGACAGTGCCATACCCTACTATGCCTAAGTGAGTGGTTGTAAAATAATCTTCTGCTTGAGTGCGAAAACTGATCAGCTCTGTCTTTATCTTTGCATTTCTTGATTTTGCTCTAGCATCTGACACATAAGAAGCTGTCACCGAAGAAGCAAGCCCGATAATAGCAGTAACCACTAAAACTTCTAGTAAAGTGAAGCCGAATAAAAATTTAGACCGTTTTGTCATTTTCATTTTTATAATCTTTATAAATAGGATATTCTCTCTTACCTTGTAATAAATCTTTTCGTTCATAAAGACGAGCTAGAGTGTCCAAGTCCCTATCTTCTTCATCTTTAGATAAGATTGCATTTATAGCTTTCTGCACCAATTCTAACTCGTGCATATTTTCATTTATTATTGGTTGTAGTTGTTCTTTTGGCATAGCTAAATTATACCATAAAGTAGAATTTAAATAACCAATGTGCTAAATTTACCTATATGGCAACTTTTATTTTTGATAAATATTTCTATGAGAATTGCTCACTATAATATCTCACAAGGAGGACAAAATAGAACAGATAAATTAAAGGAAGTTATAAAGGACATAAATCCTGATGTTTTAGGTATCTTAGAAGCCGTTGATTGGAATAAAGAAAAGGAAGAAACTAAAGAATTGGTAAAAGAACTTGGCTTTAAATATTTTGAAATAGCTAAAGCTCCAAAACACAACATAGCAATATTATCTAATGAACCTATTTCAGTAAACGTCATAAACAGAAATATCAAACACGTAGTGTTACAAGCAGAACTCGTTAATTTAAATATATGTCTATTTTTTATACATTTATCTCCCGTATCTGAAGAAGATAGATTAACTGAGCTAGATGAAATACTCTTTCATAGTAAAAATTACTCTAGAGTTATAATAATGGGTGATTTTAATTCACTCTCTCGTTCTGATCCTTATGATAAGGAATTCATTTTACAAAGTTTATTAGAAAAAGGTATAAAAAAGTATGGTGAAAATTATTTAAGATTTGATGTTATTGATAAATTAGAAAAAGAAAAATATATTGATATTGCAAAGTATTTTAAAAAAGATCATATTAATACAGTTCCAACATTATTTAATGTTGACGCTAATCATCAAGTACCTTTACGAATAGACTATATATTTAGTTCAAAAAGTCTATTACCGTATATTAGAAATATTGAAGTATTAAAAAATAACAATTCTGACTTTGCTTCAGACCATTACCCATTTTATATAGATTTAGACAAATAAAAAAGGGAGGCCGTTGCCGGTTTTTCTCCCTATTTTGAATTTTGATTAAATTACCAAATGTATTCTTTCTCCGCGAATACTTTGATTGATTAAGTTTCTTACTTGCTGCATTCGTTGCAGAGGATTCAATTGGTATGGGCAATAATTGCTTGACAAATTGAATATCTCTCGTATGAATTCGCTTCTGTCATCTCCTTTGGGAGGCATAAATTTTATTGCCACCTCCCTGATACCATCCGGGTCATCAAGAGTAATAATCTCTAAAGCTTCTTCAGAGGGAAGTTTGTCAGGTAAATTTGCAAAAAAATCAGCAATAGAAAAATAAAAATTGTCGCCCATTACTGCTCTAATTGCTGCCAAAAGTTCTTTTTCACCAAACTTCGTTTCTTGTTCAAGTAGATTAAACCGCAACCTACGCAGAATTCCTTTTGGCTGAAACTTCCGAAAAAATTCTTGTTTTAAGATAACTTCGTCTTTGGGATTAGGAAAGTGGACAAGAATCTCGTCCTCAAACTTTACCAATGGCGGAAAAGTGTCAATATAAAATATGGCACCTCCTTTATCTAAACAAAAATTTGATAGCCGAGCATCGAGCCCAACTTCTGGTGGTTCTTGTAGCATAACTCCTTGCATGGCTTCGATAAGATCTTCGAGTACACGGTAATTTCCTTGCCCTTCCGAAAAAATTCTCTCTAAATCTGAACCAACATAAGGTGAAATTTGAATGGCATGTCCATCTTGCTCGAAGCAAATGTAGGGCTCAGCGAGCGGTACACCTAAATCTTGAAGTTTTGCTCTGAAGTATTTACTTACATCGTTAACCCATTTAGAATTTCCTGAAGTTACCCTGTCTGGAGCAATTTGTTTTTCAACAAAAAGCTTATTCCCGTAAGGGAAACAACTAACGATCGCATAATTGGATTTGATTTGCCAATCAGCCTCTGGATTTGTTACTTCAATAACAACTATTGTAGCATCGTCAGAGCGAGTCTGTGTTTCAACTTCACACTGTCGAGTTAACTCTATTAGTATCCGAGGCCATTCTTCTACAGGAAAACCTTCCAAAGCTTTTAGTGCAGATTGATAGGAGGCAATATCCTCTTCTTCGTCTCTAACAACACAAGCAGTAGTTCGTAATGCATCTGTAGCTAGTATAAACCTGTCGCCAGGATTAACTTGTATTTCTGTCACTTCCACAAAGTTTATAACGGACGATTCTCCTGTAAAGGCGCCGAATCCAATAAAAGTATCCCCATCGTGGGCCTCAGGGTTGTTTCTTACAACCTTGCGCTGATAAATACTTCTTTTTATTTTGTCAGTGAAAGTTTGATACAATCCTGTATGCCACCCATGTTGTTGGTCTCTTGTAATAAGCTGAGGGATACCATTTACCGGAAGATAAATAGCAATAACATCACCTGCGTAACCAAGGACAACCTTCCCCGTAAAAATGTCAGCATGTAGAACAATGCCGGTTGTTCCAAAGTAATCGTTATAAAGGTAATCAACGGTTTCTTTATTTATACCTAGCTGTTCATTAACAACCCTTATGTCGTCATTAGCTTCACTAATAGCAACTTTTAGATAGTCTATTGAAACAGCAGTACAACCTGTGAGTTTCTCTACCACACTTTTAACAAATGTATTAGAGGCTTTCGTGGAGTGCATAGAAGGATAAGGGCTACCGACGCTTTGTGAGCGAGTAATCCCATCGGCAACTGCAACAGTGTTTGTGTTGAAAAACCAAGCGTCCTCGTTTGGCTTTTCTGGTTGGTCCCGATGAATTTCGGAATAACCAGTTACATTCAGTTTGAACATTTTTATTGATTTTAAAGATGACAGAAAAGCACAAAATTATGCCCTTTTGGCATCTTTAAATTATGTAAAAGAACTTTTTAATTAAAACTTAGTATACAATAAAACCTATAAATGTCCAGTTTCTTATCTGATTAGATAGTTTTCTAAAATCATTAAAATATCGTCTTCTTTTTTTAGAATATCTTTATATAGGGCAATGTGTTCTTTCGCCCTTGCTAAATTATGTTCTTTCCGAGAACTATATAAAGATTGGTCCCATTCAAAATAATAATCCTCGAAATAATCTCGAATGAAACGAGAAATTAACTGTAATAAATTTAATTTAAGAGCTCTAGGTATTAATATTAGTTCCTCTTCTGTGAGAAAATCTTTGGATCCATCTAGATATCCTTGTAATGCAGAATTAAAAAAATCTAAGTCAAAACCTATTTTGGGATTCCAAGACAAAGACCTAAACATGCTACCTAATTCATAAAGAACATTGTAATTTGAATTACAATCATCTAAATCAATCATCGCAACTGCTTCTAGCTTTCCATTTTTATTAGAAAAGATGAAATTAGATATTTTAGGGTCTCCATGGTTTACTGTTCTTCTAAGGTGTTTAGGTAAATCCATTTCAACCATTTTATCAACCAACCCTACAGCTTCTTTCAAATCAAAAATAATATCTTTTGGTAAGGAATTTTTATATGCATTATATAGCAGATTTATATTATTTTTTATTGGTCGACTATGTTTAAATTTATAATTAATTTTAGAAAAAGTCAGGTGATGCATGCCTAGAAGTTTAGCGGCTTCGTAAGACACAATCTTATCGTGTACTTCGGTAAAAGAAAAACCGTCAATAAGAGTAAGGACACGCCAAAAACAATTCTTATCTAAAACAAATAAATCATTGTGCTTTGTTTTAACAATATTAAAAGTTTTAATTTCTTTACTTTTTAAAAAAGAAGTTACGAAATCAATATCTTGCATTAATTCTTTAGTATAAATTTTATTTACTTTTTGTAATATAAAAAAACCACTATCCGTTTCTACTTTCCAAGTTTGATTAACCATTCCATTGTTTAACGGAGTTAAACTTTTAATACTACCTAATGTATAGTTTGTTAAAACTTTTTTCGAAAGATTCATATTAATTTTATATATCTAAAATCACTTTCTGTCCAATTAAAACTGCCCAAGAAATACTCCTTGGGCAATTTGTGACATAATTCTGTTACAACATATCATCATCATGAATGTCCCAATCTATCTGCTCTGTAAGCTGATTCCTGCGACGGAAAATCCATATAAATAGTAAAAGAAAAAAAATTAACCAGACCAATAAGGCATGATGTTTAAAACCAGAGAATATGTATGCGAATATTGCTCCAAAGGAAACTAGCCCTGTTATCAATATTCCCAACCACCAATTACCTGTCTCGCATCTTTTCACCATTTTTTGATCAGAATTAGATTGCTCAACCGTACCTAAAACATTTATGGCAAAGATATCTGCTCAAACTCCTCTGGCAAAGGTGATTCTACTTTGATTTTATCCCCTTTTAGGTTTGTGAATTCTATGGACTTCGCATGAAGAGCGAGATGGGTGATGCCAAGAGGGCAAGGCTTTCTTGTGTTGTACAAAGAGTCGCAGACTACTGGGTGATTTATAAACTTCATATGAACACGGATCTGATGAGTACGGCCTGTCTTTGGAGAAACTTCTAAATAAGTAAACTTATTCATATCTTCTTCAAATCTTTTTAATACTTTGTATCGGGTCACTGCTTCTTTCAGCTCACCCCTAGCGCCTCTGCCGGCGAGGCGTTTACGGAAATCATTTGGGCTCCTGCCGATGGGTTTGTCTATCATTCCCCTATCTTCTTTTATATATCCAGAAACTATAGTGTGATAAACTTTTTTTACTTCTCTATTCTGAAATTGATTTTTCAAAAACTCATAAGCTTTTTTATTTTTTGCTAAAAGCAGCACCCCAGAAGTGTCTTTATCTAGCCTGTGCACAATCCCTGGCCTCAAAATCTTTTCGTTCGTGGTGTCTATAGGCTCCCCCACTTTTTCCATTTCTGGATAATTTTTTAAAATCCAATCAACTAAAGTCTTTTCTTTTGTCTTACCGTCAGGATGCACAGAAATACCCGCTGGCTTATCTATGGCTAGGATATTTTTATCTTCATAAAGTATTTTTATCTTCATAATTGAAATATTATACGAAATAAGCTAGAATAGCCAATGTGAGTTTTAGGCGCGTTTAGCTCAGTTGGTAGAGCAACCCGTTTACACCGGGAAGGTCGTAGGTTCGAGTCCTACACCGCGCACAGATGCCTTCGTAGTTCAATGGATAGAACAGAGCTCTTCTAAGGCTTTGATGTAGGTTCGATTCCTACCGAAGGCACAAAGTTTTTTTATAGAGAAGGATCGGTGATTTGTATTTCAGACTTTTTTATTTCTTGAGATTTTATTTCTCTTTCTTCAAAGTATTTCAATATCTCGTCTATGCGTTCTTTTTTGGAAAGTTCCTTTTTTTCTTCTACCGTATTTTGATTTGCATTGTTTTCTTTATTCAAATCTTTAAAAACAGAAAATCCTATACCGAAAAGCACCACAGTAGCCACTATGGCTATACTGCTCACAAAGCGCCAATATACATTTGGATTAATCACAAAACTTTCTTTTTTAAAACTCTTTTTTATTTTTAAAAATTTAAAATTCATATTTTTATTCTGGGATAAAACTTATAAGACGAATTTTAATTATTGCTCTCCATTTTGGCACTTCGACTTTATTTAAAAGCACAAAGCTTTCTGGCTCTTTTTCTACAGAAAAAGACACTACTTTTATTTCATAAGGTGAATTTTCTAGAAGTTTTACAAATTTATATATAGAAGAAAAACTTCCAGCAGCCCTAAGCCCTACTAAAAGGCTGGTCTTTGGTGTGTTTGAAACATTTGTTGCTGGTTTTTCTTCGGTGTCTTCATCATCTGAGCTCTTTGTCTTTTGTGTATTTGCTTCATAGGCTACCTGCTCTACAGAGAAAACTTCTGCTTCACTCCCCACTTCACTTGCCAATTTTTCCAAGGTATCGAGAAAAGGCACGATGTCCACAGAGTTTGCAAAGTGAGAATTGAAAACATCTTGCTCTTCAGAAATTATTTTAAGAGACCTATCTAATTCCCTTAAGTCATTTTGTCTTATTGTCTCGATATGCCAAGAAAGCTCTGCTTGAGTCGTGGCTTCGTTGTTTGTTTTTATTTTCTGATATAAAAAATAGTAAAGAACCCCAGCGATAGAGAGTGCAAGAAAGGAAAAAACTAGATATTTTTTGTTGGAATTATTCATATAGCTGGAATTATAGTTAAATTAAATTGTATATCTTTACCTTTAACAAAATTTGATATCGGTAAATCGACCTTTTCAAAATCAGGATCAGCTTGAAGTGTGTCTCTAAAATTTGATAATTTATCTCGAGAAGCAGCACTACCTACTATACTTATGACCTTGCCTTTGGCTAGGGTATCCTCAAAAGATATTCTTGTTATTTTTATGCTGGGAGTCTTTTTAGATAAAATCTTATCGATTACATTTTCAGAAACTAGGAACTTTCCTTTTTGTGCCTCTTCGATAAGACTTACCTTCAAATCAATATCATTGATTAATTCATTTGTTTTTTTATCAAAAAAAGGCACAGGTACATTCATTTGAGAAATTAATTTTTCACTAGCAAAATCAAACTTGTCTTTTGAAAAAAAGTAGTACGGAACGATAGCGATAGCAGCGACAAGGAAAGCAATACTTATAACAGCAAAAAAAACTATAAATAAACGAAGGTAAAAATCATTTACCATTTTTTTCTTTTCTTGACTTGGAATTAAATTAATCATATTTAAAATAAATATTATTCATTTTCAAAATCTCCTAATGAAAGCCCTAGGCTAGCCGTAAATGAGATAGACTGCTCAAAGGGTATCTCTGGGATTATTTTTTCAGTATTTAATACATTTGTCCAAACATTTGCCATTTCTACTTGAGCTCTCATGCTTACAGAAAGATAATCTGTGAGCCCAATGAGATTTGAGCCACCTCCACAGAGAATTATCTTTTTTATCAACGGATTTCCCCTGCCTTCTTCGTCTTTGTGGGTACACCAATATGTGTAATGCTTTACCAGCTCATCTCGAAGCACGGACACACTATTTAAAAGAACTGAGAAGATTTCTCTATTTTCTGTGTTTCTAGAAAGCCCATAAGACCTCTTCATCTTTTCTGCTTCCACTATATCTACATTGAAATTTTTTTGAATCATATTGTTTAATATTGCTCCTCCTATATTTAAAGTAGAAGTAAACATCACCACTCCTCTTGAGACTATAAATATACCTGTGCGTTTCTCTCCAAAATCTACAATCATATATGTACCCACATCCCCTTTTGGAAGCACGGCTCTGGCTGTGGCTTGAGCTTCGAGCTCAAAAGAGTACACTGAAATAGAGCAATTTTTGAATACGGATAAATAGTTTTCTATAACTCCTTTTGATATAGCAGCAACTTGTAGCTCCAAATCATCATTTGTCTCTTCTATGATGTCATAATCAAATATAGATTCTTGGGCTGGCACAGGGATATGCTCTTCTAGAGAAAGCTCTATGGCTTCCCTTACGCTTGTGAGCCCTTCTTTGGGTAATTTTATTTTAAATAGATATATCTGATTTTCTTGGATAGATACACGCACAGCTTTTATATTTAATTCTTTTTTTAGGCTTAAAATTATCTCCTCTAGTTTTTCAGAATCTATTATCCTTCCCTCTTCGATGACTCCAGCAGGAATTTTTTTTTCTCCGTACTTGTATGGCCTTAGTCCTTCCTTTGTGGGAGTAAGCTGCATATACTTTAGAGACTCATCAGAAATATCAAAACCAAAAGACGGCATCGATAAAAATTTCGGTGTTGGAAAAAATGCTTTGTAAGGATTTTGGGACATCAATGCTATTATACTATAACCTTATTCGTTATAGCTATATTTTTTAGAAAATTATTTTGCTTTAGTACCCACTGGTATGTCTCCTTCTATAGTAAGCAAAGAAAACTTTCCATCTTCGGTAGATAAAGCCATTATCATTCCGTTGCTCTCAAGCCCTCTTATCATCCTAGGTTCTAGATTTGAGACAAACATACACTTTTTGCCGACTAATGTAGAAATATCTCGGAAATATAAAGCGATGCCAGATACTATCTGCCTAGGTTTTTCTTCTCCTAAATCAACTTCCAACCTCAAAAGTTTGTCTGTGTCTGGAACTTTTTCAGCGCTTATTATCTTTCCTAGTTTTAATTCTAATTTTGCAAAATCTTCAATGTTTATTTTTTTATTTTGATTTAAATTATTTTCTTCTGACATATTATTTTTTATTTACCTTATCTAGATACCTTTGTAATATCAAAGCTGCTGCCCCAGCATCTATACGGCCTGTCTTTATTTGTTTTAACTTACTATGAGATTGGGCTCTGTCTCTCATAGACTTTCCGTTTTGTGGCTTGCGAGCTTCTACAGAAGTCAAAAATTCTTTTTGTTTATTTACAGGCAAATTAAATTTCTCTTTTATGTCTTCTATAAATAGATCAATCCTGGCTGACAAAATATTTAGCCGCCCTTTAAAATCTACTGATTCACCTACTACAATTTCTTTTATATTTTCTTTTTTTATTATTCTTTCTAAATTTTTTAGCGTTTGAGAATCATTTAAGACAATTTCTCTAGGAAATGCGAGCCTGCCCTCTTCATCAGACACAGCTACTCCTATCCTCTTTGTGCCAAAATCAATTCCTAAAAATTTTCCTGTAACCATAAGCTGATACTAGCATAAAAAGCCTTTTTCTGGTATTATCTTTCTGCAATGCCATTTTATAATCATGGAAAATTTTCGTTCATAATTTTACCAATAATTATTTGGGTTCTTTTTTGGAAAGGTTATGCTTTGTGGACTTCAGCCAAAAATGGTGATAAAAAGTGGTTTATAGCATTAATGGTGTTAAATACACTTGGGATATTGGAGATAATTTATATATTCTCTATAGCAAACAAAAAGTGGTCTGACATTAAGGATAGTGTGAATAGATTGTTTAAATAAATATATTTTGGAGGCGTCGCATAGTGGTTTAGTGCACCTGTCTTGAAAACAGGAGTGTCGCAAGGCACCGTGAGTTCGAATCTCACCGCCTCCGCCAAAATAACTTAGTATCGACAAACCCGAGTGGTTATGGAGTTGGTGAGACCTAAGTACTTAAATTCAAATTATTAAGCTATAATTAAGTATATGAGAATTAAAGATAAAATCTTAAATGTCTTGTTTGTAAACAGGCCAGAGATTGCCAATAAATGGTGGCATCGTTTATTTAAAGTTTTGCTTGTAACTTCTACAATTTTAGTTTTTGCAGTAACTATTTTAATTGTCGTTGATAGCTATAATCATATATGGATTACTAATAAACCAGTCGCTTTTAGTTTAGAGTCTGATTATCAAAAAGTTAAAGGCAAGGAAATTCCTTGCGAGGAAACGTTGAACTTTGGCGATGGGGACAGATTAATTATTAAATGTGAAGGAGTTGTTATTTCTTCACAAGACGCAAAAAAGTACAAAGAGCTTTATGTTATTGCTAATAATAATCTAGAAAAACAATTTGGGTTAGATAAATATAGCATTACAAAGTGTTCTCAGCCCCGCGTTAATGGCGAATTATCAACTGAAGAGATTTCTTGTATACGTGAAAACTTAGATGCATGGCATGCTGATCCTAATTATTCTAAGTATCAAGAAGAAGTAAAAAAACTTGCTCACATAAAAGTAGTTCGGGGTATAGATTTTGCACTTATGTTAAAAGACATTGGAATGTGGCTATTAACTCCCATTTTGTCTTCGTTAATATGGATTATTTTGATGAGTTCCGTTGTGTATAGAACCGTGCTCTATATTATTTATGGGAAGCAAAAATAAAATTATTTCTGATGTCCAAAAAGTTGTGAAGTTATGGGAAGAAGGTAAAATACCGAAGTTGCATGTTCATGAAGTACATCCAGATTTGCCGATTGGAAGCCGTGAAAGGTATCTATACTTTACCTTAGCACCATCATTAAATTTTCAAAGACAAAGTCCTGCTCTTTGGGCTTCAGCACTTAAAACTTGGGAAGACAAAGAAACAAATTACTTATTTTTCCCCGAGAAAGTCGTAAAAACAAATTTAGAGAAAGTAAGAAATGATCTAAAAAAACACAAATTATCTTTGCAGCCAAATAAACACACAAGCATCTGGGTTACTTTATGTAAAACCTTTCACCAAAACTTTCAAAGCGACCCTAGAATTTTATTGTCTTTATTTAAAAATGATGTAGAGAAAGTTATTTTTCACTTACAAGAGAACAAAAAAGATTTCCCTTATTTGAATGGAAGCAAAATGTCCAACTATTGGTTGTACATTTTAGACTACTATACAAATATAAAACTGAAAAACAGAAGTAAAATCTCCATAATTCCTGATACTCATATACAACAAACATCTATACACTTGGGCGTAAGTACTTTAAACGATAGCCCAGAGTCAGTTGCAAAAAAGTGGTTTGAATTATTAAAAGATACAGACATTAGCCCTATACAACTTCACCCAATATTTTGGAATTGGAGTAGAAACAACTTTAAGCCTAAAATTAACAAATGAACCTAAACACATTTATACAATTTGGTCTCGTGTTTTTTACAGTAGGAGGATACTTGCTCACTTCCCTAAAGCTACCAGAGTATGGTTTGATATTTAGTTTAATTTCTCAAGCGTTCTGGCTTTATAGTTCTTACAAAGCTTGGAAGGGGTCAAATCAAATTGGAATATTTATAACTACAGTATTGATGACGATAGTAATATCCTTTGGAGTTATAAACTATTGGTTTTTCTAAAAAGATGTATTATTAAGTTATATATGGAAAAAGGTTTTACAAGAAAATTTAATGAGAAGAGCTATGATATTCATCGTGATGAGTACTCTAAAAAAATTAGAGGGCAGAGAGAAAAGTTTAAACATCTAGATTCCACAGATACGGAAATACTGAAAATAATGGATAAGGTGTTAAAAGAGGAAAAAAGCTTGAGCATCGTCGATGTAGCCTGTGGTACTGGTGATAGATTAGAAATTATCTTAGAAAAACTTGGGGTTGATAGAGAAAATATTAAATCAATTACTGGACTAGACTATTCTGGCGGGATGCTTGAAATTGCAAAACAAAAAGAATACAAAGGATCACACGTATATGATTATTTAGAAAAGTTTGACGCAACAAAAAGCAATACAGCTCATAAGGGGAATATTGTCCTTTGTTTATGGTCTGTCCTAAACAACATAACTCACAAAAGAAAGAAGGTGTTTAAAAACTTATCTGCGATGTGCACACAAAATGGGTACATAATGCTTGATGTATACACTACCAGAACTAAGAAACATATAGAGGCTATACAAAAAGAACTAATAAACGAAGGTGGTAATTTACCAGACTTAACAGACAAAAATATCTTTTATTATAAAAGAGATGATGGGACCATCGCTAGTAGTAGACTTATTTCTGTAGATGAAATTAATGATTTTGTTAAAAGCGCAGGACTTAAATATTATGAAGTTTTTGGATATACAAAAGAAAATCAAGAACTACAGTTAGCTATGTCTGATACTGAAGAACTACCTAAATCTCTCGAAGAGGTGTATGATGCATTATTTTTTGTATTAAAACACAAGTAAAGTCTATGTTCTTGGTTTCTTTTTACCTCCAATCAATCTCTCCTATTCCGTGAGATTTTAAATACTCATTTGTTTTACTAAATGGTTTAGAACCAAAAAATCCTGAGTGTGCAGAAAATGGTGAAGGGTGCGGAGATTCCAAGACTAAATGCTTCTTTCGATCTATAACTTTTCCTTTTTCTTTTGCATAATTCCCCCACAAGATAAATACAATGTGCTCTTTTTCATCTGAGAGTTTCTTTATAACCTCCGTAGTAAATACTTCCCACCCCTTGCCAGTATGGCTACTAGGCGAATTTGCTCTTACTGTGAGTGTGGCATTTAAAAGTAGCACTCCTTGCTTTGCCCAACGAGACAAATCGCCATCTTTTTTTACTTTTATACCAAGATCAGACTCAATCTCTTTAAAAATATTTTGTAGAGATGGGGGTAAGCTCACATCAGAGTGCACAGCAAAAGAAAGTCCATTTGCCTGATGTGCCCCATGGTACGGGTCCTGCCCTAAGATGACTACCCTTACCTCACCAAAAGGGCAAAGCTCGAAAGCTCTAAAAATATCTTTGGGCATAGGGTAAACTTTTGCTTTTTTATACTCTTCTTTCACAAAGTTTGCTAAATCTTTGAAATAGTCTTTTGTAAACTCTCCTCTTAGTCTATCTTTCCAGCTTTGTTCTATTTTTATATTTAAATCAGGCATTTTAAAATACTAGGAAAATTTCTTTAGAGTTTGAGACACAATCTTAACAACATTTTTATCAAACATATCTGGTAAAATCTTTTCTTGAGATAAGTCTTGCACAGAGCCTGCCAGAGCTTCTGCCACAGCGACAAACATCTGAGTACTAAACTGAGATATTTTAAAATCCAAAGCTCCTCTAAAGATACCTGGGAAAACCAAAGAGTTGTTCAACTGATTTGGGAAATCACTTCTGCCAGTGGCCACTATGTACGCACCAGCTTTTTTTGCAATATCTGGCATTATCTCTGGTACAGGGTTTGCTAACGCAAAAATTATTGGCTTTTCACTCATCGAGCGAACCATATCTTCTGATAAAATTCCTGGCTTAGACAATCCGATAAAAACATCAGCATTTTTTATAGCATCAGCTAAAGTACCTTCGGGAGCATTGATAATGCTTAAGTTTAACAATTCTTCTTTTTCTTTTGTTAAATCTTTTCTAGAAGAACTTACAATGCCCTTGCTGTCTACATAAATAATATTTTTTATTCCGTAATAAGCAAAGAGTCTAGCTGTGGCTACTCCTGCTGCACCGATACCAGTCAATACTACTCTTATATTTTCTTTGTTTTTACCTACAAGTTTTAAAGAGTTTATCAAGCCAGCTAAAGCCACAGTGGCTGCTCCCCACTGATCATCGTGCATCACTGGTATGGAAAGTTCTCTGCGGAGCCTTTCTTCTATCTCAAAACATTTTGGACTGGCTATGTCTTCTAAATTTATTCCACCAAATACTGGAGCTATTTGTTTCACTGCTTTTATTATTTCTTCTGTATCTTGTGTATCAAGGCATATAGGGAAAGCGTCCACTCCAGCAAATTCTTTAAAAATAATCGCTTTGCCTTCCATCACAGGTATCGCAGCCAACGCTCCCAAATTACCCAAACCCAAAATTGCAGTACCATCACTGATGATGGCTATAGTGTTTTTCTTTAAGGTGAGAGCACTGGCTAAAGCAGGATTTTGTGCAATTTGTCTAGACACTTCAGCTACCCCAGGGGTGTAAGCCATAGAAAGAACCTCTTTGGAATCAAGGCGTATTTTACTTTTTGTCTCCAATTTTCCTTGGTTTTTCTCATGCAATTCTATAGATTTTTTATACACATCATCGTTCATAACAAGCGTATTATACTACAAATACAAAATATCGAATCGTGATATAATTCACCTTAATATGAAATTGATTTCGCTAAATATTGAAACAAATAAACACCCTGAGTTGATTATCCCTTTCTTAAAGAAAGAATCTCCCGATGTGTTTTGTGCTCAAGAAATGCTTGAAGAGGATTTTGAGATGTATAAAAAAGAATTGGATATGGATGGAGTCTTTGCCCCTTGTCGATATGTAAGGTCTAAAAGCTGTGAAGAGTCTATAGGGAAAATACAAGGGGTCAGTATCTTTTCTAAGAAAATAATAAAAAGTGGTGAGGAATTTTATTTAGGCACAAAACAAGAAGTGGAGAAGCAATTTGATATTAATGACTTCAAAGAATCAGAGTCTTTAATTTGGGCAGATATAGAAATAAGAAACAATATTTATAGAATAGTAACTCTACACCTCCCTGTCACAGAGCACGGTCAATCTACTCAAAAACAACTTGATGCTCAGGCCTCTGTATTCCAAAAAATTGAACCTCTAAAAGAATTCGTATTATGTGGAGATATGAATGCACCTAGAGGTAATGAAACATTTAGAAGATTTACTGAGAAATATAAAGATAATATTCCACCAGAATACAAGACAAGCATTGACCAAAACTTACACCGAGTAAAAGGTATAGAATTTATGGTGGATTGTCTTTTTACCACACCTTCCTACAAAGCAGAAAATGTGAAACTCGTAGATGGACTTAGCGACCATATGGCTATTGTGGCAGAAATAAGTAGAATACAATAATGCAGAAAATTGAAGAATTAAATGAAGAAAAGAACAATTGGCTACTTTGCATAGGAATACTAGCCCTTTCTCAAGTACCTTATGTCATAGTAAACAGCCTTCCGTTAGACAGACAAGTACTCCCTTTTATACTGGGAGAAGAAAAAATACCTTTTATACCGATTAGCTTTGTGGTGTATGTATCGGCTTTTTTGCATGCTCTTATCGTAATGAGAAATATCCCGAAAAAGTTTTTAAAACTCGGAGTGCTACTCGCTTTTATACTACTAGCTGTAAGTCTATTTATATTTTTAATCATACCCATACAATTTCCTAGAGAGCTATACCCTACAAACAGCTTTTTTGTAAATTTTTATAGAATAATAGACGCATCAGGAAACTGCTTCCCCTCTCTGCATGTTTCTATGGCTATATTTCTGACGGGGGTGTATCAACTCGTTGCTAATTCAAGAAAAAAAATAACATTGATGTGGGTCTGGGCATTTTTTATTGTACTTTCGGTGCTTACTACCAAACAACATTACCTAGTAGATGTATTTGGAGCAATAGTCCTGGCTATACCTTTCATTGTGTTATTTAAGGAAGAAAAATCTTTGCTCAAGTAAATAATAAAGTGATATAATTAAGCGGTGGAAAATACTATAAACATAAGTTGGCAAGCATTAGAGTACGAAGAGACAAATCAAGGCAATGATTGGTTTTGGGCTCTTGGTATTATCGTATTTGCAGTAGCCTTAACTTCTATAATTTATAAAAATTATTTCTTTGCTTTACTTATAATAATAGGCGGAGTGCTTTTAGCTTACTTCTCAATAAAAAAACCAGAGATTATAACTTACGAATTCAACAACAAAGGTCTTAAGGTAAAAGACAGGATTTATCCTTATGACGGTATAAAACATTTCTGGGTACAGACAAACCAGTTAAAAAAAGATGCTGAGGATACTGATGTTAATCCGGTTTTATTTATACATACCCAAAGAATTTTTTTGCCGATGTTTTCTATCCCAATAAAAGAAGAAATAGCATTAGATATAAGAGACTTATTGATGTCAAAAAACATTGAAGAAAAACAAATGGCAGAACACCCTAGCGTACACATAATGGAGAGACTTGGCTTCTAAAATTGTATTTTTTGTGAAAAACTGCTAATCTAACAAAAAGCCCTCGTAGTTTAATGGATAGAATGCGAGCTTGCGGAGTTTGCGATCCAGGTTCGATTCCTGGCGAGGGCACTTAGAATAAAAACAGACTAGACATATAGCCAGTCTGTTTTTATACATTTAAATATTTATCTATTCAATTATAGAGCCATTATCTAGTCTTATTGGTTTTTCAAAACACCCTAGTTGTTTATTCATTTCTCTAGCCGTAGACTTATACACTCTTCCAGTAGGGTAATTTAACCCCCAAGGAACCAGAACTTCTCTTCCAAACTTTTTTTGGAAAGATGATACAGCCTGAAGAGTTTCTTTATCGAAAACTTGATCAATATTTAAATTTTCTTTATAGTTTGTGTTTAAAAAAACTTTCAAATCTTTTACTGATTCTGCTCTATCTCCTATTTTATTATATTTGATATAAGGACATTGAGATAAGTATGGTTTTTCTTTTAAACAAACTATTGAATTTATCTTTGATCTTGTAGTTATATATACATTCTTTGTCCCGATTTCTTTTGACCAAAAATCAAGGATATCTTTTTTGTACTTTTCCTGAAAAGACTTAACGGCAAGTTGCGTCTGAGTATCATAAATACCATCTTCATTCAAATCTGAAAAACCTTCGTATTCTTTCAAAAACTTTTTTAATTTAATAACTTGATTAGGATCATTTTTTTTATTTAATAAAATGTAACCTGTAATATATGGGGAACAAGTTTCAAATGAATTGTTTAAGTTATTAACATTATTGATCGTATTTGTATTACTAGACACAATGTTATTGATGGCAGGAGATAAAATAACAGATCCAGGAGCTCCACCTCCTGCTCCAACTACTGGAGTGGTAACACTAATAGACTTATTTGCCCCAAGAGAACCAGCAGCACCAGGGGTAGGTAAATATAACCCTGCATTAACCAGAGAAGCATTTTGAATGCTGCCACCATTTAAAGTAAGAGCTGTATTACCTATATAGTCTAAATCATTAGTAGTATCCCCTGATTGTACCGTGTAATTAAAGGTAAGGGTATTGGTACCGCTGCCACTAGTATAAGTAGCAAATCTATTCAGTGATCCTGTTTCTAGTTCAATTATAGGTACTCCTGTGACATTGACTGCTTCACTGAAAGTTATCTGAATACTAATGATTCCACCAGGATTATATACTCCATTAGTACTACTACTAGTAACATCCACAACTCCAAGTCCATTAATAACTAGTGCCTTATTGTTACCAAGAGAACCAGCAGCACCAGGGGTAGGTAGAGTTAATGTTGCATCAAGGGTACCATTTTTAATGGAACCACCATTAGCAGAAAGAGAGTTTACAGAAACATAATCAAGGTCGGTCGAAGTGTCTCCTGGTTGTACTGTATAATTAAATGTAAGGGTATTGGTGCCGCTGCCACTAGTATAGTTCACTACTCGATCAGTTGTACCTGTCTCAAGGGTAAGTTGTGGAGTACCTATGACAGTTACTGTATTACTAAATGTCACTGTTATTGGTATGATATCTCCAACAATGTAGGTTCCGTTTGTCATAGCACTACTTATACTAGTAATAGTAATAGGGGCAAGTAAGTCAGGGGTGAGAAGCATGATTGCTCTATCAGAAAAACCATTTAGTGTTGATTGAATACCACCAGCAACACCTGGAAAATTTGAATCAGTCGTTACCATACTCCACAATATATTGCCATCGGATTTGATAACAGGAGTACTGTATGTCTCTGTTTGCTCTACTACATCTACACAGGTCGATTGTACTATAGTAGTAAGCGTAGCATTTAACTTCGTTAATACAGGACCACCACTACAAGACGAGAACATCCCGCCAGTCATAGAAGGAAAATTAGAACTACTTGATGAAAACGATAAAAATATATTATCTCCGAGAGAGTCAAACACTGGTCTAGAGTAGAAATAAGCTACTGAACCAGAAGAATCACCTATATAGGTAGATTGTACCAAAGAAGTAAGACTAGGATTAAGCCTTGCAACAGCCAAATCATTATCTGCCCCTGAACTTTGTCTTGTAGCCTGAGCACCACCTGTAACACCTGGAAAATCACTAGAACGAGTCAAGCCTGCTACATAAATGTCTCCTGTAGGGCCTATAGTTAAACCCCCTACTAAATTTTCTACTCCTGTACCTCCTAAATATGTTGATTGTAAGATTGAGGTCAAAGTTGAGTTCAACTTGGTTATAAACCAATCCGAAGTCCCTGCATTAGAACTCTGATACCCGCCGGTAGTGCCAGGAAAATTGGTGGAATCAGTACTACCTAATATGTACACATTACCAGTACTATCAATAACTGGAAGTCTTACTGGAAGAATAGACCCATCATTCCCAGTACCTCCTAAATATGTTGATTGTAAGATTGAGGTAAGCCCTGAATTAAACTTCACAATGAAAGTATCTCTTAAACCACCACCAAAAGTTGACTGAGCACCACCTGTTCTACCAGGAAGATCATTAGACTCAGTACCACCTCCAACATAGACATTCCCCAATGCGTCAAGTGAAATTGAAGGGGAAGTTTCATTACTAGAACCTCCAAAATATGTACTTTGAACCAGACTTGTCAAATCATCCGTCAACTTGGTAACAAAAATATCTCCTGTATTCATAGTTGTTTGTGCCCCGCCAGCGATTCCAGGAAAGTCAGCTGATCCAGCGTTCCCTGTAATATATATGTGGCCATTATTATCTAAAACACTTGCAAAGGTCCATACGCTGTCACCACCAGTCCCACCGATATATGTACTTTGTATTAAAGTTGATAAATCAGGACTAACTTTACTAATTGTAAAAACATAATCATTTGATGCATTAGAAGGTTGATAACCACCGATAGTACCAGGATAATCAGATTCATCTGTATAACCCCCAGTTATGTATATATTATCTGACGAATCTTTAATCATATACGCAGAGTCATCAATATTAAAATCAGATTGGGTTCCTCCTAAGTATGTAGCCTGAATCAATGGATCAATTACTAGCTCGTGATTACTATCGTATTCCCCTACATGGAAACCATAAATATGGTCATTGAGTATATATGATACAGATACATCTACTTTTTTATTATTTATAATTTGATACGCGAATGGAGCAGATATCACAAGATCTCCATAATCTGTATTCATGACAAGCTCTCCATTTTTATTAACAGAAAGCTGAGTTGCTTGATCAATTGAAAGTTGAATGTCCGCAGGATTACCTCCTGGTAATACATGAAATATCTTTTCTAGATTATTCCTGTCAGCTTTATAATGCACATTGATTTTATTCCAGACTTCTCCAACAGATATCTCATCGGCAGTAGGAACATGAGTTTTGTGTTTTGCTTCATTGCCACCTATAAAGAAACTGGTATTAGTAACACCTTTATCGATAATTTTAGCAATTGGTTGATTATCTTTCCCAATATATTCTTCAGATATAACCCAAGAACCTTCATTTCCTTTTTTACTTTTATCAGAGTCTATTGGCAAAGAATACTTTAATCCTTTATCAGTTATATAGGCTCTACCTGCAAATGTATCCACATAATAACTAATTTCATCCGGTAAATCAGACTGCCCCTGGTTCTGGATAAAGGGAACACTGAATTTACCATTTTTTAGATATTCTCTCACTGTTTGCTCATTTTTTATTGAAGATTTTTTGATAGGTTGAGAAATAGCAAAGACTGGGCTGATATTACCTAAAAAAATAGCTAGTGACAATGCAATAGAGACAACTTTAAAGAAGAAATTATTTATTTTCATAATATGTCTAATATAACATTATTACTCTAATAGTACTAATCTAGGGTCTTTTTTATTAGGTCATTTATTAAATCTCTTGTTGTCTTATCGGAGGTGCCTGTTACTTTAATTTTATAACCTTTTGATTTATAGAACTTTTGAAATCTAACTAAGGCTCTTTCTGTAGCTGGACCAAAGTTATTAATTTCATTACCTGGTGAACCTTTACCATTTTTAATTACTATAAAACCTTGTTGATTTAAAAACTCTTGTAAATACTTTACTTGTATGTCTTTTGAGCCTCTTTTTAGGGTTTTAGTTATTTTATTACTTAACTTTTCAGTTTTAAATTCTTTTTTTTCTTTTAACTGATTAAAGGTTTTTGAGGTATCACTCTCAATCACTTGTGTCTGGATTGTGGGCAATGAAGGAAAAGAGAATCCTCCTCCCCCACCACCTCCCCCACCAGAGCTATTTACTGCAACTGGGTTAACTACTATGTTTTTTAACACAGACAACTTTGGGTAAGGAATATTGGTTTCTAATTTGTTTAAGTTTTCGTCGAAAATAACATTACTTAAATTGTGTAAAGCTTGAGGATTTACTATATCTAAATCAGAAGTGGCATCATTACTAGAAATTGTATAATTGAAATAAAGGGTATCTGTACTGGACCCAGAAGTGTAGTTTGCACTACTATCCACATTTCCTGTTTCTAAACTAATTAGAGGATCTTGACCAAGAATATATATATTCTCTGAAAAATGTACATTTATGGGAATAGATGTTCCTGTGTAGTAAGAGCCATCAGGAAAAGTTGAATTAATATCTAAAATATAAGGTTCTACTGTGTCAGCTCCATATTTAACAAGATTGCGTCTCACAAGATCATTATATTCATAAAAGCTTCCTACTATAAAAATAGCATCTGAGCTTTCTGATATCGATTGAATTGTATTGTTAGCACCTGTACCCGGATCAAAAGATGTATCAAGAGTTCCGTCTGTGTTTAAACGTGCTATACGATTTCTTGGAGTTCCATT
>WBZM01000109.1_pt2 | contig 75508 bp, 74 predicted proteins | sample 5204271 | NCBI WGS metagenome assembly WBZM01 (sample SAMN12344346, study PRJNA552823) | activated sludge metagenome | biome: Activated sludge suspended growth; feature: Nitrification reactor; material: Wastewater; isolation source: activated sludge from nitrification reactor of wastewater... | reverse complement strand
CGATCTGGCTGCGACGCCGATTCGCGCGCTGATCGAACGTAATGTCAATGTCGATTGGGCAGCGGTAGACGATGTGGTCTACGGCTGTGCCAATCGCGAAGGTGAGGATAACCGCAACGTGGCGCGGATGGCGGGCTCGCTCGCCGGGCTTCCGGTGGAAGTGCCCGGAAGTATGCTGAACCGGTTATGTGCCTCGGGAATGGACGCGGTTGGCCTGGCTGCGCATTTGATCAAGGCGGGTGAGGACGACCTGATCATCGCCGGCGGCGTCGAGAGCATGTCGCGCGCACCGTTGGTGATTGCCAAGGCGCAGACGCCCTTTTCGCCGCGCGCGACGGCGCAGGGCGCGACGGCCGGCTGGCGCTTTGCCAGCCCAATGCTCAAGAAGCTCTACAACACGCGTTCGATGGCGCGGACGGTCGATCATCTGGCTGCCCGCTTCAGGATTTCGCGCTCTGACCAGGACGTCTTTGCCTTGCGCTCACAGCAGCGCTGGGCGGCGGCGTATCGCGGCGGTCGCTTTGCGGATGAAATCGTTCCGGTACGCATTGCACAAAGCAAGGGTGGGCCGCTGTTCGTCGATGTCGATGAGCACCCGAGACCCGAGACAACGCTTTTCACGCTCGCCAAGAGCCCGTCGATCAATGGCTTCGGCGGCACGGTCAGCGCCGGCAACTCGTCCGCCGTTACCGATGGCGCCTGCGCGCTGCTGATGGCGAGTGAGGTTGCCGCACTCGAACACGGCCTCACCCCGCTGGCGCGCGTCGTTGCGTTGGCGACGGCGAGTGTCGATCCATGCCTGATGGGTTGCAGCCCGGTTCCGGCGATCCGCAAGGTTCTGGCGAAGAGCCGACTGTCGCTCGCGCAGATGGATGTGATCGAACTGAACGAGGCTTTTGCCGCGCAATGCCTGGTCGTTCTGCGCGAGTTGTCGATTGCCGATGACGCGAACTGCGTCAATCCGAATGGTGGGGCAATCGCTCTCGGTCACCCGCTGGGAATGACCGGCGCGCGTCTGGTGACGACCGCGACCTGGGAACTACATCGGCGTGCCGGTCGCTACGCCCTGTGCGTGCTGAGCGTCGGCGTCGGGCAAGGACGGGCGATGATCATCGAGCGCGTCTGACCGCGGCCCGCACAGCGGCGCTGCGCGGCCGCGGGCCGGGTTGCTCAGCCGTCGAGGGCGTCGCCGTGCGGCCAGGCCACGAGGCGCGGCGATTCGGTCAGCCAAAGCGGCAGGAACTCGCGGGCGCGCAGCGCGCCGTGTTCGCGCAACGCGTGGACGAACTCGGGCTGGCGATCGAATTTCGAGGCAACGCCCAGCTCGGCCTTGCTCTTGTCCATCGTGATCATGTAGATCGTCACCGGCTGATAGTCGGCAAACAGCCGAACGGCCGGATGCTCGGGGTCCGCCTGCGCAATCGGAGCCAGCCGCGCCAGCCATTGATTGATCTTCTCGATGAAGTAGAGCTCCTGATTGAGCGACAGATTACCCGATAGCTCGTTGCGTCTGTCCTCGATCATGCCGAGTGTCCTGGGTTCCTCGCTGCGTTTCTGGGGATTGATCCGAATGACCCAGATTTCCTGCGGTTTGCGGTTCCGCTCGCTGTCGGCGAGAAACTGCCGAACCGGAGGGTTCTGCGAGAAGACGCCATCCCAGTACCGACCTTCACGCTGAACGTCGGCGAACATGCCGGGAATGCGCTGGGCGGGGCGCAGGTCGGGCAAGGTGCCGGAAGCGGCCACCGCTTCGCGGCTGATCGGTCCGCGACGTTCGCAGCGACCCTCCATGGCGGGTCGGAACCACGAGTCGAAAGCGGTGAACGCGCCGCTGATGATCTCCACCGCGCCGAGCAGCAGGCGTGGCCCGGTCTTTTGCTCGGCGATTCGCGCCAGGTCCAGCTCGCCGAACTCCGGCGCGCAGGTCTCCAGGAGCGCCATGAAATCGTAGAACTCCGGTCTGATTTCGCCAAAGTCGGCATGCGGCGCGAGCATTTCCTCGACACCCGACCACTGCTTGAGCGAGGCCATCAACAGTTCATGCGATTGCGCCGGGTAGGGCTGCTTCAGCATCAGGCCCATTTCGGCGAGTTTGTAGATCTGCTGGCCGAACCAGTTCATCCCGTATTCGCCCAGCTTCTGCACCTGGAAGGTATCCCAGAGCTGCTTGAGCACGCGGCGCGCCTCGCTTATGCTGCCGGTGCGGTTGCCTTTGGCCATCAGCCCGTACCACACCGAGAAAGCGTTCAGCGCGCCAGCCGAAGTCCCGCTCAGGCCGACGATCTCGAAGCTTCGTCTGGCGTCAGCGGCTGCTTTGCCAACCGCTTCGTCCTCCTTGGCTTGCAGCAGCGCGTCGAGCACGCCGCAGGTGAACGCACCGTGAATTCCACCGCCCTGACAAGCAATCGCGACCCTGCGTGTTTCCATGTGTGTTCTCCGAATGAATTGGTTCCGTCTGTTCCGCCGTGTCTGCCGGTGGCGCTCGGACGCGCCAGCCTTGGCGATGTGCATCGCCGGTGCGCATCTCCGGCGGGCGCCAGCGCGCCGAAGTCGGCGAAAGCTGGCTGTTGCTCAGTCTAGCAAGTTCGTCAGGCCGTGTTCCGGGAAATTGATCCCGGTCGCCGAGGCGATCGGCGGGCCGCTCGTGAAGTCGGAGCCGGGGCAATTCGCGGTACAATGAATGCTCCGCCGCCAAGGGTTTCGTGCCGTGTTCGTGATCGCTCCCAGCATTCTTTCCGCCGACTTTGCACGCCTCGGCGATGAGGTCGGCCACGTCGTTGCTGCGGGTGCCGACTGGATTCATTTCGACGTGATGGACAATCATTACGTCCCCAACCTGACCATTGGCCCGCTTGTCTGTGCCGCAATCAGACCGCTGACCGCCGCCCCGATCGACGTTCACCTGATGGTCAAACCGGTCGATCGCATCGTTCCCGAATTCGCGCGCGCTGGCGCCAACCTGATCAGCTTCCATCCGGAAGCGTCCGAACACGTTGACCGAAGCTTGTCGCTGATCCGCGAAAATGGATGCCACGCCGGCCTCGTTTTCAACCCGGCGACGCCACTGGCCTACATGGATCACGTCATGGACAAGCTCGACCTGGTTCTGCTGATGAGCGTCAACCCGGGTTTCGGTGGGCAGACCTTCATCCCGTCTACGCTCGCCAAGCTGCGCGCTGCGCGCCGCCGGATCGACCGTTACGCGCGCGCCAGTGGGCGCCGGATTCGCCTGCAGATCGATGGCGGGGTCAAGGTCGAGAACATCGGCGAGATTGCGCGGGCCGGAGCCGACACTTTCGTTGCCGGATCGGCCATTTTCGGTGCGGCGCGCGGCGATGACCCGAATCGTTACGACACCGTGATCGCTGCCCTGCGTGCCCAACTGGAGACGAGATGAGCTCCGCCATGCCGGCCCTGCGTGCCGTCCTGCTCGATCTTGACGGTACCTTGCTCGATACGGTGCCCGATCTGCATGCCGCGGCGAACTTGATGCTGGGCGACCTCGGGCGGCCTCCGCTGGCGGTCGACGACATCCGCAGCTACGTCGGGCGAGGCATTCCGAATCTGGTCAAGCGCATCCTGGCCGGCGGAAGGGAAGCCGCCGACGACCCGTCACCGCCGCCAACGGATGCTCTGGCGAGTTTTCGGCACCACTACGCACAGGTCAACGGTCGGCAAAGCACGCTCTTTCCGGGGGTTCGCGAAGGTCTCGAAGCGTTTCGTGCGCTCGGCTTGCCGATGGGCGTCATCACCAACAAGGCTGAGGCCTTCACCCTGCCCTTGCTGCAGCACATGGGTCTGACGCCTTTCTTCGCGGTCATCGTCAGCGGCGACCTGCTGCCGCGCCCGAAACCCGACCCGATGCCCCTGCTGTGGGCGAGCGGTCGCCTCGGCGTTTCGCCGACGACGGTGCTGATGATCGGCGATTCGGTGCACGACTGGCATGCCGGGCGAGCAGCCGGTTGCCGGGTGTTTCTCGTCCCTTACGGCTATAACGAGGGGCGCGACGTGCGCGATCTGCCTTGCGACGGGATCGTTTCGTCGCTGCTCGAGGCTGCTCAACGCGTGACAGGCTACCCATGAACGATGCTTACTTCAACCGTCTGGCTGCCGAAGGCTATAACCGGATTCCGGTGACGCTGGAGACCTTCGCCGACCTCGACACACCGCTCTCGATCTACCTCAAGCTGGCCAATCGTCCGTACAGCTATCTGCTCGAATCGGTGCATGGCGGCGAGCGTTTCGGCCGCTACTCGATCATCGGCCTGGCCAGTCCGACGCGCCTTGTCGTCAACGGGCATCAGGTGCTCGTCCTCAACGGCAACCGGATCGCCGAGCGCGAGGACGATACCAATCCGCTCGAGTTCATCGGCAAGTTCATGAAGCGCTTTCGGGCCGCACCGACGACGGGTCTGCCGCGTTTCTGCGGCGGTCTGGTCGGCTGTTTCGGCTACGACACCGTGCGCTACATCGAAACCCGCCTGACGCGTTCGCTGAAGCCCGACGACCTGGGGATTCCGGACATCGTTCTGTTGCTCTCGGAAGAGATTGCCGTGGTCGATAATCTGTCCGGCAAGCTGACGCTCGTGGTGTACGCTGAGCCCGGCGTCCCGGGCGCGCAGCAGAAGGCGCAGGCCAGATTACGCGAGTTGCTGGGTCAGTTGCGCGAGCCTGCGCGGATTCCACTGGAAACACCGCAATCGTCACAGCCGGCGGTGTCGATGTTCGGTGAAACGCAGTTCAAACAGGCGGTGAGCCGGGCCAAGCGCTACATCACGGAAGGCGACATCATGCAGGTCGTGCTGTCGCAGCGCATGAGCAAGCCGCTCACCGCCAGCCCATTGGCGGTCTATCGCTCGCTACGCTCGCTCAACCCGTCACCGTACATGTTCTTTTTCGACTTCGAGGATTTCCATGTCGTTGGCGCCTCGCCGGAGATCCTGGTTCGTCTCGACGGCGATACGGTGACCGTCCGCCCGATCGCCGGCACGCGTCGGCGTGGCGTTTCTTACGACGAAGATCAGACGCTGGCCGCCGAGTTGCTGGCCGACGAGAAGGAGCGCGCCGAGCATGTCCAGTTGCTCGATCTCGGGCGCAACGACGCTGGGCGCGTGGCGCGCGTCGGAACGATCAAGGTCACCGAGCACATGATCGTCGAGCGTTACTCACATGTCATGCACATCGTGTCGAACGTCGAGGCGCGCTTGCGCCCCGAGCTGGGCGCTCTCGACGTGCTCAAGGCGACCTTTCCGGCGGGCACCGTGTCGGGTGCGCCGAAAGTGCGCGCGATGGAGATCATCGACGAACTCGAACCGCTCAAGCGTGGCCTCTACGCGGGCGCTGTGGGTTATCTCGGCTTCAACGGCGACATGGACCTGGCGATCGCCATCCGGACGGCCATCGTCAAGGATGGCCAGTTGCACGTGCAGGCAGGCGCGGGCATCGTTGCCGATTCGGACCCGGCGGCCGAGTGGCAGGAGACGCAGAACAAGGCGCGCGCCGTCCTGCATGCTGCGGAACTCGCCGAGCACGGGCTCGATACGCGCTGTTGAAGCACATGGTGCGCGCCTGACCATCGTCGCCGGCCGCCAAGTGGAAGCACCACATTTCGTGCGTGAGGTTTCCGAATGCTGATCTGGTTCATCGTCATCTATCTGATGGTTTCGATCGGCATTGGCCTGTATGCGGCGACTCGGGTGCATAGCGCGAAAGATTTCGCAGTTGCCGGCCGCAGCCTGCCGCTGCCGGTGGTGACCGCCACCGTTTTTGCAACCTGGTTCGGTGCCGAAGCGGTTTTCGGTGTGTCGGCAACCTTCGTCAAGGACGGCTTGCGCGGTGTCGTCGCCGATCCCTTTGGCGCCAGCCTGTGTCTGGTGATCGCTGGCGTTTTCTATGGAACGACGCTCTACCGCCTGAATGTGCTCACGCTGGGAGACTTCTTCCGCTTGCGCTACGACCGCAGCGTCGAACTGCTGACCACGTTGTGCATCGTCGCTTCCTACCTCGGCTGGGTGTCGGCGCAAATCAAGGCGCTTGGCCTGGTCTTCAGCGTGGTCACCAACGGTACGGTCAGTGCGAACGCCGGAATGATTCTCGGCGCAGCGATCGTGCTTACCTACACGACCTTCGGCGGCATGTTTTCGGTCGCCATTCTCGACTTTGTGCAGATGACGGTGGTCATGGGGGGCATGGCTTACATCGGCTACCTGGTCAGCGGCATGACCGGCGGCGTCGAGACGGTCGTCCGGCAGGCAGCCGAGGCCGGCAAGCTCGATTTCTTCCCGAGCGGTGGGGCCGCCGAATGGCTGGCTTTTCTCGCTGCGTGGATGACGATGATGCTTGGCTCGATTCCGCAACAGGACGTCTTCCAGCGCATTACCTCGGCGCGTAGCGCGCGTATCGCGATCCAGGCGTCGCTGCTCGGCGGGGCGCTCTACTTCTGCTTTACCTTCATCCCGATGTTCATCGCCTACGCGGCCACGTTGATCGACCCAGAGCAGTTCAATCGCCTGATCGAGAGCGACTCGCAACTGGTGTTGCCGACGCTCGTCCTCGAACATACGCCGCTGCTTGCCCAGGCGGTTTTTTTTGGTGCCGTTCTCTCGGCGATCATGAGCTGCTCTTCGGCAACTCTGCTCGCGCCGTCGGTCGCGTTTTCGGAAAACGTCGTGCGCGGCTTCTTTCCGGCAGCCGGCGATCATGCTTTCCTGCGCATGATGCGCATCACGCTGGTCTGCTTTACCGGCATCGTCCTCGTCTTTGCGCTCAATTCGGAAGCGTCGATCTTCAAGATGGTGGAAAACGCCTACAAGGTCACCCTGGCCGGCGCTTTCGTTCCGCTGGTGTTCGGCGCCTACTGGCGACGCGCGACGACGCAAGGCGCCTTGGCTGCGATCGTGGGTGGCTTGGCGGCTTGGCTGCTTGCCGAGACGCTCGTCGAGCAGCCACTGGTTCCGGCGCAGCTCATCGGCCTGCTGGTCAGCATCGCCGGCATGCTGAGCGGGTCGCTCTTGCCGCAGCACATTGGCCGGGGAGCACCGGCAGGCGATCTTCATCACCGCTTGCATCACCATGCTGCGGCGCAAACGCACCATGCGGAAGCCCTGCATGACCACCGCAAGAGGTAGGCCGCGCGCCAAGTCCTGCGGCATTCCCGCCGGCGGGCGCCTGCGCCAACCTCGCCGCAAGCACTACAATGACGGCTTTTTGCGCTGCCTATCTGCCTGATGGCGTTCTTCCGCAGATCACACGAGATCCCGGTCAACAGCATGCCCGCTCGGCGCAGCCTGTCACCGGCGACGCGGCTGCCGCTCGCGCTTGCGCTCGCTTACGTCGTCGTGATCAGCTACGCCAGTCTGTACCCGCTGAGCGGCTGGCGCCACGTCGGGGTTCCGCCGCTGGCTTTTCTGAGCGCACCCTGGCCACGCTATTGGACCGTCTTCGATCTGTCGGTCAACGTCATCGCATACCTTCCGCTCGGCTTTCTTCTGGCGCTTTCCTTGCGCCGCCTACCTGGCCGGTGGAGCGCAGCGCTGGTTGCCGCGCTCCTCGGCGGGACGCTCAGTTTCAGCCTCGAGTGCCTGCAGAACTGGTTGCCGGCGCGCGTGCCGTCGAATCTCGATCTCGCCTGCAACAGCGTTGGCGCTGCTGTCGGAGCAATTATTGCCGTCTGGAACGGCAAGCGGATCTTCCGGCGGATCGCCCAGGTCCAGCAGGACTTGCTGGCGCAGGTTCCCTACGCTGAAGCGGGCCTGGTCCTGATCGGCTTCTGGCTGGTGTCGCAGTTGTCGCCGGAAACGCTACTCTTTGGTACCGGCGACCTGCGCCATGTACTTGGCCTGACGCCAGCCCTGCCTTACGCGGCATCGTCCTTCTTCGTTCTCGAAACCGGCGTCATTGCCTGCAACACCCTGAGTATCGGCTTGTTCGTCCGTACCATGTTGCTTGACCGTGCGCAGTCGTCGATGGTCGTGCTTGCCTTCTTTCTGCTCGCTCTGGCCATCAGGACACTCGCTGCGGCCGTCCTGGTGGCACCGGAAGACGCCTTTGCCTGGCTTACCCCGGGTGCCCAGATCGGTTTGCTGGTCGGCAGCGTGCTCCTCGCCATCGTGCTTTTTCTGCCGGCAGGAATCCGTGTTGCGCTGGCTGGCGTCGCCCTGATGGTGGGCACCGCGCTGGTCAACCTGGCGCCGCCCAACCCGTATTCGGAAGCCGCCCTTGCCGCCTGGCGGCAGGGGCATTTCCTCAACTTCAATGGATTGACCCGCTGGGCGGCGAGTTTGTGGCCTTTTCTCGCGCTGCCCTATCTCACCGTGCTCGGCCGGCGCTTGTAACGGGAATACGTTACAATCGACCGTCGTCGCTGGTTGCCGTAGCGAGCAAGGAGCATCGGTTCATGAGCCATTTCAAGTATCACGTCTTTTTCTGCTGCAATCAGCGTGGTGCAGGCGAAACCTGCTGCAATGACGCGGGAGCGACTGCGGCGCAGACCTATGCCAAGGACCGGGTCGCCGAGTTGCAACTGAAGGGTGCGGGCAAGGTTCGTATCAACAAGGCGGGCTGCATGGACCGCTGCGACGACGGCCCGGTCGTCGTCGTCTATCCGGAAGGCGTCTGGTACCGCTACGTTGATCATGAAGACATCGAAGAAATTATCCAGGAGCATCTGCTGCATGGGCGCGTCGTCGATCGCTTGCGCATCTGATTGCCCGGGCGCTGCTCGCTGTCGGGCGCCGGAGCTGGCGAAGGCACGCCGCGTGCAGAATTTGCGCGCCTGGCCATGAGACTGGCGCCCGAGCAGTTGCTGATCGACGGGCCGATCGGCAAGATCGAGATCACCGTGGAAAATCCCGGCGCGCCGCGCGGCATCGCGCTGGTGGCGCATCCGCATCCGCTCTTCGGCGGTGGCAATACCAACAAAGTTGTGCAGACCCTGGCTCGTACGTTCAACCACCTCGACTATGTCGCCTTGCGGCCGAATTTTCGTGGCGTCGGCCAGACCGCCGGCAAGCACGACGATGGCCAGGGCGAGTGCGACGATCTGCTGGCGGTCATTGCCGAAGCGAAATGTCGTTATGGCAACCTGCCGGTGGCGCTCGCCGGCTTTTCCTTTGGTGCCTACGTGCAGACGCGCGTGGCCGAAGCGCTCTGCGCGCTGGGCCACCCGGCGCAGCGCCTGGTTCTCGTCGGTACGGCCTCGGGTTTCGTCGAAGGTGCACGGCTCTACCAGACGCGCGCGGTTCCTTCCGACACCATCGTTATCCACGGGTCGGAGGACACCACCGTGCCGCTGGCGAATGTCATTGCCTGGGCGCGGCCGCTTGAGCTACCGGTGGTCGTCGTGCCGGGCGCCGACCACTTTTTCCATCGCCGGCTGCATGTCATTCGCGAGATCGTCAGCCGCGCCTGGCGGCATTGAGTTCAATGGCGGAGCAAGGGCGAAGAACCGGCAGTCACGCCGCGCCAGCGGGTAGAACTGCAGCGAACAACCGGCGCGGGAACGCCGGGGAGTAGAATCCATCCTGTGACTGCGTTGCTCGTTCTGACCAACTTGCCCGACCGTTCTATCGCCGAGGCGCTGGCGCAGGATCTCGTCGCGCAACGCTTGGCCGCCTGCGTAAATATCCTCGCCGCGTGCCGGTCGGTCTACCGCTGGCAGGAAACGATCGAGGGCAGTGATGAAGTGCCCTTGCTGATCAAGACGACCAGCGAGCGCTACCCGGCACTCGAAGCGGCGATCCTTGCCCGCCATCCGTACGAACTCCCGGAAGTGATCGCTTGGCCGATTGCGCACGGCTTGCCGGGCTATCTCGCCTGGGTCGCCGACGAAGTATCGCAGGGTGACTGATTGGCCAAGGCTGTCGTGATTCGCTGGTTGCTTTCCTTGCTGTTGTTTCTTGCCCTGAGCGGGCAGGCGGATGAGTTTCTCGATCCGGCCGTCGCCTTTCGGCCAACGGCACGCGCGGTCGACGAGCGCACGATCGAGGTTCGCTTTGCCATCGCCAAAGGCTATTACCTGTACCGCGACAAGTTTCGCTTCGCGCTCGACCCGGCGAGTGTGCCGTTCGAGCCACCGACCTTGCCACCCGGCAAGGCAAAGGATGACGAAACCTTCGGCAGGGTCGAGGTGTACTACGACGAAGTGCTCTTTCGGTTGCCGGTCACGCGGGCCAGTTCCGGGTCGTTGCCGCTGACGCTGAAGCTCAGCTCGCAAGGCTGTGCCGACGCCGGCGTCTGCTATCCGCCACAGCAGCACAGACTGACCGTGCAACTACCGGACGCCGTCGTCGAAGGCTCACCGTCCGCTGGTGGCACCGATCGACGCCCGATGAACGACGAGTCGGGCCGCATTGCGCGCCTCTTTCAGCACGCCGGTTTCTGGCTGCTCGCTGCCAGTTTCTTCGGATTCGGCCTCTTGCTGTCGCTGACCCCTTGTGTTTTCCCGATGATTCCGATTGTTTCGAGCATCATCGTCGGTGCTGGGCGCGACGGACACGGCGTTTCGCATCTGCGCGGCTTTTCACTCTCGCTCGCCTACGTCCTGGGAATGGCGCTGACCTACGCCGTCGCCGGCGTTCTTGCTGGTTTGAGCGGAACACTGTTGTCGTCGGCGCTGCAGAATCCATGGGTCATCGGCAGTTTCGCCGCCATCTTCGTCGTGCTCGCGTTGTCGATGTTCGGCTTTTTCGAACTGCAGTTGCCGACCTTCGTGCAGAGCAAGGTGTCGGACGAGGCGCGTCAGTTACGCGGTGGTTCCCTCCCCGGGGTGGCCTTGATGGGTGCGCTGTCGGCGGTCATCGTCGGCCCTTGCGTCGCTGCGCCGCTGGCCGGTGCGCTACTCTACATTGGTCAGACCGGCGACGCCCTGCTCGGTGGTGCGGCTCTGTTTGCGATGGGCCTGGGAATGGGCGCGCCGCTGCTGGCGGTCGGCGTGTCCGCTGGCACGCTGCTGCCGAAGTCGGGGGCGTGGATGGAAGCGATCAAGAAGACCTTCGGCGTGATCCTTCTGGCCACCGCGCTTTGGCTGGTCTCGCCGCTGCTGCCCGGGGTGGTCGGCATGCTGGCCTGGGCCTTGCTCCTGATCGTCTCGGCCAGCTATCTGCATGCGCTCGACCCGCTTCCGGTGCATGCCCGGGGTTGGCAGCGCTTCTGGAAGGGAATCGGCATCGTCCTGCTGCTGTGTGGCGCGGCCCTGTTGCTTGGTGCTCTGGCCGGCTCGCGCGATCCGTTGCAGCCGCTCTCGGTGCTGCGCAATGGTGCTGCCGGTGGCGAGACGCGTCCCCTGCCTTTCGTCCGCGTCGGCTCGGTCGATGAAGTGGCGGCGCGGGTCAAGTCGGCGCAGCGGCCGGTGATGCTCGATTTCTACGCCGATTGGTGTGTCACCTGCAAGGAAATGGAGCGGACGACGTTTGCCGATCCGCGTGTGCAGGCCGAACTCGCCCGGTGGACGCTGCTGCAAGCCGACGTGACCCGCAACTCGGAGCAGGATCAGGCGTTGCTGCAGCGTTTCAAGGTCTATGGCCCGCCGGCGATCATCTTCTTCGACCGTTCCGGCAAGGAGATCGAAGGCGTCCGCATCGTTGGCCTGCAGGGTGCCGACGAGTTTCTCGGCTTGCTGGCAAGTCTGCGCGAGTAGCGCCGCCTTTTCTTACCAGTTGCGGAAGATCTCCTCGGCAGCCGCCACGGTTGCGGCAATGTCGGCTTCGCCGTGGGCAGCCGAGACGAAGCCGGCTTCGAAGGCAGACGGCGCGAAGTAGTGTCCGGCCGCCAGCATGGCATGGAAGAAGCGCTTGAATGCCGCCTGATCGCTATCCAGCGCCTCGGCGTAGGTTTGCGGACATTCGGCGCGAAAGTACAGCCCGAACATGCCGCCGATGGCCTGCGCCGAAAAAGGGATGCCCGCGCGTCGGGCGGCAGCCGACAAGCCGTCTACGAGTTGCCCGGTACGCTGCGCCAGGCGTTCGTAAAAGCCATCCTCACCACACACTAGCTTGAGTGTCGCCAGGCCGGCCGCGACCGCTACCGGGTTACCCGACAAGGTGCCTGCCTGGTATACCGAACCCAGCGGCGCCACCTTGGCCATCATCTCGCGCCGGCCGCCAAAGGCGCCGACCGGCATCCCACCACCAATGACCTTGCCGAGCGTCGTCAAGTCCGGCGTGATCCCGTAGAGGCCCTGCGCACCTTGTGCACCGACGCGAAAACCGGTCATCACTTCGTCGAAAATGAGCAGCGCGCCGTGCTCGCTGCATAACTCGCGCAATGCGTGCAGGAAGTCGGGACGCGGCGCGATCAGGTTCATGTTGCCGGCGACCGGTTCGACGATTACGCCGGCGATCTGGCTGCCACGCTCGGCAAAGCTTGCCGCGAGTCCGGCGAGGTCGTTGTAGTCGAGTACCAGCGTGTGTTTGACGAGATCGTCCGGCACGCCACTCGAGCTCGGCGTGCCGAAGGTGAGCAGGCCGGAGCCAGCTTTCACCAGCAGGCTGTCCGAATGCCCGTGATAACAGCCTTCGAACTTGATCAGCAGGTCACGTCCGGTAAAGCCGCGCGCCAGACGGATGGCGCTCATCGTTGCTTCGGTTCCCGAACTGACCAGACGCACCATTTCGAGCGACGGCAGCGCGGCACACAGCAGTTCGGCCATTTCCACTTCGCTCTCGGTTGGCGCGCCAAACGACAAACCTCGAGTGGCGGCTGAACAAACGGCCTCGACGACGGCCGGATGAGCGTGGCCGAGAATCAACGGGCCCCACGAGCCGACATAGTCGATATAGCTTGTGCCGTCGGCGTCGATCACGCGCGGGCCACGACCCTCGGCGAGAAAACGCGGTATGCCGCCGACCGAACGGAAAGCGCGCACCGGAGAATTGACGCCGCCGGGGATATGCTCCTGAGCGCGTTCGAAGAGCTTCTGATTACGGGAAGTCACGGCAGGTATCCTTGAACAGATGTTGGTAGGCAGCGGCCCGTTCCCGCACGTCAGGTGCCGCGAAGAGATCGCTGATTACGGCCAGCAGGTCGGCGCCGGCCGCGAGCAGGCAGGGCGCATTTTCCAGCGTGATGCCGCCGATGGCACAGACCGTGGTGGCGAACTCCTGCCGGCACTGGGCGAACAGCGACAACTCGGCGCGCACGGCGAGCGGTTTTGTCGTCGACGGGAAAACCGCACCGAAGGCGAAATAATCCGCTCCCGCGCGGACTGCCTGGCGTGCCAGCGCGACATCTGCATAGCACGAGACGCCGAGCAGCCGCTCAGGCCCGAGGCGTCGGCGGGCAGCGCACCAATCGCCGTCGTTGCTGCCAAGGTGTACGCCATCGGCGTCTACCGCGAGCGCAAGCTCTAGATCGTCGTTGATCAGCAGCGGGGTGCCAAACTCGTGGCAGAGTGCGCGCAGGGCGGAAGCCGTCGTCTGGCGCTCGCTGCCACTCGCCAGCTTGTCGCGATATTGAACCAACACGGCGCCGCCGGCCAAGGCCGCGCGTACGCGCAGAAGAAGATCTGCCCGCGTCAGCCCTTCGGGCGTGATTGCGTAGAGGCCACGCAAGGCGCGCCGGCCGGCTGCGATCATCGCTCGCCGACCATCGGCGCACTGCTGGCAAAGAAGCGATTCGGGATATGCTGGCCGCGTCCCGGACGAAAGCCAGCCGCCAGCGTCCGCCAGGTGTACGCCTGCGCCAGGTACACCGCGTCGACGACCGACGAGCCGCGGCCGAGAAACGCGGCAATGGCAGAGGCCAGCGTGCAGCCCGAGCCATGGTAGCTGTCCGCCAGGCGGGGCCAGCAATCGCGCCGAAGCAGGCCGTGTCCACGGCGAAAAAGCGTGTTTTCAACCTGCTCAGTGGTGGCGTGCGTTCCGGTCAACAGAACATACTCGCAGCCACTGGTCAGCAGGTGCTGCGCTTGCGCCGGGCCGCCTGACGGCTCCTCATTCAGAACCGTTCTGGCCAAGCGCTTGGCCTCGAGCGTGTTCGGGGTGAGCAGCGTAGCCAGCGGGAAAAGTTGATCGAACAGCGCATCAATTGTTTTTTCGTCGGCCAGCGGGTCGCCCCGGCCCGAGGCGAGAACCGGGTCGACGACCACTGGTACATGTGGGTGTTCGGCGAGCACGCGGGCGATCGCTGCGATGTTGTCGACGCTGCCGGTCAGGCCGACCTTGCAGGCGGCGACCGGCATGTCCATCAGCAGCCCGCGTGCCTGCTGTTCGACGTACGCTGGATCAACCGGCAGCAGGTGGCTGACGCCGACGGTATCCTGTACCGTCAGCGCAGTGATGACCGAGAGCGGATGGCAGCCGAGTGCGCCGATCGTCAGGAGGTCGGCTTGCACACCCGCACCGCCGGAGGGATCACTGGCGGCAAAGCTGAGAACGAGCGGCGGCGTGCGTTTGTCAAAGCGCTCATCCATGCGCCACGGGCTACCTGCGAAGAAATTGCTAGTGTCTAAGAAATAAAGACTTGGCAGTGGGTCAGCGCATTAGCTAGAATCCGTCCAAGTTCTCCGCGATTCTAACCGAAAACCGGGGTCGGTTCCGCCCATGGCATCGGGGGTGCCAGCGCCCGCCGGGTGATCAGTGGCTGGCGGTGTGCTCCGGCTCGCGATGGATCCACCGCCGGCCGGAAGCTCCGGGCTGCCGCCAGCGAGACGACGACCAGCACAGCAGTTTGCGGCGAGCGCGAGCGCATGCTTGCGGAAGGCATAATGGACGTATTGGCAAGACAATGCGGTATAGTAACGGGTCGTCGGAGTCGGCGGCCGCCCGTGGTGGCTTCCGACCGCACGGGCAAGCCTGGTCGGACGGCGATCAGGGATATCAATGGAGGATGCACTTGACTGAAGCTGCTGACCTGCGCGGAATCAAGGTCATGGTTGTCGACGACAGCAATACGATCCGGCGCAGCGCCGAGATATTCCTCGTGCAGGCTGGCTGTCAGGTGCTGCTTGCCGAGGACGGCTTTGACGCCTTGGCGAAGATTGCCGATCATCAGCCGGCGGTCATCTTCTGCGACATCCTGATGCCGCGCCTCGACGGTTACCAGACGTGCGCCCTGATCAAGAAGAACCAGCGTTTTCGGGCAACCCCGGTCATCATGCTGTCGTCGAAAGACGGCTTGTTCGATCGTGCACGCGGTCGAATGGTTGGCTCAGACCACTACCTTACCAAACCGTTCACCAAGGAAAGCCTGTTGAAGGCGGTAGCCGCGTATGCCCTGCCGGCTAGCTGAGCCGGCGCGGCAATCCCGACAGGCACGCGAAGAGGCAAGAACAGCTCATGACCATCAAGAAAATCCTCGTTGTCGATGATTCGCCGACCGAGCGCCATGTCATGAAGACCCTGCTGACCGGTAGCGGTTATGAGGTGATTACAGCGGAAAGTGGCGAGGAGGCCATTGCCAAAGCAAAGAGCGAGCTGCCCGATCTGGTGTTGATGGACATCGTCATGCCGGGTCTCAACGGTTACCAGGCGACCCGCACGCTCAGTCGCGACCAGGTGACCAGAAACATCCCAATCATCGTGTGTACGACGAAAGGTCAGGAAACCGACCGGATTTGGGGACTGCGCCAGGGCGCCCATGACTACCTGGTCAAGCCGGTCAACGGTCAGGAGTTGCTGGCCAAGATTGCTGCGTTGTAGCAGAGCGAGCAAAGGATGGCCAAGAAGATCAGTCTGCACGAGTTCCAGTCATACCTCGCGGCACGACTGGCGGGTAGCACGGCCGAGAAGTCGGCCGGACTCCTCGGAGTTCAGGCGGGTTCCGATTACTGGTTGCTCGATCTCGCAGATTCGGGCGAGATCGTACCGCTGACCCCGTTGACCGCTGTACCGCTGACCAAGCCTTGGTTTGCCGGGATTGCCAATATACGTGGCAGCCTTTATTCGGTGATCGACCTGTCGGCATTTCTTGGTAACGAGGCGACGCCGAAGAACGCGACGTCCCGTCTGTTGTTGATCGGTACCCGCTATGGTACCAATGCCGCCTTGCTGGTGACCCGCATGGTCGGCCTGCGTTATGTTGAAGCGTTGACCCCGCAGGCGCCCGACGGACGAGTGCCGGCATGGGCGCGAGAAGCGTACACCGACAACGAGGGGCGTCACTGGAAGAAGATCAAGGTGCGCGAGTTGCTCAGCGACGCGGCGTTCATGGACATTGGCGTTTGAGGCGCTTTCACTCTCATATCGAGTGAGGCGCTTTCGTATCAAGCAAGACTTGTCGACAGCTATTCACGCCGTCGAGGCAGTGTAAACGGAGAAGCAAAATGACGATCAAGACTAAGCTGTCGGCGTTCTTGTCGCGAGTGACAGGGTCGGGCAGCGAGACCTCTTCAGCTCGTACGGTCATGGAATCGGGTCAGCCCGAAGGAAAGGGAGAGGCGGCGCATTTACCCGCCTTTCTTCGGCAGTATCCGATCGGTCAGCAAATGCAGATCCTCGGGGCGTGTCTGTTGTTCGTCGTGCTGATCATTGCTGTCGTCGTTTTCCGGGACAGTAGCCAGGCAAGCAATGGCACGGCCTACGTCGCCGCTGCGGGCGAGATGCGCATGTTGTCGCAAAGGCTGGCGAAGGCATCGAGCCTGGCGCTGCTCGGCGATGCCAATGCATTTCAGCAACTGAAGGATTCGCGCGAAGGCTTTGCCACCAATCTCGATCGGCTGACCAATGGTGGTCAGGTCGCGGGGACGACGGTTCCGGCGTCTCCGGACAGCGTTCAGCCGCAACTGCAGGCCTTGACGCAAACCTGGGACAAGACCGACAAGAATGCTGCACGTCTGCTTGAAATGGAGAAAAACCTGATTTCCCTGGGCAAGGATGTCGCTTCGATCAACGAGAAAAACCCGCAGTTGCTCGAGGTTGCGGAACAGGTGGCCGCGCTCAAGATGCAGAACAGCTCGGGGTTACGCGAGATTGCCGCTGCCAGCCAATTGGTGATGCTGACCCAAAGGATCGCCAAGAACGCTAGCGCGCTGCTGGTCGGCGACGCGATTGACCCGGAGATCGCCTTCCTGCTCGGCAAGGATACGAACACCTTCCGCGACACCTTGCGGGCGCTGAGCAAGGGGAGCGATCAGCTGCGCATCGCGGCGGCGACCGACAACGAGACCAAGCAAAAACTCAACGAACTCGATGCGCGCTTTACCGAGTACCGCACAGCCGTCAGCGGCATTCTCGCCAACATGCAGAAACTGGTGATCGCCAAACAGGCCGGCTCACAGATTTTCCGTGATAGCGAAGAGCTGCTGCAACTGACCGATCAGCTTGCCCAGGCCTACCAGGGCAGCCTCGGGCAACGTGCGGCCTATGCCATCAGTCTGCTGGTCCTGATTCTCGTAGCCTTGCTGTTGCTCTATCTGATCGCGCGCACCTATCTCGCCGAGAACCAGCGGCAAGCCGAGAAAGCCGAGCAAAGTCGGCAAGCCAGCGAACTCCTCAATCGTCAGAATCAGGGAGCCATCCTGCGCCTGATGAACGAACTCGGTGACCTCGCCGACGGCGACCTGACCGTCACTGCAACCGTTTCCGAGGATATCACCGGCGCTATTGCCGACTCGATCAACTACACGATCGAGGAGTTGCGCGTCCTTGTCGGGCGAATCAACGACGCGGCTGGGCGGGTTACCGTGGCGACCGGGATCGCCCAGCAGACCTCTGCCGAGCTGCTCGCCGCAGCCGAGCGTCAGGCGGCCGAGATCAAGGGTGCTGGCCAATCGGCGCTGGCCATGGCGACTTCGATGACCAACGTTTCGGATGATGCCAAGCAGTCAGCGACCGTCGCTCGTCAGTCGCTCACGGCGGCCGAGAAAGGCACCAAAGCGGTCACCGATTCGATCAAGGGAATGAACAAGATTCGCGACCAGATTCAGGAAACGTCGAAGCGGATCAAGCGGCTCGGGGAATCGTCGCAGGAGATTGGCGAAATCGTCGAACTGATTTCGGACATTACCGAACAAACCAACGTTCTCGCTCTGAACGCGGCTATTCAGGCGGCATCAGCCGGCGAGGCTGGACGCGGGTTTACCGTGGTTGCCGAGGAAGTGCAGCGTCTGGCCGAGCGCTCGGGCGAAGCGACCAAGCAGATTGGTGCGATTGTCAGGACGATTCAGAACGATACCCAGGACACGGTTTCGGCGATGGAGGAGTCGACGCGCGAAGTTGTCGTTGGCGCACGCCTGTCGGATGCTGCCGGACAGGCGCTGGCCGAGATCGAAAAGGTGTCCCGTGAACTCACCGAACTGATCGACACGATTTCCGCAGCGACGCGACAGCAAGCCGAATCGGCCACCAAGGTTGCACGCAAGATGCAGGAGATCCTGCTGGTTACCGGACAGACGACGGCCGGCACGCAGAAGACGGCGGCGGCAATTGGCGAGCTGGCCGGTCTCGCGACCGAACTCAAGGGATCGGTGGCTGGCTTCAAGGTGTCCTGATCTAGCTCCCAGGAAGCCGGAACGGAGGGACTGCGCGAAATGAATTCCCCGACGGACTTCGATATCGGCCCACTCGCCTGGGTCAAGAGCGAGATTGACCTCGCACTGCAGCGTGCTGATGACGCCTTGAAGGAGTTCCTTGCGGGAGCTGCGCAAGGGCGAAGTGACCGCACGCAGTTGCGCTTCAGTCGCACGCATCTGCACCAGGTGCATGGTGCGCTGACCATTGTCGGCCTGGACGGCGTGACGCAATTTGCCGACGCGCTGGAGTCCCTGCTGGAGACCGCGGAATTGCAGCCAGCGGTGCCCGAGGGGGCGGTCATTGCGCTTGCGCAGCGCGCTTTGGCGGCGATCGGCCACTTTCTCGACGACCTGGTCGACGGACAGCCGAACCAGCCGCTGCGCTTGCTGCCGCTGTACCGCGAGATCCAGTTGGCGCGTGGCGCGGCGCGGGTTGCGCCCACCGACCTCTTCTTCCCCAATCTGCGCGTGCGTCCGCCGCGCCGCAGCGGCCCGCCGCTTCGTCTCGGTCGCAGCGACCTGCAGAACCACTTGCGGCAGCAGCGGGCTCACTTTCAGCGTGGTTTGCTCAGTTGGTTGCGGGCGCCGCAGGAAGCGGCCGGCGTGCAGGAGATGCGGGCTGCCGTCAAACATGTCGAAGCGGTGCAGGAAACGCCGTCCGCCCGCTCGTTCTGGTGGATCGCTGGCGCTTTCATGGGTGCGCTTGCCGAGCGCGCGCTCGCGCAGGACGCCGAGACGAGGCAGCTATGCGCGCGCATTGACTTGCAGATGCGCCGTTTGCTCGAGGGATCGAAAAACGTTGCCGAGCGATTGATGCGCGACGCCCTCTACCTTGTCGCGATTGCTGATAGCAAGGACCGGGCCGTTCGCAGGGTCAAGGAAGCTTACCAGTTGGCGCCGCTGCTGCCAGCGCCGGCAGCATCGCCGCCGGTGGCTGCGGAGGCTCTGCGCCGCTCGTTGCGTGACGCGATAGCCGCCAGCGAGGAGAGCTGGAACCGATTCTGTGCCGGGATTGTGCAGGCGCTGCCGACCTTCAAGAGCAATGTCGGGACGCTCGCGGCACTGGTCGAGGATCTCGGGCAAGCCGACTTTCGTCGCTTGGTCGAGATACTTTCGCGCGTCGCCGGGATACTGAATCACGACCCGACACGGCATACGGACGCTTTGGCGATGGAGGTGGCGACGGCCATTCTTCTTGCTCAACACGCCCTGGAAAACATGCAACACCTGGAGCAGAGTTTCGGCCACCAGGTAAGCGTCATGATCGAGCGGATCCATGATTGCCTGACGGGCACGCCTCCGCCGCCAGAATCGGAGCATCCGTCGCTCGACGAAATGTCGCGCCGGGCCCAGGAAAAGCTGCTGACTGTTCAGGTTGCCAAGGAGATTCAGAGCAACCTTGCGCTGGTCGAACAGGTGCTCGACGCCTTCTTCCGTGACCCGGAAAAACGCGTCGAGCTTAAGGGTCTCGAAGGACCGCTGCATCAGGTCGCGGGTGCCCTGACCATGATGCGTCATGACGACGCGGTCACCGTTCTTCAGGCGTGCGCGACTCAGATCAGGGCGTTTGCCGAGGCGGCTACACGACCGCCAGAGGATGAATTCGAGCGCGTCGCCGAACAACTGTCGCTGATTGGCTTCTTTGTCGATGCCTTGCAGCATGGCGCGACGAGCTTTGCCACGTTTGTTGACCGCCTGCGCGCAGAGCCCAGCAAGGCGGCTAGCGAATTGGCCGAGGCTACGGTCGAGCAGGAGGTCGAACAACAGAAGATCGAGGCGCATGCGCTCCTGGTTGCGCTGCGCGAGCAGCCGAGCGATGCCGAACTTCGCCAGGAAATCCGGCAGAACCTCACCGCGCTGCAAAAGGACGCCGATCTGGTAGCAGACAGCGAACTCGGCCAGCAAACCAAGCAGGTGCTTTCCGCCCTGGCGGCCGGCGGCGATGCCGCCGAGCAGATCGACGAAGCGATGGCGACGCTCAAGCCGGCGGCTCAGCTCGCCCCGGAACCTTCGGCCAAGACGGTGATGCTGGCCCAGGCGAGCACCGAGGAAGTCGACGCTGAACTGCTCGAGATCTTTCTCGACGAGGGCGATGAAGTTCTGGTCAGCATCAAGCGCGATCTGCAGGCCCTGCGTAAGCACCCGCACGATGTCGAAGTCTTGACTTCGATACGCCGCTCGGTCCATACCTTGAAGGGCAGCGGCCGGATGGTCGGCCTGCGTGACCTGGGCGAAGTTGCGTGGTCGGTCGAACAAGTGCTCAATCTCTGGCTGCGTCAGGAAAGCGAAGTCAACGCGCCGATTTTCGATCTATTGGGCCAGTCGTACGCGGTTTTCCTCGCTTGGGTCGACCATCTGAAGACCGGACGCGGCCAAGCGCCGGACGCAAGCGGTGTGACCAGTCTGGCGGCAAGCCTGATTGGCGGGGCCGATACTACTCCTGCCTTGCCGTCCGCTGCGGCGACAGAAGCGCCGGCTGTTCACCTTGAACCGGCGAGTGCGGCAGTCGAGGCTACGGCAGACGCTGCGGTGACTGACGTCAGGCGAGTGCCGCTGGCCGAGGAGCGGCAGTTCGACACGGGTGGCGAGGCGGAGTTTTCGCTTCCGCCGTCTTTGGCCGAAATCTTCAACGACGAAGCGAAGACGCATCTGGCCACGCTGCAAGCCGAGTTCTCGGCACTGGCTGCCGACCCTCTGGCGCCGACGACGAACGAGATGTATCGCGCCGCGCACACGCTGGCCAGCATCGCCGGAACCGTCGGCTTCCCAGCGGTGAATCGCTTGGGGCGAGCTCTGGAAATGGCGCTCCAGCGGCGCAACTCGACGGCGCACCCGGGCAACTTCGAAGCGCTTGAGGTAGTCCGCCAGACAATCGACGAATTGGCCTTGATGCTGGTGGCAATCGCCGGCCGACGGCAACCGCAGCCGGCGAACAGCCTGGTCGAGCGGCTGTCGGCGCTTTATCCGGAGGAGCGCGAAAAGCCGGTGCCCGCCGGGGTCGCTACCGAGGTCAGCGCGTCGCCAGCGATTGTCGAGTTGCCGGCCGCCGTTCCGGCTGCTGCTGCGTTCGCCAGCGCCAGTGATGGGCAGGCGCTACGCGACGAACTGGACGAGCAACTGCTGCCTCTGTTCATCGACGAAGCCTTGGATCTGGCGCAGCGGATCACGCAACAACTGCTTGCCTGGCGGGAAGAACCGGCCAACCCCGAAGTCGTTCGCGGGCTCGCGCGGCTGTTCCATACGCTGAAGGGAAGTGCCCGCATGGCCGGGGCGATGAACCTCGGCCAAATGACGCACGCGATCGAAACACGCCTCATTGAGGCGCAGGCCGAAGGTCAGGCATCGGTCGAACTGATCGACGACGTCGATAACGCGTTTGATGCGATCGTACAGATCGTCGATAGCCTGCAGCGCGGTCAGGCAGCGCACACCCACCTGGATCTGGCTGGCGAGCCCGTTTCCGCAACACCGACCGCGCAGCCCGCTGCGCTCCATGACTCGACGGTGACGAGCGAGCCGGAACACGCCGTGAGTCTGCCCGAGTTTGCCGAAGGCGAGAGTGACAGTTCCGTGCAGCGCGCGAGCTTGCGTGTGCGCGCCGACCTGATCGATCGGCTGGTCAACGAAACAGGCGAACTGTCGATTGCTCGCTCGCGCATCGAAGGCGAGATGCGGGCGATCAAGGTTTCGCTGCTAGACCTGACCGAAAACGTCATCCGCCTGCGCCGACAGTTGCGCGATATCGAGATTCAGGCTGAGACGCAGATGCAGTCGCGTACCGCGCAAGCGGGTGAAGGGCGGGCTGACTTCGACCCGCTTGAGTTCGACCGCTTCACGCGCTTCCAGGAACTGACGCGGATGATGGCGGAATCGGTGAACGACGTCGCCACAGTCCAGCAGACGCTGTTGAAGAATCTTGACGATGCCAACGCTGCGATCCTGGCGCAGGCACGGCTCAACCGTGAAGTTCAACAGGAGCTGATGTCGATCCGGATGGTGCCCTTCGGCAGTATTGCCGATCGTCTCTATCGAATCGTGCGGCAGGCAGCCAAGGAACTGGGCAAGCGCGCGAACCTCGAGATTCGCGGGACACAGTTGGAACTCGACCGAACGGTGCTCGACAAGATGCTGGCCCCGCTCGAACACATGCTGCGCAATGCGGTTGCCCATGGCCTGGAAACGGCGCAAGTGCGTCGGGCGCGGGGCAAACCGGAGATCGGCGAGATCGCGCTGACCCTGACCCAGGAAGGCAACGAGATCATCCTCAATTTCTCCGACGACGGTGCTGGCCTCGACCTCGATGGCCTGCGTGCACGCGGCTTGGCAGCAGGCCTGCTGACCCGCGAGCAGGCGGCTGACGACGATCGGGTGGTTGACCTGATTTTTGTTCCCGGTGTGTCTACAGCCAGCGAACTGTCGCAGTTGTCGGGTCGCGGCATCGGCATGGATGTTCTGCGTAGCGAAGTCGCCAGTCTCGGTGGCCGTATCGAGGTGGCCTCCAGCGCCGGACAGGGGACCACCTTCCGCCTCTACCTTCCGCTTACGCTGGCGGTCACCAAGGCTTTGCTGGTGCGTTCGGGCAGCACGCAGTATGCGATTCCGTCGGCCATGATCGAGCAGGTTCTCGACCTCCGCGAGAAGGGTCTGGCGCGCATTCGTGATGGCAACTTCGCCGTTTGGGGAGAGAACCGCTACCCGTTCCACTACTTACCGCATTTGCTCGGCGACCTGCGGGCGCTTCCCGAAAGGCACGCGCGCTACTGGGTGCTGCTGCTGCGCAGCGGTACAAACAGGATCGCAACGCAGGTCGACGCGGTGGTTGGCAACCAGGAGATCGTCGTCAAGAACATTGGGCCGCAGCTTGCCCGGGTCATTGGCGTCGCTGGCGCAACCGTTCTTGGTAACGGGCAGGTTGTCCTGATTCTGAACCCGGTGGCCTTGGCCAGCCGGGTTCGCACACAGGCGGCGGTCTCGCCGGTACCGGTGCAGCACAAGGGAGAGGAGACTGCCGCGCAGGCTGGCGACTTGCCGACGGTGATGATCGTCGACGATTCGCTGACCGTGCGCAAGATCACCAGTCGTTTGCTGGCGCGTGAAGGTTACCAGGTGACGACCGCCAAGAACGGCGTTGAAGCGCTCGAGCAATTGACCAAGACGCTGCCGGACGTCATGCTGGTCGATATCGAAATGCCGCGTATGGACGGTTTCGAGCTGACGCGAAACATTCGTGCCGACAAGCGCCTGCGCAAGATCCCGATCATCATGATCACTTCACGCACGGCCGAGAAGCACCGGCAGTATGCGCTTGATCTGGGTGTCGATCATTATCTCGGCAAGCCCTATCAAGAGGATGAGCTTCTGCAATTGGTCGGCCAGCACGTCAAGGCGCGGCGCGATTCCTGACCACCGAATAGCGCGCCAGCGTGCGCTGGCGTGCCGTTTCATGGTCAACCAGCGGCTGGCGAATGGCGTCCCCGACGAAAGTTGCGCACGCAGCTTGTTCGGACTGAGACATGCGCCAAGGCGCGTGCAGATGCCGATCGGGAACCTTGCTCAACTCCGGAAGGTAGCGGCGAATGAATTTCCCGGCTGGGTCGAAGCGCTCGGACTGGGTCAGCGGGTTGAAGATGCGAAAATACGGCTGTGCATCACAGCCGGTCGAGGCTGCCCATTGCCACCCACCGTTATTGGCTGCCAGATCGAAGTCGTTCAATTTGCTTGCGAAATAGGCTTCGCCGCGGCGCCAGTCGAGACCCAGATCCTTGCTCAGGAACGAAGCGACGAGCATGCGCAGGCGGTTGTGCATGTAGCCGGTCTGATTGAGTTGCCGCATCGCTGCGTCGACCAGTGGATAGCCGGTGCATCCGGTGCACCAGGCGGCGAATGCTTCGTCTGCCCACGCCCCCTGTTCCCAGCAGATGGCGTCGTACGCCGGCCGGAACGCGCTCTCGGTGACATGCGGGAAGTGATCGAGAATCATGAAGTAGAAATCGCGCCAGATAAGCTCACCGAGCCAAGTGGCGGCTCCTCCGGCGGGATCGAGCAGCGCGCCGTGGGCGATTGCCTGCAGGACGAGATGACGAATCGAGACGGTGCCGAAGCGCAAATGTACGGACAGGTATGAAACGCCCTTGATGGCGGGAAAGTTCCTTTGTTCCGCGTAGCGCGCGATTCGTCCAAGAAAGTCATCCAGCAAGGTCTGCGCGCCGCTCATCCCGGTCGCCAGGCGTGGCGCACCGGGATCGCTGCTGCGGAAGCCGATCGCGTGCAGGGTCGGCGCCTGGTCGGCCGCCGGGAGTGCGGCAAGTGCCCCGGTTGGCGGCTGGCCGGGCGTGGGCGGACGGTCTTCCGTCAGGCGGGCGAGCCAAGCTCTCCGGTACGGCGTAAACACGGTGTAGGGGTGGCCAGCACGATTCAGGATTTCTTCGCCATCAAACACCACCTGATCCTTGCACGAACGGAAGTCGATGCCAGCCCGACGCAGGGTCGCTGCGACGGCGGCGTCGCGCCGCTTGCTCAGCGGCTCGTAGTCACGGTTGACGAAGACGGCGGCAACGCCCAGTTCCTGCGCCAGGCGCGGGATTTCTTCGCGTGGCCAGCCGTGGCGCACGATCAGGCCGCCGCCACGCAAACGCAGAGCCTGATCGAGCTCGAGCAGCGAATCGCGGATGAACTCGACCCGCCGGTCAGCACGCTCGGGCAGGGCATCGAGAATCTCGCGGTCGAAGATGAACGCACAATGGACGCGCCGCGCTTGGCGGAGCGCCTCGTCGAGCGCGCCATGGTCTGTGTCGCGCAGATCGCGCCGGAACCAGACGAGAACCGAATCGAACATGGGTTGGCTTTGTCACCGCCGAAAGCGGCGATTGGAATTAGAATAGGAATATGGAGAGCATCAATTTTACCGATCATTTTCTCATCGCCATGCCGGCGATGGCCGATCCGTACTTTGCCAGAACGCTGGTCTATGTCGCCGAGCACAATGCGCGCGGCGCTTTGGGCGTCATCGTCAACCGCCCGCTCGACATGAGTCTGGGCACACTGCTCGAGCGGATCGACGTTCATCTCGACGCGCCTGAGGTGGCCAAGCTGCATGTCCTCTTCGGCGGTCCGGTGCAGACCGATCGTGGCTTCGTGCTCCACCGGCCGGTCGGCCAGTGGCAGTCGACGTTGGCAATCAATTCCGAAGTTGGCCTGACCAGTTCGCGCGACGTTCTACTCGCGGTGGCGCGCGACGGCCAGCCGCGCGACCTGCTGGTGACGCTTGGCTACGCGGGCTGGTCGGCCGGTCAGCTCGAACACGAGGTTGCGCAGAACGCGTGGTTGACCGTACCCGCCGATCAGCGCGTCCTTTTCGAATTGCCTTTCGAAGAGCGCCTCGCTTCGGCGATGGAGCTGCTCGGCGTCAACCCGACAAATCTTGCCGACGAAGCCGGTCATGCCTGAAGCACACGGGCAAAAGGCAAGTGGAACGGTGCTCGCCTTCGACTTCGGCGAGCGCCGAATCGGTGTCGCCGTCGGCGAATGGCTATTGCGCCGGGCCTATCCGCTGACTGTGATCGAACAGCGTAGCGACGCGCAAGGTCTGGCCAGGATTGCCGCTCTGATCGACGAATGGCAACCGGTCAGCCTGGTCGTCGGTCGGCCCGTCGCGCTCGATGGTTCGGCACACGCGCTGACCGCACGCTGCGAACGTTTTGCCCGCCGACTGCGCGAGCGTTTTCGCTTGACCGTCGCTCTTGCCGAAGAGCGCCTTTCCTCGTGTGAAGCCCAGGAAAGGCTGCGCGAGGTCGGGCATAATGCGCGTCAGGCCAAGAAGCATATCGATAGCCTTGCCGCCCAGATCATCCTGCAGAATCACTTCGACGGCGTCGCCGAACGCGTCGCCAGCGATCACTCCCAACCTCATGGATGCGAGACCCATGTCCCGTCTTGAACTCCCGGACGCCGAGACGCAGTGCGCCGAACTTGCCGATCTGATTCGTCCCCGGCTGCATCCGGACAGCGTTCTGGTCGGTATTCACAGTGGTGGGGTCTGGGTTGCCCAGCGCCTGCACGCGTTGCTCGGACTGAGCAGCGAGATTGGTCTGATCGACGTTTCCTTCTACCGCGATGATTACGGCGAGAAGGGGCTGCACGCACGCGTCAGACCCAGTTCAATTCCTTTCGATGTCGAGGGCCGCCCGCTGATTCTGGTCGACGATGTTCTGTACACCGGGCGGACCACGCGTGCGGCGATCAACGCACTGTTCGATTATGGGCGCCCGGCCCGCATACAGCTCGCCGTGCTGGCCGATCGCGGCCGGCGGGAGTTGCCGGTCTGTGCTGATTTCTGTCCCTGGCGCGTCGAGCTGGAGCCGTCGCTGGAACTGATTCTCTCAGCGGGTGACGACGATCGCCTGCAGTGGACGGTTGCGCAAGATGCATAACCCGCAACTCAACGCGAACGGCGAACTGACCCACCTGCTATCGATCGAAGGTCTGCCGCGCGAGGTGATCGTCCATATTCTTGATACCGCGTCGAGTTTTCTCAAGGTCTCGGCTCGCGAGGTCAAGAAGGTACCTTTGCTGCGTGGCAAGAGCGTCTTCAACCTGTTCTTCGAGAACTCGACGCGTACCCGGACGACCTTTGAAATCGCCGCCAAGCGGCTGTCAGCCGATGTCATCAATCTCGATGTGACGCGCTCGTCGACCGCCAAAGGCGAGACGCTGCTGGATACCGTCGACAACCTGGTCGCCATGCACGCCGACATGTTTGTCGTCCGTCACGCCGCCAGTGGCGCGCCGCATCTGATCGCCGACCACCTGCGCCGTTTGCAGCGCAGCGATGTGCATGTCGTCAATGCCGGCGACGGACGCCATGCGCATCCGACGCAGGGCTTGCTCGACATGTATACCATCCGCCACTACAAGCGCGATTTCAGCCAGTTGGTCGTCGCCATCGTGGGCGACATTCTGCATTCGCGGGTGGCTCGCTCGGACATCCATGCGCTGACCACGCTGGGCGTTGCCGAGGTGCGGGCGGTGGGGCCGCAGACCCTGTTGCCGGCCTGCGTCGAAAGTATGGGCGTGCGCGTCTTCAACGATCTGCGTCTTGGCTTGCGCGACTGTGATGTGGTGATCATGCTGCGCCTGCAAAACGAGCGCATGAGCGGAACCTTGCTGCCCTCGGCACGGGAATACTTTCGTTGCTACGGACTGACCCCGGCAATGCTCGAACTCGCCAAGCCGGAGGCCATCGTGATGCACCCGGGGCCGATGAACCGCGGCGTCGAGATCGACTCCGACGTTGCAGATGGACCGCAAGCGGTCATCCTGCCGCAGGTGACCTACGGTATTGCCGTGCGCATGGCGGTGATGAGCATAATCGCAGGAAACTGAACGGTGAGCGCACAGAAGCTGCACATACGAAACGGCCGCCTGGTCGACCCGGCGCATGGCCTGGACCGGATCGCCGACCTGTTCATTGCGGATCGACGCATCGTCGGGGTCGGTCAGGCGCCGGCGGATTACTCGGCCGATCGGTCTATCGATGCGGCCGGCTTGGTCGTATGTCCGGGCTTGGTCGATCTCTCGGCCAGGCTGGGCGGAATCGAGCCCGAACTCGCTGCGGCGGTCGCCGGTGGCGTCACCTCGCTCGCGTGTCCGCCCGACACCAAACCACCGCTCGACGAACCGGGCCTGGTCGAACGCCTCGTCCGACGCAGCGAAACTCATGCTCTGGCACGCGTTTTTCCGGTTGGTGCGCTGACGCAGGAACTCGCCGGGCAGAAGCTGGCCGAGATGCACGGCCTGTCGAATGCCGGGTGCATTGCTTTCTCGCAGGCCAGGCGGCCGATCGTCAACACCATGTTGCTGCTGCGCGCGATGCAGTATGCGGCCACCTTTGGTTACGCGGTTCGTTTGCGTCCGCAGGACGACTTTCTTGCCGGTGAAGGCGTCGCACACGACGGTGAGGTCGCCTCGCGCCTTGGCCTGACCGGAATTCCGGTCTGCGCCGAGACCGTCGCGGTGGGCACTGCGCTGGAGTTGGCGGCGCAGACCGGAGTTCGCCTGCATCTTTCACGCCTCTCGTCGGCGGCCGGCATGGCTCTGGTTCGTCAGGCCAGGGACAACGGAATGTCGGTGACCTGCGATGTGTCGGCGCATCATCTGCACCTGTCGGAAGCCGATATTGGCTATTTCGATACGAACGCCCGGCTCGATCCGCCGCTGCGCTCGCTGACCGATCGTCAGGCGCTGCGCGCGGCTGCCCAGGAGGGACTGGCGGTGGTTTGTTCCGATCACACGCCGATCGACGCCGACGGCAAGCAATTGCCTTTTGCTGAAGCCTTGCCCGGTGTCACCGCGCTCGAACTGCTGCTTCCCCTGACGCTCCTCTGGGCGGCGCAGGATGAACTCCCGCTGACCCTTGCCCTTGCCCGGGTGACCTGTGATCCCGCGTCGATTCTCGGTATCGACGCGGGCGCGCTGCGGGTCGGTAGTCGGGCCGACGTTTGCCTGTTCGATCCCGCCGAAAGGTGGCAGGTTACCGCCGCAAGTCTGCGCAGCCAGGGCAAGAACACGCCCTTCCTGGGGCGCGAGGTGCAGGGACGGGTACGCATGACGCTGGTTGACGGGCGCGTCGTCTTCACCGCCTGAGTGTTGTCGGGGGCGCTGCCTGATCAGCCGGCGAGCAGGCGTGCCTCGCTATCGTCCGGCGCGCCGACGACGCTCAACAGTTTGCGTCGCGACGTGTGGCCGCTGCTCACTGCGACAGCCGATCCGGCAACGCCGAGCCGCCGTGCAATGAAGTCGCACAGGGCGGCGTTTGCCCGTCCATCGACCGGCGGCGCGGTCAGTCGGACCTTGAGTGCATCACCATAGGTTCCCGCCACCTCGTTCCTCTTCGCTGCGGGTTGCACGTGCACGCGGATGACGAGCAGGCCGCCGCTGCGCCGGGCCCATTCGACCACCGGCTAGACGAAAAGCAGAACCAGTTGCGCCAGCACGATGGCGATCAACGGTGACAGGTCGACCGCGCCTATCGGCGGCACCAGGCGCTGGATCGGGCGCAGGACGGGTTGGGTAAACTGCGCCAGCGGCTGGCTCAGCGGCGAGTAAGGGTTTACCCACGAGAGCACCGCCTGGACGAGCAGCGCGCCGATGAAAAGGTAGAGGCTCAGTCGCACCGTCGCCAGAACGCCTCGCCAAAGCGCGAAGAGCAACAGGTCGGCGTCGGCGGATAGCGGCCAGGGACTGCGTAACGACAGGAGGACAAAAGCAAAGGCAACCTGCAATAGACACGCCGGAAGCAGGCTGGCCAGATCGAGCCCCCAGAAGCCCGGCAGCAGCCTGCGCAAGGGTCTGACCAGCCAATTTGTCAGTTCGACGACGAAGGTTCCCAGCCGATTGTTGAACGAAACCCGAAAGGCCTGCATGAAGAAGCGAAGGAGGAGGGCAAAGCTGAAGAAGCTGGCCAGCACATCGAGCAGGAACAACAGCGCCTCAACGATCATCGGGCATCCTGTCCCAACAGTTCGCCGAGTTCGCGGCCCCTGGCGTTGGCTGCGAGGACGCCGGCGATGAAGCCTTCCTTGACGCCGCGCTCATCCATCCGGCGTAGCGCGGCCTCGGTCGTTCCCCCTTTGGAGGTGACGCGTTCGCGCAACACGCTGGCTGCTTCATCCGACTGGGCGGCCAGCTTGGCGGCTCCGAGCACGGTTTCAATCGACAGTTGACGGGCCTGGGCGGGGGTCAGGCCAAGTTCCTTGGCCGCCTGCTGCAAAGCTTCGATAAAGAGGAACACGTACGCCGGCCCGCTGCCCGAGACCGCCGTGACTGCATCCATCTGCGATTCATCGGCGATCCACAGGGTGCTGCCAACGGCTTGCAGAATTCGTTCGGCACCCAGGCGCTCGGCCATCGAGACCGCTGGCATGGCGCACAGGCCGGTGATTCCTGAGCCGATCAGTGCCGGTGTATTGGGCATCGCGCGCACGATCTTGCCATAGTCGCCCAGCCAGCGCGAGAGGTCGCCGAGTCGCAAGCCGGCGGCGACGCTGATTACCAGTTGCTGTCTCAGATGACCGATCAAGGGCGTACACGCCTCGCGCATCTGTTGCGGCTTGACTGAGAGCAGCACCGCATCACAGTCGAGCGCCGCGGCGGTTGGCGTCTCGTAGCAGCGTACCCCGTATACCAGGCGAAGCTTTGCCCGTCCTTGGGCGCCAAGTTCGATGACGGCAATGTCGGTGGCGGAAAAGCCCGTCTTCACCAGCCCACCGATCAGAGCGTTGGCCATGTTGCCGCCGCCCAGGAAAGTGATTTTCATGCTGTGGTTCTCTCGCCAAAAATTGCTGTGCCGATGCGGACCAGGGTTGCCCCTTCGGCAACTGCTGCTTCGAGGTCATCTGACATGCCCATCGAAAGCGTATCAAACTGCAGGCCGGCGGCCTGCATCTGCTCGGCCAGCTCGCGCAGCTCGCGAAAGGCGTGCCGCTGTTCGAGAAACTCCGTGCTCGGGCGTGGAATGGTCATCAGGCCGCGCAGGCGCAGCCTGGGCAGCGCGGCAATCGCCTGCGCCAACGGCAGCGCCGCGGCCGGCGCAACGCCGCTTTTGCTCGCCTCGCCGCTGACATTGACCTGCAAGCAGACTGACAGCGGTGGCAGACTGGGCGGCCGTTGGGCCGCGAGACGCTCGGCGATCGGCAAGCGATCAAGCGAATGCACCCAGGCAAAATTCTCCGCCACCAAGCGCGTCTTGTTGGCCTGCAGCGACCCAATGAAATGCCAGTCGAGGGCCAGCGGTGCCAGTTCGCGGGCTTTCGCGACGCCCTCCTGGACATGGTTCTCGCCAAATGAAAGTTGCCCGGCAGCAGCCACGGCGCGGACGCAATCGGCCGAGCGCATCTTGCTCACGGCAAGCAGGCGAACCTCCTCCGGCTGGCGTCCGAATTGCCGCGCAGCAGCGGCAATTCGCGCGAGAACGGCTTGCAGCTTGGCGGGAAGTGTGGTCATAATCGGGCGTTGCGCAGATTAGTCGAAGTATAGCACTGCCCCCCTGCAACCGCCCGAGGACCGAACCGGATGGACATCACCGAACTGCTTGCCTTCAGTGTCAAGAACAAGGCGTCTGACTTGCATTTGTCGTCGGGTTTGCCGCCCATGATCCGGGTCAATGGCGACGTGCGCCGGATCAATCTGCCGGCGATGGAGCACAAGGATGTGCACTCGATGGTGTATGACATCATGAGCGACGCGCAGCGCAAGCACTACGAGGATAGTCTGGAGTGCGACTTCTCGTTCGAGATTCCGAATCTGGCGCGTTTCCGCGTCAACGCCTTCGTCCAGAATCGCGGTGCCGGTGCGGTCTTCCGAACCATTCCGTCGAAGGTGCTGACCCTCGAAGAACTTAATTGTCCACGCATTTTCAAGGACATTTCAGAGTATCCACGGGGCATCGTGCTGGTCACCGGACCGACCGGTTCGGGCAAGTCGACCACCCTGGCGGCGATGGTCAACCACGTGAACGAGACGGCTTATGGCCACATTCTGACTGTCGAGGATCCGATCGAATTCGTTCACCAGCCAAAGAAGTGCCTGATCAACCAACGCGAAGTGGGTCCGCACACGATGTCCTTCCAGAATGCGCTCAGGTCTGCTCTGCGCGAAGACCCGGACGTCATTCTGGTCGGCGAAATGCGCGATCTGGAGACGATACGCCTGGCGCTGACCGGTGCGGAAACTGGCCACCTTGTCTTCGGTACGCTGCACACTTCGAGTGCAGCCAAGACGATCGACCGGATCATCGACGTATTTCCCGCGGCCGAGAAGGAGATGGTCCGCGCGATGCTCTCCGAGTCGTTGCGCGCAGTCATCGCGCAGACGCTGCTGAAGACGAAGGATGGCCAGGGGCGTGTCGCAGCGCACGAGATTCTGATCGGCACGCCGGCGATTCGCAATCTCATTCGCGAGAACAAGATCGCACAGATGTACTCGGCGTTGCAGACAGGACAGCAGTTCGGCATGCAGACGCTCGACCAGAGCCTGACCGAATTGGTCAAGCGAAACCTGGTGTCTACGGCTGAGGCGCGTAGCAAGGCAGCCAACAAGGACGCTTTCTACGGCGCCTGAGGCCCGGTGCAGACGGGGGAGACGGAATGGAGCACGATCAGGCACTGAAATTCATGCACGAGCTTCTGCGCTTGATGATGCAGAAGAACGGGTCTGACCTTTTCATCACCGCGCACTTTCCACCGGCGATCAAGATCGACGGCAAGGTGTTGCCGGTTTCCAATCAGCCGCTCCAACCTCAGCATTCAGCCGAGCTTGCGCGTTCGATCATGAACGATCGTCAGGCGGCCGAATTCGAAGAAAAGAAGGAGTGCAATTTCGCCATATCACCGACCGGAATCGGGCGCTTTCGGGTCAATGCGCTACTCCAGCAGGGGCGGGTGGCCATCGTCTGCCGGACGATCAACATGACGATTCCCACGCTGGACGAGCTTGATTTGCCGCCTGTCCTGAAGGATATCGCGCTCACCCCGCGCGGCCTGGTGATCTTCGTTGGTGGTACCGGAACAGGCAAGACGACCTCGCTGGCGGCGCTCGTCGACCACCGCAATCGAACGACCCAGGAACACATCATCACGATCGAAGACCCGATCGAATTCGTGCACGAACACAAGAAATGCATTGTCACCCAGCGCGAAGTCGGGGTCGACACCGATTCCTGGGAAGTGGCGCTGAAGAATACGCTGCGCCAAGCGCCGAACGTCATCATGATGGGCGAGATTCGCGATCGCTCGACGATGGATTACGCCGTCGCTTTCGCGGAAACCGGTCACCTCTGCCTGGCGACGTTGCACGCCAACAGCACGAACCAGGCGATCGACCGCGTGATCAACTTCTTTCCGGAGGATCGCCGCGCGCAACTCCTGATGGACCTGTCGCTCAATCTGCGAGCGATCATTTCGCAGCGGCTCCTGCCCAAGAAAGATGGCAAGGGGCGCGTCCCGGCAGTCGAGATCATGCTCAATTCGCCGTTGATCTCCGATCTGATCTTCAAGGGGCAGGTGCACGAGATCAAGGAAGTGATGAAGCGCTCGCGCGAACTCGGCATGCAGACCTTCGATCAGGCGCTGTTCGATCTGCACGAAGCGGGTCAGATCACCTATGCCGACGCGCTGCGCAACGCCGATTCGTTGAACGACCTGCGCCTGCAGATCAAACTGCACGGCAAGGAATCGAAGGACCGGGATCTGACCGCCGGTATCGGCCACCTGGACATCGTCTGAAATACCTGCGACTCCAGGTCGTCGCCGCAATACCGGTGCGCCACGCTCGGCATCGTCCAGCCAGGGCCGCCGCGCTGCCGGTGTCTGGCGCGTAGCGACGCGCCGCCGCTGTCAGCCGCCATTTCGGCCGATCAGGCTGGGTCTAGCCGGTCGTCGGCTGGGCAGTACCGGTGAGCGGGCGGCGGTTGCTCCCGGCGACCATTCTGAACTCGTACAGACGGCATTCGAGCGGCCCGTTGAAGAGCGGGGTCTTGCGGCTGGGGGTCAGGCGGACGAGTCGCGGCAAGCGCGTGTCGGAGCTGACAAAGAAGCACGTCCAGCCGACAAACCGGCGCTTCAGCGCGCTGCCCAGACGAGCGTAGAATTCCGCTGCTTCCTCGTTGGTGTGAACGCGTTCGCCGTACGGCGGATTGGCGATCATGATGCCTTGCGCCGCCGGTGCTTCGCGTTCGAGCAGGTTGCTCACCGCCAGCGTGACGGCCGGCAGCAGGCCGGCGCGATCAAGATTGGCCAGGGTGGCGCGCACTGCTACTGGCGAAAGATCGCTAGCGAAGATCGCTGTCTCGCCGGCCACCTGCTGTTCCGCGCGCGCCGCGTCAGCAAGCTTCTGCCAGACTTCCGGGGCGAAGTGGCGCAGGCGCTGGAAGGCAAACGAGCGTCCGCTGCCGGGCGCGATGCCAAGGGCGATCTGGGCAGCTTCGAGGACAAACGTGCCGCTGCCGCACATCGGGTCGAGCAGCGTGACCCCGGGCTGCCAACCGGTAAGACGCAGAATGCCGGCCGCCAGGTTTTCTTTCAGAGGCGCGTCGACGGACTTCTGGCGGTAGCCGCGCTGATACAGCGGCGCCCCCGAGGTGTCAACATAGAGCGTGCATTCATCTTCGCCGAGAAAGGCGTGCACACGGATTCCCGGCTGACGGGTGTCGACGTCCGGGCGTCGACCCGTGTCGCGACGAAAGCGATCGCAAATCGCGTCCTTGATGCGCAGCGTAACGAAGTCGATACTCCTTAGCGGGCACTTGATCGCATTGACGTCCACCCGGATCGTCTGCTCGGCGGTGAACCACTGCGGCCAGGGGGTATCGAGGGCGAGCCGGAAAATGTCGTCCTCGCTGCGATAACACCCGTGTGCGACGCGCCACAGGATGCGCGTGGCGATTCGCGAGTGCAGGTTGGCCCGATAGCAGGCCGTCCACTCGCCGACGAAGTGCACACCACCCGGAATCTGGTCGCCGACATGCGCCCCGGCGATCGTCAGATCCTCGCTCAGCAAGGGCTCGAGGCCGCGTGGGCAACTGGCAAAAAAGGTTTCCACGATGGTTGCTCCAGTTGGCGGAATCAGAACGGCTTGAGAACCGCAAGGTAAGTGGCTGCCAGCAGCGCGAGCACCGGCATCTCGTTGAACCAGCGAAACCAGACGTGTCCACGCCGGTTTTGCCCCAGCCGAAAGCTGTGCAGGATGCGGCCACAATAGGCATGATAGGCGACCAGGAGCAAGACGAGTGCCGTCTTGGCGTGCAACCATCCGCCTGCAAAGCCGAAACCAAACCACAGCCAGAGCCCGAGGGCAATCGCCAGCACGCCAATCGGCGTCATGAAGCGATAGAGCTTGCCCGCCATCAGAAGCAGCCGCTCGCGCTCGGAGACGCTGTGCGGCTCGACCATTGCCAGATTGACGAAAATGCGCGGTAGGTAGAACAAGCCGGCAAACCAGCTGACCACCATCCACAAGTGCAGAACCTTCACGATGAGCACTGCTGCTTCCTTTCCACCCAGGCTGCGTCAAGGCCATCGCGTACCTGTGGGTAACGCAAGGCGATGCCTAGTTCGCGCTTGATTCGCTCGTTGCTCAAGCGCCGCGATTCGCGCATGAATGAGAGCTGGACGGCCGACAAATGCTGCTCTGCTGCGCTTAGCGAGAGGCGCGGCGGGTGCGGCAAACCGAAGCGGTCGGCAAGCAGATCGAAATAGTCACCCATCCTGATTTCCGAATCGTCGGTGGCATTGTACACCCGGTTGGATCGTCCTCGACGGAGCGCCGCGCACGCCAGCATGGCCAGATCGTCGGCATGGATGTGGTTGGTGAACACATCGTCGTCGGCACACAAGACCGGTTTGCCCTCGGCCAGACGGGCAAGCGGAAGGCGCTCGGCGGCATAGATTCCCGGGGCGCGCAGGATGCTGACGACGACTCCACGGCGGCCAAACGCGCGCAACTGGCGCTCGGCGTCGACCCGTCGCCGGGCACGCGCGCTAATCGGCTGCACGGCACAGGTTTCGTCGATCCGCCGGCCTGCACAGTCGCCATAGACGCCGGTCGTGCTTATATACACGATTCGCTGTGGTAGACTGCACCCACGGGCGAGGGCAGCGAGGAGCTGGCGAGTGCGCCGGTCGCCTTGTCCGAGGTGGGCGGGGTCCTCGCCGCTGGTCGGTGGAGGAGCAAGGTGAACGACAACATTGGCCAGGCCGGCGATGCGCCGCAAGCTGTCCGGCTGATCGAGGTCGGCAACCACCGGATGCGCGCCCTGCGAACGCCAGAACGAGCGCTGTGCGGCATCACGAATCAGCGCGAGAATGTGGTAGTGGCCACGGAGGCGGGGCAGCATGCGGCGGGCAATGTCACCGCATCCGACGATCAGCAGCTTCTGCACGGTGCGATTCTTCCGGGTTCAGACATCAGCGAAAAGGCAATGGCTTATCAGGTCACTATTCAGGACAGTCAGCGTACTTTTCTTGCCGAGCCGGACGAGACCATCCTCGCCGCGGCCTTGCGGCAAGGTGTCAAGCTGCCGTACGGATGTCGCGAAGGCGCCTGCGGCACCTGCCGGGGACGCGTTCTGATCGGTCAGGTCGAACACTGCGAGGCACAATTGACGGCGCTCAGCGAGGCGGATCGGCAAGCCGGTTGGGCGCTCTTCTGCTGCGCCAGAGCCTGCAGCAATCTCAGCATAGAGTGTCGCGAAGCCGCTGCCGGCAATGATACTCCGATCCGCACCTTGCCGGCACGCATCGTCAGGCTGACCCGCGCTGCTCCCGACGTCATGCTCGTCGACCTGAAGCTTCCCAGCGGCGACCGCTTGGAGTTCCGCGCCGGTCAGTACATCGACATCCTGCTCGGCGAAGGCAGGCGGCGCGCTTTCTCCCTGGCCAATTCGCCGCAGACCGACGGCTGCCTGCAATTGCACGTGCGCCATGTCGTCGGCGGGCGCTTTACCGATCGTCTCTTCGGGCAGATGAAAGAGCGCGACATTCTTCGTCTGCGCGGCCCTTTCGGCAGCTTCTTCCTGCGCGATGCGCCCGACAAACCAGCCGTTCTGGTCGCCGGAGGAACCGGCTTTGCGCCGATCAAGGCCATCGTCGAGCAGGCGATCGCCGAGGGTAATGCACGCGCCCTGCACGTCTATTGGGGTGCCCGCCGGCGCGTCGATCTCTACCTGCTTGAACTCGCTGAGCGGTGGGCACGCCAGCATGCGAACGTCCGCTTCGTCCCGGTTCTTTCCGACTCACCGAAAGGCGAGTGCTGGCATGGCCGCACGGGTCTGGTTCATGCAGCGGTGATGGCGGACTGGCCGCAGCTTGGCGGCTGTCAGGTCTATGTTTGCGGCTCGCCGGCGATGGTTGCCGCTAGTCGCAGGGATTTTCTGGCCCACTGCGGTTTGCCGGAAGAAGAGTTCTTCGCCGATTCATTCGACTTTGCGGCCGATACACTTGAGGCAATTGGCGCCTCCGATGATGCTGAGGAAAGAGTAGAAGACCATGCGTGAAGTTTTCCTGTCGCACCAATCGATGGTCAATCGTCAGAGCAGGATCATTGCAACGCGGCTCGTGCTGAATCTTCCCGAGGCGGGGAGCATGGCGGATGCGGTGGGTGCGCTCAACGCGCTTGCCAGCGTCTGGCCAGCCGGCGACAAGCCGCTTTTCGTCAGTTGTGGCAAGGCGAACTGCACGGCTGAGTTGCTCGACTGGTCGCCGCCGAGGAACGCGGTGATCGAGATCCCGGCCGCCAGCCTGGTTGGCGAGCGCGGTTCTGCCTTGCTCGGCGCGCTGCAGGTTTGGCAACCCAGTATCTGTCTCCAGTTTGATCCGGCCGCCGTCCAGGCGCTCTCAGCCGCCGTTCAGTTTCGCTTCATCGGTTTCGATGCGCAGCAGTTCAGCCTGTCGCAGTTGAAGATGCTGGGCGCGCGGACGCGGGCGCTGGGCATCGGCATTGCTTTCAATGTCGAGAACAGCGAGGATTTCCACGCCTGCCTGGACGCTGGGCTGAGTGCCGCGTGTGGCTGGTTCTTCACGAAGGCGATCAATCCGTCGACCAAGACGCTCACTCCCGGACAAGCGAACATCGTGCGCGTGCTCAATCTTGTCCGCAAGAATGCCGAAATCCGCGAGATTGAAACCATCCTGCGCCAGGACGTGGCGATCTCCTACAAGCTGTTACGCTATATCAACTCGGCAGGTTTTGGCCTGTCGTGCGAAATTCAATCGTTCCGCCATGCGGTGAGCATCCTCGGTTATGACAAGCTGAACCGCTGGCTGTCGCTGCTGCTGGCTACGGCCAGCAAGGATCCGATGGCCACCGCGCTGACGCACACGGCCTTGTGGCGTGCGCGTCTGCTCGAACTGCTGGCGCAGGGTCTGGTCGACCGCTCGGAGTATGACAACCTGTTCATTACCGGTGCCTTCTCCCTGCTCGACGTCCTGCTCGGCGTCGGCATGGAGCGGGTCCTTGAAACCATGCGCCTGCCCGATGTCATTTGCGACGCGCTGCTTGGCAACGGCGGTCGCTATGGCCCGTTTCTCGACCTGGCGCTGGCCAGCGAGCGTGCCGATGGCGCGGGTATGGCCGAACAGGCGGCGATGCTCGGGCTGCGCGCGGAAACCGTCAATCGCGCGCAACTGCAGGCTTTGGCGTTTGCCGAGTCGATGGAGTTCTAGGCGCGCGGCGAGTCACTCGCCGAGGTAAGCGGCTCTCACCTTGGGGTCGGCGAGCAGTTTGGCCGATTCTTCGGTAAGACTGATCGTGCCGCTCTCCATGACGTAGCCTCGTTGACTCACTTCCAGCGCCAGTTTGGCGTTCTGCTCGATGAGCAGGATGGTCATCCCCTGGCTGGCGACCGTGCGGATCACCTCGAAGATCTTCTGCACCATGATCGGCGCCAAGCCCATCGATGGCTCGTCGAGCAGCATCAGCTTGGGCTGGCTCATCAGCGCACGACCAATTGCCAGCATCTGCTGTTCGCCACCGGACAGGGTCCCGGCGACCTGCTGCGCGCGTTCGGCAAGGCGCGGAAAGAGGCTGAACACGTGTTCAAGGTCGCGTTCGACCGCCTGCTTGTCGTTCCGGCTGAAAGCGCCCATGCGCAGATTCTCGCTCGTCGTCATGCGTGGGAAGATGCCTCGCCCTTCCGGGACGAGCGCGATGCCTTCCGCCACCAACTGATGGGCGGGCAGCGAGAGAAGCTCCTTACCACGGTATCGCACATTTCCACCGACCGGATTGACCAGTCGGGCGAGCGCGCGCAGCGTGCTGCTCTTGCCGGCGCCGTTGGCACCGATCAGGGCCACCATCTCGCCTTCGTCGACATGAAAGCTGATTCCGCGAACCGCCTGAATTCCCCCGTAGGAAACGCGCAAGCCATTGACTTCGAGCATATCTGATCCGTTTCTTCAGGCCAGTGAACCGCCAAGATAAGCCTCGATGACGCGCGGATCACGTTGTACGACCGCCGGCACGTCCTCGCAGATCTTCTCGCCATAGTCGAGCACGGCCACTCGTCCGCACAGCCCCATCACCAGTTTTACGTCGTGTTCGATCAGCAGGACGGTCACTCCATCTCGGCAGATTCCCTCGACCAGGACGCGCAAAGCGTCGGTTTCCGTCCCGTTCATGCCGGCGGCCGGCTCGTCGAGGGCAAGCAACTTCGGTTCGGTGGCAAGCGCGCGGGCAATCTCCAGGCGGCGCTGATCGCCGTAGGACAGGTTCTTGGCGTAGTCGTGCGCGCGTTCGTGGATGCCGACATAGTGCAGGAGTTCTTCCGCACGACGAACGATTGCCGCTTCTTCGGCGCGCGTCGTAGCGTTGCGGGTGATCGCCCCGAGGACTCCGGCGCGCGTTCGCAAGTGGCGTCCAACCATGACGTTCTCGATCGCCGTCATGTTGCCAAACAGGCGAATGTTCTGGAAAGTGCGGGCGATTCCGACCGCTGCTGCCTTGTGCGGAGCGTCCGCCGCGAGGCGTGCGCCATCGAAGACGAAGTGCCCGCTTTCGTTCTTGTACAGACCGGTCAGGCAGTTGAAGAAGGTCGTCTTGCCAGCGCCGTTTGGCCCGATCAGGCCGTAGATTTCGCCTCGCCGAATCGTCAGCGAAACATCGTGCAGCGCCTTGACGCCGCCGAAGTGCTTGGCCACAGCATGTGCTTCAAGGAGAACCTGTTGCGCGCTCATGGTCAATCCGTGCTCTCGGACAACTCGCGCCGCCGCTGTGGTGACGGCCACAGTCCGGCCGGGCGAAAACGCATGACCAGCACCAAAGCCAGACCAAAAACGAGCATTCGCAGACTCTCCGGGTCAATCAGCAGGCGGCCGAAAACCATCTTCTGAAGAGGCTCTATCCCGTAGCGTAGCGCTTCCGGCAAGCCGGTCAGGAGGACGGCACCGAGAATTACGCCGGGGATATGTCCCATGCCGCCCAGGACAACCATGGCCAGGATGGTGATCGACTCCATCAGCGAGAAACTCTCCGGGCTGACGAAGCCCTGCATTGCGGAGAAGACGCCACCAGCGATTCCGCCAAACGAAGCGCCCATGGCAAAAGCGAGCAGCTTGATGTTGCGCGTATTGATGCCACACGCTTTGGCTGCGACCTCGTCCTCGCGTATCGCCTGCCAGGCGCGACCGATGCGGGAATCCTGCAGGCGAATGTTGATCACGATGACCAGAATGGCCAGGGCAACGAGCAAGAAGTAGTACTTCTGCGGTCCACTCAGCGTCACGCCCAGGAAGGTGCTGCTTTGTGACAGCGAGAAACCGCCGATGCGGATTGGATCGATCAGAGTGATTCCCTGGGCGCCGTTCGTGATGTTGACTGGCGCATTCAGGTTGTTCATGAAGATACGGATGATTTCCCCGAAACCGAGGGTAACGATTGCCAGATAGTCACCGCGCAGCTTGAGCGTCGGCGCTCCGAGCAGGACGCCGAAGACGCACGCCAACCCCGCGCCAAGCGGCAGGATCACCCAGAAAGGCAGGTGAATGGCAAAGTGCGGTGAGGCAAGCAGGGCATAGGTGTAGGCGCCCACGGCATAGAACGCAACATAGCCGAGGTCGAGCAAGCCTGCGTAACCGACGACGATATTCAGGCCGAGCGCCAGAAAAACGTAAAGAATGGCGAAGTTGGCGATGCGTACCCAGGCCTGCCCGCCGAGTGCGGCAACGAAAGGCACGAGGAGGAGTACGACGCCGACCACCAGCAGAGCCAGCCAATGCTGATGCCGCGCCAGGGATTTGATCGCAGTGCTCATGCCCGATCTCCGGTGCGCTCGCCAAACAGACCCGATGGACGAAACATCAGGACGATGATGAGGACGATGAAAGCGAAAATGTCCTGATAATGGCTACCGAGGAAATCGCCGGTCAGATCGCCGATATAACCGGCACCGAGCGCCTCGATGATGCCGAGCAGCAATCCGCCGGCCATCGCTCCGGCGAGGTTGCCGATGCCGCCGAGAACGGCTGCGGTAAACGCCTTCAGGCCAAGCATGAAGCCCATCTGGTAGTGGGCGATCTCGTAGTAGGAGCCGACCATGCAGCCGGCAATGGCGCCCAAGGCCGAGCCGATGACGAAGGCCATGGCAATCACCCGATTGATATCCACCCCCATCAGCGACGCAACCTGCGGATTCTGTGCCGTTGCGCGCATGGCCATGCCGATTCGCGTGCGGTGTACCAGATAGATCAGGCCGATCATCATGAGCGCGGCGAGAAAGACGATCGACACCTGAACGTTGGTGAAGCTCGCGCCACCCAGGTCGTAAATCTGTTTGTTGATCATCGGGGGAAAGGTAATGTAGTTGCGGCCCCAGATGATCATCGCCACGTTCTGCAGGACGATCGACATGCCGATTGCGGTAATCAGCGGCGTCAACCTCGGCGCGTGGCGAAGCGGGCGATAGGCGACACGTTCGAGCGCCCAGCCCAGCACCATGCAGACCAGCGTCGACACGGTCAGTCCGAGGGCGAGGACCAGCAAGGGCGGCATTCCCGAACCGGCCAGCGAGACGATGACCGTGAAGGCGACCATCGTGCCGATCATCACCACTTCGCCGTGTGCGAAGTTGATCAGCCCGATGATGCCGTAGACCATTGTGTAACCCAGGGCAACGAGGGCATAGACAGCGCCCAGCGTGACGCCGTTGATCAGTTGCTGGATGAGAGTATCCATGGTCAGATTTTTTGCACCAGATGATCGCGTTTCAGGCTTCCTGCCTCGACCGCCAGCGTTCCGCCGAACGCTGTCGGAGAGTGGTGGCGGGCGTGCAGGACATACCCGGTCAGTTGCCGCCAGCCGGCAACAAGCGCAGGCACGGCAGCCTCGCTGCCGTGCCGCGCGCTGTGAAGCTTGTCCGGAGCTTCGCTTGCGAGCAGGTTACTTCTTCGCTTCCGGTGCTGGCGCTGCAGCGGGCGCAGCGGCTGGCGCTGCAGCTGGAGCCGGCGCTGCAGCTGGAGCAGCGGCGGGTGCTGGTGCGGCCGCTGCCGTCCCGCCTTCAGTCTTCAGGGTGACCAGCTTGCCGTCCTTGATTTCGAAAACGGTAATTGCACCGTTCTTGATGTCGCCCTTCTCGTCAAAAACGATCTTGCCGGTCACGCCGTCATAGCTCGTCTTGCCGACGTCTGCCAGGTACTTGGTCGGATCGACCGAGTTGGCACGCTTCATCGAATCGATCAGCACCATCACGGCATCGTAGCTGTACGGCGAATAGATCTGGATTTGGCCATACTTCTTGGTGAAATCTTCGACGAATTTCTGGCCATTGGGCAGCTTGTCGACCGGCAGACCGGCCTGTGTGCAGATGACGCCTTCCGACGCAGGCCCGGCCAGCTTGATCAACTCGGGCGAGCAGCCGCCGTCACCCGTGGTGAACTTCGCCTTGATGCCCAGTTCCTTCATCTGCTTGAGCATGGGTCCGCCGACCGCATCCATTCCGCCGAGGAAGATCACATCCGGGTTCTTCGCCTTGATCTTGGTCAGAATGGCTTTGAAATCCGTCGCTTTGTCATTGGTGAATTCGCGCGCGACGATGTTGGCGCCGGCTTCCTTGGCGGCCTTCTCGACCTCGTCCGCCAAGCCCTGACCATAGGCCGTACGGTCATCGATGATGGCGATCTTCTTGGCGCCCATATCCTTCGCCGCGTAGGTGCCGACGACCGAACCCTGCTGAATGTCGTTTGCCATGACGCGGAAGGTCGTCTTGAAGCCCTGCTGGGTGTACTTCGGATTGGTTGCCGAGGGCGAAATCTGCGGTAGACCCGCCTGATTGTAGATTGCCGAGGCGGGGATCGTCGTGCCCGAGTTCAGGTGACCGACGACGCCGGCGACCTTGGCATCGACCAGCTTCTGTGCGACGACCGTACCCGTCTTCGGATCGGCTTGATCGTCCTCGCCAAGCAGTTCGAACTTGATGACCTTGCCGTCGATCTCGATCTTCTTGGCATTGGCATCGTCGACCGCGAGACGTGCACCGTTCTCGTTGTCCTTTCCGAGGTGCGCGATGGGACCGGTCAGCGGGGCGACATGGCCGATCTTGACGACCATCTCGGGCTTCGGTGCGGGCGCCGCGGCGGCCGGCGCGGGAGCTGGGGCGGCAGCCTTGGGTTCTTCCTTCTTGCCACAGCCAATCACCGCCAGCGAAGCAGCCAGAACGACAAGTACACCGGGAATACGTACATGGTCCATGAGTTTTACCTCCAATGTTGTGGTGTTACTGGGATGGCGAACGGGCGATTGTCCAAGCACATCATGACCTTGTCAACATGCGCGTGGCGGTGCGAGCGCTGCGCCTGCGGGTCTGGAGGCATAAAAACAAAAAAACCGGCCAGCGGCCGGTCTTCTTTTTGCGCCGAAGATTACTTCTGGCTGAGGATCCACTTGACCAGTTTGGTGGCTTCTTCCGGCTTGACGGCAGCGTTTGGCGGCATCGGTACTTGACCCCATACGCCCTTACCACCCTTGATCACCTTCTCCGCCAGCATCGCCTCGTCCTTGGCCGTGTACTTCTTCGCGACATCCTTGTAGGCCGGGCCGACCAGTTTCTTGTCGATGGCGTGGCACGACAGGCAGTTCTTTGATTTGGCCAAGGCTTCATCGGCCTGGGCGACGCCGGCAGACAGGATGCCGGCCGCAGCCAGCAGGCACACGTGGATCGCTTTCATGCTTTACTCCGTTCGGATGGGTGGGTTGAAACAGTCGGATAGTATTTCACTTCGGGCAAGTTGGGAAGACTGTTGACCTGCCTTGCCGCAAGCGCCTACCACCAGCCGCTAAACGCACCTGATCAGCCCTCGTTGACGCTTTGTTGTGGGCGAGACGCTCGACCGCCGGAGGCCTCGCCGCGCGCTCCCGCTCGCGCGCGCCGATCAGCGTCCCTGGATCTGCCCGATATCGCGTACGGCCCCGGTTGCCGCCGAGGTAGCGAGCAGTGCATAGACCTGCAGCGCGTGCGAAACGACGCGCTGGCGGGCAACCGCCGGCTGCCAGGCGGCGTTGCCACGCGCCAGCATGGTGGCTCGGCGGGCTGCCAGCTCGTCGTCTTCGAGCGCGAGGTGAATGCGACGTTGCGGGATATCGATTTCGATCACATCGCCGTCAAGCACCAAGGCGAGCGCGCCACCTTCGGCGGCTTCCGGCGAAACGTGTCCGATCGACAGCCCGGAAGTTCCGCCCGAGAAGCGCCCGTCGGTGAGCAAGGCGCAGACCTTGCCCAGTCCCTTCGCCTTCAGGTACGAGGTCGGATAAAGCATTTCCTGCATTCCGGGTCCGCCTTTCGGCCCTTCGTAACGAATCACGACTACATCTCCCGGCTTGACCTGATCGCCCAGGATGGCGTGCACGGCGTCGTCCTGACTTTCGAAGACGCGTGCCGTGCCGCGGAACAGCCAGATGCTCTCGTCGACTCCGGCGGTCTTGACGATGCAACCGTCGCGTGCAATGTTGCCGTAAAGAACGGCGAGGCCGCCATCCAGCGAATAGGCATTGGCTTGACTGCGGATACAACCGCGAGCGCGGTCGAGGTCGAGTTCCGGGTAGCGCCGGTCCTGGGAGAACGCCGTCTGCGTCGGAATCCCGCCGGGCGCTGCCTTGAAGAAATCGATCACCTGCCGATCCTGCGTGCGCCGCACATCCCAGGCATCGATCGCTTCGCCCAGGCTGCTCGCATGCACCGTTGGAACGTCACGATGAATCAAGCCGGCGCGTTCGAGCTCGCCGAGCAGGCCGAAAATTCCGCCGGCGCGGTGCACGTCCTCGATATGGTAGTCGGGTGTTGCCGGAGCGACCTTGGCCAGGCAGGGAACACGGCGCGAGATGCGATCGATGTCTGCCATCGTGAAGTTGACGCCGGCTTCGCGCGCCGCCGCCAGGATATGCAGGACGGTATTCGTCGAACCGCCCATCGAAACGTCCAGCGCCATGGCGTTCTCGAAAGCGGCGAAGCTGCCGATCGCGCGTGGCAGCACGGAAGTGTCGTCGTCCTCGTAGTAGCGCCGGCAAAGTGCAACGATGCGTCGGCCGGCCTGGACGAACAGATTTTTGCGCTCGGCGTGGGTGGCCAGCAGAGTTCCGTTGCCGGGCAGCGAGAAACCCAGCGCTTCGGTCAGGCAGTTCATCGAATTGGCGGTAAACATGCCCGAGCAAGAGCCGCAAGTCGGGCAAGCGGATCGTTCGAACGAGTCCACTTCCTCGTCCGAGCATGCGGTGTCTGCGCCCTTGACCATTGCGTCAACGAGGTCTACGGCAATCAGCTTGCCTCCCCAGTTCACCTTGCCGGCTTCCATCGGGCCACCCGACACGAAGATCGTCGGTATGTTGACCCGCAGCGCGGCGAGCAGCATGCCGGGCGTGATCTTGTCGCAATTGGAAATGCAGACCATTGCATCGGCGCAATGCGCATTGACCATGTACTCGACCGAATCGGCGATCAGATCGCGTGAAGGCAGCGAGTAGAGCATTCCGTCGTGTCCCATGGCGATTCCGTCGTCGATCGCGATGGTATTGAATTCCTTGGCAATGCCGCCCGCCGCCTCGATCTCGCGCGCGACCAGTTGTCCGAGATCCTTGAGGTGGACATGGCCGGGGACGAACTGGGTGAACGAATTGACGACGGCGACGATCGGCTTCCCGAAGTCACCGTCGCGCATTCCGGTCGCCCGCCAGAGCGCGCGCGCGCCGGCCATGTTGCGGCCATGGGTGGAGGTACGGGAACGATAGTGGGGCATGGCAGGTCTCCAGGCGAGCGCGCTCGAAGGTGGGAAGGATATAATCGGGATTCTATCCGAAAGCTCTGAGGTGTTACCGGCGTGCTGATTCATCCTCAGTTCAACCCTGTGGCGCTGTCGCTTGGCCCGCTCAAGGTGCACTGGTACGGGCTGATGTATCTGCTCGCCTTCGCCCAGTTCTGGTGGCTTGGCCGGCGGCGCATCCGCGGGCACGCTGCGGTGATCAGGCAGGGGTGGACCCTCGGGCAACTCGACGATCTGCTGTTCTACGGTGCTCTTGGCGTCGTCATCGGCGGCCGTCTGGGACAGGTTCTGTTTTACGAGCCAGGCTATTATCTGGCTCAGCCGCTCGAGATCTTCGCGCTGTGGAAAGGGGGCATGTCGTTTCACGGCGGTTTCCTCGGCGTTCTTGTCGCGATGGCCCTGTACGCTCGCAAGAGCGGTCGCTCCTGGATCGACCTCACCGACTTCATCGCGCCGCTCGTGCCACTGGGTCTGGCCTGTGGTCGCCTTGGCAATTTCATCAACGGCGAACTTTGGGGCAGGGTTGCCGACTCGGCCCTGCCGTGGGCAATGGTCTTTCCGCACGTCGATGAGTTGCCGCGCCATCCCTCGCAGCTTTATCAGGCGGGTTTCGAGGGGCTGGCGTTGTTCGCCATACTCTGGCCATTTGCCGGCAAGAGCCCGCCGCGCGGTGCGATCTCGGCGGCTTTCCTGATCGGTTACGGCGTCTTTCGCTGGCTTGCCGAGTATTTTCGCGCTCCCGACGCGGGGATCTTCGGGTTATCGCACACGGTAAGCATGGGGCAGTGGTTGTCGCTGCCCATGATCCTGGGTGGAATCGTTTTGTTCGTCTTCGCCTATCGCCGAGCTGGCTGATTCGTCTGGCGCACTGGGTGCAAGACAAAGGAGAAGGGAATGCCTGCAGGAATTGTCAGCCGCGGGCTGACCAAGGTGCGCACCTTGCTCACTGAGGGAGGCGGTTTGCGTCGTCTCGAAGGGAAGGAACTGGCGCGCACACGCGATCTGCTGCACGAATGCGCAACGGCTGTCGGCGGCGAGGTGTCGGCCAGGCAACGTGCCGTCCGTCTGGCCGACACCTATCTGCGCCTCGATGACGAGGGGCGCAGCAGCTTTCTGCGTCTGATTGCCACCGAGTTCGGGCCCGATCCCGAGCAGGTTGCGACGGCGCACGCCGCTTACCTGGCGGCGATTGGCAGCGACGCGCAATGGACGGCCGAATCGGAGCTGCGCAATGCCATGCGCTCTCCCCGTCTGCGCATACTCACGCAGTTCAACGCGCTGCCGCAAGGGGTCAAGTTTCTCGTCGATCTGCGCGCAGATCTTTTGCGTTATGCCGAACACGACTCGGCGCTGCAGTCGCTCGACCGCGAACTCGAGACCCGCCTTGGGGCATGGTTTGACGTCGGCTTTCTGGAGTTGCAGCGCATCACGTGGAGTTCGCCGGCGGCGCTGCTCGAGAAGCTGATCGAGTACGAAGCGGTGCACGAGATCCGCTCGTGGAGCGATCTGAAAAACCGGCTTGACTCCGATCGCCGCTGCTACGCCTTCTTTCATCCGCGCATGCCGATGGAGCCGCTGATCTTTGTCGAGGTGGCGCTGACCGATCACCTGGCCGATAACGTGCAGGCGCTGCTTGATGAGCAGGCTCCGGTTTTCGACGCACAACGCGCCAGCACGGCGATTTTTTATTCGATCTCGAACACGCAGGTCGGCTTGCGTGGCGTATCCTTCGGCAACTTTCTGCTCAAGCGTGTGGTCGAGGCACTGAAGCGTGACTACGCGCGGCTGACCACTTTCGCCACGCTCTCGCCGCTGCCCTCGTTCAGGCGCTGGGCCGAGAAGAACCCTGAGGCGTGGCAAAAGGCGTTCAGCGCGGCTGACCTCGAGCGCATCAGGCGCCATCTGACAACCAACGACGCTCCGGTCGCCGCTGCCGAGGATCTGCGCACCCTGCTTTCGGGCGATCGCTGGGCCGATGATCCGCGTCTGGTGCGTGCACTGCAGCACGGTCTAAGTCGCCTGGCCGCGCGTTACCTGCTCAACACCGGCCGCGACGGGCGGCCGGTTGATCCGGTGGCGCGCTTTCACCTGGGCAACGGCGCGCGCATCGAGCGCCTGAATTTCCAGGCTGACTGGTCTGTACGTGGGCGCCGCCAATCCTATGGGATGATGGTGAACTATCTCTACGACCTGGACTCGATCGAAGAAAACGTCGAAGCCTTTTCACGCGACGGGCAGCTGGCCTGCGCCGCCGCGCTACGCCGTTCTGCTCGCGATGCTTAGTTGGTCAGCGGCAGAACCTTTCCGTGCAACCTCCTACGACCCAGAAAGACCATGCAATGAATCAACAACGTCCCTTCAAAGTTCTCGGTATTCAGCAGATCGCCATCGGTGGCCCTGACAAGATGAAACTCCGCCAGTTGTGGGTCGACATGCTGGGCCTCGAGATTACCGGCAATTTCGTCAGCGAACGCGAGAACGTCGACGAAGACATCGCGGCGATGGGTACAGGCCCATTCAAAGTCGAAGTCGATCTGATGCAACCGGTTGACCCGGAGAAAAAGCCGGCCGTGCATGCAACGCCGCTCAATCATGTCGGGCTGTGGATCGACGATCTGCCCAAGGCGGTTGAATGGCTGGCTGCCAACGGCGTACGTTTTGCCCCGGGCGGCATTCGCAAAGGCGCTGCCGGCTTCGACATTACCTTTCTGCATCCAAAAGCCAGCCCGGAGTTCCCGATTGCCGGAGAGGGCGTGCTGATCGAACTGGTGCAAGCGCCGCCCGAGGTGGTTCAGGCGTTTGCCAGGCTCGCCTGAGCGAGGACGACCGTCGGCGACTTCTTGCCGGGAATTTCGGCACGCGATATCGGTCGGGACACTTCGGGAGCGAAGCGCCTCGGCCGAAATCCTTGCCAGGTTGGCAAAGTTTGCACGTTTTGTGCGCAAGAATGTTCATTTCCGCGGAAAAAGAGACGATAATTGCTGCCCCAGGCCAGTCAGACGCAAAACCACATAATGGAGGCACCAATGAGTGAAGAAAAACCCGTCTCGGGCGGTGAACTGCCGGCCAGTGCGCCAGCCAGCACCGCCAGCGACGCCGTGAGCCAAGCGGTCCCCCCGGCGGCCGAAGATGCGGTGCCGGCCAAGGCGGCAGCGAAGGCAAGCGGCAAGCAGACCTCAGCCAAGGGTAATGGCGGGAGCAGCGGGCAGAATGCACCAGCCAAGAAGGCGGCTGCCAAGGCAAAGCCGCAAAATGGCGGCAAGGCGAAGCCAGATGACGGCAAGACGGCTGTTGCCGAGGATACGACTGCTGACGGATCTGCGCGCAATGGTACGCGCAAGCCTGCGCTGAAATTGAAGTTCTACGAAGAGACCCTGGCGAAGCTGCAGATCGAGCTGGTCAAGCTGCAGGAGTGGATCAAGTTCAAGAAGCTGAAGGTCGTTGTTCTGTTTGAGGGACGCGATGCAGCCGGCAAAGGTGGAACGATCAAGCGCATCACGGAAAGCCTCAGCCCCCGGGTGACCCGCGTCGTCGCCTTACCCGCGCCAACCGATCGGGAACAGACGCAATGGTATTTCCAGCGCTACGTGCAGCACCTGCCGGCCGGTGGCGAAATGGTCCTGTTTGACCGTAGCTGGTACAACCGTGCGGGCGTCGAGCGCGTCATGGGGTTCTGCACCGACGAGGAATACCGCGAATTCCTGCGCACCTGTCCGGAATTCGAGCGGATGCTCGTGCGCAGTGGCATCATTCTGATCAAGTATTGGTTCTCGGTCAGCAACGAAGAGCAGGAGCGGCGTTTTCAGAAGCGCATATTCCATCCGGAGAAGCACTGGAAACTCAGCCCGATGGACCTCGAATCACGCGCTCGCTGGGTAGAGTACTCGAAGGCCAAGGACGCGATGTTTGCGCATACCGACATCAAGCAGGCGCCGTGGTACGTGGTCGATGGCGACGACAAGAAGCGTGCGCGCCTGAACGTGATCACTCACCTGCTCAACATGATCGATTACGAGGATCTGACGCCCGAACCGATCGTCCTGCCGCCGCGGCAAAGCGAACATGGTTATGTCCGGCCGCCGATCTCTGACCAGACCTTCATTCCCGAGATCTACTAGACCAGACGCCTAGGCCACGATCCGGTGCGCCGATAGCTAAAGCCGGTCTAGCGCACAAACGCGCGGAGGAGGAGCCAGTCGGCTTCTCCTCCGCGCATCGTTTTCGCCGATCCCACCTTTATTCAGCGTGTCAGCGGTTCTTGCTGCCCGCTACTTATAGTAACCGACTGCGCAGACCTGATCGCCAACCTTGGTGACATAGGCTACCTTCTGCACCGGCTCGGTTTGTCCAGGACGTGGCCACATGTAGGCGACCTCGGCAAACGCTCCCTCGCTGGCGGCTGCGTATACATCGGCGCCAAGCGGCTTGCCAGTCTTGTCCTTCAGGTCCTTCAGGCTCTTACCGAGAAGCGTCGGATGGGCGGTGAAGTTGCCGTCTGGGCCGCCGCAATAGGGGTACAGGTCACGGTCCTTGAACCCGCCCTCGCCCTTGGCGAACATGCCCAGAGCCTTCGCCTTGTCGGCTTTCACGGCTGCCACGGCCTTCTCGAGCATGGCTTTTGCCTCGCCCGGAGTGCCGAACTCTGCCGACCAGGCCGTCCCGGCAAAGCCAAAAACGGCGAGAGTGGAAACCACTGCCAGTTCGCGTCGCATCGAAACCCTCCTTGTCAGGTGATGGGAAATTTTCCAGGCTGCGCGTTTGACTGGGCAGCAAGCCGGCGTCCGCGCAGTCTGCTTGCCGGATGGTAGCGCAAATTCCGCTGTGGCATGCGCCCTGGAGAAGTTAATTTATCGCGGCTGGCCCCCTTGTTCGTGGCGAGTCAATCGGCGATAATCAAGCAAGCGTTTGCTTGAATCGCGCACACCTCGTCAAGAAACCAACCCGTCCCAGGAGAAAGTCAGAATGTTCGCGAAAGCGTACCCGCACCTGCTTGCCCCACTTAACCTCGGATTCACCACGTTGAAGAATCGCGTCCTGATGGGCTCGATGCACACCGGCCTGGAGGAGGCGCCGCAGGGTTTTGCCCGCCTGGCGGCCTTCTACGCGGAACGTGCGCGCGGTGGTGTTGGTTTGATCGTCACCGGTGGCATCGCCCCTAACCAGGATGGCGTGGTGATGCCGGGTGCAGCAGTGCTGGAGAATGCAGCGCAGGCCGAGGAGCACCGGCAGATCACCGAAGCGGTGCATCGAGCAGGTGGCAAGATAGCCCTGCAGATTCTGCATACCGGACGCTATGCCTACCATCGTGGTGCGGTAGCGCCGTCGCCCAGGCAGGCGCCGATTTCGCCGATTCGTCCACGCGAGCTCAGCGAAGAGGACATCGAGCGTACGCTCGACGACTATGCTCGCTGCGCCAGTCTGGCCCGCCTCGCCGGCTACGACGGCGTCGAGGTGATGGGATCGGAAGGTTATCTGATCAACCAGTTCATTGCGCCGCAGACCAATCTCCGCCAGGATGCCTGGGGTGGCAGCTTCGAGAACCGCATCCGTTTTGCCGTCGAAAGCGTCCGCCGGGTGCGCGCTGCGGTCGGTACCGACTTCATCATCATCTTTCGCCTGTCGATGCTCGATCTGGTCGAAGGCGGCAGCACGTGGGAGGAGATCGTCAGCCTGGCGAAAGCGATCGAAGCGGCTGGCGTGACCCTGATCAATACGGGTATCGGGTGGCACGAGGCGCGAATTCCAACAATCGCTACAATGGTCCCGCGGGCGGCGTTTACCTGGGTCACCAAGCGCCTGATGGGTCAGGTAGGCGTTCCCCTGATCACAACCAACCGGATCAATACGCCGGAGGTTGCCGAGGAAGTGATTGCTGACGGTTGTGCCGACATGGTTTCGATGGCGCGCCCGTTTCTTGCCGACGCCGACTTCGTCAACAAGGCCGCAGCCGGGCGCGCCGATGAGATCAACACGTGTATCGCGTGCAACCAGGCGTGTCTCGACGAAATCTTTGCCGGTCGGCCGAGTACCTGCCTGGTCAACCCGCGTGCTTGCCGGGAAACCGAGTTGGTCGTCGCGCGCACCTCAGCAGCGAAAAGAATCGCCGTCGTCGGTGCCGGACCGGCCGGGATGGCGTGCGCGCTGCTCGCCGCGCAGCGCGGCCACCAGGTGACCCTGTTCGAGGCCGCCGGCGAGATCGGCGGGCAGTTCAATCTGGCTCGACGCATTCCGGGCAAAGAGGAGTTCGGTGAGACCTTGCGTTACTTTGCCGTGCAGCTTGCGCGCGCCGACGTGACGCTGGAGCTGGGCAAGTGGTGCCAGGCCGCCGACTTGGTCGCGGCCGGTTTCGACCATGTCGTGCTGGCCACCGGGGTTACCCCGCGCTGCCTGCAATTGCCTGGAATTGAACACGAGAAAGTCATCTCGTACGTCGACCTGATCGAGGGATATCGCGTTGCTGGAGCGCGTGTGGCAATCATCGGCGCGGGTGGTATCGGTTTCGACGTGGCCGAATTCCTGACTCACGTCGACGACGACCGCGAGGAGACCGCGCGCTTTCAGCAGGAATGGGGGATCGACGCCGAGTATTCCGCGCGCGGCGGCCTGATCACGCCCCAGCCGGAAGTTGCCCGACGCCAGGTATGGTTGCTGCAACGCAAGGCAAGCAAGCCTGGCGACGGATTGGCCAGGACGACCGGCTGGATTCGCCGGACGCTGCTCAAGAAGCGCGGCGTGCAGATGCTTTCCGGGGTGACCTACGAGCGCATCGACGATGCCGGTTTGCACATCCTGATCGACGGTCAGCCGCAATGTCTGGCGGTAGACCACATCATCATCTGCGCTGGGCAGGAGTCACGCCGCGATCTCGAAACCGATCTGCGTGCAGCGCAGGTGCCGGTCTCACTGATCGGCGGTGCCGATGTCGCTCAGGAACTGGACGCCAGACGCGCGATCGATCAAGGTACCCGCCTTGCCGCGGCGCTCTGACCCGTTCGCTGGTGGGATGGCAGAGCGCCGACGACCAGACCGGGGCGGTTGTTGTACGCCGGTCGAGTGGCCGGCAGATGCTGCACTGCTCTCGCCCGACAATGGCGGCTGAGCGCAAGCGACAAGGGTTCGCGCTTGATGCGAATCGACGCGACGAACTCGTGCTTGCCGCAGCACGTCTGTTCGTCGACAAGGGCTTCGCGGCGACGACAACGCGCGACATCGCCGAAGCGGTCGGCATGCGCTCGGGCAGCCCGTTCTATCACTTTCGCAGCAAACAGGAGTTGCTCAAGGCGGCGATGCTTGCCGGCTTGGACACCGGCCAACGTCGGCTGCAGGCGGCGATCGCCGGAATTCATGACCCGGAGCGACGCCTGCGGGTGATGATTCGTACCCATCTGGGCAGCCTGCTTGAGGGCGAATGTCAGGCGCCGATGCTGCTCTACGAATCGCGTTCGCTGGACCCGGCAGCGCGGCGCGAGGTCGCTCAGCTCACCGACAGCTATCAGCAGGTCTGGCAGCAAACGCTAGATGAACTGGCGAGCGCCGGCCGTTTGCGGCGGAGTTCGCCACCGGTGCGCCTCTTTCTGTTTGGTCTGCTCAACTGGAGCAGTCAGTGGTACAGGCCCGACGGCGCGCTCTCGCTCGACGAAATCGCCGACGCTGCGGCCGACTTGTTGCTCAGATGAGGTCCGCCTCGTGCGCTGCCATGCCGCCGATCACCTGTGCCAGGAAATCATGCTGCCGCTTCGTCGCCGTCGTCGAGCCAGGCACGTGCCTCGTCTTCCTCACCGAAGATCTCTATGTCGGCATGCACGAAGATCTGCGATAGCCAAGCGCTCCAGGCGACCCACTGGCTGTGCGTGAGCACGGCGATGCGACGGAAATCGTTGGCGTGGGCGCGCGCGAAGACAATGTCTTCCCAAGCCACATCAAGGGTGAAGTCCGCCATCTCGCGCAAGTCGAAGAGCAGGTCAACCTCGCCGACCAACGGGACATAAGCATTGACCGCGTTTTCGAACTCCTTGTAGTCGGCCAAGGTGAATTCTGCATACACGGTAAGCTCGACGCGCTTGGGTTTCTGTTCTATGACGATCATCGCTGCCTCCCTCCATTCGTCTGCAAGTGTAGCACCAGTCCGCGCTTGCCGCCGGTTGCGGCGAACCCGTCGTCGGGTGTGCGCCAGGGGAGGCCGGCGCGCGGCACAGCGGGCTTTGGCCAGCGTCCGGCCGACAGCGAAGCGGCAAAAAAAACCCGACCGCGCTGCGGTCGGGTCTTCTGAGCGAAACGCTCAGGCGCGTTCGAAGATCACCGCAATGCCCTGGCCGCCGCCGATGCACATGGTAACCAGCGCGTACTTGCCGGCGATGCGTTGCAACTCGTAGATGGCCTTGGTTGCGATGAACGCGCCGGAGCAACCGACCGGGTGACCAAGCGCAATCGCACCACCGTTCGGGTTGGTCCTCACCGGGTCGAGGCCCAGGCCTTTGGTGACCGCGATTGCCTGCGCGGCAAACGCCTCGTTGGACTCGATGACATCCATCTGATCGAGGGTCAGTCCGGCCTTCTTCAGCGCTGCCTTGGTTGCCGGGATCGGGCCTTCGCCCATGACGTCATTCGGTACTCCGGCAACGGCGTAGGAGACCAGGCGTGCAATCGGTTGGCGTCCGGCGGCTGCCGCGATGTCGGCCGCGGCGAGGACGAGGAAGGCAGCGCCGTCGTTGATTCCGGACGCATTGCCGGCAGTCACCGTACCGTCCTTGATGAAGGCGGGTTTCATTTTGGCCAGCGTTTCGACGGTGGTGCCGCCTTTGACGTGCTCGTCGGTGTCAAAGACGACATCGCCCTTGCGCGTCTTGAGGACGATGGGAACGATCTGCGATTTGAAGCGACCTTCGGCAATCGCCGCTGCTGCACGGCGCTGCGATTCGACCGCCAATTCGTCCTGCTCTTCCCGGCTGATGTTCCACTTCTTCGCCAGGTTTTCGGCGGTCACTCCCATATGGCCGACACCGAAGGGATCGTTCAGCGTGGCGACCATCATGTCGATCGCCTTGGCGTCGCCCATGCGCGCACCGGCGCGCATTGCCGGCAGCATATACGAGCCGCGCGACATCACTTCGACACCGCCGCCGATGCCGTAGTCGGCATCACCCAGCATGATGTTCTGCGCGGTGGTGACGACGCCCTGCAGGCCGGACGCGCACAGGCGGTTGACGGCCATGGCCACCGAGTCCATCGACAAACCAGCCTGAATCGAAGCGACACGGGCGACATAGGCAAAACGCGAGTCGGTCGGGATGCAGTTGCCCACTGTAACGTAAGTGATTTCCTGTGCGTCGACACCGGAACGGGCGATCGACTCCTTCATCACGATGCCGGCCAGTTCGTGTGGCTCCATGTTTGCCAGGGAACCATTGAATGTGCCAATGGCTGAACGGGCCGCGCTAAGTACAACGACTTCTCTGCTCATGAAGAAACTCCTGTAATAGAATCGATCAAACGCCTACCAGTCCGGCAAGCCCCAGTAGCAACAACAACAACGCCCACAGCACGAGAGCCCGCCAGACCAGCCCAACGGCGCTCTCGATGAAGTCTACATCTGCTTCTTCGCCGATCCCCAGCACAACCCGTTCGCTGATTGCGTGCGTTCGATTGACCAGCATTTCGAGACGAACCCCCAGCGCGCCGGCTCCGCTTGCCAGAACGATACCCAGCCCATCGTCCGACAAGCGGTCGGTTTGCGAACGCCAGCAATAGACGGCATCCTCGAAATTGCCGACGATGGCAAAAGCGGCTGCCGTGAACCGCGCGGGAAGCCAGTCAATGATAGCAAAGCTTCGCTGTGCGAAACTTCCGAAGTCGCCAAATTCGGCGTCTTGGCGCTTGCCCCAGGCCTCGGCAAAGCAGGCGCTGGCTCGGTACAGGACGGCGCCGCACGGTCCTGGCAGGAGGATGAACCAGACGAGAACGGCAAAAAGATGGCGGTGCGACGCGGCCAACGTTGCTTCGATCGTCAGCCGCGCGAGGTCGGCTGGCCGCTGGCCGGCCGCCGCACCGCCCTGCCAGGCAGCGAGAAGCCCGGCGGCGTGCGCCGCCTCGCCGCGTCGTAAAGCGAGCAGTACCGCGTTGCAGCGCTCGCGGAAGTGGCGAAAGCCCATCGCCAGATAAAGGATGAAAACGTCCCATAGCCAGCCGAGCAGGGGGCTGGTGCCACTCAGCAGCGCGCTGATTGTCGCGGCGGCAGCGATCAGCCCGCCGACGCCGACGCACCAGGCAAGTACGCCTTGCCGCTGCTCGCCGGCGTTCAGCCTGCTCTCGAGGAAGTCAGCCAGGCGCGCCAATGGTTCCTGGACGAAACGACGGTAGGGTAGTGGCCGCAGGTGTTCGACTAGCAGGACGGTCAACAGTGAAAGCAGACTCATTCGGAACTCCTGCCCGGCTGCGGCGCGGCCAGCGGACGTGGCGCCGCCTGTTCACCCGGCAGCGAGCGAGGATACCAGGAATCGACGCGATCAAGCGCTGCCGGCGCACCGACGGCAGGGTCGGCGGGCAGCAGGCGGATGGCTGATTTCTGCAACTGCAGAAGCACAATGGCCCCGGGGACGATGCCCCGGCGCCCGGCAACCGAAGCGCCGATGGCAAAGGTGAGCGACGCTTCCCCCTGCTTGCCGACGCTTGCGGTGACCGTCGCGTGGCCGCGCCAGGCAAGCCTTTCGTTCACCTTTGCGGAGAGCGTGTTCTCGCGTTGGGACTGGTGCTCGCGGACGAGCACCACGCCGGCTTCCGGGATGACCCAGCAGACGGTTTCGCCGGGAGCGAAGTCGGCATGATGCGTGGCGACCAGGCTGTGGCCCAGCCAATTGATGACCGTCGTATCGCTTGCGCGCGACTGGTGCGTGACCTTGCCGACGAACAGGTTGGTCTGGTCGGTCAGGCGAGCGACCAAGGCGCTCGCCGGTCGGGCAAGCATTTCTTCCGGCGTCGCCGTCTGCAGCGTGCGGCCGCGGTGCAGAACGGTCATCTGGTCGGCGAGCAAGCTTGCTTCTTCCAGATCGTGCGTGACCAGAATGATCGGGATGGCCAGCGAGCGCCGGAGGTCGATCAACTGGTTGAGCAGTTTGCGCCGGGTCACCCGGTCGACGGCGGAGAAGGGTTCGTCGAGCAACAGTACGCGCGGTTCGCGCGCCAGGGCGCGGGCTAGCGCGACGCGCTGCTGTTGGCCGCCGGACAGTTCACCAGGGCGACGGTGGTCAAAGCCCTCAAGGTTGGCGCGCGCCAGCCAATTGCGCGCGCGCGCCGCACGCTGGTCCGCCGGTACGTCGGTGAGCGCCAGCATGACGTTGGCCAGCGCAGTCAAATGGGGAAACAGCGCGTAGTGCTGGAAGACAAAGCCGACGCGTCGCTGCTGCGGCGGCAGGTCGATCCTGCGCGTGGCGTCAAACCAGGTTTCCTCGCCGCATCGAACGTGACCGCCGGCGGGTCGGTGCAAGCCGGCGAGACAGCGCAGAATCGTTGACTTGCCGCTGCCCGACGGGCCGACCAGAGCGAGCAGCTCGCCGCTCTCGCAGTCGAGGTCGGCGGCGAGCGGAATCGGCGCCGACTGCTCGATCCGGGCGCTCAGTCTCATCGGCCGGTGCGCCCGCGGCCGAGTCGGGAAACGACGACCACGGCGACGAAAGACAGGCCGAGGAGGAAAGCGGACATGTTGGCGGCGGCCGAATCGTTGAACGCTTGCGCCTGGTCATAGATGGCGATAGCGATCGTCTTCGTCTCTCCCGGCAGGCTGCCACCGACCATCAAGACGACGCCGAACTCGCCGAGCGTGTGGGCGAAGCACAGCGCGAGTGCCGCGGCGACACCTGGCCAGGCGAGCGGGAGTTCGATGCGCAGAAAGGTTTGCCAACGCGATAGTCCGGAGACCCAGGCTGCCTCGCGAATCTCGCGTGGGATCGCGGCGAAGGCGCGCTGCATTGGCTGGACGGCGAACGGCAAATTGAAGATCAACGAGGCGGCGAGCAGCCCGTCGAAGCTGAAGACGAGGCTTCGCCCGCTGAGCACGTGATAGATCTGACCCAGGAGCGAGCCGCTGCCAAAGCCGAGCAACAGGTAATAGCCCAGCACGGTCGGCGGCAGGACGAGCGGCAGCAGGATCAACGCCTCGAGTACGCTGCGTCCGCGCATGCTCGACCAGGCGAGGAGGCGAGCCAGCCAGAGGGCCAGCGGCAACAACAACAGCGCGGTGGCGCTGGCCAGGTGCAGGGAAAGCGCCAGGGCTTGCCAGTCCATCGTCCGTTCAGCGGTGGGCAACACGTCTGCCGCGTGGCCAATCAGCAGCCTGGCTCATCGGCTCACCTTTCGCACACTCAAGTGACCTCGCGCCGCGTGTGTTGGTCGGCACCGTACGCCTGGCCTGTCCGTGTCGATTTCGGCACAATGACTCAGCTTTCCGGCAGGGCGAAGCCGTGGCGCTCGAGAACTGCCCGCGCAGCGGGTTGTTGCAGGTAGTCATAAAAGCGTATTGCTGCCTCCCCAGCGCCGCGCGTCAATGCCATGCGCTGGCGTATTGGGGGATGCCAGGCGGCGGGAATGAGGGCTGCGCTGCTGCGTCTGGCCAGCTCCGGCGAAAGACTGAGCGACCAGGCGACGATGCCACCCTCGGCCGATCCGCTGAGGGCGAATTGGGCGGCTTGGGCGACGTTCTCGCCGAGGACGAGTTTCCCCTGCAACACGTTCCACAGACCGGCATGCTCGAGCGCGGCGCGCGCCGCGCGGCCATAGGGGGCATGCTCGGGGTTGGCGATCGCCAGTCGCCGCAGGCGTCCGTCGGCGATCGCCGCGGCCAGGCCGCTGAGGCTTTCGTCGGCCGTCAACCGCGAGCCGCGCGGCACGAGCAGCGCCAAGCGGCCGATCGCGTACAGTCGCCCGCTATCGCGCAGCATTCCCTGCGCGGCGAGTCGGAGGACATATTCCTCGTCAGCCGAAATGAACAGATCGAAGGGCGCCCCCTGCGCGATTTGCCGTGCGAAGTGGCCGGACGAACCGTAGGCAATCGACACCTGGCGACCGGTCAGGCGGCTGTAGTCGGCGACGATCTCGGCGAGCGCAAACTGCAGGTCGGCGGCCGCCGCGACTTTCGCCGCCAGGCAGTGGTTGGGCAGGATGGATACGGCCAGAGAGAAAAGCCAGGCGCGCCAGCCAGGCATCGCGAGCGACACCCGTTCAGCCGACGATCGGTGTGCGGTAGCGCGCGGCAATGGCTTGTACGTCGCTGTACAGTTCGTTGTCGCCGGAGCACGCCAGCAGGTCGACGGCGGCCAGCGAACAGAGCGCTTCGACGACATCAAGATTACCGTGCAGGATGTTGTAGACGCCGGCCGGGAAGTCGCTGCGGGCGGTAAGCTCGGCCAGTGCAAAAGCGGCTGAGGGGGTCTGCGGGCTCGGCCGGACAATCAGCGTGGCACCGCCGAGCAGCAACGGAACCGCTGAGCGCAGCGGGCCAAGGAGAGGTGCATGCTGGTTGCCGACGATCGCTGCGACGAGCGTTCGAGGCGCGTTCGGCGAGCCCTGGCCGGCAGCGCGCAGGAGCATCAGTGCGGCGTCGACCTCGGCCATTGCACTGCTCGAGTCCTGACCAGTCTCTTCGCTAATCAGCCCGGCAAAATGCTCAGCGAAGCCGGCCAGCGCATCGGCTAGCGCGACGAGCAGCGCTGCCCGTCGGTTCGCGCTCGTTGCTGACCAGTCGTGCAGCGCGCCGCGCGCCGCATCGGCCGCGGCCTGCGCCTCGCGCGCGCCGCACATGGGAGTGCGTCGCCGGGTCTGGCCGCTACGCGCATCGCGCACGTCGCAAAAATCCGGGGCCATGGTCAGGAAAGCGTGTCCGTTGATCCACAGGGGGATTGCTTGAATGTCGCGGCCGGCGTGCGTCATTGATGACTCTCGGAAAGCGCCTCGCGACGGGTGTGCCGCGCGGCGCCGCGCGCCCCAGGCAGGCGGCCAATCGCGCGCGGATAGACAAGGTGTAAGGCAAGGCGCAGGGCACGGCGCATGATGGTAAGATACGGCATGGCGCAAGGCTGGCTCGGCGGTAGGCAGAACCCGTAATGGTAGTCTCCCGCCGGGCAAAACGGAAGGTTTGAAGCGACGGCAATGGCGGAACAGCAGGCAGAGCAGGGCTCCATTCAGGTTATTGAGCGCATGATGTCGCTGCTCGACGCCTTGGCCCATGCGCCCGATCCGGTCAGCCTCAAGGTCCTGGCGCAAAGCACCGGCCTGCACCCGTCGACCGCGCATCGGATTCTCGCCGCGATGACTGGATCCGCACTCGTCGAACGGCATGAGGCGGGGACCTACACGCTGGGCATCCGGCTCCTTGAACTGGGCAACATCGTCAAGTCGCGCATCAGCATCCGGCAGGTTGCCCTGCCGCATATGCAGCAGTTGCACGAACTGATCGGCGAGGCGGTCAATCTCGGCATTCGGCTGGAAGACGAGATCATTTATGTCGAACGGACATCGAGCGATCGTTCGCTGTTGCGCGTCGTTTACCTCGTTGGTGGGCGTGCACCGCTGCACCTGACCTCGGTCGGAAAACTGTTCCTCGCGGCGGACGGCCTCAGCGAGGTGCGCGCCTACGCCCGCCGTACCGGCCTGCCCGGTAAGACGCCGCATTCGCTGACGCGCCTCGACGCACTGGAAAAGGAACTCGACAAGATCCGCCGGCACGACTATGCCGACGACAACGAGGAGGCCGAGATCGGTTTGCGCTGTATCGCTGCGCCGATTCGCAGTGACGAGGGACAGCTTGTCGCTGGCCTGTCGGTCTCGGCACCGGCGGATCGCCATAACCCGGATTGGGTTAAGCCGGTAAAGCTGACCGCTGCGGCGATTTCGCAAGCGCTCGGCTACCGTAAGCCGGCGCGCCGCTGACCGTGCCGGCTGAACGGCCATGCGGGTTGCCTATTTCAGCCAGTGGGTCAACGCCTGACGCCGGGCGACCGTTTATCGTCCTTGCAAGACACCGGGGGCGGTAGCGCGCGGCCCGGTGATTTGCTCAATTTATCCCAACTGGAGGAGCTCCATGCCCAAGATCATTACCCTGTTGCTGGCCTTGCTGATGGTGACGTTGAACGCTTTTGCCGGCGTCAACGTGAATACGGCCAACGAAAAGGAACTGCAGATGTTGACCGGTATCGGCCCGGCGAAAGCGAAGGCGATTATCGACTTCCGAACAAAGAACGGCGAGTTCAAGGCGGTGGATGATCTCCTCAAGGTTCCCGGTATCGGCCCGGCCGTGCTCGGCAAGATGCGGTCTGACGTGACCCTGAGTGGCGCGACCACCGGTAAGGCGAGCGCAGCACCGGCTGCTCCGGCAGCAAAGACGGCGCCCCCGGCAGCCGCGCCCAGCACGCCAGCGGCGGCAGGCGCTGCTGCGGCGCCTGCCAAGCCGGCGAGCCCGGCCGCACCGGCGAGTGCTCCGGCCGCGGCTGCCGGCGCTTCGGCCGCGGCACCGGCGCCGGCGGCAAAGAGCGCGGCACCTGCCAGCAAGCCTGAAGTCGCCCACCCCGAAGCCGCACACGGCAAAGCGTCGGACAACAAGGCCGACAAGAAGGCCGACAAGAAGGCAAAGAAGGAAGCCGAGGAAGCCGCCAAGAAAGGCGACACCGGCGCAGCGAAAAAGTAGTTTTCGGGTAGTTCGGCAAGTCCCGACGCTCACCAGACCCCGCTTCGGCGGGGTTTGTCTTTGCGGCTGATTCGCGCCAACGCTCACTGCCGGCAGGTCTTCCGGCGATCGTCCTCGGCTGCTTGTCGGCGCGCCGCATCGATGCTTGCGATAAACTTCGCGCTTGCCGTCAGAGACCGACCCCATGTCACGCTCGTCACGCCTGCTGCCTTTACTCTTCGTTTTCCTTTGGAGCACGGGCTTCGTCGGTGCCAAGTTCGGTCTGCCCTATGCCGAACCGCTGACCTTCCTGCTCGTCCGCTATCTATTGATTCTCACGCTGATGACGCCTTTTGCTCTTGCTACGCGCGCTCCCTGGCCGTCGGATGTGCGCCAGAGCGTGCATATCGGCGTCTCCGGCCTGCTCGTCCACGCGCTGTATCTGGGCGGAGTCTTCATGGCGATCAAGCGCGGTCTGCCGGCCGGTGTCACGGCCCTGGTTGTCGGCATGCAGCCCTTGCTCACCGCCTGCGGCGCAGGACTCGTACTGGGCGAGCGCGTCTCGCTGCGCCAGTGGGCTGGCCTGCTGCTCGGGTTTGTCGGCGTCGCGCTGGTGGTTTCCGACAAACTCGGTGACGTTCCGCTGCTCGGCATGCTGCTGCCTGCCTTTGCCGCTCTGTGCGGAATCACCCTTGGCACGCTCTACCAGAAGCGCTTCTGCCCGCACTTCGATCTGCGCACCGGTTCGCTGATTCAGTTTCTGCCGACCGCCGTGGTCACGGCCTTGTTGGCTTGGCAGACCGAAAGCATGCACATCGAGTGGACCGCGGAGTTCACGTTTGCCCTGTTGTGGTTGGTTCTCGTCCTCTCGTTTGGCGCGATCAGCCTGCTCAATCTACTGATTCGCAGTGGCAGCGCGGTCAATGTCGCCAGCCTCTTCTACCTGACTCCGCCGAGCACCGCGCTGATCGCCTGGTTCGTTTTCGGAGAAACACTCGGCGGTCCGGCAGTTGCCGGAATGGCGCTGGCTGTCGGCGGCGTCTATCTGGCCCGGGCGCGAACCGCATGAACCGGGAGGGTGATCCATCACTGCGCATCCTCGGCATCGATCCAGGTTTGCGGGTGACCGGTTTCGGGCTGATCGAAAAGACCGGCCAGCGCTTGGCCTACCTTGCCAGCGGGTGCATCCGGACGCTGCGCGAGGATTCGCTCCCGGCGCGTCTGGGGACGATCCATCGTGGCCTGCACGAACTGGTGGCTCGGCATCAGCCCGATCAGTCGGCGGTGGAAATCATTTTCGTGAATGTGAACCCGCAGTCGACGCTGTTGCTCGGCCAGGCGCGTGGTGCAGCGATCGCGGCGCTCGTCGCGAGCGGACTCGAGGTCGCCGAGTACACCGCCTTGCAAGTCAAGCAGGCTGTCGTCGGCAACGGTCATGCCGACAAGCTGCAGGTGCAACACATGGTGCGGCGCCTGCTGTCACTGGCCAGCGATCCCAGTCCGGATGCCGCCGACGCACTGGCGTGTGCAATTGCCCATGCGCATGGCGGGCAGGGGCTTGGCCGCTGGTCCGGCACCGGCCTGCACGTGCGCAGGGGCCGCCTGGTGGTCGGCAAGTGAGGCGGGAGCTGCGATGATTGGCCGTCTGAGCGGTATCCTGGTCGAGAAAAGTCCGCCGCAGGTGGTGGTCGACGTACAGGGTGTGGGCTACGAACTCGATGTGCCGATGAGTACGTTTTTCAACCTGCCGGCGAACGGCGACCGAGTCGTTCTCCTGACGCACTTCGTCGTCCGCGAGGACGGTCATTTTCTCTACGGCTTTGCCACCGAGGGCGAGCGTCTGGCGTTTCGCCAACTCCTCAAGGTCTCGGGCGTCGGGCCGCGGCTTGCTCTGGCGGTGCTCTCCGGCTTGTCGGTCAATGATCTGACGCAGGTGATTGCGCGGCAGGAAGTCGGGCGCCTGACCAAGGTCCCCGGGATTGGCACCAAGACGGCCGAGCGCCTGCTGCTCGAACTGAAAGGCAAGTTGCCCGATGCACCGCTTGCGGCGGGTGCGGCAGCGCCCGAGGCGGCGCACGGTGACATTCTGAATGCACTCCTGGCACTGGGTTACAATGACCGCGAAGCGGCTGCTGCATTGAAGCAACTGCCTGCCGATGTCAGCACAGCGGAGGGCATTCGACAGGCGCTCAGGCTGCTGTCCAGAGTATAGACCAAGCCCACATGAACGCCAGTTCCAAGCAACTCATCCAGATTGCGCTCGTCGCGCTGCTGCTGATCGGCTGCGTTGCCGTCCTGTTGCCGTTCACCGGTACTTTGCTCTTCGCCGTGGTGATCTGCGTCATCACCTTGCCGATTCGGAATCGCCTGCTGACGCTCTGCCGTGGGAGGAGCAATCTGGCCGCCCTGCTTATCTCGATGCTCCTCCTTCTCCTGCTCGTTGCTCCGATGGCACTGCTCTCCGGATCGCTTGCCGACGGTATCGAGATGGCCATACGTTACTTCAAGCCCTTGTTCGAGAAGGGGCTGCCGGTTGATCCGCCGGCTTGGCTCGGGCGCATCCCGGTGATCGGGCCGAATCTGGCCGACTACTGGCACGAGCTCGTCGCCAGCCGGGAAGAAATGAACAATTTGCTGCAGCAGTTCGTCGAGCCGACGCGGCGGCTGGCGCTGGCGGCCGTGGCGCTCTTTGCGCAAGGCTTGCTGCAGCTCGTGCTGGTCATTTTTTTCGTTTTCTTCATTTTTCGTGACGCGCACATCTATGTCGACGCTCTGCATACGGGTAGCCGCATGCTGGCCGGCGACCTCGGCGAACGGATGCTGGCGTTGGCCGAAGGAACCGTTACCGGCGTCATGGTCGGCATTGTCGGCACGGCGGCCGCACAAGCGATCGTCGCGATGATTGGCTTCATCATCGCCAGCGTTCCCGGCGTCGTCGTCCTGACTTTCGCGACCTTTTTCTTTTCGATGATTCCCGTCGTCGGTGCGACGCTGATCTGGCTTGGCGCCGCCGTCTGGCTGTACAACGAAGGGCAGGCGGGTTGGGCCGTGTTCATCGTCCTCTGGGGAATGTTCGGCATCAGTAGCGTGGACAATTTCCTGAAACCGATCCTGATTTCGCGTACGGCCAGCCTGCCGCTGTTGCTGATCGTCGTCGGCGTTCTCGGTGGCGTGCTGGTGTTCGGCTTCATTGGCCTCTTTCTTGGGCCGACGCTGCTGGCCCTCGGCCAGGTGCTCATCCGCGAATGGTTGGCACACGCCCATGCCAGTTCTACGACGGCCAGCGGTGGCGATGGCGTCAGCCGATGATTGAAACGGACGATCTGCGCAGCGCCGGGCTTGACCGGCTGGTCTCCGGCGAAGCGAAATCGGCGCAGGAGGAAGCTTTCGAGCGTGCTCTCCGCCCCCGGCGTCTGGCCGATTACGTCGGGCAGGCCAAGATCCGCGAACAGTTGTCGATTTTCATCGAGGCGGCCCGGCGCCGCGCCGATACGCTCGACCACGTGCTGCTCTTCGGCCCGCCGGGACTGGGCAAGACGACGCTGGCACATATCGTGGCGGCCGAGATGGGTGTCAATCTGCGTTCGACATCCGGGCCCGTTCTCGAACGCGCCGGTGACCTGGCCGCCATCCTGACCAATCTCGAACCGCGCGACGTTCTCTTCATCGACGAAATCCACCGCTTGTCGCCGATGGTCGAGGAAATTCTCTATCCGGCGCTGGAAGACTTCCAGATCGATATCATGATTGGCGAAGGACCGGCGGCACGCTCGGTGAAGCTCGACCTGCCACCCTTTACGCTGGTCGGCGCGACTACTCGCGCCGGCATGCTGACCAACCCGTTGCGCGATCGTTTCGGCATCGTCGCGCGACTCGAGTTCTACACCCCGGACGAACTGACGTTGATCGTCAAGCGTTCGGCCCAGTTGCTCAAGGTGCCCATCGACGCGGGCGGTGCGCTGGAGATCGCTCGCCGCGCACGCGGCACGCCGCGCATTGCCAACCGCTTGTTACGCCGCGTGCGTGACTTTGCCGAGGTGCGTGCCGGTGGGCGAATCACCCAGGAGGTCGCAGACTCGGCGCTGCTGATGCTCGAGGTCGACCACGGCGGGCTCGACGTGATGGACCGCAAGCTGTTGTCGGCGATGATCGACAAGTTTTCCGGCGGGCCGGTTGGTCTCGACAACCTGGCGGCGGCGATTGGCGAAGCGCGCGACACGATCGAAGACGTCCTCGAACCTTATCTCATCCAGCAGGGCTTTCTCCAGAGGACTCCGCGTGGACGCGTTGCCACGGCCGCGGTCTACCGCCACCTCGGTCTGGAGGGTCTGCTCGGCGACCCGCAGGGCGAGCTCTGGCGTGGGTCATGAACTGCGTGACGCGGCACGGCAGACGGCGGTCACAAACCCTTACATGGACTCCTCGCTCACTGGCCTAGAATCCGCTGCGCCGATGAACAGGGCAGCGCAAACGTTTGTCATCCCCGTTCGCGTCTATTACGAGGATACCGACTCCGGGGGCGTCGTGTACTATGCCAACTACCTGAAGTTCTTCGAGCGCTGTCGTACCGAATATTTGCGTGCCATCGGCCATCATCAGGCCGATCTGTTGCGCGATCCGGGGATCGCTTTCGTCGTGCGCAGCGCCAGCGTCGATTACCTGAAGCCGGCACGGCTCGACGACCAGTTGCTCGTCGGCTTGGAAATTGAGCGCCTGAGCCACGCGCAGATCTTCTTTCGCCAGTACATTCGACGCGCCGACGCAACGCTCGCTGGCGACCGAGCCGACCTGGTGCGCGCGCGGATTCACGTCGTCTGTGTAAACTCCGCCTTGATGAAGGCGACTGCCATCCCATCGTTCCTGAGGACCAAACTGGAAGCCATGCAATGAACGTTTCGCAAGACCTGTCGATTCTGCACCTGATTCTCAACGCCAGCGCTGTCGTGCAGGCTGTCATGCTGCTCCTCGCTGGCGTTTCGTTCATGTCGTGGTATTACATCTTCCGCAAGTGGTTTACGGTCAAACGCGCGCGCGCGCAGACCGATCATTTCGAGCGCGACTTCTGGAGCGGTGGCGAGCTCAACAGCCTCTATCAGAGCGCGATCAACGACCGCCACAGTACCGGCAGCATGGAGCGCATCTTCGAAGCCGGATTTCGCGAATTCACCAAGCTGCGCAGCCAGAAGAATCTCGATCCGAAGGATGTGATCGACGGCGCCCGGCGCGCGATGCGGGCCACTTATCAACGCGAGATGGATGGCATCGACTCGCATCTGGCGTTTCTCGCCTCGGTCGGCTCGGTCAGTCCCTATGTCGGTCTGTTTGGTACCGTCTGGGGGATCATGCACTCGTTTCGTGGTCTGTCGAACGTCGGGCAGGCGACGCTCGCGGCGGTTGCGCCGGGAATCGCCGAAGCGCTCGTGGCGACCGCCATCGGCCTCTTCGCGGCGATTCCGGCAGTCGTCGCGTACAACCGCTTCGCCTACGAGATCGATCGCCTATCCTCGCGCTTCGAGTCCTTCATGGAAGAGTTCTCGAACATCCTGCAACGCCAGATGAGGTAACGGCCATGCGCTCACGCCGTTTGAAAAACGAAATCAATGTGGTTCCCTATATCGACGTGATGCTCGTCCTGCTGGTCATCTTCATGGTCACGGCGCCGATGATGACCACCGCCAGCATCGATATTCCTTCGGTGGGCAAGGCGGTGCAGGCACAACCTCCGGCCAACGCGCTGCAAGTCGAAGTGAGCGAGAGCGAGGAGTTGACGCTGATCGATGCCAAACAGAATCGCCGCCGCGTCTCGCGCAGTCAGCTTGCCCAGGAAATCGCCGCTGCACAGCGGCGCGATCCCGATCTGGCGGTTGTCGTTGCCGGCGATAAGGCGGTCCGCTACCAGGCGGTACTGCGCGTGATGGACGAACTGCAGCAGAAGCAGGTCAAGCGTATCGGTCTGCTCGTACAGCCGACCGGCAAGTGACTTCATGTCCGCACAGACCGTTGACACGCTGACACGACCAGCACCGGACGAGCAGGCGAAATGGAGCTCGCTGGCGCTCTCGGCGCTCGTGCATCTGCTCTTGATCGGTGCCCTGTTTGTCGGCATGCAGTGGAAGAGCAAGCCACCGTCGTCGGTCGAGGTCGAAGTCTGGCGCGCGCCGCCCGCCCCGGTCGCGGCACCGCGGCCGGAAAAGGCGGGCGACGAAAGACCTGAACCTCGCCAGCCTCCCCAGCCCGCAGTCAGGCCTGAGCCAAGACCGAAGCCGGAGCCGAAGCCGGAGCCGAAACCCGAAGTGAAACCCGAGGCGAAGCCTGAACCCAGGGCGGCGGCCAAGGTGCCGGCCAAACCCGAAACGCGCGCCCCCGTCCGGCCCGACATCGCGCTGAAGGACGAACGAAAGCCAAAAGAGCTGCCGAAGAAGGAGGAAGACAAGCCCAAGGACACGAGCCGCAAGGAGCCTGCGAAGGCGAAGGAGCAACCGCCCAAGGAAGAAGCAAGAGCCAAGGCAAGCACGAAGAAGGACGAGGCGAAGCCCAAGGAGCCTGAGCGGAAGGACGATCAGCGCGTCCGCGAGCAGCCGCGCAAGGAAGAGGTCAAGAAGCTGCCGCCCGAACGCGGGCCAAATTTTGGCGAGGCGCTGGAACGAGAGCAGAAGGAGCTGCAGCAGCAGAAGGCGGCGCAAAAGGCGGTGGCCGATCAGCGCGCGCGCGCCGAGGCCGAGGCGCGCCAGATGCGGCAACTGGAGGCGGAACAGAAGGCAAGCGAAAACAAGCGGGCGCTTGAGGAGTACCGAAACCGGGTGCGCGGCAAGATCCGTGGCAACATCTCGCTGCCGCCCGGTATCCAGGGCAATCCCGAAGCGATTTTCGAGGTCACGCAACTGCCGACAGGCGAAGTGCTCGAGGTCAAGGTGCGGCGGTCGAGCGGCAATCCGGCGCTGGATACGGCGGTCGAACGTGCCATCCGCAAATCGTCGCCGCTGCCCAAGCCGGCACAGCCTGAACTGTTCGAGCGCGTCCTCAGGATCCCGTATCGGCCGCGTGACGAGTAGTCCGCCAGCCGACCTCCCGGTAGCGCGCGTCTCCTTGCTCGTGCGGCGAGTTCGTGCGCGTGGGCAGCGATTGGCGCGCGGGCCGGCTCCCAGCGACGATCAATCGCGGGATGAGGTGACGATTTAACGTTTCGTTACAAAGCCGGCGGCTACGGAGGCGATATAATCGCGCATTCAGTACTGGATTTCGCCATGTTTGGAATAGGGCTCAAACTACGTCGCATGGGTCTGCTCGTGGTCAGCGCGCTGGCTCTATTGCAGGCTCCCGCGCGGGCCGAACTGACGATCGAGATTACCGGTGCGGGTGCCAACCGCATCCCGGTGGCGATTGCCGATTTCGCCGGTGACGCTGCATCGGCGCGCGTCGTCACCTCGGTCATCCGCGCCGACCTGGAGCGCAGCGGCCAGTTCAAGCTGATCGAGACTGGCGGCGCAGTGGTCACCGAAACATCGCCGCCAGCCTACGATGAATGGCGAGGCCGTGGCGCCGATGCGCTCGCCGGGGGTACGCTCGGTGAAGGTGCCGACGGTCGCCGCGAAGCACGTTTCCGCTTGTACGACGTGGCCAAACAAAGCGTGCTCGCCGGTTCAGCCTACATCACCTCGCGCACCATGCTGCGCGCCACCGGGCATCGCATCGCCGATGTCATCTACGAGAAGCTTACCGGCGAACCCGGCATATTTTCGACGCGCGTCGCTTACGTCGTGCGGGCGAGTGCGGCACGCTACGAACTGCACGTTTCCGATGCCGACGGACAGAACGCGCAGGTCGCGCTGATTTCCAAGGAGCCGATCATTTCGCCTACTTGGTCGCCGGATGGCGGGCGTCTGGCGTATGTCTCCTTCGAAAATAAGAAACCGGTGGTTTATGTTCACTCGCTGGCCTCGGGCAAGCGAATCGTCGTCGCCAATTTCAAGGGGTCGAACTCGGCACCTGCCTGGTCGCCTGACGGGCGCAAGCTGGCGGTCGTCCTGAGCAAAGACGGTGGATCACAGATCTTCACGGTGAATGCCGACGGTTCGGGCGTTCAGCGACTGACGGCGGTGAACTCGATCAACACCGAGCCCTGTTTTTCTCCTGATGGGCAGTACGTTTACTTCACTTCCGATCGTGGTGGCAGTCCACAGATTTACCGTGTCGGCGCGGGCGGTGGCGATGCCCAGCGAGTCAGCTTCGAAGGTAGCTACAACGTGACGCCGCGCATCTCGCCGGACGGCCGGACAATGGCCTTCATCAGCCGGCGCGATGGCGGTTTTCGACTCGCCGTGATGGACTTGGCGAGCAAGCAGGTGCAGGTGCTGACCGACTCGCACAAGGATGAATCGCCGACCTTTTCGCCGAACGGGCGGATGATCCTGATCGCGACCGAAAACGGCGGGCGCGGTGTGCTGTCAGCAGTGTCGATCGATGGTCGCATCAAGCAGCGCCTTTCGATCGGCGCCGGTGACGTACGCGAGCCGGCGTGGAGTCCGTTCAACAAATGACGGCAAGGACACTGATCATGCTTCTTTCCAATTGGGAAAAAAATACTGCAGGAGAAATCTCATGAAATCACTCGTCGTTCCGGCCGTCCTGGCCTTTTTGCTGGCTGCTTGCGGTTCGACGCCGGAAAGTGGCGACCAGGCGACCGGTGCTCCAGTCGAAACTCGTGGGGGATCGGGCGGCGTAGCCACGGTGACGACGAGCGGGGTGGAAAGCCGTGGATTACCAGCGGTGCTGACCGACCCGAAGAGCATCTTGTCGAAACGCAGCATCTACTTCGATTTCGACAGCTACGAGGTGAAGAGCGAATACAAGGATCTGGTGACCGCGCACGCGAAGTTCCTGACCGAGAACCGCCAGTTCAAGATGTTGATTCAGGGCAACACCGACGAACGCGGAAGCCGGGAGTACAATCTGGCGCTTGGGCAGAAGCGTGCCGATGCGATCAAGAAGATGCTGGCTTTGCTCGGTGCGCGCGAGGATCAGCTCGAATCCGTCAGCCTGGGCGAAGAAAAGCCCAAGAACGATGGGCACGACGAAGCCGCTTGGGCGCAGAACCGGCGCGGCGACATGCTGTACAGCGGCGAGTTCTAGAATGTTGCGTAGGCAACTGAGCGGGCAGGTGCGGCAAGGCCTGGCAAGCTCGCTGGCGGTTGGTCTGCTCGCGGCCCTGCTTGCACTGCCGGCGGGCGCCGGCCTGCTGGACGACGACGAGGCACGACGCCAGATCAGGGATCTGGCGATCAAGACCAACGAGCGCCTCGATACGTTGTCGAAAGGGCAGATCGAACTCGCCAACCAGATCCAGGCCTTGCGCGAAGAGAACGCCCGCCTGCGCGGCCAGGTCGAAACGCTCACCTATGAACTCGAGTCGGCACGAAAGCGGCAGCAGGATTTCTACGTTGACCTCGATGGTCGTTTGCGCAAGCTCGAACAGGGCCCCAGTCTTGACGCTAAGCCGGGCGAGGAAAGCAAGCCGCTTGCCGAAACGCCGCGCAAGCCGGCCAGCGATCCGGCGGCCGAGACGCGTGAATACGAATCGGCGCTCAATCTGTTCCGGGCCAATAAACTCAAGGAAGCGGCGGCGGCCTTCGACAGCTTCGCGCGCGCCCACCCTGAAAGCGCGCTGACTCCGGGTGCGTATTACTGGTCCGGCAACGCGCATTATGCGCTGCGCGATTGCCGCAAGGCGAGCGAAGCGCACCGCCTGGTCGTCAGCAAGTGGCCGGCCAATGCCAAGGCGCCCGACGCCTTGCTCAATATTGCCGTCTGCCAGCAGGAACTTGGCGACAGCAAGGGCGCGCGCGCATCGCTCGAGGCGCTGGTTGCCAAGTACCCGGACAGTTCAGCCGCCGGCACGGCTCGCCAACGCCTGAAGAAATAGGCGGGTGAAGGGATCGACGCGGGTTTTGGGCCTGAAGGTCAGCGAGATCTTTCTCTCGCTGCAGGGGGAAAGCTCGCGCGTTGGCCTGCCAACGGTGTTCGTCCGCCTGACCGGATGTCCGCTGCGCTGCCGTTGGTGCGACACGACGTATGCGTTTACCGGTGGCCAGGCGATGTCCTTGTCGCAAGTGCTTGCCGAGGTTGAAGCCTACGGCGTTCGGCAGGTCTGCGTAACTGGCGGAGAGCCGCTCGCCCAGTCGGCGTGTCAGCCGCTGCTCGCGGCGCTGTGTGCGGCCGGCTACGCGGTCTCTCTCGAAACCTCCGGGGCAATCGACATCGCGGGTGTCGATCCGCGGGTCGCCCGTGTCGTCGACCTGAAGGCGCCCGGATCCGGCGAGTCGGAGCGCAACTTTTGGCCGAACATCGAGCGCCTGGTGGCGAGCGACGAGGTGAAGTTTGTTCTCAAGGACCGCGCCGATTACGAATGGGCGCGCCAGCTCATCGCTGACCAGCGATTGACCGAGCGCTGCCCGATCCTCTTCTCGCCGGTGGCCGACGAACTCCCGGCGGCAACGCTGGCCGACTGGATTGTCGCCGATCGCTTGCCTGTGCGCTTGCAGGTCCAACTGCACAAGCTGCTTTGGGGTAATATGCGGGGCAGATAAGCTGAGGGAGTTCCCGCCGTGCCAGAAGAACGCCGACGCCATAAGCGTATAGTCTTTCATTCCACCGCCCGCCTGAGCGTGTCCGGCGAGTCGCACGCCGTGCGCATCGACGACCTGTCGCTCAAGGGGGCACTGATCGAGCGGCCGCCGACGCTCAGGCTGGCGCCCGGTACCGACTGTCGGCTCGAACTCAGCCTGGGAGCGGAACAATCAATCGCGTTGCAGGGGGTTGTCGCACATCTCGATGCGCGACGAATCGGCATGCTCTGCCGGGTGATCGACATTGACAGCGCGACGCATCTGCGCCGCCTGGTCGAGCTCAACCTGGGCGCTTCGCACCTGCTCGACCGGGAACTGTCAGCCCTGCTCGAGGATGCGACTGACGACACGGCGTACGCGGAAGATCACCTGCCGCGACCGTGAACGCGCGTCTGCGTTTCGCCATTTCGGTCATCGTTCTGGGTTTGCTGATGACCGGGCCTTTCGTCGTCACCGCGGCGCTGATCTGGGCCGATGCGCAGCCGGCCGAGCAGGCGCTGCTGATCCAGTTGATCGTGCCGCATCTTTCGCTCGGCGCGCTGATGACGATTTTCGGCTTCATCGTCGGCCTGCTGGTGATCCGGCATCTTTTCCGCCAGTATGTGCAGGGTCTGCTCAAGATGGTCGAGAACTTGCACCTGATGCTGTCGGCCAATCGCAACTTCCGGGTCAGTCCGGAGGGTCCGCCGGAGATTCGCTTGCTCGCTCAGGCGACGAACGATCTGGCGCAACAGCGCGACGGACTGATGGACGACGTTGCCGCCCAGATTGCTGCTGCCAAAGCGTCGGTAGAGGAGGAAAAGAACCGGCTGGCTGCCCTGATGTCGGAGTTGGCCCAGGCGGTCGTCGTATGCAACGTCGATGGTCGCATCCTGCTCTACAACAATCGTGCCCGACTGCAGTTCAAGGCGCTCGTCCAGGGCGCCGCGGTTGCTGCCGGGGGGGCGCTGATCGGCCTTGGACGTTCGATCTTTTCGATTCTCGAACGCAATCAGATCGACCATGCGCTTGATGTCGTTCGCCAGCGCCTGGGTAAGGGTATGGCCACCGCCCTGGCTAATTTCATTACGACGGCGCGTGGCGGACAACTGCTACGCGTCCAGCTCGTCCCCGTGCTGAGTTCGAATGCCGCAGCGCCGCGCGAAATCAGCGGCTACGTGCTCACCGTCGAGAACATTACGCGCAGCCTGGAACAGGAATCGCAGCGCGACCAGGTTCTCCAATCGCTCACCGATGGTAGTCGCGGCAGTCTGGCCAACATCCGCGTCGCGGTGGGCAACCTGCTCGACTACCCGGACATGGATGGCGATACGCGCGAGCGCTTCATCGGCATCATCAGTGATGAAGTTGTGCGCATGAGCCAGCGGCTTGACCAGACGATGAGCGAGTTCGCCGATTCGCTGAAGACGCGCTGGCCGCTCGAGGACGTGCTCGGCGTCGATGTCATCGCTGCGGCCCAGCGCCGGATCGAGCAGCAGCTTGATCTGACGACGAAAACCGAGGAGGTCGACGAGGGTCTGTGGCTGCGCGTGGAGAGCTTCTCGCTCGTCTTTTCGATCTGTTTCCTGGCTTCACGTCTGATCGAACACTACCAGATCAAGGAATTGCGCTTTCGCCTCCTTCCGTTCGGCAAGCTGGCTTATCTCGACCTCATCTGGGCTGGTCACGCGATGTCGTCGGAAACCTTCTACTCCTGGGAAAACGACCCGATGCACGTCGGTCGTGACGCTTCGCCGCTGTCCTTGCGCGATGTCGTCGACCGTCATGGCGGTGAAATCTGGTACGACCGCGAGAAGGCCGCGCATCGTGCTTTCTGTCGCTTTGTTCTCCCGGTGGCGACGCCCGATGAGGCGGTGCAGGCGGATGCGCTGCCCGTCGACGGTTCTCGTCCGGAATACTACGACTTCGATCTTTTCCATTTTCGTGATCAAAGCATCGACCTGGATCGGCCATTGTCCGACTTGACGTACACGGTTTTCGATACTGAAACCACTGGCCTCGAGCCGGCAGCCGGCGATGAGATCATTCAGATCGGCGCTGTCCGTATCGTCAATGGGCGCCTGCTGCGCCAGGAGAGCTTCGATCAGCTCGTCGATCCGGAAAAATTCTTGCGTCCGGAAGGTGTCCGCGTACACGGCATTACCGACGACATGGTGCGTGGTCAGCCGCACATCGACGTCGTTCTCCCGGCGTTTCATGAATTCTGCAGCGATACGGTGCTGGTTGCGCACAATGCCGCTTTCGACATGCGCTTCCTGCAACTGAAGGAAGAACGTACTGGTGTCGTCTTCAGCCAGCCGGTTCTCGACACCTTGCTGCTTTCCGGTGTCTTACAGCCCAATCAGGATTCGCATCAACTGGACAGCATCGCCGAGCGGCTGGGAATCAACGTCACCGCGCGGCACAACGCGCTCGGCGACGCTCAGGCGACTGGCGAGGTGTTCCTCAAGATGCTGCCGCTGCTCGGGCAGATGGGAATCGTCACCTTGCGGCAAGCGCTCGAAGCGTCCGAGAAGACCTACTTTGCGCGCGTCAAGTATTGATCGACCGACGAGTTGAGGTCGCGGGTCGAAGCAGGATTGTCGCCGGCGACCAGGCGCGCTGCCTTCGGTCAGGGCGAGCGGGCAAGAGGTGCGAGCGGATCGCGTTTGCCGGATAATGCCGGGAAACCACCTAGAGAGCGCGCATGACTGTTACCCATCCTGGCCGTCCAGCCCTTTTCGCCGGTTGCTGGCGCGCTTGCCCACGGCTCGTCATCGGCCTATTCATGGCGAGCGTGGCGACCGCGTCCTGGGCCGCCATGCCCGAGCGTTTGCTCTGGTTTGCGCAGACGGGCCCGACGCCGGCCAGCGAGCGGGCGCTGCACATTCTCTCGCAAGCGTCGGCGGACGGTCTTGCAGCATCCGACTATGCGGTCGAAGATCTGCGAGCGGCGATCGCCAACAGTGTGCGCAGCGGCGTCCAGGACGACGAGCGCGTGGCCAGGCTCGATCGGGCGATC